>ENA-OQLB01000957-OQLB01000957.1-human-gut-metagenome-genome-assembly--contig:-NODE-957-length-13926-cov-4.651279_pt1 | contig 13926 bp, 25 predicted proteins | sample MGYA00242656_ERZ504813 | MGnify/ENA primary metagenome ERZ504813 (study PRJEB26092, sample SAMD00036388) | human gut metagenome | host: Homo sapiens | study: EMG produced TPA metagenomics assembly of... | reverse complement strand
CACTTTCAACCTTGGTTTCTCTCATCCGGTAGTTATGACTGATCCAGAAGGAATCGAAACAGAGATGGACGGACAGAACATTATTATCGTTAAAGGTATCGACAAAGAAAAAGTTGGACAGTACGCAGCTGAAATTAGAGAACTTAGAAAACCAGAACCTTACAAAGGTAAAGGTATTAAGTATGCTGATGAAGTTATCAGACGTAAAGTTGGAAAAACTGGGGCTAAATAAAGGAGTGATATAGGATGATTAGAAAAGAATCAAGAAGCAAGATTCGTGCGAAAAAACACTACAAGCTTCGTAATCGAATCAATGGAACAAGCGAAAGACCTCGCTTAAGTGTATTTAGAAGTAATGATCATATGTACGCTCAGATTATTGACGACACTGTTGGAAATACATTAGTATCTGCTTCAACAACTCAGAAAGACGTAAAGGCAGAACTGGAAAAAACAAATGATGTTGCCGCAGCTAGCTACTTAGGTAAAGTAATCGCTGAAAGAGCTTTAGCAAAAGGTATCACAGAAGTTGTCTTTGACAGAGGCGGATTTATTTATCATGGTAAAATTGAAGCATTAGCAGATGCAGCTCGTGAAGCTGGTCTGAAATTCTAATAGGAGGAAGTCAAATGAAGCATACACTTATTGACCCTAGTCAGTTAGAGCTGGAAGAAAGAGTTGTATCCATCAAACGTGTTACTAAAGTAGTAAAAGGTGGACGTAACATGAGATTTGCAGCACTGGTTGTAGTAGGGGATAAAAATGGTCATGTTGGTGCTGGATTAGGAAAAGCAGCCGAAATTCCAGAAGCGATCCGCAAAGGAAAAGAAGCAGCTATGAAGAGCCTTGTTGAAGTACCAATCGATGAAAAAGGAACAACACCACACGACTTTACAGGAAACTTCGGTGGAGCATCTGTATTATTAAAAACATCTCCAGAAGGTACTGGTATCATCGCTGGTGGACCTTCCCGTATCGTTCTGGAACTTGCAGGATATAAAAACATCCGTTCAAAATCTTTAGGTTCTAACAACAAACAGAACGTTGTATTAGCAACAATCGAAGGATTAAAGAACTTAAAAACTCCAGAGCAGGTAGCAAAACTACGTGGAAAATCAGTAGAAGAGCTCTTAGGATAGGAGGAATTTTGAAATGGCAGATAAATTAAAAATCACATTAGTAAAATCTACAATTGGTGCAATTCCAAAGCACAAAAAAACTGTTGAAGCATTAGGTCTTAAAAAACTTCACAAAACAGTTGAGCTGCCTGATAACGCAGCAACACGTGGAATGATTCACCAGGTGAAACATTTAGTTAAAGTAGAAGAAATCTAATAATATTCGGCAAGGAGGTGTAACGGAATGGAATTATCAAACTTACGCCCTGCAGAAGGATCTAAACATAGCGACGCTTCAGAAGAGGTCGTGGACATGGTTCAGGAAATGGAAAAACTGCAGGTAAAGGACATAAAGGACAGAAAGCTCGTTCAGGTGGTGGAGTAAGACCTGGATTCGAAGGTGGACAGATGCCTTTATACAGACGTATTCCTAAGAGAGGTTTCAAATGCAGAAACTCTAAGGAAATCGTTGGTATCAACCTTTCAGCTTTAGAAAGATTTGAAGACGGAGCAGAAGTATCTGTAGAAGCTTTAATCGAAGCAGGAATCGTTAAAAATCCTAGAGATGGAGTTAAAATCTTAGGAAACGGTGAATTAACAAAGAAATTAAATGTAAAAGCAAATGCATTTAGTGCTAGTGCTAAAGAGAAGATCGAAGCACTTGGAGGAAAAGCTGAGGTGATCTAGTATGTCAAACGCTGTTGTCAGCGCTTTTAAAAACAAGCAATTAAGAAAGAAGCTATTATTTACGACACTAATTCTTATTGTTGTACGTTTTGGATCACAACTACCAATCCGGAAATCGATAGTGCACAGATCAGTGCCTATTTAAAGAGTACATTAGGCGATTCGTTCAGCCTATTGAACTCTTTTACCGGAGGCTCCTTCATGCAGATGTCAGTATTTGCATTAAGTGTAACTCCGTATATCACATCTTCCATCATCATGCAGCTGATGACGATTGTTATTCCAGCTCTTGAAGAGATGCAGAAAGATGGAGAAGACGGAAGAAAAAGAATGGCAAAGATTACAAGATATGTAACGGTTGTACTTGCGATCATCGAAGGCGCAGGACTTGCGATCGGATTTGCCAATCAAGGTGCATTAGGTACCGATTATACAACGTTTACCATTGTTACAATGATCATTGCTTTAACCGCAGGTGCAGTTCTGGTTATGTGGCTTGGAGAACGTATTACAGAGAGTGGAATTGGAAATGGTATTTCCATTATCCTGCTCGTAAACATTGTATCCGGAATGCCGGGAGATTTTACTTCTCTTTATAATCAGTTTATGAAGGGAAAACAGATCGGACCAGCTCTGATCGCAGGATGTGTGATCGTAGGAGTTGTTCTGGCAGTTGTCGTATTCGTTATCGTTTTATCAGATGCGGAAAGACATATCCCAGTACAGTATTCTAAGAAGATGCAGGGAAGAAAACTTGTTGGTGGACAGCAGAGTAAGATTCCGCTGAAAGTTAACACAGCAGGTGTAATCCCAATTATCTTTGCATCATCCATTATGCAGTTCCCAATCATGCTGCAGAATGTCTTAAAATACGAGAATAACGGATTCATTGGAAAAGCATTAACAAGTTTGAACTCATCTACTGGTTTGATGCATCCCATCCAAAAAGATCGATCGGTTTATTGATCTATATTGTTTTAGTAGTACTGTTTGCTTATTTCTATACATCGATTACATTTAATCCATTAGAGATTTCAAACAATATGAAGAAACAGGGTGGATTTATCCCAGGAATCCGACCGGGAAAACCTACAGTAGATTATTTGAATAAAATATTAAAATATATTATATTTATAGGTGCTGCAGGACTAACGATCGTGGCAGTTGTTCCATTCTTCTTTAATGGAGTATTTGGAGCAAGCGTTTCATTTGGAGGAACATCTATCATCATCGTAGTAGGTGTTATCCTTGAGACGATCAAGCAGATCCAGTCACAGTTGTTAGTACAGAACTATTCTGGTTTTTTGAGTGAGTAACTATAAGAAAAGCTGTAGTGACAACTACAGCTTTTTGTGCTTATATGGAATGTTTTTATATAAGCACAAAAGTCCAATGGCATTAAAAACGATGGTATGGAAACAAATTGTATGGTAACTAAAAATAAAAGAGAGACAAAAGGAGGATTTGTCATGAAAATTATTATGTTAGGAGCTCCAGGTGCTGGAAAAGGTACTCAGGCAAAACAGATTGCACAGGCGTACGATATTCCACACATCTCAACAGGTGATATTTTCAGAGCAAATATTAAAGAAGGAACAGAGCTTGGAAAGAAAGCACAGGAATACATGGACAAAGGACTGTTAGTTCCAGACGAACTTGTATGCGATCTTGTTGTTGATCGTATCCACAAAGATGATTGTGAAAAAGGGTATATTTTAGATGGATTTCCAAGAACGATTCCACAAGCAAATGCATTAGATGAAGCACTTGCAAAAGACGGTGAGAAGATTGAATTTGCAATTGATATCGAAGTTCCAGATGAAAATATCATCAACAGAATGTCAGGAAGAAGATCCTGCAAAGACTGTGGAGCAATCTTCCATGTTCAGTATAATCCTCCAAAGAAAGAAAACTGCTGCGACGTATGTGGTGGAGAATTAATTCTTCGCGATGACGACAAAGCAGAAACTGTAAAAAAACGTCTGGATGTTTATCATGAACAGACAGCTCCACTGATCGCACACTATAAAGAAGCAGGAAGCTTACACGAGATCGATGGAACACAGGATATCAAAGTTGTTTTTGAAGAAATTAAATCTATTTTAGGATAAGAGGCAGACCATGGCAGTTACGATCAAATCAAAAAAAGAAATCGAACTTATGCGAGAAGCCGGTAAAATGTTAGAAGAGGTTCACAACAAGTTAGCTGATTTTGTAAAACCAGGAATTTCTACATTAGAGATCGACCAGTTTGGAGAGAAAGCGATCAGAGATCTTGGATGTGTACCAAACTTCTTAAACTATAATGGATATCCGGCATCCATCTGTGTATCTGTCAATGACGAAGTCGTACATGGTATTCCAAGCAAAGACCGGATTTTACAGGATGGAGACATTGTAAGTCTGGATGCAGGACTGATCCATGAAGGATATCATTCCGATGCAGCAAGAACACATGCGGTCGGAAATATTTCGAAGAAGCAAAGAGACTGATCGAAGTAACAAAGCAAAGTTTCTTTGAAGGAATCAAACTTGCAGTTCCAGGAAATCATTTGTTTGACATATCTGAAGCAATTCAGAAATATGTAGAAAGTAATGGTTATTCTGTAGTCAGAGATTTAGTGGGACATGGAATTGGAACACATCTTCATGAAGATCCACAGATTCCGAACTTCAAACAGAGAAGAAAAGGAATGAAATTAAGACCAGGAATGACGCTTGCCATTGAACCAATGGTAAATGAAGGTAGTTATGATGTTGTCTGGCTGGACGATGACTGGACAGTTGTTACTGAAGATGGAAGTCTGGCTGCACATTATGAAAACACGATCGTCATCACAGAAGATGGTTGTGAAATATTGACTTTGTCTGAATAGGAGGAATAAAATGGCAAAATCAGAAGCAATTGAAGTTGAAGGAGTAGTGTTAGAAAAGTTACCAAACGCTATGTTCAAGGTAGAAATCGAAGGTGGACACGTAATTTTAGCTCACATCAGTGGAAAGCTTAGAATGAATTACATCAAGATTTTACCAGGTGACAAAGTAACACTGGCATTATCACCATATGATTTATCAAAAGGAAGAATTATTTGGAGAGACAAATAAATTATTTGGAAAGATAAATAAATTTAGAAAAAGTCTTGAAATATTCAGAATATGATGATATAATTATACCCGAACGTTTTTTGAAAGGAGATATTCAAGTGAAGGTTAGAGCATCTGTAAAACCAATTTGCGAAAAATGCAAGGTTATCAAGAGAAAAGGATCTGTCAGAGTAATCTGTGAGAATCCAAAACACAAACAGAGACAGGGATAATTACGACGTTCGATAAGAATATCGCAATAACCCTTGGTTTGTTGTGTATTCACCTATTTACTGCAAGAACAGTTTAGAGGTGTATTTTGTGATGTGTAGAGATACACTCGCATAATTTAGGCGGCTGCAGTGTGAGTACAGGTACGCTCATACTGATTATTTATAGATAGAAAGATAATTTGAGGAAGAGACATATATATCATTTCACCGTACTGCGGATATATGGATTGCCCTTAATAGACAAGTAATTATTTATTTTGGAGGAAAGAAAAACATGGCTCGTATTTCAGGTGTTGATTTACCAAGAGAAAAGCGTGTAGAGATTGGTCTTACTTATATTTATGGAATCGGTCTTTCAAGCGCAAAACGTATTTTGGCAGAGGCAAATGTTGATCCTGATACTCGTGTACGCGACTTAACTGATGATGAAGTTAAAAGAATCAGTGCAGTTATCAACGATACACAGGTTGTAGAAGGTGATTTAAGAAGAGAAATCGCTCTTAACATTAAGAGATTAAAAGAAATTGGATGCTACAGAGGAAAACGTCATAGACAGGGACTTCCTTGCCGTGGACAGAAAACAAAGACTAACGCAAGAACACGTAAAGGTCCTAAGAAAACAGTAGCTAACAAGAAGAAATAATAAACACTAAATTTGTAGTGTTATGACACACCCGGCTGTATGGACAGTCAGGAATAGCATAAGATTTGCAGTATAGGCAATCTTTTTGGAATTGAAATGAAGAAAGAAAGGTATACGTAATTATGGCTAAAGTTACAAAGAAAAGTGCAAAAAAACGTGTAAAGAAGAATGTACAGCACGGACAGGCACATATTCAGTCATCTTTTAATAATACAATCGTTACATTAACAGATGCACAGGGAAATGCTCTTTCTTGGGCAAGTGCAGGTGGATTAGGATTCAGAGGATCCAAAAAATCTACACCATATGCAGCTCAGATGGCAGCTGAAACTGCAACAAAAGCAGCATTAGTGCATGGATTAAAATCAGTAGATGTAATGGTTAAAGGTCCAGGATCAGGAAGAGAAGCAGCAATCCGTGCTTTATCAGCAGCAGGATTAGAAGTTACAAGCATCAGCGATGTAACACCTGTTCCACATAATGGATGTCGCCCACCAAAACGTAGAAGAGTCTAATTTAGGAGGATAATTAAAGATGGCAGTAGATAGAACTCCAGTCTTAAAGAGATGTAGATCCTTAGGTTTAGATCCTGTCTTTTTAGGAATTGATAAAAAATCAAACAGAAGTTTAAATAGAGCAAACAGAAAGAAAAGTGAATACGGACTTCAGCTTTGCGAAAAACAGAAAGCTAAATTCATCTATGGTGTATTAGAAAAACCTTTCCGTAACTACTATGCAAAAGCAGAAAGAATGAAAGGTCAGACTGGTACAAACCTGATGACATTATTAGAGCTTCGTTTAGATAACGTATTATTCCGTTTAGGATACGGAAGAACAAGAAAAGAATGCAGACAGATCGTTGACCATAAACATGTATTAGTTAATGGAAAACAGGTTAACATTCCTTCTTACCAGGTTAAAGCTGGGGACGTTATCGAAATCAAAGAAAAACATAGAACATCTCCAAGATACAAAGAGATCTTAGAAGTAACAGAAGGAAGAATGATTCCTTCATGGTTAGAAGCAGATCATGATAACTTTACAGGAACTGTAAAAGAACTTCCATCAAGAGATGAGATCGACGTACCAGTAACGAAACATTAATCGTCGAGTTATATTCTAAATAATAACCCTCAAGTTAAACCTAAGCCAAAAGGAGGGCACGTATGTTTGAATTTGAAAAACCAAATATTGAGATTAATGAGATTTCAGAAGATAACCGTTTTGGACGCTTTGTTGTGGAACCTTTGGAAAGAGGTTATGGTACAACTTTAGGTAATTCCTTAAGACGTATCATGCTTTCTTCTCTGCCAGGTGCAGCAGTAAGTTCAGTAAAGATCAAAGGTGTTCTGCATGAGTTCAGTTCCATCCCAGGGGTTAAAGAAGATGTACCTGAGATCATCATGAATATCAAATCTCTGGCAATTAAAAACAACAGCTCATCCGCTGAAACAAAGCAGGCTATATTGAGTTTTCAGGAAAGGGTGTAGTAACTGCCGGAGATATTAAAGCGGACAGTGATATCGAAATCTTAAATCCAGAGCTTGTGATCGCAACATTAAGTGATGACAGTAGCAAACTGGATATGGAGCTTACAATCACAAAACGGACGCGGATATGTAGGCGCAGACAAAGCAGACAAAGAAGGAAAAGCAATCGATGAGATTGCAGTTGATGCGATTTACACACCAGTTGAGCGTGTAACTTAAAGGTTGAGAATACTCGTGTAGGTCAGATCACAGATTATGACAAATTAACATTAGATGTATTCACAAACGGAACACTAACACCAGATGAGTCTGTAAGTTTAGCAGCGAAAGTATTATGCGAGCACTTAAACTTATTTGTAGATCTTTCTGAGAATGCCAAGACAGCAGAAGTTATGGTAGAAAAAAGAAGATGACGAGAAAGAAAAAGTTCTTGAAATGAGCATTGATGAATTAGAATTATCTGTTCGTTCATACAATTGCTTAAAGAGAGCTGGCATCAATACAGTAGAAGAATTAACTAATAAGACTTCAGAAGATATGATGAAAGTCCGTAACTTAGGACGTAAATCATTAGAAGAAGTTTTAGCTAAGTTAAGTGAATTAGGATTATCCCTAAGTTCAGGAGAAGAATAGAAACCAGACCCGCCTAGGCTGAAGGCATAAGTAAGCAAGGCGAAAAAACACAGGAGGTCATTATAATGGCAAAATACAGAAAATTAGGAAGAACAGCTTCCCAGAGAAAAGCATTGATCCGTGCAGAAGTAACAAATCTGTTACATCATGGAAAAATCGTTACAACTGAAGCAAAAGCAAAAGAAATCCGCAAGGTAGCTGAGAAACTGATCGCTTTAGCTGTAAAAGAAAAAGACAACTTTGAAACAGTTACAGTTGACGCTAAAGTTGCTAAGAAAGATGAAAACGGAAAACGCGTGAAAGAAGTTGTAGATGGTAAGAAAGTTACTGTTTATGAAACAGTTCAGAAAGAAATCAAAAAAGATTTACCGTCCCGCTTACATGCAAGAAGACAGATGTTAAAGGTATTATATCCTGTAACAGAAGTTCCTACAGAAGCAGCTGGTAAGAAAGCTAATACAAAGAAAGTTGATTTAACAGCTAAGTTATTCGACGAGTATGCACCAAAATATGCTGAACGTAACGGTGGTTACACAAGAATCGTTAAGATTGCTCAGCGTAAAGGTGATGCAGCATTAAAAGTAGTACTTGAATTAGTTTAATCAACAGTTCAATACTGACTATATTATTTAAATTCCAAATCGACAACAACAAAGAGGTCTTATTCCGGAACAACTGGGATAAGACTTTTCTTTTTTATGGGAAATAGTATACTATCCTTATTACGGATCAGATAGGAGAATATTATGTCCATATTGAAAATAAAAGACTTAGTTCACAAATATGTGACCTATGGAGATACAGAAGAAGACAAGCAAGAGATTGCAGCAATCGATCATATTGATATCAATGTTGAGAAAGGTGAATTTGTAGCAATCCTTGGAAAGAATGGTTCCGGAAAATCATCGCTTGCGAAGCACATCAATGGACTTTTGATGCCGACAGAAGGCACAGTATATATCAAAGGAATGGATACAAAAGATGAAAGTACCCTCTTAAAAGTCAGACAGAGTGCAGGAATCGTATTTCAGAATCCAGATAACCAGATCGTAGGAACAACGGTAGAAGAAGACACAGCCTTCGGTCCAGAAAACCTCGGAATAGCTTCCAAAGATATCTGGACAAGGATCACAGCGGCTCTTACAGGTGTGGGAATGATCGCATATAAAGAAGCAAGTCCCAATCATCTTTCTGGCGGACAGAAACAGAGAGTAGCGATCGCAGGGATCATGGCAATGGAACCAGAATGTATCGTATTAGACGAACCAACAGCCATGCTAGATCCAGAAGGCCGCAGACATGTTTTATCTCTTGTGAAAGCATTGAATAAAGAAAAGAATATTACGATCCTTATGGTAACACATCATATGGAAGAAGTAATCTTAGCAGATCGTATCATCGTGATGGATCAAGGAAAGATTGTCATGGATGGAAAACCAAAAGAGATCTTTTCAAGAGTTGATGAGATGAAAACATTAGGTCTGGAAGTTCCGTACGCAACAGAACTTGCATGGGAACTAAAAAAAGAAGGTGTTAACTTGTCAGATACGATAACAACAAAGGAAGAGCTGGTGGAGGAATTATGTCAATTCGTTTAGAACATGTAAGTTACGCATATGAAGATAATTCTAGCAAGAAGAATTACGCATTAAAAGATATAAACTTAGAAATAAAAAAAGAAGAATTCATTGCAGTGATCGGACACACAGGTTCTGGAAAATCAACATTGATCCAGCATCTAAATGGATTGATCAAACCAACGTCTGGAACAATATATTTCGATGATGAAGATATATATTCAGAAGGATACCCATTACGAGAATTACGTGGAAAAGTCGGTATATGTTTCCAGTATCCAGAACATCAGCTATTTGAGACAACGATTTTAGATGATGTATGTTTTGGTCCAATGAACTTTGGAAAGACAAAAGAAGAAGCAACAGAGATTGCTGTCAAATGTTTAAAAGATGTTGGATTACCAGAGAAATTATATCAAAAATCGCCATTTGAATTATCTGGCGGACAGAAGCGAAGAGTAGCAATCGCAGGGATTCTTGCAATGGAGCAGAATATTTCATTTTGGATGAACCAACAGCAGGACTTGATCCGGTCGGAAAAGATCAGATCTTAAATCTGTTAAAGAAACTTCATGAAGAAAAGAAGATTACGATCATTCTGGTATCACACAGTATGGAAGATGTTGCAGATTATGCACAGTGTGTGATCGTTATGAATGGTGGACAGGTCATGTATGAAGGAGATAAAAAAGAAGTATTCTCTCACAAGAAAGAACTAGAAGAAGCAGGGCTTGCTGTACCGTTTTATCGTCAAGTATGTGAAGAACTCGCAGACAGAGGTTCCCAATCCAGAGGGATTTATTGACATTAGAAGAAACAAAAGAAGCAATTTTAGAAGGACTAAAAGGACTGAGAGGAAAATAAAATGCTCAAGGATATAACAATTGGACAATATTATAAAGAAGACTCTCTGATCCACAGACTTGATCCGAGAGTGAAATTATTTGCAGTCTTGATCTACGTCATTACATTATTTATGCATAAAGCACCTGCAACTTATGTGATGTCACTATTATTTTTGATCATAACGATCAAGATTTCAAAGGTACCTGTAAAATATATTTTAAGAGGATTAAAAGCAATTGCAGTGATCTTATTATTCTCTGTAATGATCAATATGTTATTTATTCCAGGAAAACCAGTGATCCAGTTCTGGATCATATCAATTTCTGCAGAAGGGATCAGGACAACTATTTATCTGGGAAGCCGTCTGATCATGCTGGTATTAGGAACGTCTTTACTGACATTTACAACAACACCAAATGAACTGACAGACGGACTAGACAAATCACTGGGATTTTTAAATAAAGTCGGAGTACCAGTACATGAGATTGCTATGATGATGTCAATCGCACTAAGATTTATTCCAATCTTAACAGAAGAATTAGAAAAGATCATGAAAGCCCAGACAGCCAGAGGAATCGACTTTGAATCCGGAGGTCTCTTAAAACGAGTAAAAAGCATGGTTCCGATTATAGTACCACTGTTTGTAGCAGCGATCCGAAGAGCAAATGACCTTGCAATGGCAATGGAATCACGTTGTTACCATGGCGGTGTTGGAAGAACTAAATTAAAACCATTAAAATACGAGAAAAGAGATAAAATAGCGTATATCGTCCTGTTTGTATTTTTAGCTAGTGATGATTTATTTATCCTTTTTCAGTTCCATGGAGGTAAGATACGATGAAACGAGTAAAATTAATCGTAGCCTATGATGGAACTGGTTATTGTGGATGGCAGGTACAGCCAAACGAGATACAGTCGAAGGTGTCTTAAATAAGCATATATCAGAACTGACAGGAGAAGACATCAAAGTGATCGGAGCCAGCAGAACGGATTCAGGAGTCCACGCATTAGGAAATGTAGCTGTATTCGACACGGAAAGCCGTATTCCGGGAGAGAAGATGGCAAAAGCATTAAATGCAAGACTACCAGAAGATATCATTATTCAGGATTCCAAAGAAGTGCCATTAGACTACCATCCAAGGTTTCAGGATACAAGAAAGACATATGAATATACCTTTTACAATGCAAGATACGACAATCCCGTGACAAGCAGACATCATCATTTTGTATATGTACCACTTGATGTGGAGAAAATGAAAGAAGCAGCTTCTTATTTCTTAGGGGAACACTGTTTTATCAGTATGTGCAGCAGTAAAGCACAGGTTACATCCTATGTCAGAGAGATTTACGAATGTGATGTGACACAAAATGGCAGATATATCACAATGAGAGTCACAGGAAGTGGTTTTCTCTATAATATGGTACGTTTAATGGCAGGAACGCTTTTAGAGGTCGGAAGAGGAAAACAAGAACCACAATGGGTCAAAGAAATCTTAGCATCCAAAGAAAGAGTTACACCAGGACCAAAACTTCCAGCAAAAGGCTTGACATTAATTCAGATCGAATATCCGGAGGACCGCGAGAATGCAGAATAGCTTTATCATATTTCAGAAATTGTTAGTATTGTTTGGTTTTATGCTGATCGGATACCTAAGTTATAAGAAAAAATGGATCAGTGATGATACAAGTTCACAGATATCAGGACTGATCGTAAATATATTTAATCCTGCATTGATCATATCTGGCGTGATCGGTTCCGTTGGAAATGGAAACTGGAATCTTGTGATCATGGACCTGATCCTTGCAGTGATCTTATTTGTGGTATTGATCCTGATCAGTCCGGCATTTGTTCGTATTCTAGGTGTAAAAAAAGATGAAAGAAATATCTATGCAGTGATGCTGATCTTTTCGAATCTTGGATTTATGGGGATTCCGATCATTGAAGAATTATACGGTAGAGGAGCTATTTTTTATGTAGCACTGTATACACTGGTATATAATATTCTCTTTTACACCTATGGAATTTATCTTTTTGAGAAAGAACGTGCCATGCAGACAGGACAAAAAGCTAAGATTATATTCCACTGGAAAAAGATGATCAATCCAGGAATGGTCGCATGTCTGGCTGCGTTATTGATTTTTGCATTTCAGATCGACGCACCAGCACCTGCGGTAAGTTTTGTACAATACTTAGGAAATGCAGCAATCCCACTCTCCATGATCATTACCGGGGTATCTTTAGCGAAGATGCCACTGATCGAAGTTTTCAAAGACATCAAGATGTATCAGTTTACATTTTTAAAGATGCTGGTGATCCCAATGATCGCAGCATTTGCGATCCGGCTGTTTCATTTAGATCCTGTTCTCTCGGGGATCATGGTATTAATGTTTGGAATGCCAAATGGAAGCATGGCAGTGATGATGGCAATCGATTATGGATTAGACAGTTCCATTTGCAGCAGAGGAATTGTGTTGACAACTTTATTATCGATCATTACATTACCAATTGTGGCATACTTGATCTGAGAAAATAAAAATTAATCACATTTTTATAGGAATTCACAAGATTTATCAACAGCTTTTCAACATACATAGGGATAATACACCCATATGTTGTGGAAAGAATTATAAAATCAAGACCATCTTGTGGATAACATCAAAAATTTATCAAAAACAACAAGAAAAAATCTTGACACACCCGGCTGCGTATTATATAATAAGAAACTGTGACATGCAAGAGAATACTACCCCAATGCCCCGGTGGGAGTATTTAATATAGACACATATGATTGATAGAAATTTTAAGGAGGAACACCATGAAAAGTTTTATGGCCAGCCCATCAACAATTGAAAGAGAATGGTATGTAGTTGATGCTACAGGACATACATTAGGACGTTTAGCATCTGAGATCGCAACAATCTTAAGAGGTAAAAACAAACCAACTTATACACCACATATCGATACAGGAGATAACGTGATCGTTATCAACGCTGAGAAGATCAAAGTAACTGGTAAGAAATTAGACCAGAAGATCTACTATCATCATTCAGACTATGTTGGTGGAATGAAAGAACAGACATTAAAAGAAAAATTAGCTAAAAAACCTGAAGACGTAATCTATCTTGCAGTTAAAGGAATGCTTCCAAAAGGACCTTTAGGAAGACAGATGATTAAGAAACTTCACGTATATGCAGGTGCAGAGCACAACCATGCAGCTCAGCAGCCAAAAGCATTAGAGATCAAGTATTAATTTTTGAAGGAGGAAGAAGCAGTGGCTACAGCAAAATATTACGGAACTGGTAGAAGAAAACACAGTGTTGCCAGAGTATATTTAGTACCTGGAACAGGAAAAATCACAATCAACAAAAGAGATATTGATGAATATCTTGGATTAGAAACATTAAAAGTAGTTGTACGTCAGCCATTAGTTGCAACAGATACAATTGACAAATATGATGTATTAGTAAACGTTCATGGTGGTGGATTTACAGGACAGGCTGGAGCAATCCGTCATGGTATTTCCAGAGCTTTATTACAGGTTGATGGAGAATTCCGTTCAACATTAAAGAAAGCTGGATTCTTAACAAGAGACCCTAGAATGAAAGAAAGAAAGA
>ENA-OQLB01000956-OQLB01000956.1-human-gut-metagenome-genome-assembly--contig:-NODE-956-length-13956-cov-2.856100_pt1 | contig 13956 bp, 17 predicted proteins | sample MGYA00242656_ERZ504813 | MGnify/ENA primary metagenome ERZ504813 (study PRJEB26092, sample SAMD00036388) | human gut metagenome | host: Homo sapiens | study: EMG produced TPA metagenomics assembly of... | reverse complement strand
CCACGGTGGCCGCAGTCGGGAAGCAGGTCGCCGGAACGCTGGGTTCAGGCCAGATGGTCCGCCGTCCCGGCCTGCTTGCGCACGCCGTTCGGCCCGTCCGACAGAGTGATGGACGGCACGCCCGCCTTGGGGCAGCCACGCGTGGTGAAGGTGCCCGCGCCCGAAAGCAGCGCGCATTTTTGTTCCAGATTCAGTTTTGCGATGATTTCAGCGTTTTTCAAGGGGGACGCACTCCTTTTTTATAAGCAATACCGCGCAATTTCAAGTCACGGTCATGCGCTTGCATTGTGCGGTATTGCGGGGGTTATTTTTATGTGTTCTTGTTTTCGGCTCTCGCGGCCTTGGCGGCCTTGTACAGCTTGACATCACGGACAATGCCGCAGATTGCCAGTGCAAACAGTGCCACGGCAACAAGGTCGATCAGCGCAACAAGGTGACGCCAGCCGAGCACAGCGGGCTTAAAGTCGTGGCGCAGCGCGGTGGTATCGCCGATGCTCTCGGCATAGTCGCGGTTGGTCACACGGACGTGCAGATACATATACAGTGTCTGCTTTGCAGCGCGGCGCAGGGCCTGCAGATAGCTGTTGGAGCCGGTCTCGCAGGTAAGCTGGCCGCCCATCATGCCGGACATCCAAAGGCTGCCGCCTGCACGCAGGGCCTGATCGCCGTTCATGAAGCTGTGGTGGTCGGCGTAGTCGGTGATAACAGCGCCGTCAAAGCCCCATTCATCGCGCAGGATACCGGTCAGCAGCGCTCGCTGCCGCCTGCCCAGACCGCGCCGATGCGGTTGTAGCTACTCATCAGACCGACAGCATCGTACTCCTCTACCAGCATCTGGAAGGGGCGCAGGTAGGTTTCGCGCAGGGTCTGCTCGGTCATCCATGTGTAGACGGAATCACGGTAGATGCCGCTCTCGCCATCGTTGCAGATGAAATGCTTGACATAGGTGTAGACACCGGCATCGTTGGCACCCTGCACAGTGTTGCCGCAGATGACGCCGGACAGCAGGCTGTCCTCGGAATAATACTCATAGTTACGGCCGTTGAAGGGACTGCGGTGCATGTTGGTGCAGGGGCATACCAGCCGGTGTAGCCGTTCTGCAGTGCCTGCGTGCCGATGGTACGGCCCTCCTGCAAAGCAAGGTCGGCGTTCCAGGTCTGGGCCAGCGTGCTGGAGCTGGGGAAGCCGGTCCCGGCACCCATGCCGGTAAAGCCGCCGATCTGTGCGGGGCCGTCGGCGTCCTTGCTGCGCACCTTGCCAACGCTCTTGAGCTCAACCAGACCGCCGTAGCCGTTGACAAACAGGTTTTCCATCTCGTCCACAGTCAGCTGATCCAGCAGAGTATCCCACTGCGGGTCGTTGAAGTCAGCGCCCAGCTGGCAGCCCAGCTCGGTAGTCTTGCCGTTATCCTCGATCTTCAGGCCGTTCTTGGCACCGGTGGTGATGGCCTCATCGGCCTCGTTGATGTAGCCGTTCGCCATGTCGGCGGTGTAGAGGTTCAGCGCCTTGACATTGTCGGTCATAGCGCGGCTGGGGGTGCAGGCCTTGGGGAAGGTGCCCGCAAAGTCGGCGCGGGTCAGGTAGGTGATGTTCTGTTCGGAATCGCTGCCGTCAAGCTTACGCCGTCAATGGCATCGCTGCCGGTGAACTTGTTGCCGACCTCATTGCCGGAGACACTGTCGGTCGGATACTGCACATTGGCGGGCAGCGTGCAGGTCAGCGTTGCCTTCTCGACATCGTCCACGGTGTGGGCATCGTGGCGCACGGTAAAGATATAGTCACCAGCGTCCAGCTCATACCCGGCAAAGCCATTGTGGTTAGCATCGTAGTCATCGTAGCTGGCCATATTCTCTACGGGAACGGTCAGGGTAAGTTCTTCGCTTTCGCCGGGCTGCAGCTCCTTGGTCTTGGCAAAGGCGCCCAGCTCCACGCTGGATTTCTCGATTTCGCCAGCCGTATACGGGGCGGTGTAGTACAGCTGGACAACATCCTTGCCCGCGCGGTCGCCGGTGTTGGTAACGGTGACCTTGACCGTCACATCGCCGTCCTTGGTCAGGGTGCTGCCATCGGCGGCGGCATCGGTCACAGCCCAGTCAAAGCTGGTGTAGGACAGGCCGTAGCCGAAGGGGTACTGCACAACGCCGTCATAGCCGGTGCCGTACTCGTTGGAAACATTGCTCCAGTAGCCCTCGGCGTCAGCGGTTTCGTACCATTTGTAGCCGATGTAAATGCCCTCGGCGTAATCCACATAGGAGACCTGCTCATAGGCATAGGTGCATCGAGGTTGCCGCAGGTGGTGCCGTCTGCCGGGTAGAGCCCCTCGGCATCGGCGTAAGCACCCACGCCCTCAAGCCCAGCGTTCGCGTAGCTGGCGGCGGTGGTCAGATCATAGGCCCAAGTGTCGGCGGTGCGGCCGCTCGGCTCCTTCTCACCCCACAAAACGGCGGGAATGACCGAGGCAGCCCCCGAGCCGGACAGCCCGGCGATCAGGCAGGCATCCACACCGGGGATGGTTTCCAGCTGACCCAGCTCCATCACGTTGGTGGAGTTGACCAGCACGACCACATTTTTGTAGTTGGCACCAACGTAGGTCAGCAGGGCTTCTTCCTCGGTGGTCAGCTCCAGCATCGTGCGGGTGTCGTCCACCACGATGTCGCCGCCCTTTTCGGTGCGCTTGTACTGCTGCTTGGTGGCGTCGTTGCTCTCGCCTGCCACACGACCGATGACGACCACGGCGGTATCGGAGTAATTCTTGGCGTTATCCAGCATGGTCTGGGTGTAGTAGGCGGTGTTGTTGATGTCAGGCTCATACAGGCGGCCGGACTGCTCGGGGCGGCTGGTCAGCGTTCTGACATACTCTCGACCGGGCTGGAAGTCCTTGTACATATCGGTCAGCTCGGTGTTGTACTCAATGCCGTAGGCGGTCAGGGCAGCCAGCAGATCGGTGTTGACGCTGCTTACACCGCCGGAGCCGGAGCCGCCGCCCAGCCATGCGGTGGATGCCCAGCCGAACACATTGACCTTTTTGGTGTCGGCGCTCAAAGGCAGGGTGTTGTCCTTGTTCTGCACCAGCACGGTGCCCTCGGCCTCGACCTCAGCGGCAAGGGCCTCGGCCTTCAGCTTGGTGTCTGCGATTTCGGTTTTGGAATAATGGCCGCTGGGCGCACCGATAAAGCTGTCGATGATGGTAGCCATCGTGGACAGGAGATAGGTACCGGCCAGCACTGCGACCAACAATATCGCGGACAGTACCAGCCCGATCCCATGCAGCACGGGATGCGGCTTGCGGACTTTCGGTTGCTTCGTCATTTGCTTCTTTCTCCTCTTTCTGCAATTCACAGGCAGTTACCTTTGTGTTGCCTCTATTGTAGCAGAGCTGGGGCAAAATAGGGCACTTTTTGCATAACCTGCCGGTTTTGGTGCATACTTTGCAAAAAAGGCAAAACGCGCAGGAAATTTTCTGCGCGTTTTGCCCAAGTTCATGCTTGTTTGGTTGTGCAACCTGCCAACACCATAGCGGTTGGTCATTTCTGCGGCAGCAGCACCCGCAGGGTGTAACCACTCGTTTTCCCAGTGCAGGGTCAGGGTGCCGCCGCGGGCCTCCGCGGCAGCGCGGACGCTTTTCAGGTCGTAGCCGCCGTGGCTGCTGCGGCGTGGCAGACCGTCCGGGCCCAACTCCACGGGCTGGGTGCAGTAGTTTTCAAACCGCAGCATCACAAAGCCGTTTTGGGCGTAGATGGCCGTGCGGATCAGCCGTTTTTCTGGGTCCTGCTCGGTCAGCACACTCTCGGTGGCGTTGTCCAGCGCTGTGCCGACAATGGTGCATATCTCCCCCGTTGTCAAAAAATTCAGCAGCGTGCCGTCTGCAACACAGGTCATGTTGATGCCGTGCTGCTGGCAGTACAGGCTTTTGGCCGTCAGCAGCGTGTCCAGCACCGGGTTGCCGGTCTTGTTCTCGGCCTCATAGCGGCGGATGTCGCTCTCCATCTCCGCCAGAGCGGCATTCTGCTTGGCTGATCCCGCTCGGCCGGATGGCCGCGATCTGCATTTTCAATTCGTGGTAGCGCCGGTTGATCAGGCGTATATTCTCCTTGCTTTGGCGGTACTGCTCATACTGGCGCTGCAAAACGTTGTCCATCGCCGCAAGCTCGCTGTGCAGCGCCGTTTCCCGCAGCTGCTCATGCTGGACGCTCAAAATCAGCACACCGGCAATATCCACCAGCGTGCGGATGTAGTAGACGCTCATCGTCGCCTGTGCCTCGGCGATAAAGCTCAGGTTGCTCACGGCAAAAACGGTCAGCGCCATCACTACTGCCATCAGCGTGGCGGAAGCGGTAATGTTCGGGCGCACGGCAGTGACGCGGCGGCGCTCAAACAGGTACAGCCCGCCATACAGTGCGCCGTAGACGGCCGCCAGCAGCAGCAGCGCCGGTATCTCACCGCCCCCGTACTGCGGCCAGAGCCAGCAGTGCAGCTGCCATTCCAGACTGGCTGCCAGCTCCGCCAGAACAAACGCCCGCGCGCAGCTGTAGCCGGCCTCCCGCAGGTTCATCTCCCGCGTGGCCCAGAGGTAGAGATACATCGCCGCGATGGCCGTCACCATGCAGGCACCCACCACGCAAGCGGCACATGGCCGGTCAGGTGCAAAAACACTGCCAGCAGAATCGCCCAGACGGCGGTTATGCCCCAGTACACCGGCTTTGCAGTGCGGGGCGGCCGTGCCTGCGCATATAGCAGCGCGGCTAGGATCTCCGCCAGTGCCGTGTACAGCCGCGGTACATCCGGTAAAACGGACATTACCCCTCACCCCCGATGAAATCCGCCAGCGCGGCAAGGAAGCTCTTTCTCTTGGGGCGGCTGATCTGCAGCTCATACGGGCCGACCTGCACAACGCTCTGCTGCACACCGGACACCTGTGCCAGATTGACAAGATACCCGCTGTTGCAGCGGGCAAAGGGCTGCGCAGCCAGCTTTTCCTCCAGCGTTTTGAGCGCACCGGGGCTGAGAAATCGCCATCCTCGGTGTAAAAGTGGATCCGGTGGCCCTCACTCTCAATGTAGTAGATGCCTGCCGCATCCAGCCGGCGCATGCCGCCGTCCACCGGAACGGCCAGATAGTGGCGCACACGGCGGGCCAGCTGGTTCACGGCCTTTTGCAACTGCTGCGAAAAGGCAAAATACGGCACGGGCTTCAGCACATAATCCAGCGCCCCCACCGCGTACCCCTTGATGGCATACTGCGCCATGTTGGTAATAAAAATCAGCAGCACATCGCTGTCCAGCGCGCGGATGCGGCGGGCGGTCTCCATGCCGTCCAGATGCGGCATCTCAACATCAAGAAAAATAATGTCGTAGACCGGACGGTATTCCTCAAGGATCTCAACGCCGCTTGCAAAGGCCGAAACCTCAAACGGTGTACCGTACTGCCGTGTATAGCGCTGCACATAGCCTGTCAACTGCTCCCGGACGGCGGCCTCGTCTTCCACGATCGCAATGCGGGTCATCCGCAGCACCTCCTTTTGGCTGGTATCGCACCCGGCATCGCTGCATAACGCCCCGTGCCGGTGCGGTGCGCGGTGATGCCCGGATATTTTTTCCTGCTGTTAGTATAGCATACCGCACCCCCCTGCGCAAGAAGTGCCCCTGCGGGCAGAAGTCACAAAGGGCGGCAGCAATTTTTGTCGTTATTACGCATTGACGGGACAGTTCCTGCGATTTTATACTGTTTTTATACGATATTATACTGTCTTGCGCAGGAGGGTCCGGCCATGAAAGCATCCCACAGTTCTAAAAAGACATCCGGTTTTACTTTGGTGGAGCTAATTGTTGTACTGGTAATTTTAGCGACACTGGCGGCGCTGCTGGTGCCCTCGCTGACTGGCTACATAGACAAGGCGCGGCAGAATGCGGTCATTGCCAAGCCCGCGCCGTGCTGGTTGCCTCGCAGGCGGTCGTCACCGAGGCTTATGCGGACGGTAAGCTGGTTCTTGATGCAAACGGATTGTCCTATAACCTGTCTGATGATGACGCCCCCCACGCCATGGCCAAAGAGATTATGGCGCTGGCAGAAACAACGCCGAAGGAGTGCGAGTGGCGCATTTCCATTTCGACCCCGTTGCATGATACCCTTGCGCCGGCTACCATTCTGCGGCTTGACTACTGTGACAAAAGCTACAGCGTGACCTATCTGGCTGTCGAAATTGAGGATGAGCCCGCAGGCTGGGGACAACCGGTGCCCTGTGACAGTCTAAAGAAGCCTAACGAGGCTGATGATCCCCCGTTCCTGACATCGGTGCATATGATCCCGATCATTTTCATTCAGATAATTAAATTGCCCACCGATTTTCTCTATCCTCCGGCCGCTCTCTACAGGAAAAAGTGATATTTCCCCATACTGCTTTTCACAGTACGCCAAGTCGGAGTGCATATCACTTTGTCTGTTGTTCTGTTCTTCGGGAACTTCGGCGGCCAAAATCAGCAGCGCATTACTCCCCTGCAAGGTACCGAGGGATCACTGTGTATCTTTCCCCGCCACCAGCCTTACCATTTCCTCTGTACGGGCGGCATACATGCCGCCGCCCACCTTTTCCTTGATCGCCAATGCAATCTTCCATCACCCTGTAGGGGCCGGGCATGCCCCGCAGGGGCAATCAGCGTGTCAAAAAATCACATTCTCCCCTATTGAATGTGTAGGGCGACCATTGGTCGCCCGCCGACTTGACGCAGCAACGCTTTTTCCGGGGAAATTATCTCACAGACAAACGGGCACGGGCGAGCAATGCCCGCCCCAACAAGAGTTTTTTTGACAGCCTGAAATACACGAGCTGTTCTCGCCACCAATGGCGCACCAAGCTCCTGCTTCCGGAAAACAGCAATAAAAATACCCCGCAACTTCGTGCGAGGTATTTTGTGGTGCACCATGTGGGAGCAAACCCGAACACTTTTGTGTATCCGGGCGGCATCGGCATCATACGGCTGCTCACCCGGAAGTGATGCCTGTTGTTCCTCCGCGCGAGGATAAAAGAGGGATGTTGAAATATCAAGGGGCTTTTGCGGCATATCCTCGCTCTACAAACTGGGCTGCGGTATTCCACAGTCCTCTTGACATTTCCCCATCCCTCTTTTTTAGGCTAATCGCGGAACAACCCACATCTCCTTATCCCGATGGGATAACGTGAGTTGAGATTGAGGAAAGCGTAAGTGTTGCGATATTGGCAGTTCCAGAATATACCACAGCCCAAAGACATCAGCATCGGTCTGACTGCTCGATATAGATTAAAATTCCAAGCTGCTTGTAAAGCAATACGGTATATGATACAATTAACTAAACTGAAGCCGCGAGGTGATTATGCGTATGAAGAAGGAATCCAAATGGTATGGACGGCATGGACGCGACCCCGTTGTTGTTTTAACTCTGATTTTTGTCGTACTAAAGGCAGCGGGATTCATTTCGTGGTCTTGGTTGTGGGTATTAAGTCCAATCTGGCTTACATTCTTATTTTTCGCCGCTATTTTTTCCGCTATCTTGGTCGGCGGGCGGATTGCTAAAGGGAAATGGTAATTTCCAGTTTATTTAACCATTATAGGTATTCGTATGAAGAAATGTAAATACTGCGGGAATGAACTAAATAGCACTTCCGAATTTTGCTGCAATGAATGCGAAAGCAACTATAAAGAAGCGCTGGAAAAGGATAGCCGTAAAACCAAGTATTTTATTTTGGGCATTGCTTTAGGTTTTCTCATTCTACTTTATGGCATCGCCTAAGTAATCGCGCTTCCGCAATCGGAATCGGAATTATAGTAATGGGTATTGATGTTGTCTTACTTCCATTTACTACTCCTGAAACAGCAGAACTTTTAGGATACCAAAAAGCAAAACTTGTGGGCAGATTATTAGGCATACTACTTATTGCCGTTGGTATATGGGTAGGTTTTCTCTAATACCCGATAAAAAACAAAAGGCAGGCGCTAAAAACGTCTGCCTTTTATATTACCACTTTGAAATTGTATCGTCGCTAAAATAATACGCCTGAAACACCGTGCCGTCTTCCATAATGAAGCGCCCCTGTGCATCGTGCGGAATCTGCTCGGCTGCGCGTCCGTCCCCGATGATGATGGTAGACAGTGTAGTGTCTGCGCGGCCACAAATGCGAATGTTCATATTGTTCTTAATTTGCCCCGGCAGAATATTAGCGTCCGGGCGCTGGGTCGCAAGAATCAGATGAATGCCAAAGGCACGGCCCTGACGGGCAATCAATGCAAGACGAGCTTCAATCTGTGCCAGCAGTTCCTTGCGGCTTTTATCCGCGCCCGTCTTGTCAAGCAGTTCTGCCACCTCGTCACAGGCAAAGACAATACGCTGCATATAATCTCCGGACTTTTCGCGGTACTCGGTGATATTGGCAGCATCGACTTCCTTAAAAAGCCGTTTACGTTCTTCTAATATATCCGCCAAATGGTTCAAAAGCACAAGGAGTTTCTTTTCCTCTGTAATGATGTAGGCAAACTCCTGCCAAACATAAGAAAAGTCAACGCCGCCCTTGAAATCAGCCACATATACAACATCTGCCTGTTGAATCGCTTGCCAGAGCAAGCACTGCACCAAGACGCTCTTGCCGCTGCCCGTGTTGCCACCAATCAGAATATGCGGGGTCTTGTCAATGTCAATAATCACATCACCCATCAGGCCACGGCCAAGAATCAGCTTGTTATCCTCATTCCGTAAAATATAGCGTTCATGCCATTCGATGGTATCAAAAAACGTGTTCGGGCGGAATGCAGCACAGGCTCACCGTCCGGCGGTCATTGCCTCTTTAACACTGGCTATCAGCATATTTAGGGCGCTTTCAAGTTCAAGTTGCTTATCAACCCAAGCGGACACGGGGAAGCCCGTGCAGTGATATGTCAATATAACGGCATTTCCACGCTGCTCTTTTTGCACTAAGTAAGGGGCTTCTCCCGCACTGTTCGTAAATCCAATGCGAGCAAAATTATGCTGCATTTCCAGCGCCTCCGGCACATAACCAACGGCAGCGATACTAACGACAGCCCAACATAAATAGGTAAATGCTGCCGGTACAAGCATAACCCCCACAAGTGAAGCGGGCAGATGGTACGGCCAGTAGATTGCCGCACACAGTGCCGCCCCCAGCAGCAAAAGCACAAGCAAGGCATGACGCTTGCGGGGAGACACAACTGCATTGTGCAGCCCTGCCTTTACGGTATGGAAGAAGTTGTGCAGATTGGTGCGAGCACTCAACTCATTATTGTTCAGATTCGTCATGGTCGTTCTCCTTTTTCGGTTCGACATGAGGGGGAAGAAGATAACGCTGCTCCCAATTCCCCGATGTGGGATTCAGCACATAATCGGTTCCAACATCATCAATATCAAGATAGCGGCGGAAGTTCGTAAGGTAAGATGTAAATGCAGAGGACACATACCCTTTTCCACAATTACACAAATCGTCAATTCGCAAAGGCGAGATGATGATAATGTTTTCATAACACGCAACCGCGTCTGAAAATCTGGCGGGCAATGTGCAGTAGTTACCGCTCAACAAGCGGCGCATATCCTGCCACGGGAACTGTCCCAGATATTCGGTCAACACTACCGTTTTTTCTGCACAATAGCTATCCCAAGGGTGCGTGTAATCACTCACAACGTATGTATCCGGCGTGTGGGAAAACAGCTTGTAAATTTGCTTCGGCGGGAAGTTTGCTTCAATGTAGATGCAATTAAGGTCACGATACACCGGGCGGAACTTTTGGCTCATAATCAAGAATCTGATTTTGCGTAATTCGCCGGAGCGATTCCAAATGGTTGGATACAGCGTCATGATTTCAGCATCACTTTTGCCATCACCGATAGCTTGCAGCACATCTTCGCCAAGCGTCTTTGCCGTTGGGCTATCAGGCGTTTTTCGCTTGCCATCTGGAAGTAGCCCCCACTCCCAGAAGTTGCTTCTGCGTCCGGGAGCTTCTCGCCAAATTTTTCCGGGTGGGTTTGATACCATTTACCAGTTGGGTCTTTGAGCAAATACTGCCTGACGGATAAAATGCTTGCATTGCAGTTTTGAAGTGCCGCCATGGGAAATATCTTTTGAAGATGTCCGCCATGTGTTTGCGGCGGATAGTAAACCGCTATGTGTCCGTGTGGCGTATGCTTACCATTTTCATCGGTTGTCAGGCTTTGCTCCATTACGCTCGACACATAAGTAACCGCCCCTGACGCAATGTCCTCTTTGAGCCGTTCAAGAATTTCTTGTTGTTCAAGCGAGATGCCGTGATTTTGGGGATTGTTAATCGTCAGCAGCCACAAGCGTGCTTTCTTCCCCAAAATGGAGTCCTTCACTTTGCCTTTGACATCTTTCGGTGAAACCACAACCGTCTCATTTGCTGAACCATTGAAATCTCGTGCCCTTGCCATTGCCATCACCACCTTTTGTATCTCAATGACTTGTTTCTATCTCAATAACTTGTTGTTTTCATTGAGATACTTTTTTTCATCTGTGCTACGTCTTATTTCTGCACTATCTCAATGTCTCATTGTCGCTCTAAGGTAATATTCCCCGCCCGTCCGGCGTGGGCCCGGTCGAGCGACCCAAAGGGCAAAAAAGTAAGGCGGCGGCAGGGTGAGACGCTTTAGGGCATCCCGCCCTTGCCACCGCCCAGCGATTAACCACCGATAACGGTTACCCCCTCGGCCATTGCTTTAAGGTTGACGGCATCAATGCCGCGCTGACCTTTCACGAAGCTGGGATAAATCCCAAGCTGAATGTTGGCAAACTTGACCAAATGGTCATAGGCATCTTCACCCAGCAGCTGCTTGCCCGGAATCTTGACATCAAGGCGTTCACCCTGAAAACCGGAGCAAGTCACCGTGTAAGTGTAACCCAGAACGGTGTCGGTACGATTGCCGTCAATGTACTCGTTGTAAGGGCGAATACCGCACAGGCGGAGACGCTCACCGAGGGTCACAGGCGATACAATCACCTGCTTGATGGTCGCATTGTTCAGACGCATCTTGCTTTTCCTCCTTTCTGGCCGCTGCATCACAATCCGAAGACTGCTTGCGTTGGTCGTCTATGTACGCCGCAATATCGCGGTACATCAGACAGGCAATACGGTCTATATCAAATTTGACATCTTATAGTCCATACTGCCCTCTTGACATTCGCGAAATTGTAGCGTATCATAGTGATACATTCAGTGCATTTCGTTTGGTTGTATCACTATGATTAGTATAACAGCATTTACTTATGTCCGCGATAGTCAAACCATACGCGCCATTTTATGTAGAATCGGTTGTCGTATATTTAGGAGGAATTATGAACATTACATTTTGCGATGGGATGCTTTTACAAGTAGCCTTACATGACAACAAGGCTACCGTCATTTCAAAACAAGAAATCGGAACAGAAACCATAGATTTTTATAATTACTTTGCAAAATATCGCTTGTCCCCTAAAGAGCAACTTTTGACGTTGTCAAATTGCCCGGATAAAGAAGCTATTGAAATCATTTCCGGGCAGCCCCTTGTAAATCAATTCTTTTTAGATTGCATTAACAGCCGCACCGATATTTATCCGCAAGGTAAACAGGCCGCCACCGAAGAAGCATTGACTTATACCCGCAATCTTGTTCAGTATGCTTTTTCTGATTTAGACGCAGCTTTTTCAGAGCGCCCCGGTGCTGATGATACCAGTACACAGCTATTTAACAAAACCGTTTATCTGTTCACCCACGAGGAACAGGAAGACGGTCAGACCGTTTTCAAGCCCAACCAATTTACAACTTCCTTTGTCCTGCTGGATAATAAAATCGTTCTGGTGTACACGGTAAAATCCTTATACGAATATCTTGCTCTTGATTTCTATCACATTCTATTTTTCATCGGATTCCATCAAACAAGTTGCCGTCTGTCCCTGACTTGCAAAAAGCTTTTCGCATGAGCCAGCGCAACAACCTATATTGCAGCAAATCGTGCAAGGATAAACACATCAAAGCCAATAACAAAAAAAGCCCCTACTACTCAAAATACCGCTACTTGCAGCAGTACCATAATAGGCAGCTGAATGAACTCCGCTCTCAAAAGACTGATTCTTTCCCACAAGTACAAAAGTTGCAAGACATTTATGATACTTGGAACGAATGGGCGCACTCGGAATATGAACAAGCAACCAGAACTTACAACCTTATGCAGCAAGAAAAGTTCAAGTTCATTATCAATGTGAACGCCTACCGCCAAGCGCAGGCAAATAATAGCTTTCCGAATTTTGAAACCGAATCTGCTGAAGAATTTGGAGAACGGTTAAAATCAAAATGGAAAGAACTGAAAAGAGGTGTAAAATGACAATGGAATCCAAACGCGCCGTTATTTACGCCCGGTATTCGAGTAGCCGCCAGCGAGAAGAAAGCATTGAACGCCAAATTGAAATTTGCAATGACTATGCTGTCGCACATAATATGCTCGTAATCGGCTCCTATGTAGACCGAAAGAAAACAGGAAAAACCGATACCCGACCTGACTTCCAGCGCATGATTTACGAAAGCAGCAAGCACCTATTTGATGTCGTTCTGGTTTGGCGTTATGACCGCTTCGCCAGAAACTTAGATGACCACGGCGCATATGAACGGCTGCTCCACAAAAATAGCGTTGACCTAATTTCAGCAACCGAAGAAATTCCCGAAGGAAGTCACAGCGCCATTATCAAGGCTGTTATTCTCGGTGGTAACGAATCCTACTCTGTCGAGCTGGCAGCAAAAGTATCAGACGGAATGCACCGTGCAGCCATGCAGGGGCAAACTTCCGGCGGGCCGCGTGTTTTTGGTTATCGCGTTGTAGATAAGCACTATGTTCTTGATGAGGGTGAAGCGCAGATTATCCGCCAAATCTTTACATGGTACGACCAAGGCAAATCCATGACCGAAATCGTAAATCAACTCAATGCGCAGGGTGCTGTCAATGCTGCCGGAAAGCCGTTCATCATTTCAGTAATGCGCCGCATACTGACGAATCAAATGTATATCGGTATCCGTCTATACAAAGGGGAAGACATCGGCATTCGCGTTCCCGCTATCATTGATAAGGAACTCTTTGACCGCGTACAAATCCAAGTCGGAAAGAACAAATGCGCCCCCGCAAGAAACAAGCCGCTAAACGACCAGTATTTACTTACAACTAAACTGTTCTGCGCTCAATGTGGCAGCACTATGTCCGGCATCTCCGGCATATCTAAAAACGGCAGCAAGTATCAATATTATTCTTGCACCAACCGTTCCAAATAAAAAGGGCTGCACAAAGCACTACATCGGCAAAGAAGTCCTTGAAACCGCTGTTGTAGATGCTGTTAAAAAGGTGTTGCTGGCAAACAATATCCCCGAACTGGCGAAAGCGTTGTCAAATGCTGCAACGATGCACAGGATAACGGCAACTTGCTAAAACTTGAAAGTGAACTGCGCGAAGTGAACAAAGGTATCAACAATCTGCTTGACCTCATTGAAGCCGGGCGCAACTCTCAGGCAATGGCAGACCGCCTTGAACAGCGCGAGCAGCAAAAGAAGCTGTTGGAACAAAATATTGCAAAAGAAAAAGTCCTCCATCGGATACCGACAGAGGACGAAGTAATTTTCTTTTTCAACAACTTTATTCAGGGCAACATTGATAGTCTGGAATACAACCGTTATCTGATTGATATTCTCGTAAACAGTATCTATCTTTCCGATGAAGAAGACGGCACACAAAAAATGACCGTCCTGCTAAATACGCAGAAACGGGTCAAGAAACTGTCACATTAAACGACCTTACACAGTGTTCGTCTAATGTTCATATGGTGCACCATCGGGGACTCGAACCCAGGACCCACTGATTAAGAGTCAGTTGCTCTACCAACTGAGCTAATGGTGCTTATAAGAGAAGCCGGCATCTACCTATTTTCACAGGCCGTTTCCAGCCAAC
>ENA-OQLB01000955-OQLB01000955.1-human-gut-metagenome-genome-assembly--contig:-NODE-955-length-13957-cov-2.053507_pt1 | contig 13957 bp, 23 predicted proteins | sample MGYA00242656_ERZ504813 | MGnify/ENA primary metagenome ERZ504813 (study PRJEB26092, sample SAMD00036388) | human gut metagenome | host: Homo sapiens | study: EMG produced TPA metagenomics assembly of... | reverse complement strand
CCGACCCCTTGGCTGCTGCTGGCGCGCCAGCTGGCCCCGCGCTTTGGCGGCTGCTTTGCCAAGCCGATGACCACTACACGATGCAGGACGAGGACCTGAGCGCACCGCGCCGCATCGAATTCTGCACCGGCAGCTTTATGGCGGTGCGCACCGATGTTTTTAAGGAGATTGGCGGCTTTGACCCGGCGTATTTTATGTATGTGGAGGACGCGACCTGACACAGAAGGTGCTGCAGAAGGGCACCGTCTGGCTGGCCCCGCAGTTTTCCGCCATCCACGCATGGCATCGCGCCCCAATGCGTGATGCAGGCAAGTTCAAGATGCAGCTTGTCAGCATGGGGCGGTATTTCAAAAAGTGGGGCTGCGGCAAGGGCAAGGTTTGATACCAGCATTGCAAAACAAATGAAAAGTGTGCAGCCACCCGTTTTTGCGGGTGGTTGTAGTTTTTTTGCGCGGCTATTGTGACATTTTCCTGCTGCGCGGCCGTTTAGTGGGTACAAGGCCTTGAATCAGAAAGGAAGAATCACAACGCTATGGAGGATAACAAAATCATAGATGCCCTGCTGGCAGAGCCGAAACGGGGCTGCAGTTGTTGCTGACACAGTACGGCGGGCTGATTCATGCCGTCATTTGCCGTATTCTGCCCAACAACCCGCAGGATGCCGAGGAGTGCGCTGCTGACGTTCTGGTGGCAGCATGGAAACACGCCGCCGAATTTAAGCGGCGAAACCGTCCGCTGCGCGCCTGGCTGTGTGTGACGGCGCGCAATGCGGCCATCGACCGTTGGCGGGCGCTGCGGCCCCGACAACAGGAATGTGAGCTGAACGACGAACTGGCGCAGGATGGATGACCGAGCGCCGTTCCACCGAGGCGGAAGAACTGATCGCCCAACTGCTGACCGAACTGCCGGAGCCGGACAGGGAGATATTTTTCCGCCGTTATTATTATAGAGAGTCCTGCCGCGAAATCGGCCGCAGGCTGAATATGCAGGAACATACCGTCAATGTCCGACTTTCCCGCGGCGCGAAAAGCTGCGCAAACAGTTTGCCGCGCTGCGCAATACTTATTAAGAGGGGGCTGCAACTTATGCGTAACTATACAGAAAACGCTGATTCCCTGTTGGAACAGTATCCCACAAAAACCGTGCCGCTGAGCAAGCAGGAAGAAAAGCGCATCTATGACTTGGCTATGAAAAAAATAGAGAAGGCGGGCAGCTATACGCCGCCTAAGCTGAAAAAACACCGCCGTATACCCGTGTGCGTGGCCGCTGCCGTGGCTGCCACCTGTGTGCTTTCAGCAGGCATTGCCGCAGCACCGTATATCAAGGAGTTGGCCGAAGGAAAAATCGGGTTTTTCATCGATGCCAAATCGCAGGCGCAGGTGCAGAATGTGCTGGACGCCCCGCGCGGTGAGTACGGCGGACAGCAGACCGATACGGAAGGCCACAATACCGAAATCGGTCAGACGCAGACGCTGGACGGTGTCAACTACACGCTGGACACGGTGTCCATGGACGCCGCCACGCTGGATTGCTTCTTTACCGTAAGCGGTGAGAATGTGGTGTCGAAATTCCTGGATGCCGACAGCATCTACCCAGAATGGGATCAGCTTAGCAGCAATACGCCGTGGATGGCGGCGCAAATCAACGGCGGCGAGGAAATTTACACGGTGCAAAGCGATTTCTATCGCCAGGGTGACGATACCTTCCGGCTGTGGCTGCACTACCAGCTGCCGGAAGAGCCGCAGGGCGACACCGTTATGCTGCGTCTGTTGGATTCCCACGCTGCAGAGGGAGAACCGGGGCTTAGCTACACAATGGAGCTGAACGGTGAGCAGGTGCGTGCCGGGGCGCGCCGCGTTGCGCCGACGGTGTTGGATTTCGGCCTTACCGATGCCTGCTGGGCGATAACCCCATCACGCTGGACAGCCTGTGCTTCGGCACCGGCAGCGGCAGCCTTGTGAAACATTCCGAGGCGGATGAAAAATTTGCCGAAACGCACCCCTTTGGTGTGGTAAGCGAGGACGAGGAAAAGAAACTGCGGGGTGAGGATGCGGACAACCCTGTGCTCTTCAACGGCGGAATGATCCTGACCGACGATACGGGGCGGGAACTGCTGCCCAGCTCCCCCGACGGCGTGTCCGGCGGTGCTGTTGCCTATACCGTGCCCGCACAAAACGCCCAAAGCATCACCTTTACCCCCGTGTACCCACAGCGGTGTGTACGAATACGAGGAGCGCACCGTGACCGTGGACGAAATGCAGCAGGGCGTGAAAATTGCCACCAGCGATGCGGGCGGCTACACCCTGCAGAACTTTGCCGTGCAGGGCGGGCACTGACTGGCAGATGGTACCCTACGGCTATGCGCAGAGCTGTGAGCTGACGCCGCAGGACGAGGAATATATCGACACGAACACCAATTCCTATGCCATGCGCAGCAGCACCGTGGACCCGACCACCGGCATCATCAGCTGCCGCATCGACTACTACACCGCAGACCCCGCGCAGGTGGCGAAAATCAGCGAGTTCCGGTATCTGTTCGGCAGCGGATACCATGCGGACGAAAGCCGTGCCGTCACGCTGCCGCTGCAATAAAGAAAGTCGCCCTTGACAAACCTGTTGGTAGTGTGGTACAGTAACACTATGCAAGGCCGCTGACCGACGGAATAGCGTGGGGTTTACCACGGGGGACGCGGCATGATGACTTGCTTTTTAAGCCGACCGTCTGGGCTGCATACACTGGTGTATGGTGTGTGCAGCCCATTTTTGTTTAATATGGAGGTATCGTTATGCTGAGCGACATCGAAATTGCACAGGCCGCCGAAATGAAGCCCATCACGGAGATTGCGGGCAAGCTGGGCCTGCAGGGCGAGGACATCATCCCTTACGGCCATTATAAGGCCAAGCTCAACCATAAGCTGGCCAAAAGCGACAAGCCCGAGGGCAAGCTGATTCTCGTCACCGCCATCAGCCCCACGCCCGCCGGTGAGGGCAAGACCACGACCAGCGTGGGTCTGGCCGATGCCATGAATGCCCTTGGCAAAAAGACGATGCTCTGCCTGCGTGAGCCCTCTCTGGGACCGGTGTTCGGCATTAAGGGCGGCGCGGCCGGCGGCGGCTATGCACAGGTTGTGCCCATGGAGACATCAACCTGCATTTCACCGGTGATATCCACGCCATCGGCACCGCCAACAACCTGCTGGCTGCCATGATTGACAACTCGATCCAGCAGGCAACCCGCTGAACATCGACCCCCGCCGCATCACATGGAAGCGCTGCATGGACATGAACGACCGTCAGCTCCGTTTCCTTGTGGACGGTCTGGGCGGCAAGGTCAACGGCACCCCGCGTGAGGACGGCTTTGACATCACAGTCGCCAGCGAGGTCATGGCGGTGTTCTGCCTTGCCACCGACCTTGAGGACCTCAAGGCGCGGCTGTCCCGCATTGTCTGCGCCTATACCTACGACGGCCAGCCTGTCACAGCCGGTCAGATCGGTGCTGCCGGTGCCATGACCGCCCTGCTGAAGGACGCCCTCGACCCGAACCTGGTCCAGACGCTTGAGCACAACCCCGCCATCATCCACGGCGGCCCGTTCGCCAACATTGCGCACGGCTGCAACAGCGCCATTGCCACCAAGCTGAGCCTGAAGCTGGCTGACTATGTATCACCGAGGCAGCTTCGGCGCTGATCTTGGTGCCGAGAAATTTCTGGACATCAAGTGCCGCTATGCCGGCCTGAACCCCGCTGCCGTTGTGCTGGTGGCCACCGTCCGTGCGCTGAAATCCCACGGCGGCGTGGCCAAGCCCGATCTGAGCAAGCCCAATGCCGAGGCCGTGCGCACGGGCGCTGTAAATCTGGCCCGCCATATCGAGAACCTGCAGGGCTTCGGTCTGCCGGTTTGCGTGGCGATCAACGCCTTCCCCACCGATACGGACGAGGAAATGGACATCATTTACGATGTCTGCAAAAAGGCCGGTGTGCCCTGCGCCTGAGCGAGGTCTTTGCCAAGGGCGGCGAGGGCGGCAAGGCGCTGGCCGAGACCGTGCTGTCTATTCTTGATGACAGCGCGCGCGTCCATTATACTTATGAGTTGAATGCACCGCTGACCGATAAGATCGAAGCGGTTGCCAAAAAGATCTACCGCGCGGGCGGGGTAAGCTACACCGCCGCCGCGAAAAAGACGCTGGACGAGCTGACGGCGCAGGGCTACGGCAATCTGCCGGTCTGCATCGCCAAGACGCAGTATTCCTTCAGCGACAATGCCAAGCTGACCGGTGCGCCCGAGGCTTTACGCTGAATGTGCGTGAGGTTCGGCTCTCTGCCGGTGCCGGGTTCGTGGTCGTAATCTGCGGCAGCATTATGACGATGCCCGGCCTGCCCAAGCACCCTGCTGCGATGGACATTGATGTGGATGTCCACGGCAAGATCACCGGCCTGTTCTGATCGTCTGCACAAGCCATACAAAACACCCCCTCCGGGTCTGCAAAAGCAATGTTGACATCGCTTCCGCAGCTGCCCGAAGGGGGTGCTGCTTTGTACGGTCAGGATATGGCAGGGGAGTGTTCAGCCTTATGCCTCGCCGGTATGCTCTGCCTGCTGTTTCTCCTGCTGTTCCATATCGGGGGCTGTACCACCGCCCGGCATCTTATGGCCGAAGGACGGCACAAAGAAGTACTTGCGGATGACGAAGATCAGCGCAATGGCCCCCACACTGACGAGGTTCTGAACGGCATCCTCATGACCGACGATCATGTGGCGGGCAATGGCGTAGAGCAGCACCTCCAGCACGCTGCCGGGGCTGTGCTTGGCGAGCATCTTGATAAACTCTATGCCGATGACTATATCCAGCGCCCGTTCAAGGAAGGTATGCACTCCATACTGTCGGCATCGGTCAAAAGCCCCGGCATGAGGTTGAGCAGCGGCACAATGCTCATCAGCAGGGCGATCAGCACAATGCCTGACAGCACGACCTCCAATATGCCGGCGCCTCGGCGATCTGATCACGGAAAATGCGCTTGATCCATTCCTCTCTGCCGTGCAGGGCGCGGTTGGTCAGGCGTCGTCTGGGTTCGTTCATGGGTCGCTCCTTCCAAGATTGATTTATCTGCCGCAGCGCACAGTTCTGCCCGTCGGCGCGGGTCGTACTGAGAAACGGACAGTATTTTGTAAAATTATAGCATATTTTCTAGAGCTTTCCAGCGGATTTTTCATTGCAGAAAAAACTTGTCAAAAACGCTTGACAATCGCGGCGGTATCCGGTATAATCTAATGCGTTGTCCGCCTCTGTAGCTCAGTCGGTAGAGCAGGGGACTGAAAATCCCCGTGTCATTGGTTCGATTCCGATCGGAGGCACCATTTTTATGCGGCCGTAGCTCATCTGGTAGAGCGCCACCTTGCCAAGGTGGAGGTAGCGAGTTCGAGCCTCGTCGGCCGCTCCAGATAAGACCACCCTTCGGGGTGTTTTTTTGTACCCGAAACGCGAAAAATAGGGCATACCCTGCATTTTGCCCATTGACACCTGCATGTACACAACGGTATACTTTAACCGTTGCCGTACAGTATCAGCACTGCGGGCGTATACAAGCGCCATGTCAGCGGTTGGAATTATGCGGTATTGCCCTAAAATGTTCGCTGCCTGTGGCAGCAGAACGATTGCGGTATTTTATAAAAGGAGTGCGGAATCATGAAAAACAATAACAACATCAAAACCTTCGTTGCAGTTGGCATCGGCGCAGCTCTCTTCTTTGTTCTGGGCCGTTTTGTGGCGATTCCCAGCCCGGTGCCCAACACCAACATCAGCCTGCAGTACGCCGTTCTGGGCCTGCTGGCGGCCATGTACGGTCCTGTAGCCGGCGGTCTGATCGGCTTCATCGGCCATGCCCTGATTGACCTGTCCTGGGGTGGCATCCTTGGTGGAGCTGGGTCATCGCCTCTGCCTTCACGGGCGTTGTTGTTGGCCTGTTTGCCAAGAAGCTGAATGTGCAGGAGGGCAACTTCAACAAGGCCAAGTTTGCCATGTTTGCCGTTGCAAACCTTATTGCGCATGCCGTTGCCTGGATCGTGGTTGCCCCCGTGCTGGATATCCTGATCTATGCCGAGCCTGTCAAGAAGGTCTTTGCACAGCGCTTTTGCTGCCGTGTCCAACATCATCACGGCTGTCGTGGTCGGCGGCCTGCTGATTCTGGCCTACACCAAGACCATCGCCAAGAAGGGCTCTCTGGACAAAGAGTAACCTCGACAAAACCCGTATGCCTTCCCACGAATGCGGGAAGGCTTTTTGCTTGTGACATCACCCTGCGAGGTGCCGTATGGCTGAAACCAAAACCCCGATCATATCCTTCCGCAATTTTTCCTTCCAGTACCGCGCGCAAAAGCAGCCCACCCTGCACGACATTGATCTGGACATCTACCCGGGCGAGCGCGTGCTGATTGCAGGCCCGTCCGGCAGCGGCAAAAGCACGCTGGCGGCCTGCATCAACGGTCTGAATCCCTTCTCCAACCCCGGCGAATGCAAGGCAGTCTGATTGTGGACGGCGTTGACGCGCCCCACAGCAGCATCTTTGAGCTGGCCGGGCATGTGGGCACCGTGCTGCAGGACCCGGACGGCCAGTTCATAGGGCTGACCGTGGGGGAGGACATTGCCTTCGCGCTGGAAAACAGCTGCACCCCGCAGGAGGAAATGCATGAGATCACCCGCCGTGCCGCAGAGCTGGTCGGGATTGAAAACCACCTCGACTATGCACCGCACGAGCTTTCCGGCGGGCAAAAGCAGCGCGTCAGTCTGGCGGGCGTATGGTCGATCAGGTCAAGGTGCTGCTGTTTGATGAGCCGCTCGCCAATCTGGACCCGGCTACCGGCAAGCAGGCCATTGAGCTGATCGACACGATACAGCAGAAAACCGACACCACGGTCCTGATCATTGAGCATCGTCTGGAGGATGTGCTTTGGCGCAGCGTGGACCGCATCGTACTGGTCAATGACGGCCGGATCTTGGCCGACCTGCACCCGGATGAGCTGCTTTCCAGCTCTCTGCTGGCGGAAAACGGCATCCGTGAGCCGCTCTATTTGACGGCGATGCGGTATGCCGGTATTGACATCACGCCGGACAAACACCCTGCGCATATCGACTCGGTCGCGCTGGATGATGCCGATACGGCGCGGCTGCAAACCTGGTTCAAGGCGGAGCCGCTGCCTGCGCCGAAGCCGACCCCCGCCCCGCTGCTTGAGGTCAAAAACCTCAGCTTTGGCTACAGCAAGGGCCAGCATACCCTGTCCGAGGTCAGCTTTACGATCGGCAGGGGGGAGATGGTCAGCATCGTTGGCCGCAACGGTGCAGGCAAATCCACCCTCTCTAAGCTGATCTGCGGCTTTGAAACGCCCGACTGCGGAGAAATATGGTTTGACGGTAAAAATCTCAAAGGCGAAAACATCCGCCGCCGAGCCCGGCACATCGGCTATGTCATGCAGAACCCCAACCAGATGATCTCCAAGACGATGATCTTTGACGAGGTCGCCATGGGCCTGCAGGGCATCGGTCTGTCGGAGGACGAGATCCGCGCCCGGGTCGAGGAAACACTCAAGATCTGCGGTCTGTACCCGTTCCGTAACTGGCCGATCTCCGCTTTGAGCTTTGGTCAAAAGAAGCGTGTCACGATTGCGAGCGTACTGGTGCAGGACCGGAGCTTATCATTCTGGATGAACCGACAGCGGGACAGGATTTCCGCCATTATACCGATATTATGGAGTTTCTGCGCGGGCTGAACGCAAAGGGCGTGACCGTCGTGATGATTACCCACGACATGCACCTGATGCTGGAATACACGCCCCGCGCGCTGGCCTTCTGCGATGGGCGGCTGATTGCTGATAGGTCGGCAGCGGCTATCCTCTGCGACCCGGCACTCATTGAGCAGGCAGCGCTGAAGGAGACCAGCCTTTACACGCTGGCCAACCGCTGCGGCATTGCCCCGGCGGAGAATTTTGTGGAACGCTTCATCGCAGCGGACAGGGAGGTGCGTGCGGATGGCTGCTAATACCGTTTTAAACTATCTGCCGCGCAAAAGCGTGGTGCATGAGCTGACCGGCACGACAAAGCTGGCCTTCTTTCTGCTGTTTACCTTTGCCAGTATGATCACCTACAACACATGGGTGCTGCTGGGGCTGATGGCGGTCAGCTTTGCGGCGTTCAAGCTAAGCAACATCAAGCTGCGCGAGGTCCGCTTCATGTTGGTGTTCATGCTGGTGTTTCTGGCACTGAACGATCTGTTTATCTTCCTGTTTGATCCGAATCAGGGCACGACCCTTTACGGCACCCGCACGGTGCTGTGCCATCTTTTCTGGCGATATGACCTGACCGCAGAGCAGCTGTTTTATATGTTCAATATTTCGCTGAAATATTTTGTGGCGCTGCCCGTTGCCATCTTGTTTATCTCCGCCACCAACCCCAGTGAGTTCGCCGCCAGCCTGAACAGCATCGGCGTCTCCTACAAGGTCGGTTATTCAGTGACAATCGCGCTGCGCTACATCCCGGATATCCAGCGCGATTATCACAGCATCAGTCAGGCGCAGCAGGCGCGCGGTGTCGAGCTGGGCCGCAGTGAGCCGTTTTTCAAACGGCTGAAAAACGCTGTCAGCATCCTGCTGCCGCTGATTTTGACGAGCCTGAACCGCATCGACACGATCTCCAACGCGATGGAGCTGCGCGGCTTCGGCAAGAGCGACAAGCGCACTTGGTACACCCGCCGCCCCTTCACCCGCCGCGACTTTATCGCGCTGGGCTTTGGTGCTGCGCTGCTGCTCATCAGCCTGACTGTAACGATCAAATTCGGCCGGTTTTATAATCCGTTTGTGTAAAAGAGCATAGAAATGTAAAAAGCGCCCCTGCGGAAAACAACCACGCTGGGACGCATTTTTATGCCTTATAAAGCTGTAGGCACCGGGCATGCCGGCCCGCAAGCACCCCTTGAACACCCGTTTACGGTATACACCGTAGGGGCGCATTCTATATGCGCCCCTGGCCACGCACGGTCACGCAAAACACAGGATGGAAGAACATTAAAACAGCTGGAAAAGGCAGATAGTTAAAGTTGTTTCTGCGTAGGGGAGGGATTCATCCCTCCCGTGAACCTTGCAGGTGCCGCATGCGCCCCGGGAGCATAAATGCCTCCCTACAAAGTTCCCAACAGGCATCAGTCGGCCAGAAGCTGGCGGGCCGGGCATGCCCGGCCCCTACAGCCCGGTCAAAAAAATAACCGCCCGCTCAGGCATCATCGTACCTGGGCGGGCGGCTGTGTTATTGTATCAAAAGCTTACTGCATCAATCCGCAGACCAGCTGTGCATACGCAACAGGGTCCTCGATGGGCAGGCCTGCAATCAGCAGCGCCTGATCGTAGAGCAGCTCGGCGTATTTGGCAACCTTGTCGGCGTCACCGGCGGTGTGGGCGCCTTCAGTGCGGCAAAGACGGTGTGATTGGGGTTCAGCTCCAGCACCTTCGTGCTCTCAACGCCCTCGGCGTTCGGCATACGGCGCAGGACCTTCTCCATCTCCATCGAGATGCCGCCCTCAGCGGTCAGCGTGACGGGATGCTCCTGCAGGGTGGGGTTGACCTTGACCTCCTTGACCTTGCCGTTCAAATCCTTCTTGATTTCCTCAAACAGATCCTTGTTCTCGGTTTCGGCGGCCTCGGCTGCCTTCTTCTCGTCCTCCGTCTCAAGACCCAAGTCACCGGCATTGATGTTCTGGAAGGTCTTTTCCTTGTACTCATGCATGACCTGCAGGCAGAACTCATCCACATCCTCGGTGCAGAGCAGCAGATCATAGCCCTTGCTCAGCACAAGCTGGGCGTTGGGCAGCTTGCTCAGGCGGTCGGTGTCGTCACCGGCGGCAAAGTAGATGCACTTCTGCTCCTCGGGCATCTTCTCGATGTATTCGTCCAGCGTGATGAGCTTCTTCTCCTTGGCGGAGTAGAACATCAGCAAATCACCCAGCAGATCCTTGTGCATGCCGTAGTCACCGTAGATGCCGAACTTGATCTGGCGACCAAAGCTCTTCCAGAAGGTCTCGTACTTCTCACGGTCGTTGACGAGCATTGCGTGCAGCTCGTTCTTGATCTTCTTCTCGAGAGAGTTGCGCATCAGCTTGAGCTGGTTATCCTTCTGCAGCGTTTCACGCTGATGTTCAGCTCAGGTCCTCGCTGTCCACAACGCCCTTGACAAAGCTGAAATAGTCAGGCAGCAGATCGCCGCACTTCTCCATGATCATAACGCCGGAGGCATACAGGCCAGACCCTTCTCGTACTCCTTGGTGTAGTAGTCGTAGGGGGTGGAGCCGGGGATAAAGAGCAGCGCCGTGTAGGTGGCAGTGCCCTCGGTCCGGCTGGTGATGACCCGCAGCGGTCGGTATAGTCCATGAACTTGGACTTGTAGAACTCGTTGTAGTCCTCGTCCTTGACCTCACTCTTGGGGCGCTTCCAGATGGGCACCATGCTGTTCAGCGTCTCCAGCTCGGTGTAGGTCTCATACTCGGGCTTGTAGTCGTCACCGGCGTCCTCCGGCTTCGGCTTCTGGCGGGATTTCTCGCGGAACATCGTGATGGGGAAGCGGATGTAGTCGCTGTACTTCTTGACAAGGTTTGCCAGCGTGTATTCCTCAAGATACTCGCTGTAGTTGTCGGTATCGGTATCGTCCTTCAGCACCAGAATGATCTCGGTGCCCACCTCGTCTTGTCAGCCTCAGTCAGGGTGTAGCCCTCCACACCGGTGGACTCCCACTTCCAGGCGGTGTCGGCGCTGTGCGCGGGAGATGACGGTGACCTTCTTCGCCACCATAAAGGCAGAGTAGAAGCCGACACCGAACTGGCCGATGATGTCGATGTTATCGCTCTGGTTTTCGGTCTTGAAATCGAGCGAGCCGCTCTTGGCAATCGTGCCGAGGTTCTTTTCCAGATCCTCCTTCGTCATGCCGATGCCGTTATCGCTGATGGTCAGCGTGCGGCTGTCCTTGTCCGGCTGGACATGGATCTTCAAATCGTCCTTCGTGATGCCGATGGTGGTATCGGTCAGGCTCTTGAAATAGCGCTTATCGCAGGCGTCCGACGCGTTGGAGATCAGCTCACGCAGGAAAATCTCGCGGTTTGTATAGATAGAATTGATCATCAGGTCAAGCAGCTTTTTGCTCTCGGCCTTGAATTGATGCATAGCCATAGTAGAAAACCTCACTTATAAAAATGAAATTAGCACTCATTTATCTAAACTGCTAAAGCTAGTTTAGCACTCTTTTTTATAAAGTGCAACCCTTGTGGGCTATTTTAACAAAAAATTTAAATTCAGGTCTTTTCAAGCATCGGATTTTGAGGTATGCTTACAATATAAGATAATAAGTGCAGGGGCGGATGCTCGCATCGGCTTCTGCAACGATCCTTATCACAGGAGAATACCACTATGAGCATCTACGGTGACCGCGCCTATGCGGCATTTTTTAAAGGCTATAACTGCTGCCAATCGGTGGCGGTTGCTTTTGCGGAGGAGATGGGCATGACCGAAAAGCAGGCCCTGCAGATCTCGGCAGGCTTTGGCGGCGGTTTCGGCCGTATGCGGGAGGTCTGCGGTGCCTTTTCCGGCATTACGCTGGTGCTGGGGGCGCTCTACGGCAGCGATGACCCGGCAAAAAAGACAGCCCTTTACACCGATGTGCAGGCGTTGGCGGCTGAGTACAAGGCCCGCAACGGCGGCCCGAATACCCTGATCTGCCGGGAACTGCTGGCTTAAAGCAGGCCGAGGGCAGCCCGGTTGCCAGCCCCCGCACCCCGGAATACTACAAAAAGCGCCCCTGCCGGAGCTTTGCCGCGTAGCCGCTGACATTATGGCGGAGTACATCGCGGCGCACCCGAGAGATTGAATGTGCCCCTACAAAAGCAAATCAACGAATCATTGAATCGAGGAATCACCATGCAATGCTACACCCACACCCTTCCCGGCGGCGCATCGCTTGTCGGCTACCTGCGGGAGGAAACCACCGAAATGCCCGCCTTCAACACCCGCCCTGCCATGCTGATCCTGCCGGGCGGCGGCTATGCTACTGCAGTTCGCGGGAGGCTGACCCGGTCGCCATGCAGTTTCTGCAGGCAGGCTACAATGTCTTTATCCTTTATTATACCTGCCGTGGGCAGGAGAGCCAGCCTGCGCTGCGCTGGCAGCCGTTGATCGATGCGGCCGGTGCTATCCTGCATATCCGCAAGAACGCAGTGCAGTTCCATATCGAACCGGCCAAGGTCGCGGTCTGCGGCTTCTCGGCGGGCGGCCATCTTGCGGCGTCCACGGCAATCCTGTGGGACGCTGAGCCGGTTCGGCAGGCACTCGGCATCTGCGGAAAAGAGGCTCTGCCCGATGCCGTGGTGTTGGGCTACCCGGTCATCACCAGCGGCGAATTCCGGCATGACGGCTCGATCTGCAACCTCTGCGGTGACGATGCGCCCTGCGCGGGACGATGAGTCTCGAAAATCAGTCAGTGACGGACTGCCGCCCTTCTACATCTGGCACACTGTGGAGGATGCCTCGGTGCCGGTGCAGAATTCCATGCTGCTGGCCACGGCTTTGACTGCCCATAAGGTACCGTTTGAGTTGCACCTTTTCGCCCATGACGGCCACGGCACCAGCACCTGCACGCAGGAGGTCAACACCCCTAACCGCCACAACAGCGCATGGGTGCCCCTGTGTACCGATTGGCTGGCCGACACGCTGGATTTCCACCTGTGAGGGCGATAGAGCCCGGCCGCTGCGGCGAATGCTGGGACGCCTGCCCGCGCCTGTCCGCAGGGGAACCGTTCGATTTTGCCTGTGCGGGCTGCGGTGACTGCTGCCGCCAAAGGCGTGATCTGGTGCTGTCCGGCTTTGATCTGTACCGTATTGCGCGGCGGCTGCGGCTCTCGCCGCGCATTGTGGCGGCAGCCTTCTGCAAAAGCTATATTGCGCCTGAAAGCTGCCTGCCGGCCCTGCGCCTGACGCCCGACCCCAAAACCGGAAACTGCCGCTTTTTGAGGGGAGCGCCTGCGCCATCCATGCGGCCCGCCCGCTGGCCTGCGCCCTCTATCCGCTGGGGCAGAGCATCGACACCGAAACTGCAGCAGTCGAGTATTATGTCCAGACCCCGCTGTGCGGCGCACGGACGGGGGAGGCGCGCATTCGGGAGTTATCTGAACGATGCCGCTGTTACCGAGCGGGCGGGTATAGACGCGCGGTGGGCTGTTGTGTGTACCCGGCTTTCCCAACGGCTGCAGGCGGCGGGCGGGCAGGAAAATCCCCGCTTTGCGGCTGCTGCCAGACGCATTGAGCGTGCGCTCTACTATGAGTATTCACTCGGCGATGAATTTTACCCGCAGTTTTGCCAAAACATAGAAATTCTGCAACCGCTGCTTGACAGGATGCTGTAAACAAAAATGGCGGGGGCCGCACATGTGCGGCTCCTGCCGGGCAATAAAAAACGCTGTGACCCTTCCCAAAAGGTCACAGCGTATTTTTATTCTTGGAATCAGCAGATAAAGAACCCGCCGCGTCCGCCGCAGCAGCACCAACTCAGGATGTTGCAAACCAGCAGGTACATCCAGAACGACAGGCAAAACTGCCCGGGACGGCCGCTGGGCTGGGCGTAGGGCTGCTGGTAGTTTGTGTAGCTGCGGCCCGGGCTTTGCAGCTGGTCCAGCAGATTCTGATAGGCGTAGTTGTTCGGCTCCATCGAAACCGCCGTGCGGGCCTCCTCCTGCGCGCGGATGTTGTTGCCCAACCCCTGATTGGCAAGGGCTGCATAGTAGTGCCACTGAGCGGTGCGGCCGGCGGCAGAGATGCCGTTCAGTGTGTTGAGAGCCTCCTCATAAAAGCCGCTGCGGATATAATTGCCGCCGCCCGCAGCCTCGGGTCACGGCAGCCGCTGCCGTAGCTTGCCGCCCGGCCTGAACTGCCGGTGCGTG
>ENA-OQLB01000954-OQLB01000954.1-human-gut-metagenome-genome-assembly--contig:-NODE-954-length-13958-cov-1.713976_pt1 | contig 13958 bp, 21 predicted proteins | sample MGYA00242656_ERZ504813 | MGnify/ENA primary metagenome ERZ504813 (study PRJEB26092, sample SAMD00036388) | human gut metagenome | host: Homo sapiens | study: EMG produced TPA metagenomics assembly of... | reverse complement strand
CCCCTTTCCTCATTACGTTTTAACATAGCGATCTTTTTTACGCATTTCTTCAACTTGAAATTGTTTTTTAATTTTCTCAAGTTAGTTGCAAAATATTTTTCAATCGCCCAACGATCATCCATTGAATAATCTCCAATAAATTCATCGATCATATACATAGATATGTAATTCTGCAAATTTCTTTATCAATGATACAACCCCTCGAAAACTTCTAAATTCTAAAGTAAATAATGAACCATCATGAAAATAAATATTTAAATCAATTTGATAAATTGTCGCACGATTAATAGTGATTCGTGTTGCTGCACCTGTGGATAAGTCATCTTTACTTTTTCAATCTCATTAAAATAAACGCTCCTATCTTTAGCATTAGATGATTAACCGGCATTAATACAAAACGCTCATTCTCCACAATCACCTTGAATAATCCAAGAATACTACTACCGTTTTTTTGTTAACCTGTCAATTTGCTGATCATCATAATCATAGACACATTTGTATACGTTTTGCATTGTCTTGCCTCCTTATAACCTTATCCTATATTTCAATTATTACACTTGATATTTAGATTTTCAATGCATATTATAATAAATACTTTTAAAAAACAAAAAGATAGTAATTAAAAATTACTACCTATTGTTTATTCTTTAAATCAGTATCGTCAAAAGCTTCCGCAATTGCACCACCTGGAGCAACCATCGGGAATACTTTATCATCTTTACCAATCATACATTCAATCACTACAGGACCGTCATGCTCCATTGCAATTTTGATTGCTGAAGCAACTTCTTCTTTAGTTGTAACTTTAATTGCTTTACAACCTAAACCTTCAGCAACTTTACAAAAATCAACTTTATCTTCGAGAATTGTGTTGGAATAACGTTGTCCATAGAACAATGTTTGCCATTGACGAACCATTCCTAAAACTTGATTATTCATAACGACTTGAATTACTGGAATATTATAACGGCTTAGAGTTGCTAATTCATTTAAATTCATTCTAAAACATCCGTCTCCAGCAATATTAAAGACAGTTTGGTGGGGATTAGCTAATTTTGCTCCCATTGCTGCTCCTAAACCAAATCCCATGGTTCCAGCACCACCTGAAGAAATAAATTGACGAGGGCGACGATAATTAAAGTATTGAGCCGCCCACATTTGATGTTGTCCAACATCAGTACAAATTATTGCTTCACTATTAGTGAGATAATCAATTTGTTCAATTACATAAGGACCTGTTAAACCTTCATCATCATAACTTAAAGGATAACGTTCTTTTAAATCACGAATTTCTTTTAACCATTGAGGATGATTTTGACGTGTTAATTTTTCATTAAGTTCTTTAAGTACATTTTTAGCATCACCAACGATCCCTAAATCAACAACAACATTTTTATTAATTTCAGCAGCATCAACATCAATATGAATAATCTTTGCATCTTTAGCAAAACGATTTGTATCTCCAGTAACTCGATCAGAGAACCGGGCCCCTACAACAATCAATAAATCACATTGACTAACCCCAAAATTTGAGGCTTTTGTTCCATGCATCCCTAACATTCCAGTATAACGAGGACGGTATTATCATATGCGCCTTTACCCATTAAAGAATCCGTAACAGGAGCATCAATTTTTTCTGCAAATTCTTTCAATTCGCTGGCCGCATCACTAGCGATTGCCCCACCACCAACAAAAATAAATGGTTTTTCACTTGCTTCAATCATCTTGATAGCTTGATCTAATTCTTGAGCACCATAAGTATATTTACGTGGTTCGATCACTTCTGGAACAATTGGCTCAAAATCAAATTTAGCCGCTGTAACATCCTTAGTTATATCCACTAATACCGGCCCAGGACGACCTTCGCTCGCAATATGAAAGGCTTTACGGATCGTTGGTGCCAAATCTTTAATATCTTTAACAATAAAATTATGTTTAGTAATTGGCATAGTAACTCCAGCGATATCAATTTCTTGGAAGCTGTCACGCCCAAGCAGCGATACTGCAACATTAGCAGTAATTGCAACTAATGGCGTTGAATCCATGTAAGCCGTAGCAATCCCTGTAACCAGGTTCGTAGCTCCCGGCCAGAAGTCGCCATACACACTCCACCTTTCCTGTTGAGCGCGCATAGCCGTCAGCAGCATGGGCCGCACCTTGTTCGTGAGATGTTAAGATATGATGAATCTTATCTTGATATTGGTATAAAGCATCATAAATATTTAGAATTGTTCCACCTGGATAACCAAACACTGTATCAACACCTTGTTCAATTAAACATTCAGCAACAATTTGGGAACCTGTTAATAACATTTAAATACCTCCCTCTACTTATTTTTTTGTACTTCTAAAATAGCACCACGATCACCTGAAGTTACCATTGCCGCATATCTCGCTAGGTAACCAGTCGTTACTTTTGGTTCTCTTGGCTGCCATTTAGCTTTACGTTTTGCCATTCTTCATCAGAAATTTTTAAATTGATTTTATATTCAGGAATATTAATTTCTATAATATCGCCTTCTTCAACTAAAGCAATCGGTCCACCTACTGCCGCTTCAGGTGAAACATGTCCAATCGAAGCTCCACGAGATGCCCCTGAGAATCGACCATCAGTAATTAAGCTACTGTTGATCCTAAGCCCATTCCGGCAATTGCAGAGGTTGGATTCAACATTTCGCGCATTCCAGGCCCACCCTTAGGTCCTTCGTAACGAATCACAACAACGTCTCCCGCTACGATCTTACCACCTTTAATTGCTTCAATCGCATCTTCTTCACAATCAAAGACCCTTGCAGGACCACTATGTTCCATCATTTCCGGTCACAACTGCTGAGCGTTTTACTACACTACCATCAGGCGCTAAATTTCCCGATAAAACATGCTAATTCCGCCTGTTTTACTATATGGATTTTCAATTGTTCGAATTACTTCAGGATCAAAGTTAACTGCATCTTTAATATTTTCACCTACTGTTTTACCAGTAACAGTCATACAATCAAGATTCAATAAATTTAATTTACTGATTTCTTTCATTACTGCATAAATACCGCCTGCTTCGTTCAAGTCTTCCATATAAGTAGGTCCAGCTGGCGCCAAATGGCAAAGATTAGGTGTTTTTTCACTTTATTTCATTAGCAAACTTTATATTGAAATCAAAACCAATTTCATGAGCAATAGCTGGCAAATGTAACATTGAATTAGTTGAACATCCCAACGCCATATCCATCGTTAAAGCATTCATCATTGATTCTTTAGTGATAATATCACGAGGACGAATGTCTTTCTTTAACAATTCCATAATTTGCATTCCCGCATGTTTAGCTAATTTAATTCTTTCAGAATAGACAGCAGGAATAGTCCCATTCCCACGAAGCCCCATTCCTAACACTTCAGTCAGACAGTTCATTGAATTAGCCGTATACATCCCAGAACATGAACCACATGTTGGACAAGCATGATTTTCATAATAACGAACTTCTTCCTCATCAATTTTACCTGCACTATAGCTTCCTACCGCTTCAAACATTGATGATAAACTAGTTTTTTTACCATGTACGCGTCCAGCTAACATTGGTCCCCCAGAAACAAAGATAGTTGGTATATTGATCCTTGCAGCCGCCATCAATAATCCTGGTACATTTTTATCGCAGTTGGGTACCATAACTAAAGCATCAAATTGATGAGCTAAAGCCATTGCTTCAGTACTATCAGCAATTAAATCTCTAGTTACTAACGAATACTTCATTCCAATATGTCCCATAGCAATTCCATCACATACCGCAATAGCTGGGAATTCTCTAGGTACTCCACCCGCTAGGCTACTCCCATTTTTACTGCTTCAACGATTTTATCAAGATTCATATGTCCAGGGACAATTTCATTATATGAACTAACAATTCCAATTAACGGTTTATCCATCTCTTCTTCAGTTAAACCTAAAGCATTAAATAATGATCGATGTGGTGCCTGCTGCATCCCTTTTTTTACATTATCACTTTTCATTTTCTATCCCCCTTATAAATTTGCAACAATTAAGTCACCCATTTCTTTAGTTCCTACTAAAGTTTTATTATCTGACATGATATCACTTGTTCGATATCCTTGTTGTAATACTTTTTCAATTGCATTTTCAATCACTTCGCTTCATCATCTAGATCAAACGAATAACGAAGCATCATTGCAGCTGATAAAATAGTAGCAATTTGGATTAGCAATATTTTTACCAGCAATATCAGGCGCACTACCATGACTTGGTTCGTACATTCCAAATTTATCAACACGTAGTGATGCACTTGCCAGCATCCCAATCGAACCTGTTACCATACTAGCTTCATCACTTAGAATATCCCCAAACATATTCTCCGTCAAAATAACATCAAATTGTTTTGGATCCTTTACCAGTTGCATTGCACAGTTATCAACTAACATATGCTCCAGCACAACTTCAGGATAATCTTTTGCAACTTCACTTACAACTTTACGCCATAATCTTGAAGTATCAATAACATTAGCTTTATCAACACTCGTGACTTTTTTATTACGTTTCATAGCAATATCAAACGCTCTTTTAGCAATTCTTCTAATTTCAGTCTCACTATAACTCATTGCATCTCGAGCCACTAATTCACCATTTTCTTCTTTCGTTGAACGTTCACCAAAATATAACCCACCGGTAAGTCACGCATGATCATCATGTCAAACCCACCCTCAGTTAATTCTTCCTTCAAAGGACAAGCACCCTTTAATTCATCATATAAGACCGCCGGTCTTAAATTAGCAAACAATCCTAACTCTTTACGAATTTTCAATAACCCCGCTTCAGGACGAAGATTAGGTTCTAATTTATACCAAGGTGATGTTGTGGTATCACCACCAATTGACCCAAGTAAAACACTATCACTATTTTTAGCAATCGCCAACGCCTCATCAGTTAGAGGAACGCCATGAACATCAATTGAAGCACCACCCATTAAAATTTGAGTATAATTAAATTTATGATTATATTTATCAGCGATAGCATCTAAAACTTTCATCGCTTCAGTTACAATTTCCGGTCCGATTCCATCACCTTTTATTACAGCAATATTTTTTTCCATTATCCTTACCCCTTTTACTATTAACATAGTTGACTAAACCATCTAATTCAATCATCTTTTGTAAGAACTCTGGGAAAGGTTGACTTTGATAAGTTTCACCTTTTGTAATATTAGTAATTAAACCAGTGGTAAAATCTACTGTAACTTCATCACCTTGATTAATTCCTGCTACTGCTTCTGGACATTCCATGATTGGAAATCCAATATTAATTGAATTACGATAGAAAATACGAGCAAAACTTTCTGCAATGACGCATTTAGTTCCTGCTGTTTTTAAACATAGAGGAGCATGTTCTCTTGAAGAACCGCAACCAAAATTTTTTCCAGCAACAATAATATCACCTGATTCAACCGTTTTAGCAAAATCAGGATCAATATCCACCATCGCATGACTAGCTAATTCTTTAGCATCAAATGAATTTAAATAACGTGCTGGAATAATTACATCCGTATCAACATTATCACCATATTTATATATTTTCATTATTCTTCACCTACTTTTTCAGGATTTGCAATATATCCCGCAATTGCACTTGCGGCTGCTACTTCTGGAGAAGCTAAGTAAATTAACGCTTCTGTGTCGCCCATTCGACCAACAAAATTGCGGTTAGTTGTAGAAACACACTTTTCACCTTTAGCCATAACTCCCATATGTCCACCCATACAAGGTCCACAGCTTGGGGTATTAAATGCACATCCAGCTTCAACAAAAATTTCTGCTAAACCTTCATGAATACATTGAACAAAGATTTTCTGAGTCGCTGGAACAACCATTACACGAACATTTTTAGCTACTTGTTTTCCCTTAAGGATTGCTGCCGCTTTACGTAAATCAGACAAACGCCCATTCGTACATGAACCAATTACGACTTGATCGATCATAATCTTATCCATTGCTTCAATTTCATCAATCGTATGCCCATTCCCTGGTAAATGTGGGAAAGCTACTGTTGGTCTAACTTTACCTAAATCTATTTCAATCACTTCATCATATTCAGCATCCTCATCAGCTTCATAGACAGCATATTCTTTCACTGAGTGTTTTTCCATATAAGCAATCGTTTGCTCATCAACAGGAAAAATCCCGTTTTTAGCCCCAGCTTCAATTGCCATATTACAAATCGTAAAACGATCATCCATTGTTAAGTGTTGAATTCCTTCACCAACAAATTCCATACTTTTATAACGGGCCCCATCAACTCCAATACGAGTAATAATATCCAAAATAATATCTTTACCACTAACAAATTGACTAGCTTTCCGGTTAAGACAAATTTGATTGCACTAGCACTTTAAACCATAATTCACCAGTTGCCATTCCTGTTGCAATATCAGTAGTTCCAACACCAGTTGAAAAAGCTCCTAAAGCGCCATAAGTACATGTATGTGAATCAGCCCCAATGATACATTCACCAGCGACAACAATTCCTTTTTCTGGTAAAATTGCATGTTCAACCCCACATTTACCTTGTTCCATATGATGAGTTAAACATTGATCATTTGAAAAATCTAAAATTGCTTTAGAGTTTTCAGCCGACTTAATATCTTTATTTGGTGTAAAATGATCAGGAACTAAAATCACCTTATCTCTATCAAAGACTTTGTCAGCCATTTGATGAAAAATTGGTAATGCCATCGGTCCTGTGATGTCGTTAGCCATTACAACATCAAGTTTTGCTTCGATTAGCTGCCCCGCCACAACTGCGTCTAATCCTGCATGTTTTGCTAATATTTTTTGTGTCCATTGTCATTGCCACTTTTATATTCCCCCTTATCTTTACCTTTGTAGGTTGTAATTAGGGAGTAAGAAATTACTCCTTAATTACAACACACAAAAGTGTGTTGTTATAATAAATTAGTTATTGATTAATTTATCTTCATCAGACCAAGCGTATAATTTTCTTACATCTTCCCCAGTTTTTTCAGAAATATGTTCGCTTGCTAATTTTCTCATTGCTTTGAAATGAGCTTGTCCACCAGCTTCAGACATATCTAATAAGAAGTCTTTAGCAAATGTACCATCTTGAATATCTTGTAATACCTTTTTCATTGCTTTTTTAGTATCTTCTGTGATAATTTTTGGTCCTGTAATATAATCACCATATTCAGCAGTATTTGAAATTGAATATCTCATTCCTGCAAAACCTGATTGGTAAATTAAATCAACGATTAATTTCATTTCATGGATACATTCGAAATAAGCATTTCTTGGATCATACCCAGCTTCAACTAATGTTTCAAAACCAGCTTGCATTAAAGCACAAACTCCACCACATAATACTGCTTGTTCACCAAATAAATCAGTTTCTGTTTCTGTTCTAAAATCAGTTTCAAGAACTCCAGCTCTTGCTCCACCGATAGCTAAAGCATATGCTAAAGCAACATCTTGAGCACGACCAGTAGCATCTTGTTCAACAGCGACTAAGCAAGGTACACCTTTACCAACTTGGTACTCACTACGTACTGTATGTCCAGGTCCTTTTGGTGCAACCATAGTTACATCAACATTCTTAGGTGGTACGATTTGTCCAAAATGAATATTGAAACCATGAGCAAACATTAACATATTTCCTTCTTCTAAGTTTGGTTCAATTGATTCTTTGTATAATTTAGCTTGTAATTCATCATTGATCAAAATCATGATGATGTCAGCTTTTTTAGCTGCTTCAGCAGAAGTATAAACTTCAAAACCTTGTTCTTCAGCTTTTTTCCAAGATTTAGAACCTTCATATAAACCGATAATTACGTTTACTCCTGATTCTTTCATATTTAATGCATGAGCATGTCCTTGAGAACCATACCCGATCACGGCAACAGTTTTACCGTCTAATAAAGATAAATCACAATCTGATTCATAAAAAATTTTAGCCATTTTTTCTAATCCCCCTATTTCTATTTGTTATGACTTTCTATATCAATTTCGCCAAGACCACGTTTGATACCAGATAATCCGGTTCTAACCATCTCAACAACATTGAAACCTTCTAACATGGCAAGCAGTCCATCAATCTTTGACTGATCTCCTGTTACCTCGATTACTAATGATGCTGGTGCAACATCAATAATCCGTGCTCTAAAGATATCGGCAATGGAAACAAGTGACGAACGTTGTTTTTCATCAGCCTCAACTTTAACTAAAACTAATTCCCGGTATACCGATTCTTCCGGTTTCAATGGGAAAATTTCAATTACTTCGACTAGTTTACCTAACTGTTTTTCAATTTGATTTAAAATCAATTCATCACCAACAGCCACAACCGTCATGCGTGAAACATTAGGTTCATTGGTCTTGCCAACGCTTAAACTTTCAATTCCATAACCACGACGACTAAATAAACCAGCCACTCTGCTTAATACACCTGGGTTATTTTCCACTAATAACGATAATACTAAACGATTCATGTTCGGCTCCTTTCCACTTATTTTAGCGTCTTATACAGACGATTCATTCCAGATATTATCGCTTTTACAGTTGCAGTTGTAATATTTGGATGAATCCCCACTCCGTATTCTTGTCTAGCACTTCCCTTAGCTCTTAAATAAACATAAGCCGCTGCTTTTGAGCTTGATCCTGAAGTTAATGCATGTTCACTATAATCTAATAAGTGTGAATGCATTTCTGGAAGTGAGTTTAAAGCATTTTTAACAGCATCGATTGGTCCATTACCATATCCTGTTAAGTTGTAACTTCACCATGCGCCTCAATCGTAATCTCAGCACGACGTTCAAACTCACTATCATCTTCACTTATATCAATCAGCTTTTGTTTAATAAAGCGATAAGGTTCATCAATATCTACATATTCTTCAATGAATGTATCGTAGACTCTTTCTGGAGAAACTTCTCCTTCTTCTTCACTTATATCTTGAATTACTTTAGCAAAATCTACTTGTAATCCTTTTGGTAAATGGAAACCATACATACTTTCCATTACATATGCTACACCACCTTTACCAGATTGTGAATTAATACGCACAATCGGTTCATATTGGCGGCCTAGATCACTAGGATCAATCGGCAAATAAGGTACTTCCCAAATTTGACTGTCACGTTCATGCATTGCATGAGTTCCTTTATTAATTGCATCTTGGTGACTACCTGAAAATGCGGTAAACACTAACTTTCCTACATATGGTTGACGAGGTGGGATTTCCATTTTCGTTACTTTTTCATAAACATGTTTTATATTATTGATATTGCTCATATCTAGTTTTGGATCAATTCCTTGGGTAAACATATTTAAGGCTACTACGACAATATCAAGATTTCCTGTTCTTTCACCATTACCAAATAGTGTTCCTTCAACACGATCAGCTCCTGCCATAATTCCTAATTCAGTAGCCGCTACACCACAACCACGATCATTGTGAGTATGCAACGATACAATGACACGATCACGATCACTAAAGTGAGTACACATCCATTCAATTTGATCAGCATACACATTAGGTGTTGCCATTTCTACTGTTGACGGTAAATTGATAATTACTTTATTATCTTTAGTAGCGCCCCATTCATCCATCACCGCTTCACAAACTTCTAAGGCATATTCCAGTTCAGTTCCAGTAAAACTTTCTGGTGAATATTCAAGAATTACTTCCCCATCAAATTCTCTACTTAATTCTTTGACTAATTTAACACCATCGACTGCAATCTGTTTAATTTCTTCTTTACTTCGATTAAAGACGACATCACGTTGTAATACTGAAGTTGAATTATAAACATGAACGATTGCTCTCTTTAATCCTTTTAATGATTCAAAAGTCTTTCTAATTAAATGTTCACGTGCTTGAGTTAGAACTTGAACAGTCACATCATCAGGAATTAAATTTTCATCAATCAAAATTCTTAAAAAATCATATTCAATTTGACTAGAAGAAGGAAAACCAACTTCTATTTCTTTAAACCCCATATCAACTAAAAGTTGAAACATTTCGACTTTTTCTTCGATTTTCATAGGGGTAATCAACGCCTGATTGCCATCACGTAAATCTACAGAGACCCAAGTTGGCGCTTTTTCAATTTGTTTATCCGGCCAAGTACGTTCTTTAAAGTTGATTGGTTCAAATCTCTTATACTTTTGATAATTCATCATTTTTTCTTCCTCCCTTTTGCATAATAAATACTTATAAAAAAACTCTCGCACTCAAAATGACAGACTATGTCATTTTGAGGACGAGAGTATAGTAACCCCGTGGTTCCACCTCAATTTATTAATACCTCACGATATTAATCTCACCAAGTACGCTATTATATATAGTTCATACTTTTGCTAGATAACGGTTGCACTCCGTAGCCACCTACTTGATTCAGCGCTCCACTCAAGGATGAGTTCAACAAATCATCAACAATTCTTTTCACCACCCAGAATCTCTCTATGCTCGATAAATTTATTTACTAGTTCCTATCAAAGTATTTAAGTTATGTTACTGAATATAATAGCCCGTAATTTTGTCGAAGTCAACCCTTTTTCATAAATTTTATAGATAATTAATTATCTGATTAATAATTAATTATTTCACAAGTCGATTCAATATAAAAGTCCTGATTTTATCAAGTATTTTACCAATATCATCTATTTATTCTAATGACAATTTAGTTTCAAATTATTGAACTTATTTAGACGTAAAACCGTTCTAGAAGCAAAGAGCCTATCTACTATATAATCATTAGCCAAACAACGATTATTACTTCTTTGTTAAAGTCAAATAATCTTGCTTATTAAACATAAATATCTTAATAACTTCATTATCTGGATATAATAAAACAAACTCTAGTCCTTGTCCATCTCTTAATACCAATTGATAAGACGCTTTGCTCCTTAAAGTAGTTTGAATATTATGTTTCATTATCTCAACAATTCGATCATCTAAACCATTTTCTTTAATAACGATTTTTTCTTTTAATTCACTTACACTTTTTACAAAACGAAGTTGATAAGCGGTTAAATCTATTTTCACTTTCTTTAAAAAACGGTGTCCATCATGCTCAACACCACCGCATATTTTAATTTCTCATCATAATACATACATTCATACGAAATCCTTTGATAATGTCCACAATGCGGACAACGATATAAAAACAAATCTTCTTCAAAAATATTCTCTTTTGCCTCTAAATCTTGTCTATTAATTATTGGATATAACTGTTTTTCCCCAACCCCTAAGCAATGAACACAGGTAACTTCCAGCTTAATCTCATTAGTCATCTTTCATTCCTCCTCAATGTCCTTGCATACATTCTACTAAACTAAATAAATCTAACTACCAAATCTTCTATAATTTATCTTAAGAAATATGCAAAGATTTTTCAGCTTATTTAAGACAATTAGCATGATTGATCATGTTACAATATAAAGGGTGATAAAAATGTCAAAGAAAAAATTAAAACTAAAACGTCCAATTAAAATATTTCTTAATTTTCTCCTGCTTTTATCCCTCGTAACGGGGACGTATTTATTTATCAATAGAAAAGAAACATCAATCAAATCACCAAACAAATCCACTTCTACTAAAAGGCCAAGAATAGTTAATGCATCTTTTATCGGCGATTTATTATATGAACAGCATACTATGATTGGATTGGAACAAGTTACAATGATAAAGGCTATTATGACTTAGTAAAACCATATTTTTTAAATGACGATCTAACATTAGCCAATATGGAAGTCCCTATCGGCGGCAAAGAATTAGGAGTATCCGGAACTGGTTATAGTTTTAATGCTCCTGAGGAAATTGGTAATCAAGTTATCGCTATGGGTGTCGATGCTGTTAATCTTGCTAATAATCATGCTAACGACGCGGGTCTCAAGGACGTATCAATACATTAAGCTTCTTTAAAAAACACCAGATTCTAACAACCGGAATCTATGAATCAAAAGAAGTCCGAACACAAATCCCTACAAAAACCATAAATGATATAACCTTTCAGTTTTCTTGGCTACACTTATAAAACTAATAAGCCTGATAATCAAAACAGAGAACTGATTGGTTATTATCGCAACCTTGACACTATGAAACTCGATAATGCTCATAAAGAAATCATAAAACAAGAAGTTGCACAAGCAAAACAGCTTAGTGATATAGTTATCGTTAGTGTTCATTGGGGCAATGAGTTTACATATGCTGTCAATAGTGAACAAAAAGAATTAGCTAATTATCTAAACGAATTAGGGTTGATGTCATTATCGGTCATCATTCACATTGTATTCAGCCAATTGAATGGTTAGAAACTACCAACCATAAAACACTTGTTGTATATTCATTAGGATCATTTATTTCAGCTGATAACCAGGTAACTAGAGCAACACCAGAATTTGCCAATGCATATAATGTTTCAATGATCCTACAAATAACTTTTGAAAAGAATAATAATTCTACCATAATTAAAAATATTAATTCTCTCCCAGTCATCAACTATTATGATCAAAAATTTGAAAATTTTAAATTGGTGCCTATAGATAAATATAATGAAAAATTAGAAAAGAGTCATAATCGTTATTCAAAAGGATTAACTAAAGACTTCATTACCAATAGTTTTAACAATGTGATTGATCAACAGTTTAAACAATAAAAAGCACTAAATCAGCTTGTACTAATTTAGGCTTTTTTAATCTTCTTTTCTTATCTGCTTGATCTTGAAACTTGCTACAATTAGCATTATCATAAAATTATTAACTGAACAGCCACATTAAGCCACAAAAAATCATTTGTACACATTAATTCAAATCCCCATGCGGCCGGTAAAATTCTGCCTATCACCTGTAATACGTTAGGGAGCATTGCTACAGGGAACATTATTCCTGATAACATGATCGACGGTAAAAAAACTAGTTGCGTTGCCATTCCCATTTTCGCTGCACTTTTGAAAAATACACCAAAAACCATTCCAATACTCAAACTAACTATGATAAATAAAATCACCCCCAATAAATATATAAAAATATTTTCAGGTATTTGTGCTTTAAAAATAATCGGGGCACTTATTAAAATTATCAAACTCATCACAAATAAATGCATAATCCCAGAAATAAAATTACTTGCGGCAATCGTCCATAAAGGAATCTTTCCTACCTGATAAGCCTTTTTTATGTCACTATGATAAAATTCCACTAACGGATATGGAGAACCTAAGACTCCACCCATGGTAATAGCAAAAACACTCATTACTTGAATTATCGTTTTATCAGCATCGGGCAAAATCGATATAAAAACCCCCCCAATAAACAAATAAAAGACTAAGGGAACCACATAATAATGAACTAATAGTTCTTTACTGCGAAGATTTAATTTCCAGTTTAATCCAATTTGATAGATGAAAGCCCTCATGATTTGCACCTCTTTTAAAAATCTTTCTTCCAGCTTTGGCTGAACAGTATTTATTTCCATAATTTTAATACTTTGTTCCTCGGTTAATTGAATAATTGCTTTTAATGTTATCTCTAAGTTTGTAGTCTCAAAGATATAATACTCCTGTTCCTGAGAAACTATTTCAAACTGCTCATTTAATCGGGGCACCTTTGAAAAACTAACCTTTAATTTAAATTTACTTTGCATTGTTTGATGCAATTGATCAGGAGCCCCAATAAAAACAATTTTCCCATGATTTAATACTCCGATTCGATCACACAACTCTTCAACCTCGGTCATATCATGACTCGCTAATAAAATCGTTTTACCTTGGTTTTTAGTCGTTTAATTTCCTGGTGGATACTGTTACGTCCCTCAACATCAAGTCCAGCAGTTGGCTCATCAAGTACAATAATATCGGGGTGTCCTAATAGCGCAATTGCAAGATGTAAACGACGCTTTTGTCCTGTCGATAACTGGTGTATAATTGCTTTTTTAGAAAAAGCTTTTAATT
>ENA-OQLB01000953-OQLB01000953.1-human-gut-metagenome-genome-assembly--contig:-NODE-953-length-13999-cov-2.432598_pt1 | contig 13999 bp, 22 predicted proteins | sample MGYA00242656_ERZ504813 | MGnify/ENA primary metagenome ERZ504813 (study PRJEB26092, sample SAMD00036388) | human gut metagenome | host: Homo sapiens | study: EMG produced TPA metagenomics assembly of... | reverse complement strand
AAAACTATATTTTCGGTACGGCGCAATGAACAGCGGCAAAACCACTGCCCTGATGCAGGTCGCCCACAACTATAAAGAGCGCGGTATGCGGGTGCTGATCCTCAAGCCTGCCATCGACACAAAGGGGCAGGACTCGATCGTCTCCCGGCTGGGTATCTGCTGCAAGGTGGATCAGCTCGTCACCCCCGAGGTGGACATTACGGAGTTGGTCCGGGCCGATGAGGCCGCCCACGGCAAAATTGCCTGCGTGCTTTGTGATGAGAGCCAGTTTTTCACGCCCGAGCAGGCCGACCAGCTGTTTCTTGTCACGGTCGATCTGGGTATTCCGGTCATCTGCTACGGCCTGCGCTGATTTCATGATGCGCGGCTTTCCCGGCTCGACCCGGCTGCTGGAGATCGCCCATACGATCGAGGAGCTGAAAACCATCTGCGCCTGCGGGCGCAAGGCAATCTGCAACGGTCGCAAGGTCAACGGCGAGTTCGTCTTTGAGGGCGCGCAGGTCGCCATCGACACAGTGGATAATGTCGAGTATCAGAGCCTTTGCCCCCAGTGCTGGTACCGCGAGTACCGCGCTTTTCTGGCGCGGCACCCCCACAAATAAGATATTCCGCGCAGATTTTGTCCCGCCGCTGCACACGGCGGGATTTTTTATGCGCTTGTTTTGCAGCCATCTGCACTGCAAAATCGGTGTGTTATACAGCGGCACAAAAATTGCGGTTCGCTCACGCCAGCCTGCCTGCGCAGCGCCGCGGATGCCAAAAGCGCAACTATATTGCACCGCGCGTATTTAGATGCAATATTATTTGCAATTTCGCACTTTTCTTGCAGAAAACCTGCATTTTTTGCGATTTTCCGCGCATTTCGACAGGTAAGAAAAAGCGCGCTTGCGGCAGGAAGGCAACGCAAGCCGCGCGGCTTCTTGTAGCAATCTGCACAAACAGTGTTGTTAGTATTCGTTGATTTTGACGGTGGTGTCAAATTGGTTACAGGCAACAAAGCAAGATTTGTTCGGTTTCTTTGCGAACACACCAATTTGACTGTTTATTTTGCGTGAACATTTTGTTATTATATAGACAAGCGAAAGGCAGATGTTGTGGTGCGGTTCCCGCACACAGCAGCCTGCGTCAATACATCGCACAGCAATATTAGGAGGACAAAAACATGAAGAAGGCAATTTCTCTCGGTGTTGCCGCCGCCATGGCAGCTACCCTGCTGGCCGGCTGCGGCACGGCCGCCAGCAGCGCCCCTGCTGCTTCCAGCGAGGCCGCCAGCACGGCAGACAGCACTGCTGCCAGCTCTGAGGTTACCGCTTCCGAGGCCCACGAGATCAACACCACCGATCCTATCGAGCTGACCATCAGCTGGTGGGGCGGCGACTCCCGCCACGAGGCTTACCAGAAGGCTCTGGAGGCTTTCCACGAGAAGTACCCCAACATCACCGTCCTCCCCCACCTACGGCGCATGGTCCGGCTGGGAAGAGAAGCAGTCCACCGCACTGGCTGCGGATCAGGCTCTGATGTCATGCAGGTCAACTGGAACTGGCTGTACCAGTACAGCCCCACGGGTGAGAAGTTCGTCGATCTGCGCGAGTACAGCGACATCATCGACCTGAGCCAGTGGAGCGATGCCGCCAAGAACGCCTGCACCGTTGCTGACAGCCTGCAGGCTGTGCCCATCTCGATGACCGGCCGTATCTTCTACTGGAACATGAACACCTTCAAGCAGGCCGGCATTGAGGAGGTTCCCGCCTCTTATGATGATCTGATCGCCGCCGGCAAGGCCTTCCAGGAGAAGCTGGGCAATGATTACTATCCACTGGCCATCGGTCAGTATGACCGCATGATCCTGATGACCTTCTACCTTGAGTCCAAGTACGGCAAGGCCTGGGTCGAGAACAACGAGTGCCAGTATACCGAGGAAGAGGTCGTTGACGGCCTGAACTTCATCAAGTCCCTCGAGGACAACCATGTCATCCCCACCCGTCCGACCATGATTGCTGCCGGCTTCGACTCTATCGATAAGTCTCAGGAGTGGATCGACGGCAAGTACGCCGGCATCTTCGAGTGGGATTCTTCCGCCAACAAGTACCAGTCTGCTCTGGCTGACAACTCCGGCTTCACCGTCGGTGAGGAGATCAAGTTCGGCGACAAGGCCAACGGCGGCTTCTCCAAGGTCTCCATGGGCATGGCCATCACCTCCTCCTGCCAGCATCCTGTTGAGGCTGCTGCCCTGATCGACTTCCTGTGGAACGGCGAGGGCGCTGCTATCATGGGCTCCGAGTGCGGCATCCCCGCCTCCACCGCCGGTCTGGCTGCCGCTCAGGCTGCTGACGCTGTGAAGCCTCTGGTCCTCGAGGCCAACACCAAGGTTCTGGCCTTCGTTGACATGCCGCTCGACCCGTACTTCGAGTCCAGCAAGCTGAAGGACACCACCGACGGCGTCTACACCGATGTGTTCGATGGCTTCAGCTACGGCGACTACGACGCTGAGGAGGCTGCCGAGATCCTGCTGGACGGCGTTTCCGGTGTGCTGAGCGCCAACGCCTGATCCCTTAGCAACGGCAAAATCTTTTAGGTAATACCAGCCGGTCCCAGCCCCGCTCTCAGGCATGGCGGGGACCGGCTCTTTATGTTGAAACGCTATACAGCAATTAGTGATAGGAGGTTTTTGGATGAGCTCTGCAGCACCCAAAACGACCCAGCGCACACCCTTTAAGCGCTGGTGTGACGAAAACACCGGCCTGTTCTTCCTCATTCCTTGGATTCTCGGCTTTCTGATCTTCAAGGCTTATCCGTTTGCAAGCTCTCTGTTCTACAGCTTTACCGACCTGAACTTCTTTAAGGGCATCAGTCAGTACGGCATTATGAACTATGTGGAGATCTTCACCAGCCGCAAGACGATCTCCGTTTTGCTGACCACCGTGAAGTACGCCTTCATCACCGTGCCTCTCAAGCTGGTGTTCGCCCTGTTCATCGCCTACATCCTGAACTTCAAGATCAAGTTCGTCAACCTGTTCCGCACGGTCTACTACATTCCGTCCATTCTGGGCGGCTCTGTGGCCATCGCCGTTCTGTGGCGTGCCCTGTTCAAGGACACCGGCGTGTCAACACGATCCTCGGCTTCTTCGGCATTGCCGGTCCCGACTGGCTGGCTGACAAGACCTGGGCGCTGTTCGTCATCTGCCTGCTGCGTGTGTGGCAGTTCGGCTCCGCATGGTGCTGTTCCTTGCTGCCCTGAAGGGTGTTCCCGCTGATCTGTATGAGGCCGCTACTATTGACGGTGCTCCAAGACCAAGCAGTTCTTCTCGATCACCGTGCCGATGATCACCCCCGTTATCTTCTACAACCTCGTCACCCAGATCGCACAGGCGTTCCAGGAATTCAACGGCCCCTACATCATCACGCAGGGCGGCCCGCGCAATGCCACTACGCTTGTCTCCCTGCTGGTTTACAACTACGCCTTCAAGTCCAACGAGATGGGCATGGCGTGTGCGCTGGCCTGGGTCATGTTCATCGCCGTTGCTCTGCTGACTGTGATCGCTTTCACCAGCCAGAAGCACTGGGTCTACTACGCTGATTAAGGAGGAACGAAAAATGAAACTTTCTACCGCCCATAAAATCGGCCGTTTCTTCCAGTACTTTGTGCTGATCCTTGTCGGCGTTATCATGATCTACCCGCTGGTCTGGATGGTGGGCGCCACCTTCAAGTCCAACGCCGAGATCTTCTCCGGCATCGGCTTCCTGACTGCCAATCCCACGCTGCAGGGCTACATTGACGCCGTGACCCAGAACTACGGCGGCGACATCAGCATCTGGCGCGCTTCATCAACACCTACAGCTTCGTTATCCCCAAGGTCATCTTTACCGTTATCAGCTCTGTCATTGCCGCTTACGGCTTCAGCCGCTTTAAGTTCAAGGGCCGCGACTGATGTTCGGCATCATGATCTCCACCCTGTTCCTGCCGCAGGTCGTTCTGAATGTGCCCCAGTACCTGATGTACAACTCCTTTGGCTGGGTCAACAGCCCCTTCTACCTGCCCCTGTGGGTGCCGACCCTGTTCGCCACTGAGACCTACTTCGTCTACCAGCTGGTGCAGTTCATGCGCAGCATCCCCCACGATCTGGATGAGGCGGCTGCCATCGACGGCTGCGGCCCGGTCAAGATCCTGTACAAGATCATTGCTCCGATGCTGAGCCCCTCTCTGGTAGCCTGCGGTCTGTTCCAGTTCATGTGGAGCTGCAACGACTACATGGGTCCCCTGCTTTATGTCCAGACTCCCAGCAAATACCCGATGTCCATCTTCGTCAAGCTGTCCATGGACGCTGACAGCGGCTTCAACTGGAACCGCATTCTGGCTCTCTCCCTTATCTCCATCATCCCGCAGCTGGTCGTTTTCTTCTGCGCACAGGATGCCTTCATTGATGGTATCTCTGCCGGTGCTGTCAAGGCTGATGCCGCCCCGCAGCGCTGAATAATTTCTTCAGGCACACGGCTGCCCCGTACCACATTCAAGGGGTACGGGGCAGCTTTATTTTGAAAATTATACTCCCCTGCCCTAGCGGCGGAGGGGTTGTATGATAGAGAGCCTTCCCCGGAGGAAGGTGGCCGAGGCTCAGCCCGAGCGGATGAGGCGAGACTGTACCGCTATTACCCGTATACGGCTACGGCGGCAAGGTTTGCCTCATCAGGCCGCTGCGCGGACAGCTTTCCCCGATGAGGAAGCCTAAGGCAACACCGCATAATTCCCGCCTTACGGCTTAAGCACCGCTCCGGCGGCTGCGGCACTTAGAATTATGCGGTATTGCCTTAAAGAAAAAGCGCCCCTTGCGGAGCGCTTCCCTGTTCTTACTTATTCACTCTCTTATAATACTGCCGATACTGCTGGGGCGAAAGCCCCGTAGCATCCTTGAACACGCGGCGGAAATGCGCGGTCGTCATGAAGCCGGTCTTTTCGGCAATATCAGAGATGCTCTCGTTGGATTTCTCAATCAGATTCTGCGCGGCCTTGATACGCACACCGTTGATGTACTCGATCAGGCTGAGGTTGATGGACTTTTTAAAGAGGCGGCTGAGATAGTAGGGCTGATATAAAATTGGTTGGCAATGCCGGTCAGGGTCAGCTTCTCCGCATAATGCTCCGCGATATAGGCCTGAATCTGGTCAACGATGTGGTTGCTTACGCGGCCGCTGTCGCCGCCCTTCTCCTGCTGCTGGCGGCAGAGCTCCTTCAGCTCAAGCAGCAGCGTTGCCAGCAGCATCCTGCGCATGGCATCGGCCTCGGGCGAGGTTTCCTCCTGCAGGGTAAGAAGCTGCTGCAGTACGCCTTGGATATGGTTCTGCTGCTTGACCGTGATGACCGAGAGCAGGTGGTTATGCTCCTCACTCAAAAAAGAGAAGAAGTCCACATCCGGGAACAAGTCGGTAATTTTATCGAGAAACTCGCGGCTGAAGTTGACCACGATGCGGCTGGACGCACCATCCCCAGCGCGGCGGTCTTATGGATCTGATTTTCACCGATCAGCACCACACTGCCCGCATTGACGATGTAGGCGGCATCCTCAATAAAATAGCGGCGGCTGCCCTCGATCTCATAGTAGATCTCATACTTATGGTGGATATGGAAGCTGGCCATCTCGTAGCCGGTATCACGGTCGACCCGGTCGATGAAAAAGTCCACATGGGGCGAGTAGACATATTCCAAAACCATACTGCTGCTCCTGACTGCCGCGGCGCGCTGCACCCGGCGTTTGATTCTTGTTCTATTTCTAAGGATAGCACAATTTTTGCTGTTTTTCAAACTATTTTTATACAAATTTTCAATCATTTGGGGGTTCACTCATGAAAATCACGCTTGTTCGTTCTATGTCACGCAGCGCGGTGTTTGAGCTGGTCAATGACAGCTGCTATCGCGCCCCGGCGCCCTACACCGTCACGCTGGACGGTGCCGCCGTCTGCAACGGGGATACGAACGTATTTTCGCTCTATTCTCTTGAGCCTGCCCATACCTATACCCTCGCTGTGACGCTGGACGGCGTGACCGACACGCTGACCTTCACCACCGCAGAGGAGAGCTTTTTTGTCGATGCCAGCCGTTACGGCCTTGTGGCAGACGGCGTGACCGACAACACCGCCAAGCTGCAGGCAGCGCTTTCCACCTGCCCGGCCGGCGGTACGGTTTATGTACCCGCAGGCACCTACCGCACCCAGAGCCTCTTTTTGCAGAGCAACACGACCCTGTATCTTGAGAAGGGCTGCACCCTGCTCGGCGGCACCGACCGCCGTGACTACCCGATCCTGCCGGGCGTTCTCCCCTGCCATAACGAAAAGGACGAGAAGTATCTGGCCCTGTGGGAGGGCAACCCCCTCGACAGCTTTGCCGCGCTCATCAATGTGATCAACGCCGAGAATGTGACGATCACCGGTGAGGCACGCTGGACTGCAACGCCCAGAACGGTGACTGGTACCAGAACCCGAAGCAGAAAAAGATCGCATGGCGGCCCCGCCTTTTCTTTACAAGCGGCGCCAAGAATGTTGTGCTGCACGGCGTGCTGGCCTGCAACAGCTACTCTTGGACGATTCACCCGACCTACTCCGAGAATGTAGACATTCTGAACATCCGCATCCGCAACAGCTCCCAGAGCCCCAACACGGACGGCATCGACCCCGAGAGCTGCAAGAATGTCAACATCATCGGCAACCATGTTCATGTCGGCGATGACTGCATTGCACTCAAGTCGAGCAAGCTGTTCCTTGGCATGAAGCTGCATATCCCTGCGAGAATGTTATCATCCGCAACTGCTGCCTGAGCCGCGGTCACGGCGGTCTGGTTATCGGCAGCGAGATGAGCGGCGGCATCAAAAATGTCACAGTGACCCAGTGCCTGATGGACCACACCGACCGGGGCTTACGCGTCAAGACCCGCCGCGGCCGCGGCAAATACGCGGTCATTGACGGGCTGGCTTTCCGCAATGTCGTGATGGACGGCGTTCTGACGCCCTTTGTCATCAACATGTTCTATTTCTGCGACCCGGACGGCCGCACCGACTATGTTCAGACGCATGAGCCCCAGCCCGTGGACGATACGACCCCGACCCTCGGCAAGCTGGAGATGGAGCATATCGTGGCCACCGATGCCCAGTATGCGGGCTGTTGGTTCAGCGGTCTGCCGGAGCAGCCCATCGAGGGCGTGACAATGCGGGATGTGAAGATCAGCTTTGCACCCGATGCACGCCCCGGGCAGGCAGCCATGATGTGCGGCGCAGGCGCCAGCTGCAAGGTAGGCATCCACGCCGAGAATGTGCGCAAGATCGCACTGCACAATGTAGAAATTACCGGTTACGAGGCGAGCGCCTGCAGCTGACCCATGTTGACCGCTATGAGGAGGACTGAACCATGACCCATGACGAGATTCTGACCACACTGGGCCACTATGTAGATTACCTGATTGCCGGCTCCACCGCCGAAGCCCCGCTCTGGAACATTGAAAAGGTGCGCAGCGGCAAGCCGAACAAATGGAATTACATCGACGGCTGCATGATCACTGCCTGTCTGAGCCTCTACCAGACGACCGGAGACGAGAAGTTTCTGGCCTTCTCCCGCAATTTTCTCGACTATTTTGTCAAGGATCACGGCGTCATTGAGACCTACGACCCGCAGGAGTACAACCTTGACAACGTAAATCAGGGCAAGAACCTGTTCACCCTCTATGACCTGACCGGCGAGCAGCGCTACCGCGATGCCATCGAGACGATCCGCAGCCAGCTCGAGACCCAGCCCCGCACCAAAGAGGGCAACTTCTGGCACAAAAAGATCTACCCGAATCAGGTCTGGCTGGACGGCACCTACATGCTCAGCCTTCTACATGGAGTACGAGACACGCTGCAACGGGATGCACGGCTGCATTGACAGCTACAAACAGTTCATGAATATCCAGAAGCACATGAAGGACCCCAAAACCGGCCTGTACTACCACGGCTATGACGAGAGCCGCGAGATGTACTGGGCCGACCCCGTGACCGGCTGCAGCGCCAACTTCTGGCTGCGTGCCATGGGCTGGTTCCTTGTGGCGATGGTCGATGTGCTCGAGCGCATGGACGATATGCTCTATTATGAGTACCGCGCAATCATGTCGATGCTCAAAGACGCCGTGGACGCAATGATCGCGTTCCAAAATGCCGAGAGCGGCATGTTCTGGCAGGTCATCGACAAGGCCGGTGTGGAGGGCAACTATCTGGAGACCTCCGGCAGTGCGCTGTTCGCCTACGCCGTGCTGAAGGGTGTGCGCTTGCTACCTGCCAAGCGGTACGCCGCCTACGGCGAGAAGGCCTTCTACGGCACCTGCGACCGCCATCTCGGGCGTGGGCGCAGACGGTGCCCTGCAGCTTGGCGGCATCTGTCTGGTGGCCGGGCTTGGCGGCGCTACCCGCCGTGACGGCAGCCTTACCTACTATTTCACGAACCGGTCGTTGAGAACGACGCCAAGGGTGTCGGCCCCCTGCTGCTGGCCTACACCGAGATCCTCGCCGCGCGCAAGAAGTAAGGAGGCTGCACTATGCCGAATTTTATTGTAGGCGCCCGCCTGCACGACTATGGCAAGGGCACGCCGGAGGAGCTGTTCGGGCAGGTCTCTGCCGATGGCTTTGCGGCTGTGCAGCTTGCATATAAAAAATGCGTCCCCTCTGTAAAGAGCTACGCCGATGTGACGGATGCGCTGGTGGCCGAGACGGTTGCAGCCGAAAAGGCTCATCATATTCAGGTCGCCGTGCTGGGCACCTATGTCGAGCTGGCTATAAATGACGAGAGCCGCCTTCGCAATGTAGCCGATTTCAAGAGCCAGCTGGCTGTATGCAAGGCGCTGGGGGCCGGCTGCATCGGCACCGAGACCACGGCCATGTCCAAGCAGCCTGCCGGGACGACCCGTGCGCAGGCGCAGGAGCTGCTCTGCCGCAGTCTGGCAGAGATTTTGCCCGCCGCCGAGGCGCTCGGCGTTACCGTAGGCATCGAGCCTGTGACCTATCACAGCATGAACTCCGCCGCAGCCACGCGCCACATTCTGGACACGATGCGCAGCCCGAACCTTAAGGTCATCTTTGACATGAGCAACCTTGTATCTGCTGAGAATGCAGACGAGCAGGACCGCATCTGGTACGATGATGGGCACACTGCTGGGGATCAGATCGTGGCTGTCCATTTCAAAGGGCAGGCGTTTGCGCCGGACGGCAGCCTGCTGCACACCAGCTTAGAGGAGAGCCGCACCGACTATGCCGGGGCGTTTGCCATGCTGCGCCAGCTGCCCCAGCCCGCTCTGCCGGTGCTGCGCGAGGAGGCTGTACCGGCCCGTGCGGCCAGCGACATCTCTTTTATGAAAGGATTTTTCTGATGGCTGAACCCGAAAGAAAAACACTGGTCGTGGACGAGAGCGGCCGCGGCGATTACCGCACCCTGACGGAGGCCGTAGCGGCCTGCGCCGAAACGCCGGAGCTGCCGGTGCGCTTTTTCATCCGCCACGGCATCTATGAGGAGCGGCCCTTTATCGAGCTGGCCGACTATGTCATTGAGGGCGAGTACCGCAACGCCACCATTATCACCGCCTCTGTCGGCGGGCGTGACCCATGGCCGGGCGAGGCCAAGACCGGCACCTTCCGCAGCGAAACGCTGTTTCTGGGCGGCGGCAAGGCGGTCGTGCGCAACCTGACCATCCAGAACAACGCCGGTGACGGTGCAAAGGCCGGTCAGGCGCTTGCCGTCTATGCTGATGCCAGCCGTGTGCTGATGGAGGATGTAAACCTCTACGGCAATCAGGACACCCTTTTTTACCGCTCCCCTGCCCCTGCAGGAGCGTGAAAAGAACGGCTTCCGCGGCCCTCGGGAGAACGCCCCCCGGTTGGATACGACCCAGTATTACCGCCGCTGCACGATCCGCGGCAACATTGATTTTATCTTTGGCGGGGCCAATGCTGTGTTTGACAGCTGCCGCATTGAGCGTGGCACCACAAGACCGGCATCTGCTACATCACGGCCCCCAGCACCCCCGCAGGCAAGCCCGGCTACCTCTTTGTGGACTGCACCGTGGCGGCAACTGCGCCCCCGGCCGCGTCTATCTGGGCCGCCCGTGGCGCGCTGACGCGGCTGCTACTGGCTGGACTGCTTCCTGAGCGAGGAAGTCTGCGCCGGCGGCTGGGACAACTGGCATGACCCCGAGAACGAAAAGACCGCACGCTTCGGCGAATACGGCTCCACAGGCCCCGGCAGCGCCCCTGCGCGCGCCTTTGGCAGCGTGGATAGCATTGCCGAGGCGGATGCCCAGCGTGCAATGCTGGCGCGTTTGCGGGCCGAATTCAGGCTTGTATAAGCACCAACAATAAAAGCCATACGGAACAGGTGTACTCACCTGCTTCGTATGGCTTCTTTGTTTTTTCCTGCTGCCTGTTACGATGATTCCGGCGGCAGGCTGACGGGTATAAAAAATGGGCGCTGCCCTTGCGGACAGCGCCCATAGTATTGCTTTTCAGAGCAAGAAATTACTTCTCGATCTTAGAAACAACGCCGGAACCAACGGTGTGGCCGCCCTCGCGGATAGCGAAACGCAGGCCCTCCTCCATGGCAACGGGGGTGATCAGCTCAACGTGCATATCAACGTTGTCGCCGGGCATGCACATCTCAGTGCCCTCGGGCAGGGTGATGATGCCGGTAACATCGGTGGTACGGAAGTAGAACTGAGGACGATAGTTGTTGAAGAACGGGGTATGACGGCCGCCCTCTTCCTTCTTCAGGACGTAAACGTGACCGTCGAAGGTGGTGTGGGGATGAACAGAACCGGGCTTGCACAGGCACTGGCCGCGCTCGATCTGGTCACGGTCAACGCCACGCAGCAGGCACCGATGTTATCGCCAGCCTGAGCGAACTCGAGGCTCTTGCGGAACATCTCCAGGCCGGTGATGGTGGTGGTCATCTTCTCTTCCTTGATACCAACGATCTCCATCTGATCGCCAACGTGAGCAGTGCCACGCTCGACACGACCGGTAGCAACGGTGCCACGGCCGGAGATGGTCATAACGTCCTCAACGGGCATCAGGAAGGGCTTGTCAGCAGCACGATCGGGAGTGGGGATGTAGGTATCAACAGCATCCATCAGCTCCCAAATGCACTTGTACTCGGGGGCGTTGGGATCGGTGCTGGTGGACTCCAGAGCCTTCAGAGCGGAACCACGGATGATGGGGGTGTTGTCGCCATCGAAGTCGTACTCGTTCAGCAGCTCACGGATCTCCATCTCGACCAGATCCAGCAGCTCCTCATCGTCGACCATGTCGCACTTGTTCATGAAGACAACGATCTTGGGCACGCCGACCTGACGGGCGAGCAGGATGTGCTCACGGGTCTGGGGCATGGGACCATCGGTAGCAGCAACGACCAGAATAGCGCCGTCCATCTGAGCAGCACCGGTGATCATGTTCTTGATGTAGTCAGCATGGCCCGGGCAGTCAACGTGGGCGTAGTGACGCTTCTCGGTGTGGTACTCAACGTGAGCAGTGTTGATCGTGATGCCACGAGCCTTCTCCTCGGGAGCCTTGTCGATGCTGGAGTAATCCATGAAGTCGGCATCGCCCTTCAGAGCCAGGGTCTTGGTGATGGCAGCGGTCAGAGTGGTCTTGCCGTGGTCAACGTGACCGATGGTACCAATGTTGACATGCTCCAAAGAGCGGTCAAATTTTTCCTTTTCAGCCATTGGAAGTGTCCTCCTTTAATTAAAACATTTGGTAGTCTTGGGTAAGACTATCATACAAAATTTAAAGAGAAAAAGCAAGTCTATTTTATAAAGTATGACTTATAAAATCAGGCTTTGTGAGCGCGGTCGGCCATGATCTTGTCGGCAACACTCTTGGAACCTGCTGATACTCATCAGGCTCCATGGAGTACTGGCCACGACCCTGCGTCTTGGAGCGCAGTCGGTAGCATAACCGAACATCTCGGACAGAGGAACCAGAGCAGTAACACGAGCCGTGCCACCCTCGGACTCCTGATTGTTGATCTGCCGCGACGGCTGTTCAGGTCGCCGATAACGTTGCCCATGTACTCATCAGGCACGATAACATTGACCTTCATGATGGGCTCCATGATGACGGGATCGCACTTCTTCATGCATCCTTGAATGCCATAGAACCGGCGATGGAGAACGCCATTTCAGAGGAGTCGACCTCATGATAAGAACCATCCACAGGGTGACCTTGACATCCACGACGGGATAACCGGCGAGAACACCCGCCTTCATAGCGCCCTGAATACCGTTGTCAACAGCGGGGATATATTCCTTCGGGATAGCGCCGCCAACGACACCGTTGACGAACTCATAACCTTGCCGGGGTTGGGCTCCAGCTTGATCTTGACGTGACCATACTGGCCCTTACCGCCGGACTGGCGGGCGTACTTGGTCTCCTGATTGGCTTCCTTGCGAATGGTCTCGCGGTAAGCAACCTGCGGAGCGCCAACATTAGCCTCGACCTTGAACTCGCGCAGCAGACGGTCGACGATGATCTCCAGATGGAGCTCGCCCATGCCGGCGATGATGGTCTGACCGGTCTCTTCATCGGTCCAGGTACGGAAGGTCGGGTCCTCCTCAGCGAGCTTTGCCAGAGCAATGCCCATCTTCTCGGAGCCAGCCTTGGTCTTGGGCTCGATAGCAACACGGATAACGGGCTCCGGGAAGTTCATGGACTCCAGAATGATGGGGTGCTTCTCGTCGCACAGCGTGTCACCGGTGGTGGTATTCTTCAGGCCGACAGCAGCCGCAATATCGCCCGCGTAAACGGTGTCGATGTCCTTACGGTTGTTGGCGTGCATCTGCAGGATACGGCCGATACGCTCGTTGTTATCCTTGACAGAGTTGTAGACGGTGGTGCCTGCGTCCAGCGTACCGGAGTACACACGGAAGAAGCAGAGCTTACCGACATACGGGTCAGTCATGATCTTGAAAGCCAGAGCTGCGAACGGCTGGTCGTCAGAGGAGATACGATCCTCCTCCTCGCCGGTCTCGGGTTGGTGCCTTGATGGCTGCAACGTCGGTAGGAGCCGGCATGTAGTCAACAATGGCATCCAGCAGCTTCTGAACACCGCGGTTCTTGTAGGAGGAGCCACAGACAACAGGCACGATCTCGTTGGAGATGGTAGCCTTACGCAGAGCAGCCTTGATTTCTTCCTTGGTCAGCTCCTCGCCTTCCAGGTACTTCATCATCAGCTCTTCGTCGGTCTCGGCAACAGCTCGATCAGCTTGTCATGGTACTCCTGAGCCTTCTCCTGCATATCCTCAGGAATAGGCTCAACGCGGACATCATTGCCCATGTCATCATAGTAGATGTCAGCCTGCATGTCGATCAGGTCGATGATACCCTTGAAAGTATCCTCCTGACCAACAGGCAGCTGGATGGGCACACCGTTGGCGTGCAGACGATCATGGAGCATCTGAACGCAGCGGTAGAAATCGGCACCCATGGTATCCATCTTGTTGACGTAGACCATGCGGGGAACCTTGTACTCGTCAGCCTGACGCCAAACGGTCTCAGACTGCGGCTCAACGCCACCCTTGGCGGCCAGAACGGTAACAGAGCCGTCCAGAACGCGCAGGGAACGCTGAACCTCAACAGTGAAGTCAACGTGGCCCGGGGTGTCGATGATGTTGATACGATGACGGTTCTTCTTGAAGAGAGCCGGATCGTGCTGAGTCTCGGTATGGCTCCAATAGCAGGTGGTAGCAGCAGAAGTGATGGTGATACCACGCTCCTGCTCCTGTTCCATCCAGTCCATCGTGGCAGCGCATCATGAACTTCACCGATCTTATGGTTAATACCGGTGTAGTACAGGATGCGCTCGGTGGTGGTGGTCTTACCTGCGTCGATGTGGGCCATGATACCGATGTTACGGGTCATTTGCAGAGATACATCTCTCGGCGTAGCATGGCTTAAACCTCCTCAGACAGCTTATCAATAACGATAGATGGGCAAAGCTT
>ENA-OQLB01000952-OQLB01000952.1-human-gut-metagenome-genome-assembly--contig:-NODE-952-length-14005-cov-2.716890_pt1 | contig 14005 bp, 21 predicted proteins | sample MGYA00242656_ERZ504813 | MGnify/ENA primary metagenome ERZ504813 (study PRJEB26092, sample SAMD00036388) | human gut metagenome | host: Homo sapiens | study: EMG produced TPA metagenomics assembly of... | reverse complement strand
CGTAGGCGGTAGAGTCTGTCTCGCGGCGGCTGAAGGCAGCAGCTGCTCCACGATCTCTTTCGCGCGGGTGCCGCCTCGTAGATCTCGCTCATGTCATCGTAGTATTCGCTCTCGGGCCCCATCCGCTCCCGGATGAACTCCGAGTAGCCCAGAATGGGCGTGAGCAGGTTGTTGAACTCATGCACGATGCCGCCCGCCAGCGCGCCGATGGTCTGAAGTTTCTGGTAGTGGTACACCTGCTCGCGGCTCTGGTGCAGCTCTTTCAGGGTGTGGTTGATGTCCTTGAGGTAGGCGGCTTCCAGCTTCAAATTCTGCTGGTTTTTGCGCATGGCGTAAAGCTGATAACGCACACGCCCAGCACAAAAAGGATGGCGGCCATCAGCATACCAAACTGGCCCACATTGCGTCGATGAGGTTTTTGACGGTGGAGTAGGGCAGCACGGCCGAGACGTACCAGGCCGTGTTGTTGACGTTCATGCGGGAAAATGCCGCGATCTCATCCTCGGGCGGGGCGATGCCATTGGAGTAATCGCGGTAAATGGCCGTGCCCTCCTCCTGGCTGTACTGCCGTGTGAGCAGCTCGTTCAGACCCTTGTACTGGGGCAGAGTGTCCAGCCCCTGGATCTGCCGGAACGGATTGAACGTCAGCAGCTTCGCGTTGGGGTGCATGATGATGGTGCCTTTTTCGTTTTTGACGATGATGTCTCCCGTGTTCTCGATGTTCAGGGGCGCAAGATATTCCTCGTACACCTGTTCGAGGTCGATGACGATCACCACGGTGCCCAACGACTCGCTGCCATGAATGACGTCGTTCACCAACGTCAGGCCGTAGTGCTGGGGCGAGATGCGGAAGACCGAGCCAATGCCGCTGGTGTGGGCGGCGGCATACTCTTTCAGGTGCAGTAGGCTTTCGTCAAAGACTTCCAGGAAAGGATAATCGTTGTACTGGTACATCACGTCGCCGTTTTTGTCCAGCAGGTAAATGCGCTTGACGCCTCGCTTTTGGCTGAGCATATAGGAGACGATGTGTTCCCTCAGGGCGGTGTCACCGCCCGTCTCGTAGTAATTTTCAAACTCGGTGAGGAAGCCCGGCGAGCGGGTCAAAATTTCAATGTCCCGCAGCTGCTCGGAGATATAGAGGGAGAGCGTTTTGGAGACGGCGCGGGCCGTCACCAGCAGGTACTGCTGCTGTTGCTGCACCACCATGTCCGTATAGGCGGTGTAGGTGTTCACCACCGCAAAGGCCAGCACCCCAAGCACCGCCGTCAGCACCAGCCCAATTAGAAAATGGTGCACCGGCTTTGGAATCTGCTTTAATTTCTGCATTCTCGCCCCACCTCTTTCAAGCTTTATTATAGCGCAGCCGCCGGGCAGAGAAAAGCCCGATTATTTCGCGGCGTTTTTTTCTGCTGCCGGGCGCAGCTCTGCCTTGCAGGCCGGGCAGCAGCTGCCTTGAACAGCGGGTACTTCATATCCAGCTTTTTGCCGCAGTGGGGGCAGCGGTAGCAGCTTTTCTCCAGCAGGTAAGCGCCCAGCAGCAGACACAGGCCGGTGATCCAGCTGCCCGCGGCAACAGCAAAGATGCCCACGAGAACGGCGGCGATACAGACGGGCTTAACATACTGGAGTGGGATACGCACTTTGAATTTCATAACAAAAACCTCCGAAAAAAGAGGAGGGCGAAGCCGTTGGAGAGATCGGCTTCGCCCCGGGTGGAAAGGTGAGTGAAGGAAAGGAGGTTCGAGTAATTACTTCGCGGCTGCTTCTTTGTTATGCTTCTTGAGCAGAGGCTTGTACACGGGGCTCAACAAAACAAGGATACAGATCAGGATGATGATCCCGGTGACGGGGCGGGTCAGGATATTGATGGTTGCTTCCATCAGGGTATCACCGGCCACGATGGTGTATGCGCGGCGGAGGTTGGACTCGCAGATGACGCCCAGAACCAGACCGAGGATCATGGCCGAGCTGTTGAACTTGCAGGTGGAGAAGACGAAGCCGATGAGGCCGGAGATGGCCATCAGGATAACGTCAACTGCCGTGTTCTTGGTAGAGTAAGCGCCGATGGTCGCCATCATGATGATGGTGGGGCCAAGGATGCTGTAGGGGATTTTCAGCACCTGCACGAAGATGCGGGCGATGATCATGGCTGCAAAGACCATGACGATGTTGGAGACAAACATGGAAGCAAATGTGGCCGACAGGAACTGGGGCTGATTGACCAGCAGCAGGGGGCCCATGGTAACGCCCTTGAGCACCAGAGCGCTCATCATAATGGCAGCCGCGTTGCCGCCGGGGATGCCCAGGCTCAGCAGGGGGACCATGGACCGCCGGTGGCGGCGTTGTTGCCTGACTCGGGAGCGGCGATGCCCTCCAGGCAGCCGGTACCGAACTTTTCAGGGTGCTTGGAGATCTTCTGTCTTCCGAGTAGCAAAGGAACGAAGCGATGGTAGCACCTGCACCGGGCAGGATGCCAATGACCGTGCCGAGGATGGAGCAGCGGGCGATGACACCCTTCAGGGTCCACATTTCTTTCAGGGTAGGCATTTTGCAGACATATCCGTCTTGCCGTCCTTGCCGGTGACAGCCTTCAGCTTAGAAGGCTTGTTGGTCTGCTTGAGGACTTCGGTGACGGCGAAGAAGCCGATCATGACGGGGATCATTCAATGCCGGAGGTGAGGAAACGGGTGCCGAAGGTCAAGCGGGGCACGCCCAGCAGGGGGTCCAGGCCGATACAGGCCAGCAGCAGACCCAGCAGGCCGGAGATGATGGTGCGGCAGACATTGCCTTCTTCCAGGCTTGTCAGGATGGACAGGCCCATGAAGGAGATGGCAAACAGTTCCGAGGGGCCAAAGCTCAGGGCAGCCTGGGTCAGCTGAGGGCTGAAGATCAGCATACACACGGCTGCGAACATGCCGCCGATGGCCGAGGCGATGAGCTGTACACCCAGAGCTTTGCCGGCTTCGCCGCGCTGTGCCATGGGGTAACCGTCATAAGTAGTCGGGGCGGAGGACGGGACGCCGGGGATCTTGAACAGGATGGCCGTCATGCCGCCGCCGGTGATGGATGCGCAGTAAATTGCAACAAGGAATGCGATGGCGCTGACAGCGTCCATCTTATAGGTGAAGGGGATGCCGAGGGTGACAGCCATGGTGCCGAAACGCCGGGCAGAGCACCGAACAACGTGCCAAGGAAGACCGCGAAGATGATAAGGATGAACATCTTCGGGGCAAAAACGACCGACAGGCCGCTGGTTAACAAATCTAGCATTTCATGTCACCTCCTGTTAGAAACGCGGGACGAGCGACTCAACGAACAGGGCGAAGTTGCGTAGGGGGAGGATCTGTCCGCGAGGGAGCAGAACGCCCAGAAACACGGCGAAGCCGATGTACAGGATGATGGTGATGATGACGGAAGAGAGGATCAGCATGGGGATGTTCCGCTGGCCCAGCAGCAGGCCGTAGGCAAACAGGAACAGCAGGCAGGTGAGCATAAAACCCACCGGCTCATACATCAGCGCCATGACCACCACCAGCACCATGCCGAGGAAAAGCTTGCTCTTGACAAAGCGGCCGATGGCAGGAAAGAAATCCTGGAAGCCAGCCTTGATATCTTCTTTTTTATTGATCTTGAAGAAACGGATGACGTTGAACGCCAACGCGATGAGCAACAGCACCAGGATAGCCTGCGGCCACTGCTCGGCACCCAGCTCATTGACGGCCGAGTGGGGCATAGTGGTACTGACATTGACAAAGCAGAAGATGCCGCCCACAATCAGCAGCAGATTGACGATCAGTTCTAGAGCCATAAAATCAACTCCTTTGCATTATTCTCAAAAAAGCGGGGAGGGTGAACTCCCCGCCGGATACGATTCTGTTTTCAGCCGTGGTCCTTTATCAGATCAGACCTGCACCCTTCAGGTAGTCTTCAAAGGTGGTGTACTCTTCGTCGATAAGCTGCTGGAACTCTTCAGCGTCGGCGTAGCCGGGACGGTCGAGGTAGCAGGCATTCTTCAGGAACTCCTGATAATCGGGGGTGTTCCATGCTTCTTTCAGGGCATCTGCCATGGCGTTTACGGCGGCATCGGGCGTATCGGTACGACAGAGGATGCGCGCCAGGTACCAACGTAGGAGTCGATGCCCAGCTCGCCGGTGCACTCCAGATCGGGCAGGGTGGACATGCGATTTTCGGAAATGGAGATCAGCGGGACGATGTCGCCGGACTGGATGAGGCCCATGATCTCATCGGCACCGGTGATGTTGATGTTGATATGGCCGCCGACCATGGCACTGGACAGCTCAGAGCCGGAGCTGTAGTTGACGACCTTAACGTACTGCTCCACTTCGGTAATGTCACAGCCAAGCGCCTGCCAGGGTCTGCTTCAGAGCCACAGAGTCCGCGCCGGTAGCGGTCAACATGCCGCAGGTCAGTTCCTGGGGATGTGCCTTTGCGTAGTCCACGAACTCGGTGAAGTTGGAGTACTTGCCTTCCTGTGCCTTCTTGGAAGAGGCGATGATGTTGATGGAGTGGACCAGCTTTGCAACGGGGCGCAGCTCTTTCTTGAAATCCACGGGCAGGATCTTCTGCAGGTCCAGCATGATGTGGGACTGGGTGCCCAGAACGTAAGTATAACCGTCAGCGGGCTGCTTGCAGGTAAAGTCGATGCCGTTTGCGCCGCCTGCACCTTCGACGTTGACGATCTCAACAGGAACACCCAGGATGGCTCCAGCACGGGCTGCAGGGGGCGCAGGGTGCCGTCAGCACCGCCGCCGACGCCCCAGGGGCAGACCAGCGTGACCTTGCGCTCCCAGGTCCAGTCGGAAGCAGCGGCCGATTGCCGCAGCGGACCAGCGGTGGACGAAGCGGCTAGTAGACGAACCGGAACCGCCGCAGGCAGCCAGGCCCAGAGCAGCGGCAGAAACGCCAGCGGCCTTCAGAAAGTTGCGGCGGGTGATCATCTTTTTCATAATGTTTTCCTCCTTGTCTTTTGGACAACATTTTCAGGATCTGCAGGGGGTCTTTCCGTTCCGCCCCTGCTGTTGTTAGCTTTATTCTAGCAAAGATGCCTTAACTGTCCATCGTGCTCTTTCTTAAAATTTCGTAAGGTTCGGCAAAAAAAGTTTTTGCTAAAATCCACAAAAGTGCTATAATACACTTGAAAATAGGAGGAAGTGCAAGATGGAGCGTTCAAAAATCTTAGTCGTGGATGATGAAAAGCTGGTGCGGCGGATGATTGCCCGCGTGCTGGAAAGCGAGGGCATGTCCATTGTGGAAGCATCCAACGGGCTGGACGCCGTACAGATGGCCAAGGCCCAGCCCTTTGACCTCATCATCCTTGATATTATTATGGAGGGGATCGACGGTTTTCAGGTCATCCACCAGCTGCGAAGCGAGGGGATGCTGACGCCCGTATTCATTTTAAGCGGACGTCAGGCCGACAACGACAAGGTCTTTGCACTGGCATCGGGGCCGATGACTATATCACCAAGCCCTTCTCACCCTCGGTGCTCTGCGCCAAGGTCAAAGCCTGCCTGCGTCGAATGAGTCTTTCCGCTCCCAGCAACAGCGGCGTGCTCTCTGCCGGACCGTTCTGCTATTTCAGTGACGAGATGCGGCTATTGAAAAAAGGCATCGAAGTCCCTCTTTCCAGCAAGGAGAGCTTCCTGATGAAGTATTTCCTCACCAACCAGAACAAGGTGCTGACCAAAGAGCAGATCTACCGCAGCATCTGGGGCGACAATGTGGTAGACGACAACACTATTATGGTACATATCCGCCGCCTGCGCACGAAAATTGAGGATGACCCCAACAAGCCGCTTTATCTGCGCACAATCCGAGGCGTGGGATACCAGTTCGTGGCAGAATAGTTTGTCAGACTTCCAGATCTGCGCAGCTGCTGCCAAGTGCTCCCGTATTATCCGTTCTAAGGTCGGGCGTGTGACGTGAAGCGCCTCAGCCAGCTGCCCTTTGTTCATCTCCCGGCGGGTGTACCGGGCATAAAGCTCTGAGAAGTCATCTGGCGTGGTTACTTTCTTCCTACCCTTATAGATACCGTTCCGTTTGGCGATGGCGATACCCTCCCGTTGACGGTCCAGCAAGTTTTGACGCTCAAACTCATTGATGGCGGCAATCATGGTGAGCATGAGTTTCCCGGTAGGCGTTCCGGTGTCCAAGTTCTCTTTGTTGCTGACTAGATGCACGCCCTTGTTCTGTAAGCGCTCTACAATCTCCAACAGGTCCCTAGTGCTGCGGGCAAGGCGGCTGAAGTCGTGGATATAGACGGTATCGCCTCCCGCACATAGTCGAGCATGGCTTGGAGCTGGGGCCTGTCCATACTCTTGCCGCTGATTTTTTCGGTAAACCATTTCTCGATGCCGTGCTTTTTGAGCGCTTCGATCTGGCGGGCTTCGTTCTGTTCTTCGGTGCTGACGCGGACATATGCAACTTTCATGGTAGTACCTTATTGACTCGATTGAAAAATAGGGTCAGAGATAAGCAAAATTTTTGAAAACAAAGCCGAAACAGACCCTAACTTTCAAGATTCTGATGACGTTCTGAATGCAAGGTAGGGCACACTCTACTTTTCAACCGTGCTCACCCTTGACCAGATGGTCCAGCGTGGTATGGAAGTAGTCGGCCAAAAGCAAGGCAGACTGCAAATCAGGTGCTCTCCGGCCAGTCTCCCACAGGCTGACAGCCGGCGGGACAAGTTGAGTTCATCGGCTAACTGCTGCTGTGATAGCCCTGCATCCTTGCGCAGTGATACGATTCTGGTGTGGATGGTTTCCATGGTATCCCCTCTCTTTGTATGTGCACTCACAAAATGGACTACTCTCACCCGTCCTTTGCATCTCTGTCTCTGGGGTACTTAGTCGGCCTTTACGAACCTCTCCATGCAGTCGGCACAGATGACTCGAACCTCTTTGGTGCTGCGAATGATGGTTCCGCACTTGGGGCATATCCACCGCCGGGTGCTGCTCTTTGCCTTGGGTGGCTTTGGGGCTCCTGCCTGACTGCTGCCCAGTCCTTTGCTGGCCGTACCAGTGCCGCACATATCCGCCCATGTGAGGCCCTCTGTCATCTGGATGTCTTGCCAGCCCATGAAGATGATGAAATCCAATAGTTCTTCGGAGGGGCTTGTAATAGTCCAGCCATACTTCTCATGATGGTCAATGACTAAGCCGTGAGCCTCTGCGGTAGCCTTAAAGCGCTTGTTGTGATAGGCTCCGCTTTGGCTGGATGTATCGCGGATACCGTGAACCAGATTGTAAAGATGCGCCATCTCGTGCAATAGGGTGGCCGTGGTGTTCTCAATAGGGCGGTCGAGTGTTGCGGTAGAAATATTGATTTCGTACCGCTGTTCTGTACCCTGTTCGGTGCTGACGGTCCAAGTTTTGACTGTGGTGATGTGACCATAGGCGGAGGGCGTCTTTTTCAGTGTGATGATGGGCTCCGGCAATTCGCCGTTGTAGTAATGCTTGTTGAGCTCCCGGAACATTTTTTCGAGCTGGCCTGCGGCGCGGCTGGTCTTGATGGTGCTTTTCATGGTGAACAACCTTTCTCTTGATAAAAAAGGCCGGGACAGGTATACTAAAGATGCATCCCGCCCCGGCGGGCTTGTTGGAGGCTCTGTACAACGCTGACTTTGGACGGTGGGCGCTGTATGGGGCTTTTCTTAGTTGATGGTCAAACGCTGGCCCGTGACAGTTTTACTGTACTGAGCGTAGAGGTCCGGGGCCACAGTCTTGATAGCTTTGCTGTCCAGTCGCGTACTGGAAAAGTCGGACAGACGAATTTTGTGACAGCCTACCTCAAGATAGTTTGTAGCGCGCTCTGCAAGAGCTTCCTTGATTTGAGATTTGAGCGTTTCTTGTTCGGTCTGTGCCACCTCAATCGATTGGGCGGCTTCCTTGTACTGCTCTACAAGGGTGAGTAAGTATAGATGCTTATGTGTTTTACCTCTCTGTCTGTGTGTTGTTGGGGGAATGTGTGTTCCCGATGGTATGAGTATAGACTATTCACGGGAATAGAGTAAACATGATATAATAAAAACTATAAAGGTACAGGAGGCAATACCCTATGGCAAAAACAACCGCCGCGCAACAGCGTGCAGTCCACAAGTACGTCAAGAACAACTATGACCGGTTGGAGCTATCCGTCCCCAAAGGAGAGAAAGAAGAAATTCAGCAGGCCGCAAAACGGGCAGGGCAAAGCGTCAACGCCTATGTCTATGAAGCGGTCAAGCACCGTATGGAACAGGAGCGGACTACAGCAGAAAATGAGGCCCGGGGGTAGAATAAAAAGCTCCCTGCCCTTGATTTCAGAGCAGAGAGTGAGTTGTATGTTCTCCCCAGAACCGAGAAAATGCTTGAAAAAGTATGTTTTCAACATCTTTCCACAATATTTTGCCCGGCGAAATTATGATGATGCTAAGGCCATACTAGAAGGTAAAATATGCAGTGTCATATCGGGTCGGTTGGCAAAAGAAAGTGCGACAAAAATGCGACAACACGGTGCGACTTAACAAAATGAGTTGCAATAGGAATTGCATAAAATGACGAATTATCTATATAAAATCAAATATAAAAAGATATGAAATGACATATCAAGCCTCTCTTTTAATCAGAGGCCAGGGATTCGAGTTCCCTCGAGCGCACCAAAGAAAAACCCACGATTGACCGTTGGAAATGCGGCGTAAATCGTGGGCTTTTCTGTTTTGGGTAGCTTGAGCGAGCGACAACCACCAGCTCTGCTGGTGGAGAAGAAAATGCTTTAGCTATAAGATTCGAGCGAAGCGAGATGACAAAGAAATTGTCATCTTAGAAGATGCACTTTATGATACTGCTCGTTAGAGCAGCAGGGCAAGTAATGCAGATGAAAGATGCTTGCTCGTGGTCCCTTGCAGGGGCTTTGCCAGTAGGATGCCCTTCTAGGGCTTACTCAAGCCACCGGCTCAGCCGGTGGTTTTGACTTATATACTGAAAATTGGCCGGAAAATGCGACAAATCTGAAAATTTTTGTAGTAAATACCCCCAATACTGGACACCCAGTATTGGGGGTATTTATCATTTTGCAGCGGCCCCGCTGCTTTCGGGTGTTATACCCGAACAGGAGAAATAGGAGGAGATCTCTTGGGCGGTTGTGAATCAGATGACCGGGCCAAGAGTGTAAATATCGATGGAACTGTGATAGCCGAGGGTCTCATTTTTGGTCTGCTTGCCGGAGAGCAGGTCGAGAATGGCGGAAAAGGCCTCCTCGCCTACCTCCTCGATGCTCTTTTCGCCGGTGATGATACGGCCGGCGTTGATGTCCATATCGTGCGACATCCGCTCGTAGGTGTTGGGGTTGCCGCACACTTTCAGGACGGGCATGGTAGGAAAGCCCTGCGGCGCGCCGCGGCCGGTGGAGAACATCATAAACTGTGCACCGGTGGCGGCCATGCCGGTCAGGATTTCCGGCTCGCGGCCCGGTGTGTCCTTGATCCAGAGTCCCTTGCGCTGGCCGATGGTCTCGGGGTACTCCATGACGCCCTGAATGGGACGGGTGCCGCTTTTTACGATGGCACCAAGGCTTTTTTCCTCGATGGAGGACAGACCGCCCTCGATGTTGCCCGGGGTGGGCTGGCCCTTGCGCATATCGCAGCCGAGACTTCGGGCACGCGCTTCCATCCGGTTTACGATCTCATAAATTTTGTCGCTTACTTCCGGATTGACCGCACGGCGGGCCAGCAGATGCTCGCCGCCCAGAAACTCCGTCGTCTCGCCAAACACGACCGTCGCACCGAGATCCACCAGCTTGTCGGCCACATAGCCCACGACGCAGTTGGAGCCATGCCAGAGGTGGTGTCCGAAGCGCCGCATTTGATGGCCATGGTGATGTGGTCGATGCTGACAGGCTGGCGCTGGATGTCGCTGACGAGCATTACCAGCTCCTGTGCGGCATCGATACCGGCCTTGATGGCGGCGCTGACACCGCCCAGTTCCTGAATGCGGATGATGCGGACGGGTTTCCCCGTCTTGCGGATCTCGGCGGTCAGCCGCTCGTGGTCGGTGCCCTCGCAGCCGAGGCTCACCACCAAGACCGCTGCCACATTGGGGCTTTTGCCCAGCGAGATGAGCGTTTCGGTGACACGGTTGAGGTCAGGCGGAAGCTGGCAGCAGCTTGGTGGTGGAAATAGCCACTGTCCCGGCTACCTGCCGCACGATGGCAGAGGCCACGTCTCCGGCACAGGTCACGCTGGGCATGACGGCCACATGGTTCCGACATCCGACCTGTCCATCCGGCGGACATATCCCATAAATTCATACGCCATGATAATTTCCCTCCCGTTTTGGCAGGTCGCCCCGGCCGCGCAGGCTGTCGAGGTTCTGGATATGGACATGATCGCCTTTTTTGATGTTCTGGGTGGCGATGCCGATCTCTTCGCCGTATTTGAAGATCAGCTCGCCCAGCTTGATGTCGCGGACGGCAATTTTGTGCCCATAGGGAATCTCGCCGTGGACCGTGAGCGTCTCGACAAAGCCTTTCTTATCGCGCAGCTCCACCTCGCTCCCATTGTGGATGCCGTTGGCAAAGATCGTTGCGACGTTGTCTCTGTCGTTTACTTTCAGAGCAATTCGGGATCCATTCATTGTCATCTGCTCCTTTCAGGATACCGCCAGCACGGCGACGCCGTCCGGGATGATGACGACCTTTGCATCCGGCCCCTTCATCTCGTAGGCGATGGACAGCGCTTCATCGGGGGTCGAGGCGGGTATCATATTGGCTTTGCGGACCAGCTCGTGGTCCAGATAGGTCGTGACTAAAATCACCTTGTGCTTTTTCAGGATGCGGGCATAGATCTGGGGACACCACTGTTCCGGGATGGTCTTGTCTGGGGAGATCTGCGAGAGATAAGCCTCGATCTCCTCCGGGGTGCCCAAGGTGATGAGCTTTTCGAAATTGGTGCCGCCCATGCCGTCGATGCAGGAGCAGCACATGATGATGACGCCGCTCTCCGCACAGCAGGCTTCGGCTGTGGCGACGGCCTTGGGAGACTGATAGAGGTTCTGGTCCAGCGGGTAGCCGCCGTTGGAGGTGACGACGATGTCGCCTTTTACGACGGGACACTGAGACTGCTCACGGATAAAGCGACGCCGCAGCATGGGCCTCCTCCAAGTCGCCGGCAAAGGCAGCTACGACATTCTTTTTTTTCGCCCAAGGCACATTCAGGATGAACTGCACATTGACCCGGCGGGCAGCGGCGATCATGTCCTCGTGGATGGGGTTGTGCTCGAGGACGCCTGTCTTGGCCCATGGCTGGAGATGGCTTTAAAAGAGTGGTTCTCATTAACCGTCTTTTCCGCGCAGATGCCCGGCAGGATGCTCTTGCGTCCGCCCGAAAAGCCTGCAAAGAAATGCGGCTCGATGAAGCCCTCCGTCACCAGCAGGTCGCACTCGGCAGCGAGGCGGTTCACATAGAAGCCGGCACCCGAGGGCAGGGTGCCCAGATCGACAAAATCTGCTTCGCAGAACGCATTGTTCACCGCGATGTGCTCCTGATCGACGATCGGGTCGCCGAACATCCGGCGCTGCTCCTCTTCGGTCGTCGGGCGGTGCAGGCCGGTGGCAATCAGAATGGTAATGTCGGCGTCCGGCTGTCCGGCCCGTATCTCGGCCAGCAGCAGCGGCAGGGTGAGCCTGCTGGGAACGGCGCGGGTGTGATCCGATGTGACCAGAACGACCTTCTTTTTGCCTTTTGCCAGCTCGCGCAGGCGGGGCGTCCCAATGGGATGCTCCAGTGCCTCCTGCACGATGGCGGCTTCCGGCTGGCCGGGGTCATACTCATGCATCCGGGCCGTCAGGACGGCGGACAGATTCTTCTCTTCCACATGCAAAGGGAGTGTCTCGCGGCAATAGGGGATATGGATTTCTCTCAAGATACTCTCTCCTCTCTTTGACGGAGTTTCCCTGGACAGGCAGAAGACCGACCGTTTTCACGGCCGGTCTTCTGCCAGATGAGTTGCCCAAGGAGAAACACAAGACGATGGAAAAACGGGAAGGTATTTATTGGAGGGCGGGGATGAAATCGGTGACTTCGGTGTGCATCAGGGCAGTCTCGATGGCAAAGTCAGACAGCTCCTGACCCAGACCCGGACGATCGGGGATGAGATACTTGCCGTTGATGGGCTGCATATCGTACTTGCCCAGCTTGTTGATGCACTCCTGCGTGGTGCGGAAGTGGTGCTCGTGGATGCCGAAGTTGGGGATGGCGGCCTCCAGCTGGATGGAAGCTGCGTTGGTGATGACCGCACCGGCTACATGGACCTGCACGCGGGTGTCAAAGACGTGTGCCATGTCGGCAATCTTCTTCAGCTCGGTGATGCCGCCGCAGTTGCAGGCGTCGGGCTGGATGAGCTGGATGGAGTTGTCTTTGAGGAAGTTGTAGTAGCCCCAGCGGGAGTAGATGCGCTCACCGGCGGCCAGAGGCGTGCGGATGCGCTGGCGCAGCTCCTTCATCATGTCGGGGTTCAGCATGGTGACAGGCTCCTCGTAAGCCATCATATCGTACTTGTCGCACAGCTCGCCGATGCGGATGGCAGAGGTCAGGTCGGTCTGGCAGTGGTTCTCGACGATGATGTCAACATCGGGGAACTCCTCGCGGATGGCAGCCATGCGGCTCTCGATCCGCTTATAGAGCGAACGGTCGGGGAAGCCTTCCTTGGACAGGTGAGGGATTTTCTTGGCGTTCTCGTCGTAGGTGGTGAAGTCGATCTTCACGCGTCGTAGCCTCGCTGACGGCGTGGCGGACGATGTCCACATACTCCTTGTCGGAGCCCCAGGGGCCGATCTTGGTGGTCCAGCCGAACTGCAGCTGACTTGCGTAGCAGCGCAGCTCGTCACGGCACTTGCCGCCCAGCAGCTGGTAGATGGGCACGCCCAGAGCCTTGCCCTTGATGTCCCACAGTGCGATGTCCAGAGCGGACATACCGGAGAAGACGACCACGCCGCCGCCCTGACCCCAGAAGGTGCCCTTCAGGATGGTCTCCCAAATCAGCTCGGTGTTCATGGGTCCATGCCGATGATATGGTGGGCCATGTCGATGATCATGCCATACGCTGCGGTATAACCGGTGCCGTAAGCGACACCCGCTTCGCCGTCGCCGTAGATGCCTTCATCGGTATAGACGCGGCAACAGATCGGATAACGGGCGCCGCGCTGTTCGCCGGCATCCAGAACCCAGACGCTACTTTCGTAATCTTCATGGTGCATTACTCCTTTTTATGATCTCTGCTCTTGTGGATAGCAGTTTGTTCTGTTCACTGGATCGTGACGCGGTCGCAGTTCCTGAAGGCCACTTCGCTCAGCTCGTTGCCCAGACCTGGCAAATCGGGGACGGAGAACTTGCCGTTCACCGGCTGGTAATCGTGGATGCACAGCTCCTTGTTGTACGGGCTGAGGGCGTAGGTGTGATGCTCGTGGATGACGAAGTTCGGGATGGCGCATTCCAGATGCAGGGCTGCCGCCGTGGACAGGGGGCTGCCGCAGGCATGGACCTGAACGCCGACATCGAAGACATGGGCCATATCGCAGATCTTCTTGATCTCGGTGATGCCGCCACAGGTGCCACGTCCGGCTGGATGACCTGAATGGCATTCTGCTTGAAGTACTCGATGTACTGCCAGCGGGTATAGATGCGCTCACCGTTTGCGATAGGCAGGCCCGTTTCGTCATGGACGAACTTGGATAGCTGGGGAGTGGGGGTGGAAGGCTCTTCGAAGTAGAAGATGTTGTACTTCTTGACCAGATTGCCCAGCTGGGCGGCGGACTGGGAATCCGTAAAGGAATGGTTCTCGATGATGAGATCCACATCGGGGCCGATGGCCTCGCGGACCGCTTTTACGCGGGCCTCGTACATCTGCAGATATTCCGGGCTGAGCAGGCCGAGGCGGTCGTTGTCGTTGAAGTTGCCCTCGCCCGGCTTGAAGGTGAAGAAGTCGATCTTGATGGCGTCGTAGCCTCGGCC
>ENA-OQLB01000950-OQLB01000950.1-human-gut-metagenome-genome-assembly--contig:-NODE-950-length-14011-cov-1.811005_pt1 | contig 14011 bp, 22 predicted proteins | sample MGYA00242656_ERZ504813 | MGnify/ENA primary metagenome ERZ504813 (study PRJEB26092, sample SAMD00036388) | human gut metagenome | host: Homo sapiens | study: EMG produced TPA metagenomics assembly of... | reverse complement strand
TGCTGGCCCAGCTGCACGGCGTCCGCACGCCCGCAATGGCCTATGCACTGCTCTGCGCCATAGACAGGGCCGATGAAACGGCGCGCCCCCTGCCCCCGCTGGTGGCCGCCGCCATCGAGGACATCCGCAAAAACTACGCCGGGCTCTACGGCGTGGAAGAGCTGAGCGAGCGGCTGGGCGTCTCCAAGAGCCACTCGTCCGGGCCTTTACGGCGGCGCTGGGCGTCTCGCCGGGGCGGTATCTCACCAGCGTCCGCATAGAAGCCGCCATGCGTCTGCTGCTCCACCGGGAGTACACGCTGGATGTCATCGCCAGCCTCTGCGGCTTCTCGGGGGCCAACTACCTCTGCCGCGTCTTCAAAAAAAACGACCGGCCGATCTCCCACACAGTGGCGGGCGATGGCCGGTCGGAGCGCACTGCCCGAGCTTTCGCCCGAGCAGCAGCGGCTGGAACAGGAATTGTTTATTTAAGCGATGCGCTTTTTCCGCTTCAGCAGGAAGAGGGTCAGGCAGGCGTGATGGCTCAGAGGCCGGGAACGCGGCCCAGACGCCGTTCATCCCGAAGAGGGCGCTCAGCACCAGAGAGCAGGCCACGATGGCCACGATGCCGCGGGAAAGCGACGTCGCAGAAGCCTCTGCGGGGCGGTCCACTGCGCCAGATAGCCGGCGGCCACGATATTGAGGCCCGCGAAGAAATAGCCGAGGAAGTAGATGCGCGTCCCGCTGAAGGCATACTGCGCCATGAGGGCCGAGTTCTCACTGTTGAAGACCGCGACGACCGGCCCGGTGAACCCGAACAGAACTGCATACAGTGCCGCCGCCAGCGCAAGCGCTGTTCCGCTGCCCAGCAGCAGGAGCTTGCGGGCACCGGCGGCATCGTTTTTGCCGTAGCACCTGCTGACCAGCGGCTGTGCGCCTGGGCCACGCCGTTGAAGACAGCCGTCGCCACCAGCGCGTAGTTCGCCACGACGCCGTAAGCCGCCACGGCCACATTGCCCGCCAGACGCAGGAGCAGCAGGTTGAAGACGGTGGTGGTCACGCCGGAGGACATCTCTCCCACGAAGCCCGAGACGCCCAGCTGGCAGCTCTGGGCCAGCAGCTTCGGCGAGGGCAGCTGCCGCACAAGGCGGACGGTGCTGCTCTTTTTGAAGAAGTGGCGGCTGCAGAGCGCAATGCTCAACACCGGCGAGACCGCCGTCGCCAACGCCGCGCCGGGCAGGCCGAGGCCCATGGGGAACATGAAGATGTATCGAACACCACGTTGAAGAGCTTCCGCAGAGGGTCGCCACCATGGCCAGCGAGGGGTCGCCGTCGTTCCGGACAAAGGCCGCGACGATGTAGTTGCACATGAAGAAGGGCGTGAACAGCAGGAAGATGCGGGCGTACCCCACGCCCAGGGCAACGATCTCCGCGTCGCCGCCCATGAACCGCAGCAGCACCTCGGGGCAGAAGATGCCCACCAGCATGAAGGCAGGGCGAACACCATCGCCCAGAGCAGGGCGTTGGAGAAATAGCGCTCCGACCGCTCGTCGCCCTGCGCCCGGAGGATGGCGTAGCGGGTGGCCGCGCCGAGGCCCAGCATGGAGCCGATGGCGAAGATGAAGTTGTAGATGGGCAGACAGAGGTTCAGCAGAGCCACACCGCTGGTGCCTGCCGCCTGCGAGATGAAATAGGTATCGGCCAGGATGTAGCAGGATGTACCCAGCAGGCCGAAGATGTTCTGGCTGACGTATTTGAAATACTGTTTGGTAAGGCTCATGTTCTCCTCCTTTTATCATTCAAATTTCAGATATACTGCCATATTGCGTCAGTTTATCACAATCCGACCGAAGCTGTCAAGCTCTCCATTTGCACAAACGCCGGATGGGTGTATACTGTAGTTTGTTTTTGAAAACAGGCAGAAGGGAGGGTGCATCATGCCGGGCAAGACTTTATACTGTCTGGGCGAAGTGTGGCTGGAATTGAACAGCACCGCGCCGCTGGCGTCGGCAGAGACGTTTTCTCCCCGCATGGGCGGAAGCGCCGCCTCGCTGGCACTGGCTTATGCCGCACAGGGCGGCAGAGCCTCTCTTTTAACGCAGCTTGGCGAGGATGCTTTCGGACACCGCATCGCAGACGCTTTATCTGCTGCCGGTGTGGACATCAGCCGGGTCTCCTTCACCTCCCGCGCCCCCACGCCGCTGCTGTTCGACGGCGGCGGCGAACAGCTAGCTGCCGCACCCGTTCTTCGGAGCTGCTCTATGCACCCGAACAGCTGGGCGCTGACTGGGCCGCAGATGCTGAAATGCTGGCCTTTTCCAGCGCCTGCCTCGTGGACAGCCCCTGCCGCTACGCCCACCTTGCCGCGCTGGACACCGCCCGCACCGCCGGTGTGCCGGTCTGCTTTGTCCCCTCTCTCCGCCCTGCCCTCTGGCCCGGCGAAAAGACCCTGCGGGACACGGTGATGCAGTTTCTCCCCTTCGCGGACATCCTCCTCCTCACCGCCGACGAGATGGAGCTTCTGCTGGACACCCGGGAATACCAGGTCGGACTGTTCGCCCTGCTGCGGGGGCATACCCAGCTGGTGGTGCTTGAGACAGAAGAGGGCGTCCACGCCTTTACCCGGGCAGTACACGCATTCCGGCCCGGGCTTTCCGCCCCGCCCGAAGAGCCGGCCGCACGGCTGCTGTATCAAATCTCTCAGCAGGAGCTGACCCTGAAAAAGCTCATGAAATTCAGTGCTCCGGCACTCCAGACACTTCTATAACGCCGGAAAGCCCCCGCCTTTGCAGGCGGGGGCTTTCCTTTATTCTGTCATCCGGAGGAGGATGAGCCGATCAGCTTATCAGTGGATGAACACCGGGCCAAGCGGTTGGTGATGGGGCTGACGTAGCCGCCCAGCAGCTTCGGGATAGCGAGGCTGATGTCAGGCACATAGGTCAGCAGCAGCAGAGCGATGAACATGCACAGATAGAACGGCAGGGTAGCCTTGACGACCTTCTCCATGGGGCGCTTCGCCACGGCAGAGCCGATGAACAGAACCGCGCCGACAGGGGGAGTCAGCAGGCCGATGCCGCAGTTCAGGACCATGATGATACCGAACTGGATGGGGTCGATGCCGATGGAGGTCGCAATGGGCAGCAGGATGGGGGTAGCGATCAGGATGATGGGAGCATATCCATGATGCAGCCCAGAACCAGGATGATGAGGTCGATGAGCAGTGCGATGATATAGGGGTTGCTGGTGACGCTGGTGATGGCGTTTGCGGCAGATCAGGCACGTGCAGCATGGTCAGGCAGTTGCCGAACACTGCAGAGGTGGCGATCAGGATGAGGACGATGGACAGAGTGTTGACACACTCGTCCAGAGCGTGCCAGACGCCCTTCCAGTCGAGGCCCTTGTAGACAAAGACGGAGACCAGCAGAGAGTAGATAACTGCGATGGCAGCGGACTCGGTAGCGGTGAACACACCGCCGACAACGCCGAACACGACGATGACGACTGCGGCCAGAGCCCAGATGGAGGTACCCAGCTGCTTGATGAAGCCTTTGATGGTGAAGGGAGAGCCCTTGGGGTAATTTTCTTTCACAGAGATGATATAGGAGCCGATCATCAGGACGATGGCCAGCAGAGCGCCTGGCAGGTAGCCAGCCAGGAAGAGGCTGCCCACGGAGATGCCGCCGGCGGTGGTGGCGTAGATGACCATGGTTGTGGCTCGGGGGGACCAGCAGGCCCTCGCAGGAGGAGGTGATGGTAACGGCCGTGGAGAAGTCGGCGTCATAGCCCTGATCGACCATCATGGGGATCATGATGGAGCCGATGGAAGCGGTATCTGCGGAAGCAGAACCGGAGATTCCGCCGAAGAAGTAGGAAGCAACGATGTTGACCATTGCCATGCCGCCGCGCATCCAGCCGACGCAGGCGTCAGCCAGAGCGATCAGCTTTTCGGAGATGCCGCCGCTGCCCATGAGGACGCCCATGGTGATAAAGAAGGGGACGGCCATCAGGCTGAAGGACGAGATGCCCTTGACCATCAGGCGGCAGACATCGGACAGTGCCTGACCCTGCACCATCAGGCAGAGCACGCTGGACAGACCAACGGCGTATGCGATGGGGAAACGCAGGAAGATCATGACGAAGAAGCTGACAAGAAGGACAACGATTGCCAGTGTCTGGACTGTCATATTAGTTCTCCTCCTTTACAAAAAAGCTCTTGATGTGGTTGTACAGCGCCTCGATCTCGAAGATGATCATGGCGACACCGGCCAGAGGCACGGGGAAGTACATCCAGAAGCGGCTCAGCCAGGGCATCGAGACATAGAAGCCGCGGCCGCCTAGGGTGGTGGCGTAGTTCCAGCCCACCACCATCATGATGACGCCGAGGATGCAGACCGCCAGATCGGCGAGGATGTCCAGCACCTTGACGGCGATCTTGGGCAGGTAAACGTCAAATGCGGTCATCCGGATGTGTGCGCCGCGGCGGATGGCCAGAGCGGCACTCAGCACGGCCATGTAGCTCATGCAGGTCAGGACGACCTCTTCCGTCCATGCGGGGTCCGGGATGAACGGGACGTAACGACCAATGACCGACATGGTGGTGATGAGAATATCTGCGATCAGCAGCAGCTTGCAGATAAACAGGACCACTTTGTAGGTGACGTCGTACGCCGGCTTGATCTTATCCAGAGTGGTAAAGATTTTCGGCATAGGATCTCCTCCATACTCTTATAAAAAGCCCGGCGGGTCTGCGGGCGTATCCCGTAGTCCCCCGCCGGGCTATGTACTACTTCAGGATAAAGGCGCTGTTATCAGCCTTCATATCCAGCAGCTGCTGATACAGCTCAGCCTGATCCGAGGTGTTCTCGCTGATGACCTTAGCGCAAGCCTCCTGCCAGGGAGCCTTATCGGGAACATCGACGACGTTGCAGCCGGAAGACTTCAGCTCGTCGAGGACCTTGTTCTCAGCGGTCTCGGACAGGTCAGCGTTGAAGGCCTGCGTATCCGCAGCAGCCTCCATGACGGCAGCCTGCTGGTTCTCGGTCAGCTTGTTCCATGCGTTGTCGGTGATGACAGCCTGCACTGCGCCCAGAGTATGGCCGTCGAGGATCAGGTTGTTAGCGACCTCGGGGAAGGCGTTGGACTTGTAGTTTGCGATGGGCTGCTCAGCGCCATCGACAACGCCGGTCTGCAGGGCGCTGTACAGCTCGCCGAAGGAGACGACGGTGGGGTTAGCGCCCAGACCCTCGACCATGCCGTTCATGACGGGGTCGTTGGACACGCGCAGCTTCAGGCCCTTGAAATCAGCGATGCCGGAAACGGGCTTGACCGTGAAGAAGTGACGGAAGCCCTCCTCGCCGTAGAAGATACCACGAACGGGCAGGCCCAGCTCCTGAGGCTCGTTCAGGAACTCAGGTGCCAGCTCGCTGTTGGCGAAGTTCCAGAAGTGTGCGCGGTTCTCGAAGGTGAAGGGGATGGACAGCAGCTTGGACTTGTTGCAGCCGTAGCTGGTCAGTGCGAAAGCGGAGATACGGCTGATGTCGATGGAGGTGGAGCCGCCGAGGATAGCGTCCAGAACGTCGTTCTCAGAGCCAGAACGCCGGAAGCCTGCACATCGACGACGACGGAGCCGCCGGTCAGCTCCTCGACCTTCTCCTTGAAGTGAGAACCGGTCTGGCCGACGATGGTATCCAGCGGGTTGACCTCGGCGTAGACCAGAGTCACCTTCGGGTCGGAAGCAGCAGCTGCGGCATCACCGGCGGGAGCGGTGGAAGCTGCAGCAGAGTTAGCGGTAGAGGCAGCAGTGCTGTTGCCGGAGCCACCGCAGGCGGTCAGTGCCAGAGCAGCGGCGGAAACACCGGCTGCTGCCAGAAAGCTGCGACGAGAGATCTTCTTCATGATAAAATCCTCCTTAAATTTTCCTCATTCAGGGCGGTGTGCTCTGCACGGGTCGCACCCCGTCCGTTCATTTACTGTACACACTTTAGCAAAAATTTTTAGTCAGAACAAGGGCTTATGAAAAATGTCCTGTTTTTCAAAAAAATGTGAGAAACACTTTTGTGCATTCCCTACAAACAACGGTGCGCTTTGTTCAGCACACTGCCCAACGAGATGAATACAATGTAATATCTCTCGCACTTTTTCAGGCTTCTCGGATGCGCTGGATGAGGCGGCTCTGCTCCTCAAAAGCCGCGTACACGGGCTCGACTGCCGCCCGGAAGCGGGCTTTCTCGGCGGCGGAGAGGGTCGTCACCTCCACGCCCCATTCCCTCATATGCTTCTCGGCGCTGGCTCCCGCTCCGCCCAGAGGCGGCGTTCGGTCAGAGCGCTCTCCTTTCCGCAGGTGCGGATGATGTCCGGGAAGCGTTCGTCCAGCTCTGCCAGTTTTTCCATCGCGGCCTCGCTGGCCAGCTGCAGCTCCGGCACACGGGCGTGCTCATCCTTTAAGAAATAGGGGGCCACCTCATAGTGGCCCATGGCCTCATAGCTGGGCCAGCTGTTTTCCGCGCCGTCTATCTCGCATTGTGCAGGCTGCATAGACCGGCTGTAGACCACCTGCGCCGCTTTGCGCCGAGATCCAGTATCATCTCGCTCATCATGTCCGACTCCTGCACCCGGAGCGTCAGCCCCGCGAGGTCCGCCAGCGTCTCCACCTTTTCGCGGGTGTAGAAGCTGCGGACGCCGGCGTCGAACCACGACAGGCCCACGAGGTCCATCGCTCCGAGGCCGGAGAGGAATTCATCGCCGATCTCACCGTCCAGCACCCGCCACATCTGGGGCGCGTCGGTATAGAGAAAAGGCAGCTGCAATACGCTCAGGGCCGGCTGATACTCGGCCAGCTGGCTCAGAGAGACGCGGGCAAAGTCGATGCCGCCGTACTGCATCTGCTCGATGACGCTCTGTTCGGCCCCAGCTCCCCGCCGCTGTAGACCACGACTTTGACCCTCCCCTCCGTCCGCTCAGCCACGAGGTCGGCGAAGGCCAGAGCGGCCTGAGTGGTGGGATAATCCTCGGGCTGGTTCTCGGCGTAGCGCAGGATGAGCTCCGGGCCGGTGTACTCTTCCGTCTTGCTGCAGCCCACAGCGCCCAGCGCCGTACAGGCGGCCAGCGCCAGCACACTGCGGCGGGAAATTTTCCGCCCGCTCACAGCCCGGCCTCCGGGTCGGCCTTTGCCTTCCGGCCGCCTGACGGCGATACTGGGTGGGGGTCATGCCGGTACGTTTCTTGAACGCCCGGGCGAAGTAGCTGGCGTCCTCGTAGCCCACCATCGACGCCACCTCCGCCGAGGAGCGGAAGGGGTCGGCCAGCAATTCCTTCGCCGCGTTGATGCGCAGCTCGGTGAGGCAGTCGAGGAAGTTCATCTTCTGGTATTTCTTGAACTGCGCCGACAGGTAGGCCGGGCTGATGTGCAGGATCTCGCCCACGCTGTCCAGCGACAGATCGAACATATAGTTATCCTCGAGGTAGCGGCGGACGTGGGCCATGACAAGGGCCGTCTGGCTGTTCTCGCTCTCCTCGGGGGGCGTCTTCCGCCTCTTCTTCGGTCTCCGTCTGCTCCGGCTGGGGCCGGGCGGCGGCCAGCTCTTCCAGCTTCCGCTCCGTCTCGATCTGCCGCATAGCCCGGCGCACCGAGGCCTTCCAGCTCGTCGGGTCCACCGGCTTGAGCAGATAGTCCGCAGGCCCCCAGATGCACCGCCTCATGGGCATACTGGAACAGGCTGTAGGCCGTGACGAAGATGACCCGGCAGGAAGGCCGCTGGGCCAGCACGGCGCGGGCAGCGTCGAGACCGCTCATGCCCGGCATCTCAATATCCATCAGGATGAGGTCCGCGCCCCACAGCACCGCCGTGTCGGCAGCTTTGCGGCCATTTTCCGCCACCTCCAGGACCACTTCCCGCTCAAAACGGCGCTGGACCAGCTCCGCAAGCGCCTCCCGCTCCAGCTTTTCGTCATCCGCGATCAACAGGCGTATCATCGTCCAAATCCTCCTCCAAAAGTTCTACAAGGGGCAGGTATATCCTGATGGCCGTACCCCGGCCCGGGTGAGAGCGGATGACCAGCCGCCCCCGTTTATCCAGAAGCCGCAGCCGTGCGGCCACGTTATAGACGCCGATATGCTCCCAGCGCTCCCCGGCTGGGCCAGCGCGGCTTTCAGCTGGGCCAGCTGTTCGGGCCGGATGCCCACGCCGTTGTCGCAGACGCTGATATAGAGCAGCCCCTTATCCCGCAGCGGGTTGATGCGGATGCGCACCACGCCGCCCTCTTCCTTGGGCGAGATGCCGTGCTTGAAGGCATTCTCCACGATGGGCTGCAAGATGAAGGACGGCACCATCGTCTCCGTCAGATCGAGGAGTCGGAGATGCGCCACACCATCTTCACCCGGTCGCCGAAGCGGACGTGATAAATCGAGTAATACTCGTCCACGATGCGCACTTCCCGGGCCAGCGGCACCTGCTCGTCGTTGCTCATCAGGCTGTAGCGCAGCAGGTGCGACAGAGCCGTGATGAGGGCCTGCGTGCGGTAGGCTTTTTCCTGTCCGGCGGTCTGTAAAATGACGTTCAGGGTGTTGAAAAGGAAATGGGGGTCGATCTGGCTGCGCAGCTGCTGCAAACGGCTGCGCTCCATCCGGTTCTGTAATTCCAGAGCTTCCGTCTTCTGGCGGTGGAGCTCCCGCTCCATCTCGTTTTTCTCCCGCAGGGTGGTCACCTGCTCGGCCATCGAATGCTTCATGTGGTTGAAGGCTTCGGTCAGCTGGGCCATTTCCGGCTGACGGGGCGCAGGCAGGTCGGGCGAGTCGAACTCGCCCCGGGTGACCTCCCGGGAGGCGCCGATCATCTGCTGCACCGGGGTCAGCAGCGTCAGCACCGAGAAGGCCATGACGCAGCCCAGCGCAAGGCAGAGCGCCACCACGACGGTCTGCGCCCATTTCACCCGGTCGCTGAGGGCCGACACGGTGGTGTAAGTCCCCTGGCGTCGGTGATGGCCGTGTTCAGCAGCTGCTGGGTGTACTGGCGCAGATAGCCGCCGCAGGGTACGATCTTATTATAGTAGAGCTGGGCGGCTTTCGCGTCCTGACCGGCGGCCACCGCTTCTTCCAGCTGGTCCACCAGTGCGGTGTAGCTGTCGTAGGTAGTGGAAACGGCATTGTAGAGCAGATACTGCTCCTCACTCACAGTGCCAAGCGCCCTCGATGCGCCAGAGCCATGCGTTGGTGACGGAAAAGGCGCTGTGGAGCTCCTCTGTCAGCGCTTTGGCGTCGCCGTACTCCCAGCGGTAATCTTCCATGGCCGAAAGGCTCCGCTCCACGCCGTTCTGGAAGCGGCTGATGGCGTTGAAGTTGCCCATCTGGTCGTCCAGTTCCCGCAGCACGGTGCCGGACTGGTAAAAGCTCAAGAATATCTGCCCCGCCAGCGCCAGAAAAAAACGCCGCCAGGCAAAGACTGATCTGCCCTTTCAGGGTCATCCTGCGCCCCACGCACCCATCCTCCCTCTCTGTGATATTCTGCCGCGCATCTTCCGCCTTATCCGGCCTGTCCGCCGTCAGAGCGAAAGCTCCATAAACTTTCTTTTTCGTCCTATTTTAGCACATTTTAGGGCATCTGCGCAATATCATCCTTGATTGTTGGAAAATAATATGGTACTATGACCAAAAAAGGAGGGTATTTTTATGTCTCAGCCGATCTCCGTTTCCGTCCAGATGGATGCTGCATCCTTCCACGATTTTGCCGCCTTTGACCTGCTGCGCCACCACAAGGCGTGGCACCGGCTCTGGTGTTCACGGCCATTTTGCTGGTGTCTGCCGGTGTCTGCCTGTCGCAGGTGGGCCAGAAAGACGGCGCAGCCCTGCTCACGGTGCTGCTGGCCGTGGTGGCGCTGGGCGTGCCGGCCGTCTATTTCTGGACGTTCTTCCACTCCCTGCGCCTCCAAATCAAAAGATGGGCCTGCCCCGCCCCTTCTACCGGCTGCTGCTGGACGACGACGGACTGTCGGTCTGGATGGCCGGCGAGCAGGACAAGCCTGAGGCGAGCCGCAAGTATGCGTGGCACGATATGCATCTGGCCTACCGCACCCCCAACGCCATTTACCTCTATGTCCGGCAGAATCAGGCCTATCTGCTGAACGACAGCCTCGACGCCGCATGGAGCCTGCTGCAAGCCTCCCTCCCGGCAGAGCGCCTGCACGATATGCGCTGAAGACAACAAAAACCGCCCTTTTCAGGGCGGTTTTTGTTTTTAACCTCTCAGTCTCGCATTCACTCGACAGCTCCCCTATCGAGGGGAGCCTCTGGCGAAGAGGAAAGGCTTTACGAAATGCCAAAGCCTCCCCTCGTTAGGGGAGGTGGCAGCGCGTAAGCGCTGACGGAGAGGTTGACTCCAAAATACAAAAACAGGCAGCGCCGTGGAAAGGAGGAGAAAGCGGCGCTGCCTGTGTATGAGAACTCCTAAACATTTGCGGCTGCTAGGAGGTTGTTGGTAGTCTGTCCGCCGCCGTGGCTATTGCCTCGCATAGGTGGGGGACAGTATTTTTTTAAGGGCGCGGCACCCGCTGCGGGGCTGCGCATAAATCCTGCCTGCATGGCATTTATGGAAAGTCAAAAGCCGGAGATGGGGGATCTCGTTCTTGTCTTCCCGACTGCACCTTTATTGTACCGGATAAAAATGGAGTTTCTTTGAGTTAGTTTTGAACAATCTGCAAACAAGATGTGGAAAGTCTGAGGGCTTTCTTTTTCGTTCTGCTTGACATTCGGCACAGAACGATGTATTGTTAAGCTTATTGTGAAATACCTATGAAATTCCTGCATTTTTGAGGGAGGAGACACTATGGCCGCACCGGCACAGCCGCAGCAGAAAAAGACCCTGCTCATGACCGAGGGCAGCATCTGGAAAAGCATCCTGCTCTTCTCGGTGCCGCTCATCCTGGGCAACCTGCTCCAGCAGCTTTACAACACCGCCGACTCCATCATCGTCGGCAACTTTCTGGCAGCAACGCTCTGGCCGCAGTCGGTTCCAGCGGCTCGCCCATCTACCTGCTCATCGGTTTCAGTCAGGGCGTGGCCGTCGGCGCAGGCGTCGTCGTGAGCCAGTATCTCGGCGCAAAAGATAAAAAGGAAACGCACATCGCCGTCCACACCTCGCTGGCCATCGCGGTCATCCTCGGCCTCATCCTGACGGTGGGCGGCATCGCCGTCAGCCGCAGCCTGCTGGTCTGGATGAACACCCCCGAAGAAGTCCTCGGCGACGCCGTGACTTACATGAAGCTCTACTTCGGCGGTGTGCTGTTCAGCGTCGTCTACAACATGGCGGCCGGCATCCTCAACGCGGCGGGCAACTCCCGCCGCTCGGTCATCTACCTCGCCTGCGCTTCTATCACCAACATTATCCTCGACCTGGTGCTCATCGCCGGGCTGAAGATGGGCGTGGCGGGTGCGGCCATCGCCACCGACATCAGCCAGCTGGTCTCCTGTGTGCTGAGCCTCCGCTTTCTGATGAAGGTGGACGCCGACTACAAGGTGGAGCTTTCCGCCATCCGGCCCGATCAGCGGATGACCTCCCGCATTATCCGCATCGGCCTTCCCACCGGCATCCAGAACATGGTCATCTCTTTCTCGAACGTGCTGGTGCAGTCCAGCGTCAACAGCTACGGTGCCGCCGCCATGGCAGGCTTTGCGGCCTATATGAAAATCGACGGCTTCAACATCCTGCCCGTCACCAGCTTCAGCATGGCGGCGACGACCTTCGTGGGCCAGAACTATGGCGCAGGCAACCTCAAACGAGTGAAGAATGGCATGTGGGTCACGCTGGGCATGGGCGTGCTCTACACCCTCTGCACCGGTGCTCTGCTGCTGGCGTTCCAGAAGCCCATCATGCACCTGTTCACCTCCGACGAGACGGTGGTGGCCTTCGGGTGCAGCGCCATGCACTACTTCTGCCCCTTCTACTTCCTGCTGGCCATCCTCCACGGCATGGCGGGCGCAGTGCGCGGCACCGGCCGCAGCGTGCCGCCGATGGTGGTGCTGCTCATCTCGCTCTGCCTCTTCCGTGTGGTGTGGATCCAGTTCGCCCTCCCCTTCTTTGCGGGCATCGAGGGCGTGTTCGTCCTCTACCCGGTGTCGTGGGCACTGGGTGCCGTGCTGATGGCCCTCTACGCATGGAAAGGCAGCTGGATGACTTACGAGCATTCCTGACAGGAACCGGGAACCATTCCATTTTTCCATTCGCCTTTTGGGGACGTCTGTGGTATCTTATAGGTAAAAGAACAGCAAACCCGGTATCTCAGGAGGATTCATGCAGACAACAAAACCCGAAACCGCACAGCAGCGCCCCACCGGCGCACGAATGGCCCTGCTGATGCTTCTTTACTTTATCAAGATCGGCGCATTCACCTTCGGCAGCGGATGGAGCATCATGCCCAGATGGAGCGGGAGTTCGTGGACGAGCGCGGCTGGATGACCAAGAGCGACCTGCTGGAGCTCATCGCCGTGGGCAAGAGCCTGCCCGGCATCATGGTGGCGAACATCACTCTGCTCTTCGCTATCAGATGGCCGGGGTGCTGGGCGGCATCTGCGCGGCCCATCGGCCTGTGCATCCCCGCCGTCGTCACCCTTACCATCGTGACGGCCATCTACGACGCCATTAAAGATAACTACTGGGTCTGGTCGGCCTCAAGGGCGTCCAGTGCGCCGTGGCCCCCATCATCGGCGGCGCGGCCATCTCTCTCGGCAAAGATGCCCTGACCAGCGCGATGCCCATCATCATCTGTGCCGCCGCCTTTGTGCTCTGTTGCTTTACGTCCATCAGCAATCTGACGCTGGTGGCGGCCGGTGTGGTCATCGCGCTGGTCTGGATGGGGGTGAGCGAACATGGCCATGCTTGAGACCCTCGTTCAGCTCTTCGCCGCGTTTGCGAAGATCGGCTTCACCAGCTTCGGCGGCACCTCCATGATCCCCCTCATCATGGATGAAATGTCCTCCCACGGATGGATGACGGACGCCGATCTGACGAACCTCATCGCCATCGCCGAGATGACCCCCGGCTCTCTGGGCGTCAATGCCGCCACTTGCAGCACCAAGACCGCCGGGAGTGCTGGGCGGCGTCTTCGCGGTCCTGGCGTCCTCAGCCCCACCCTGACGCTGACGCTTCTGGCGGCGGCGTCTTCCAGAAGTTCCGCACCAGCAAGGTCATGAGCTACATCATGAAGATCGTCAAGCCTGTCTGCATCGGCATGGTGCTGGGCGTGCTGGTGGGCCTCTGCCGCCAGACCTGCATCACCGAGCAGGCGGCATCAGCCTGCCGGGCATCGCCATCGGCATCCTCTGCTTTGTGCTGCTCCAGAAGTTCAAGCTCAGTGTGCCGAAGGTCATCGGCATCGCGGCGGTGCTGGGGCTGGTGTGCTTCGGGGTGTTTTGATCTCTCAGTCTCGCTCCGCTCGACAGGGCCGGGTTGCGGCACCCAGCATCCGCAGCGCTTCGCTTGCGTCTTGCTGGCCGCTGCCCCAACAGCTTCTCCCTGTTTCCGCCACTGGCGGCGGTCGTCGCCGTTGCCCCTAGTAGGGGAGCCTCTGGCGTGTCGGTCAAATCCATTCTAAACGAGCAAAGCTCAATCTTTCAGAAGCAATAGTGCTGCTACAGCGGGCAGCAGCAGCTTGACGAGATAACTTGTCCAGCAGCCGCTGCCCCCGCAAGCAGGGCACGGTATTTTGCGCCATATTCAGCTTTCAGCAGTCAGTACAAAGCGGCCCGGCCTGCCAAAGCCTCCCCTCGATAGGGGAGGTGGCATCGCGCCAGCGATGACGGAGAGGTTTATTATTTTACCGCCAGCGGCGACGGCCTGATACTCACTTCTCCGTGGCAGAGCGCTCGGTGCGGCCCCCTTCCCGCGCCACGATGAGCCGCCCGGCGTCGTCGATGGCCACCGCCTTTGCGGCGTAGCTCTCCGTCCCGGTGCAGACCGTGACCCAGTGGCCCGGCACAAAGCACCGGCGCGGTACTCGTCCAGACAATCGAAGACCGGGCAGAGACCCAGCAGCTCCCGGGCGAT
>ENA-OQLB01000949-OQLB01000949.1-human-gut-metagenome-genome-assembly--contig:-NODE-949-length-14015-cov-2.154738_pt1 | contig 14015 bp, 23 predicted proteins | sample MGYA00242656_ERZ504813 | MGnify/ENA primary metagenome ERZ504813 (study PRJEB26092, sample SAMD00036388) | human gut metagenome | host: Homo sapiens | study: EMG produced TPA metagenomics assembly of... | reverse complement strand
CATGGTTTCTACAACCATTTTCTTGAACTCCGGCGTATATCGTTTGTTTGGTACTCCTTTTGGCATAGCAAAACACCCCACTTGTTAGATAGTATATCATACTGTCTAACAAATGGGGTGCTGTTCAATTACAGCGGTTCGGGGATTTTTTATACATAATAAAAAGGGACAGGCAGCGAGTTACTGCTCGCGGAAGGTCAGCTGATCATCGGTCATGCTGTCGACGATCGCAAGGCTGGCCAGCTTGTAACCGGCAGCACGCAGCTCGGCACCGCCCGGCTGGAAGCCCTTCTCGATGCAGATGCCAATGCCGCCCACGGTGCGCCCGCTTGGGCGCAGACATCCAGCAGGCCCTTCATGGCCTTGCCGTTGGCAAGAAAGTCGTCCAGAATCAGCACCTTGTCAGCAGGGGAGAGGAACTTCTTGGCGAGGGTGATATCGTAATCACGGCCGTAGGTATAAGAATGTACGGTGGAAGTGTAAACATCGCCGTCGATGTTCTTGCTCTTGGCCTTCTTGGCAAAGACCACCGGCACATTGAAATGCCGGGCTGTCATGCAGGCGATGGCAATGCCGGATGCCTCGATGGTAAGAATCTTGTTGATGCCGTCGTTTTTGAAAATGCGATAGAACTCCTCACCGATCTTATCCAGCAATTCAACATCCAGCTGGTGGTTCAGAAAGCAGTCGACTTTGAGAACATTGCCGGGACGAACCTGTCCCTGCTCCATAATACGCTCCTCCAGAAGTTTCATCTGCGCTGATGCCCCTTTCACAAATCCGATTTTCATTCTATTATGACAAATTCTGCGGCGTTTTTCAAGTCTTTTACATAAAAAAGCTGCGCTAAAATGTCAATAGGTAAAGTTGATAATATTTTGTAATACAAATTTGTGAAAATCCCCCATAAAGGCGGGAATTTGACAGCGGAACACTGTTGAATTGCATTATTGCATTTTTGTGAACAAAAGATTATAATTTAGTCAATGAAACGGCAGGGGTTGTGCGAATCCATTACTGCCGCTTGCATATCAGGAGGGAATGTACATATGAAAAAACTCGTTAGCTCTGTGCTCGCAGCCTCTATGGTCATGAGTCTGGCCGCCTGCGGCTCCACCGCATCTACCGACAGCGCAGCAGATTCTTCCGCTGCCTCTGCTGCTTCTTCCGCCGCTACCACCGAGGCAGCAGGCGAGGGCTCCGGCCGCTTACACCGGCACCCCCATCAAGATCGGCGGCATCGGCCTGTTACCGGCGGCGCCGCCATCTACGGTCAGGCCGTTAAGAACGCCGAGGAGCTGGCCGTCAAGGAAATCAACGCCGCCAACGGCAGCGATGTCTTTGAGTGGAAGTTCGAGGACGATGAGCATGACGCCGAGAAGAGCGTCAACGCCTACAACACCCTGAAGGACTGGGGCCTGCAGGTTCTGGCCGGCCCTGTCACCACCACCCCGTCCATTGCCGTTGCCGCCGAGACCGCCAATGACAACCTGTTTATGATGACGCCTTCCGCTTCTGCGCCCGCTGTCATCGAGAGCGGCGACAATGTGTTCCAGATCTGCTTTACCGACCCCAACCAGGGCGTTGCCTCCGCAGATTATATCGCAGACAACAAGCTCGGCACCAAGGTCGGCGTCATCTATGACTCCTCCGATGCCTATTCTTCCGGTATTTATGAGAAGTTCAAGGCCGAGGCCGATGCCAAGGGGCTGGAGATCGTTGCCGCAGAGGCCTTCACCGCTGACAACAAGTCTGACCTGTCCACGCAGGTTGCCAAGTGCCAGCAGGCCGGTGCTGATCTCGTATTCCTGCCCATCTACTATCAGGAGGCTTCTCAGATCCTGATTGCCGCCAACAAGAGCGGCTATGCGCCTGTCTTCTTCGGCTGCGATGGTATGGACGGCATCCTGACCATCGAGGGCTTTGACACCTCTCTGGCCGAGGGTCTGATGCTCCTGACTCCGTTCGCTGCAGACGCACAGGATGAAAAGACGCAGGCCTTTGTCTCCGCTTACAAGGAGGCCTACGGGTGACACCCCGAACCAGTTCGCTGCCGATGCTTATGATGTCGTCTACGCCATCTATCAGGCTGCGGTTGCCGGCGGCATCAACGGCGACATGGATGCCTCTGACGTCTGCGATGCTCTCAAGGCTCAGTTCACCAGCATGACCTTTGACGGTCTGACCGGCGAGGGCATGACATGGGATGCCTCCGGTGCGGTTTCCAAGGCTCCTAAGGCTGTTGTGATCAAGGACGGCGCTTACGCAGCTATGTAACCCGCTGCGGCACAGGTAAACTGATTATTTCGTTGCCAGGGGGGGACTGCCGGACATAAGGTTCGGCAGCTCCCTCTTTTTTATTATTACGGCATCGAGCATTTCCTGCAAAAACATTTGTTTTTTGAGGAAAAACAACAAAAGCCATTGTTTTGGCGATGGATTTGTGCTACTATGAACTCATATTTTCCTGTGCGCTTGCGGCAAACAACAATCGGCAGGGGAGAAAAATAGAGTGAGGTGTATTACGCAATGCAGTTTTATCCTATCTGATCAACGGCATCAGTCTGGGCAGTGTCTACGCATTGATCGCACTGGGCTATACCATGGTCTACGGCATTGCCAAGATGTTGAACTTCGCACACGGCGATGTCATCATGATCGGCAGCTATGTTGTCTTTTTTGCCTTCGGCTCTGCAGGCATGAACGGTGCTGGCCATCGTCCTGTCGATGGTAGTCTGCACGCTGCTCGGCGTCACGGTAGAGCGCATCGCCTACCGCCCCCTGCGCGAGGCTCCGTCTCTGGCCGTCCTGATCACGGCAATCGGCGTCAGCTATCTGCTGCAGCAGGTGGCCCAGCTGGCCTGGACCTCCAACCCCAAGAGCTTTACCTCCGTTGTCGCCGGTCTGAAGCCGATCAGCCTCTTTGACGGGCAGCTGACCATCTCGGTTGAAACGGTCGTGACGATCATCGCCTGCGTTGTCATCATGCGGTGCTGATCTGGTTCGTCAACAACACCCCCGCCGGTCATGCCATGCTTGCCGTGTCCGAGGATCGCGGCGCGGCCCAGCTGATGGGCGTCAATGTCAATGCAACGATCTCGCTGACCTTCGCCATCGGCTCTGCGCTGGCGGCTGTGCCGGTGCGCTGCTCTGCTCCTCCTATCCGACGCTGCAGCCCACCACCGGTGCCATGCCCGGCATCAAGGCGTTCGTGGCGGCGGTTTTCGGCGGCATCGGCTCGATCCCGGGCGCGTTTCTGGGCGGCATCCTGCTGGGCATCATCGAGAACCTGAGCAAGGCCTATATTTCGACCCAGCTGTCCGATGCTATCGTTTTTCTGGTGCTGGTCGTGGTGCTGATCGTCAAGCCTACCGGCCTGCTGGGCAAGAAAGTCAATGTGAAGGTTTGAGGTGGCAGCTATGTTGAAAAATATGAAGAAGTCCACCAAGAGCAATCTCGTCACGCTGAGCATCGTGGTCGGATTTTATATCTTTATCCAGATTCTGGGCGGGGTGGGACTGCTGACCAACTCCTTCTCCGGCCAGTTGGTGCCCATCTGTGCCTATGTCATTCTGGCGGTCTCGCTGAACCTGACTGTCGGCATCCTTGGTGAGCTGAGCCTCGGTCATGCGGGCTTCATGAGCGTGGGTGCCTTCTCCGGCACGCTGGTCTATGTGGTGCTGCACGAAACCGCACCGCAGCCGCTGGCTATGCTGCTGGCCTTCGTGGTCGGCGGTGTGGTGGCCGGTTTGTTCGGCTTCCTTGTCGGCATCCCCGTTCTGCGCCTGTCCGGTGACTATCTGGCCATCGTGACGCTGGCCTTCGGTGAGATCGTCAAGAATGTTATGAACGCCTGCTACCTTGGTCTGGATTCCCGCGGGCTTCACTTCTCGCTCAAGGATTCTGCCTCACTGAACCTTGAGGCGGACGGCAAGGTCCTTATCAACGGCGCCATGGGCATTACCGGCATCAAAAAGGCGTCCACCTTCACCATCGGCATCGTACTGGTCATCATCACGCTGCTGGTCATCCTCAATCTCGTCAACTCCCGCGCGGCCGTGCCATTACGGCCATCCGTGACAATGAGATCGCCGCCCGCTCGGTCGGCATCCCCATCACGAAGTACAAGCTCATGGCCTTTGTGACCTCCGCTGTCTTTGCGGGCGTGGCGGGCGTATTGTACGCGCTGAACTATTCCTCGCTGGTCGCAAAAAAGTTCGATTACAACACCTCCATCCTGATTCTGGTGTTTGTCGTTCTGGGCGGCATCGGCAGTCTGCGCGGCTCGGTCATTGCGGCCACAGTGCTGACGGTTCTGCCGGAGCTGCTGCGCAGCATGAACGATTACCGGATGCTGATCTATGCGATCGTGCTGATCGTTGTGATGATCTTTAACCAGAGCCCGCAGATGATCGCTCTGCGCAAGCGGCTGACGGCGCGCTTCCGCAAGGAAGGCACGGACACAAAAGCAGCAAAAGACAAAAAGGGGGTGGCGTAAATGGCACTGCTGGAAGTCAGTAACCTGGGTATTGCGTTCGGCGGCCTGCAGGCCGTTGCGCAGCTTGACCTCTCGATTGAAAAAGGCCACCTGTACGGCCTGATTGGCCCCAACGGCGCGGGCAAAACCACGGTCTTTAATATGCTGACCGGCGTTTACAAGCACTGAGGGCAACATCATTCTGGACGGCAAGGACATCACCGGCCAGAACCCCGAGCTTATCAGCAAGTCCGGCATTGCCCGCACCTTCCAGAATATCCGTCTGTTCAATGAGATGACGGTGCTGGACAATGTCAAGGTCGGTTTGCACAACCAGATCAAATACGGTATGTGGACCGGTATCCTGCGCCTGCCGCCTACAAGGAAAAAGAGCATGAGATGAACCGCGAGGCAATGAAGCTGCTCAAAATCTTTGACCTTGACAGGGAGGCACATTACAAGGCCAGCCAGCTGCCCTACGGCAAGCAGCGCAAGCTGGAGATCGCCCGCGCGCTGGCTACAAACCCGAAGCTGCTGCTGCTGGATGAGCCTGCGGCCGGCATGAACCCCAACGAGACGGAAGAGCTGATGCACACCATCCACAGTGTGCGTGATCAGTTCGGCGTGGCCATCCTGCTCATCGAGCATGATATGAACTTTGTCATGGGCATCTGCGAGGAGATCACTGTGCTGGATTACGGCCGTGTGATCGCCCGCGGTGACGGCAAGGCCATCCGCAACAACCCGAAGGTCATTGCGGCATATCTGGGAGGTGACTGACGATGGGCGAGATGCTTTCTGTCAAAAATATCAATGTTTACTACGGCTCGATCCACGCCATCAAGGATGTGTCCTTCCATGTCAATGAGGCGAGATCGTCACCCTGATCGGTGCCAACGGCGCCGGCAAGACAACCACGATGCACGCAATCAGCGGCCTGCTGAAGCTGCAGAGCGGTGAGATCGACTATTGCGGCCAGACCATCAGCAAGATGGAGGCGCACAAGATCATCCGCCTGGGCTTGGCACAGGTGCCGGAGGGCCGCCGTGTATTCAGCGGCCTGACCGTGCAGCAGAACCTGCAGATGGGTGCCTACACCCGCCGTGACGGCAAGGAGGCCATCCAGAACGATTTCGACATGGTGTTTGACCTGCTGCCGCGCCTGAAGGAGCGCCGCAACCAGCCCGCCGGTACGCTTTCCGGCGGTGAGCAGCAGATGCTGGCCATGGGCCGCGCCTGATGTGCAAGCCGAAGATGCTGTTGCTGGATGAGCCGTCCATGGGCCTGTCTCCGCTGCTGGTCAAGGAGATCTTCAAGATCATCCGTCAGGTCAACCGCAACGGTGTGACCGTGCTGCTGGTCGAGCAGAACGCCAAGATGGCGCTGGAGATCGCCAACCGCGCCTATGTTCTGGAAACCGGCACCATCAAGATGGAGGGCGAAGCACCGAGCTTGCCAACAACATCGAGGTCCGCAAAGCCTATCTGGGCTGCGAATAAGTGCATACTAAAAAATCCTGTGTCCGCAAAAGGACACAGGATTTTGTTATAAAGTCTCCCTTGTAGGGGCGAGCATTGCTCGCCCGCAGGGGAGCCGCACACACACGTAGGGGCGGATTCCATATCCGCCCGGGCACATTGCGGCAGGAACTCAGTATTCCTTCCGCTTATAAATCCCCACGCATACCTTATAGCTCACAAAATACACCGCCAGCAGCCCCACAAACGCTGCAACCAGCCCCGTCAGCAGCACTTCGTCGGAGGCATTGAACAGCTGCATCAAATCGGGCGAGACGGAAGCGACCAGCCCAATACAACCGCCGAGCACACCGATGATCAGAAACAGCCAGCTGCGGGCCTTGACACTGTTGAACCGATAGGACAGCGGCAGCAAAAGCGCGACCAACAGCAGCGCCATGCTGCCGCAGGCCAGCAGGGCTGCCAGACACTCGAGGGGCGGTACCTTATACACAGTGTGCCGGAACAGCAGGGGCGGCAGCACATTGTTCAGCGCCACGATCAGCACCGTACACACTGTGCCCAGCGCCAGCCCGCACAGCCCAAACAGGTATTTGCTGCCTACAAGCTGCGCGGGTGTTACGGGCAGCGTGCGGGCGTAGATGTCCCAATGGGAGTTCTCGTCAAACGAAATCGTGGAGGTGATCAGAATGGAAAATACAACGAGCAATGCATAGGCCATCCCGGGTCTGCCCGGTCAGAATGCTGATGCCGCCGTAGAGGATCGCGATAAAAAATACAGACTGTTTGTAGGAACTTGTCAGAGTGGCCCATTCTTTATACAAAAGCCCTTTCATTGTGCATCCCTCCCGCTGTAAAACCGCATAATATCATCGAGCCTTGCTGCGTCGCAGACGACCTCCGGCAGAAGCTCCTGCACGGTGCGCCGTTCCCTGACCAGACTTTCACACCCATAGGCCCCGCGCCTGGTGAACACCACCAGCGGCGGGCAGGAAAGTCAGTACATCCTCGCCGCAGTGCAGCACGCCGTAGCTTTGCAGCAACTCGTCCTTGTTCTCGTGGAACAGCAGCTGCCCATTGTGCAGGTAGGCGATAGAATCTGCTACCTGTTCCAAATCGGCCGTGATATGGCTGCTCATGATGATGCTGTGCCGCTCGTCCTGAATAAATTCCAAAAACAGATCCATCAGCTCACCGCGCACCACAGGGTCAAGCCCCGCCGTGGCCTCGTCCAGCACCAAAAGCTCGGGGTCATGGGCCAGTGCGGCGGCAAGGCTCAACTTCAGCCGCATGCCGCGGCTGTACTCTTTGAGCTTCTTGCCTGCGTCCAGACCAAAGCGGCGCAGATAGGCGGAAAAGCTGTCCGCATTCCACCGCGCACCGTACATTCCGGCCAGACTGCGCGCGACCTGCGCGGCGTTGAAGCTCCCGTAGAAAAAGGCATCCTCAAACACAACGCCAATCTTAGCGCGAGTGGCGGCATCGGCAGGAGAGCCGCCCAGCAGGTCAACCGTGCCGTCATCCGCCCGGTTGACGCCGCAGAGGATTTTCAAAAGTGTCGTCTTGCCTGCGCCGTTCTCGCCAATCAGCCCAACGATGCTGCCCGCGGGCACGGTCATATCAACCGGCCCAAGGGTAAAGTTTTTATACTGCTTCGTGATGCCGCGTAAAGCGGCGGTGTTTGCTGCCATAGGTCAGCCCTCCCACAAAAGGCGCAGGGTCTCTGCAACCTCATCATAGCCGATGCCGCCCAGCCGCGCGGCGTCCACCGCGCCCTGCAGGCAGTCCTCGACTTTTTTTAAGTGTTCTTCACGCAGCAGAGCGGGATTCTGCGCAGCGACAAAGCTGCCCCGGCCCGGCTGGGTCAGGATAAAGCCGTCGCGCTCAAGATCCTCATACGCGCGCTTTGTCGTGATGACGCTGATGCGCAGCTCCTTCGCCAGCAGGCGGATGCTGGGCAGCGCGTCCCCGGGGTGCAGCGCACCGGACAGGATCTGCTGCTTGATCTGCCGCGTGATCTGCGCGTAGATCGGCTCCTGCCCGGAATTGGAAAGATAAATCTGCATGGTAGGAAGCTCCTTCATCTCGAACTGTACATATTCGATATTTACAGTATATACACGCTATACACAGTTGTCAAGGGGGATGGCACAAAAAATCCCCCGCACCCGTATGGGTGCAGGGGTAAAAGGCTCCCACGAGGGAAGGACGTGTCACCGCAGGTGACTGATGAGGGGTGGACTTGCCGTTACGACCCATTTATGGTAATAGTGATAACGCCGCCCTCATCCGGCGCTTCGCGCCACCTTCCCCCCGCGGGGGAAGGTGTTATTGCAGCGCTGCCGGCGGTCTGTCATCCTCACTGCCGGGCTGGGTCAGCATATCCATCAGCTTGGGGTAGATGTCGCTGCCGTGGGCGATAAAGTTGTTTTTGATCATCTCGGCGGTCAGCTTGTCGGGCATGGCCAGCTCCATGCGGAACACATCGCTGCCCATATCGCCGATGGAGCAGACAACGCTGAACTTGCCGTCCGTTTCCTGCACAACGGCGCGGTTGGAGGCGGCGCGGTGGTTCCAGCTGCGGATCTGCATAACGGCGCGGATGGCACTCTCCCGCACGGTGCGGGGCAGGTCGTAGGCCAGTGTCACCTGCCAGAGCTGGCGGCCCTTGCGGGTGATGGTATACCGGCCCTCGCTGTCCACGGTGACAAGCTTCTGCTTTTCCACCTCGGCAAGCGCATCGGCAAACTCAAAATAGTTGACAAGCTGCTCCTGCAAAAGCGCGCCCTGCAGGGTTTCGTGCTTTACCGGGCCTGCCACTTTGACAAGGTAGCAGAGCAACATACGGATCTGCGTGTCGTCTGTAAGGCCGCCGGGGCGCACACCGGCGGTAAATGCTTCTGCCATCGGGATCACTTCCTCAAGAATTTTCGTTTACCAATATTATACACGCCCGGCCGGGCTGTGGCAAGATGCGAAAAAGCCAAAGTGACAAAAATCGGACAGTTAAAAGACCGTTTCGATCTGCTTGCGGCTCTGCGGGGTCGAGTAGGTCCACCGTTTGAGCCGCCCGCGCGTCACAAAATAGTGCGGCTCAAACCGCAGGGGCTGGTTCAGGTTTTTATTCACGACCACAAGCTTGATCTTCATCTTATCCGGCAAAATGTTCTTGATGTACACGCTCACGGCCTGCCCGGGGCGCAGGGTGGAATCTGCCTCGGCCAGACCGGCAAGGTTCGGCGCTATCTCGATAAAAAACGCCGTAATCCTCAACGCTGCGCACAATGCCGACCACCGTTTCCCCGGCGGCAAAACAGGCGGCGTTCTCGCTCCATGTACCCAAAAGCTCCCGCAGTCAGGACGATACGCCTCTGTGCATCGCGGTTTTTAATCGCGCAGAGCAGCTGCTGGCCGACCTGCACCCGGTCTGCAGGCGAGGCAATGCGGCTGACGGACAGGCAGTCGATAGGCAGGAGCGCTGCAATGCCGCAGCCGATGTCGCAGAACGCCCCGAAGTTTTCGATGTGGGTCACGGTGCAGGGAATGACGCTGCCTGCCTCCAGCGTGTCAAGGTACTGCGCGCGGCAGCGGCGCTGTGCCTCCGCGCGGGAGAGTAAGTAGTATTCCTCTCCATTCTCGTCAAACTCGGTTCCCATGATGACAAAGCAGGTCGGGCGGCCTACCCGGGTCAGCACGGCAATGTCCTTGACCGTCTCGCCGGGCGCGGCGTCTACACAGTCGGCAAAGGGCATGATGCCCCGCATGCCGCCCAGCTCAAACCGCAGGCGGCGGTCGGTATCGTAGGCAAGGGCGGTGCTTTGCAGCACTTCGCCGCCGGCGATGCAGCGGCTCAGCTCCTCTCGGCTCAGATGGTTCGCATTGCGGCAAAGACCTTCGGCTCGATATTCCAACATTTTCGGTTCCTCATTTCTTGTGTATTTTGTGGTGGCTTAGTAAACTTTTATGCGGGATGTTTGCAAAACAATACCGGCTGTACTATAATAGACATGATATTCTGAAAAGAAAGGCGGTGTGCCGTATGGACATACAGGTCGGGGATGTGATCCAGACCAAGAAACCGCACCCCTGCGGTGCGAACCGTTTCGATGTGCTGCGCGTAGGCATGGATTTTAAAATCAAATGTCAGGCTGCGGGCATGAGATCATGCTGCCGCGTGCAAGATCGAGCGCAACATCAAAAAAGTTCTGCGCGCGGGGGAGCAGTAGCGGGCTTTGCACAATATATTGGCAACCTTTTCGGGCGGATATGGAATCCGCCCCTACAAAATGCCCCTGTGCAAAGGAGAACCTATGCAGAACTTTACCGAGCTTTACGAGGTCGAGCGCCGCTATGAGGAGCTGGCCCACAAGATGTCCACGCCTGATGCGGCGGCCGACGCCGAGGCGTATGCGCAGATGATGCGTGACTACAAAGAACTTACCCCCTTGATCGAAGAATACCGCCGCTATACCGACCTGCAGCAGCAGGAGCAGGACGCGAAGGAACTGCTTGCTGCGGAGTCGGACCCGGCGTTTGCTGCTATGGTACAGCAGGAACTCTGCGAAATTGGCCGGAATCTGGCGCAGAGCGAGGAGAATCTGCGCCTGCTGCTGATCCCCAAGGACGCAGATGACGAAAAAAGCGTTATTCTGGAGATCCGTGCCGGTGCAGGCGGCGAGGAGGCCGCCCTGTTTGCCCACAGCCTGTGGCGTATGTACACGATGTACGCTGCCAGGCGCGGCTGGCAGTGCAGCACCATCAGCGCCAACGAGACAGAGCTCGGCGGCGTGAAGGAGATCGTATTCTCAGTGGAAGGCCCCGGCGTATACAGCCGCCTGAAATTTGAGAGCGGCGTTCACCGCGTGCAGCGCGTGCCGGAGACCGAGACGCAGGGGCGTATCCACACCTCGACCGTGACGGTGGCTGTCATGCCGGAGGCCGAGGAGGTCGAGCTGGAAATTGACCCGAAGGATCTGCGCATCGACACCTTCCGCTCCTCCGGTGCGGGCGGACAGCACATCAACAAGACCTCATCCGCCATCCGGGTGACCCATCTACCTACCGGTATGGTCGTGGAATGTCAGGACCAGCGCAGCCAGCGGGAAAATAAGGAGCAGGCGCTCAAGGTGCTGCGCAGCCGTCTGCTGCAGCAAAAGCAGGACGCCTACGATGAGGCCTACAACGCCCAGCGCCAAAGTCAGGTGGGCAGCGGTGACCGCAGTGAAAAGATCCGCACCTACAACTTCCCACAGGACCGTGTGACGGACCACCGCATCGGCTTGACGCTGCGCAACCTGCAGGGCGTGCTGGACGGCGATCTGGACCGCGTGGTCGAGCCGCTGATTCTGGCCGACCGGGAAGAAAAGCTGAAACAGAGCAGCACAGAAGAAGGAAAGTAATATGAAAACACAGGTTTTACCCATCACGCCGGAAAGCGTGGCACTGGCCGCCAAGCTCCTGCAGCAGGGCGAGCTGGTGGCGCTGCCCACCGAGACAGTCTACGGTATCGCCGCCGACGCCCGCAACGGCGCAGCGGTGAAAAAAAATATTTGAAGCAAAGGGCCGCCCGCAGGATAACCCCCCTGATCGTGCATATCTGCGGCATGGAGATGCTGCAGGGCATCGTGTCCGAGGTGCCGGAGCGCGCCAAAAAGCTGGCGGCGGCGTTCTGGCCCGGCCCGCTGACGATGGTCATGCCCCGCGGTGAGGAGGTCAGTGCAGTTACCTGCGCAGGGCTGGATACCGTGGGCGTGCGGATGCCGTCCCACCCGGTCGTGCAGCAGGTCATACGGGAGAGCGGCGTGGCCTTTGCAGCCCCGTCGGCCAACCTTTCCGGCAAGCCCAGCCCCACGAACGCCCCCGACACACTGGCCGACATGGACGGCCGCCTGCCGCTGATACTGGACGGCGGCGAATGCACTGTCGGCGTGGAGTCCACCGTTGTGGCCGTGACAGGGGAGCATCCGATGCTGCTGCGCCCCGGCTATGTCACCAAGGAGCAGATGGAGCTGTCCTCGGCGAGGAGGTCCTCGTCAGCCCGGCCATCCTTGAAAAGCTCAAGGAGGGCGAGGTCGCGCGCTCTCCGGGCATGAAGTACAAGCACTATGCCCCCAAGGCGCAGGTGACGATCCTGCGCGGTGACTTCGCACGCTACAAGGCCTATGTGGAGCAGCACGCTGCCCCCGGCGTATGGGCACTCTGCTTTGACGGGGAGGGCGCACAGCTGCCGGTGCCGTTCATCGAGTACGGGAAAAACCATGACGGTGTGACCCAGGCGCACCACCTGTTCACGGCGCTGCGCGATTTGGATAAACACGGCGCACAGGTCGTCTACGCCCGCTGCCCCGAGCAGGACGGCGTATCCATGGCCGTCTACAACCGCCTGATCCGCGCGGCGGCTTTCCGGGTGGTCACGCTATGAGGGTGGTAGGCATCACGGGGCGGTCCGGCTGCGGCAAATCCAGTGCGACAAATTTCTTGCGGGAGCAGGGGTATCCTTGTATTGATGCAGATCTGGTCGCGCGGGAGGTGCTGCTGCCCGGTTCGGCCTGTATCCCGCAGCTGCAAGCAGCGTTCGGGACGGATATAGCCGATGAAAACGGCGAAGTTCGCCGCCGCCTGCTGGCGGACCGCGCGTTTGCCACGCCGGAGGGGACGGCCGCATTGACCGCCATCACCCAGCCGGAAATCCTGCGCCGTATTGATGCTGCGCTGGCGGACGCCGAGCTGGCAGGGGCGAAGCTCGCCTTTGTGGACGGTGCAGTCATTGTCGGCACGCCGTTTGAACAGCGCTGTGATGTACTGATTCTTGTCACGGCACCTTATGAAACCAGCGTTGCTCGCATCTGCGCGCGGGACGGCATCGCACCGGAAATGGCCCGGCGCCGTCTGGATGCGCAGCTGCCGCTCGAACGGCTGCGCGCAGCAGCCACAGCGGAGCTTGTCAATGACGGCACACCGGAGCAGCTGCGCCGGAAACTGCAATCTATCTTGCATGGATTGGAGAAGGAGGAACATGCTAGACAGAGCAAAAAACAAAAACGGTCTGCATGGGTGCCGGTGACGGCTGTCCTGCTGGCGCTGGCCTTGGCGGGTACGGTCCTGTTTTCCGCCTTTCGGGAGAAGATAGACCGCTGGGAATACCCGCAGCGCTATGAGGCGTATGTTGAGTATTACGCCGGGAAATACGGCATAGATCCGATGATCCTGTACGCTTCATCCGCACCGAGAGCAACTTTGACCCGGCGGTCGATTCCGATGCCGGGGCCAGAGCTGATGCAGATTACCGAGGTCACCTTTGACTGGATCAAGACCAAGATCGCCCCGACAGAGGCCCTGACTTTTGATGACCTCTATGACCCGGAAACAAATATCCGGTTCGGTACTTATTTTGTCAGCTATTGCCTGAAGCGGTATGACAATCATCTGGCTACAGCGGCAGCAGCCTATCATAACGGTGTGGGCGCTGTGGACACCCTGCTGGCCGAGGCGCAGTATTCGTCAGACGGCATCACGCTGGACCGGTATCCATACCCGCAGATGCGGCAATATGTAAAGAAAATCACCGAGAGCTATCAACGCTACTCGGAGATATATAAGTAAGAAAGGAAATTCAAGATGAAACCACTGAGGAACTTAAAAAACTGCTCTATAAAAACGAGACTGTAGCGGATGCCGCCCCCGATGCCATCGCCGCTGCGCAGGACTTCTGCGAGGGTACAAGACCTTCCTGAACAATGCCAAGACCGAGCGCGAGCCACCGCTTACAGTGAAAAGCTGCTGCTGGCTGCCGGCTACCAGAAATTTGTGCCCGGCACGAACTATGCCCCCGGCACCAAGGTCTACACCATCAACCGTGAAAAATGCGTGCTGGCTGCGACCATCGGCACCAGAAGCCTGGAGCAGGGCTTCCATCTGAACATTGCGCACATCGACTCTCCGCGTCTGGATTTGCGCCCCGTGCTGTGTTTGAAAAATCCGGCATCGGCTACCTGCGCACCCACTATTATGGCGGTGTGCGCAAGTACCAGTGGCCGACCATCCGCTGGCCCTGCACGGCG
>ENA-OQLB01000948-OQLB01000948.1-human-gut-metagenome-genome-assembly--contig:-NODE-948-length-14017-cov-4.740677_pt1 | contig 14017 bp, 17 predicted proteins | sample MGYA00242656_ERZ504813 | MGnify/ENA primary metagenome ERZ504813 (study PRJEB26092, sample SAMD00036388) | human gut metagenome | host: Homo sapiens | study: EMG produced TPA metagenomics assembly of... | reverse complement strand
TTTTTTTACAAAAATTTAAAGAAAGTTAATAACGGTACAAAAAAAGCCCGAAATATGGTATTCTAGAGACTGGAAAGGGGATAAAATTTCATGGATAAAATAGCGGTCGCACAGACAACATCTTCCGGAAACTGGAGAGAAAATATAGAAAAAGCAAAACAATATATAAAGAAAGCAACAGAAGAAGAGGCAGTTATGATCATTTTTCCAGAATATTTCATGAATTATTATCCGGATGCTGAACACAACTATACAAAAAAGGCACAAAGCTTGCATGGCGAATTTGTACAGGCAATGAAGATGCTTGCAAAAGAGTTTAAGATGTGGATCATTTTTGGGATGAATGAACAGACTGTGGATGAAACAAAAAACTACAATACAATGGTAATCCTGAATGACCTGGGAGAACTTGTGTCTGATTATAAAAAGACACATTTGTTTAATGCATATAAATGGAATGAATCAATGAATACGCTTAAGGGGGATTGTTTGTTTACACCGATTAAGACACCTGCAGGTGTGATCGGACTTGGAATCTGTTATGATCTCAGATTTCCGGAACTTGCAAGATATGAAGCATTATCTGGAACTCAGGTCATGTTGTATCCAGCGGCATGGGTTAAGGGTAAAGGAAAATTTATGCAGTGGGAGACACTTCTTCGGGCAAGAGCTATTGAAAATGAGATGTATGTTTTAGGATGTTGTCATTACAGTAAGGAACATTACATGGGAAGAAGTACTGGATTTGCACCAGATGGAACCAGATTGTATTTAGGAGAAGAAAAGGAAGAGCTGCTCTATGCACAGATAGATAAAGAACAGATTCAAAATATAAGAACAGCCAATCCTGTCTTTGAAAACAGGAGAAAAGATCTCTACGATTAAATAAAATAATACAGATCAAGGTAGGAATCAGAAAGAGGTAGTATCATATGGAAGATAGAAGAAGTATAGCAAAGAAGGCAGCAATAGGAGTCGCACTGGTGATCGCAGCTGCGGGAGCTGTATTATTCTATAAGAATAATATTGCGATGAATCCAGGTGACACATTATTAAAATATATGTCATATGCAGAAGATGGAAGTATGAAAAGATGTACGATCTTTTGAATGAAGAAAGCCAAAAAAGTATTTCAAAAGAAGAATTTATCAAGAGAAATAAAAATATTTATAAGGGAATCGGGGTCCAAACGATCGATGCTGATGTAACTTCAAAGAAGAGATCAACAACCGTGACATATCACGTAAAAATGCAGACAAATGCTGGAATTATTGCCTATAATAACCGTACAGATTTTGTCAAAGAAAATCATAGATATCGCATAGATTGGGATGACTCCGTTATTTTTCCGCAATTAGGAGCAGAAGACAAAGTCAGAGTAAAAACTTTATATGCCAAAAGAGGAAAGATCAAAGATGCACAGGGAAATGCACTTGCTGTACAGGGTAAGATCTATTCTGTAGGATTTGTTCCTGGGAAGATGGACGGTAATTCCGTAAAACTTGCGGCAAAGAAATTAGGATTATCCAAAGAAGAGATTCAGAAGAAACTTGATCAAAAATGGGTGACGGATGATTCTTTTGTACCATTGATCAAATTAAAAGAATATTCAGAAGATCTTCTCGATGTGAAAGGGATCATTGTTTCCACAGAAACTGGGAGAATCTATCCACTTGGAGAGGCAGCAGCACATCTTATCGGTTATATACAAAATGGCGAAGGAAAAGCAGGACTTGAGAAATTATATGATGAGCAGCTTTCTGGCATGAATGGCTTAGAGATATACATAGAAGATTCTAATGGACAGAAAAAACAGTCACTGGCGGTTAGATCTCAGACAGATGGAAAGGATTTAACAACAACGATCAACAGTAGTTTGCAAAAGGCTATTTACGAACAGTATAAAAATGATAAAAGTGCTCATGTTGCATTGAATCCTTCAACAGGAGAGGTCAAGGCACTTGTAAGTACTCCGTCTTATGATGCACAGGCATTTATCTTAGGAATGAGCCAGAAGAAATGGAATGTGATCAATAGCGATCAAAGACTGCCAATGCAAAATCGCTTTAAAGCAACATTTGCACCAGGATCATCCATCAAACCGATCATAGCAGCGATCGGACTAAGCCAGAATAAATTTCGTGCAAATGATGACTTTGGAAACAGTGGAAAACGCTGGCAGAAGGATAAAAGCTGGGGTGGTTATTACGTAACAACATTGCACGATTATAATGGGCATAATCTGCAAAATGCAATGATCTATTCTGACAATATTTATTTTGCAAAAGCAGCCCTGAAGATAGGAAAAGATACCTTGAAGGATCAGCTTGACAACTTAGGTTTTGGAGAAAGTTTGAAATTTACATTTGGACTAAACGCTTCATCCTATGGAAGTGAAGGATTTACTTCTGATATTCAGTTAGCTGACAGTGGATATGGACAGGGGAAAATGATGGTAAACCCGGTACATATGGCAGCAATCTACACAGCATTTTCTAATAATGGTAATATGCTGAAACCGTATCTGGTCAAAGAAAACGGATCAAAAAAACAAGTATTAAAGGAAACTATATTTACCAAACAAGCTGTGAATACCGTAAATGAAGCTATGCGACAAGTAATCAGAGATCCCTCTGGTACGGGACACGCAGCGAACATAGAAGGGGTAGATCTTCGAGGAAAGACAGGAACTGCAGAGATCAAACAATCACAGACAGACACAAAAGGAACAGAAATCGGCTGGTTTGTGACCATAATGCCAGCAACAAACAATAGGGAAGCATTGGAACTGGTATCCATGACAGAAAACGTGAAGAAACGAGGCGGAAGTGGATACGTGGTCAATAATACAAAGAAGATCATGGAAGAATACCTGCAGTAGATCAGCTGCAGGTATCTTCATGATTGATGATTTCAGGCATCGAAATCCTATTCTAATTACAATCTTTATAAAGTTTATAGATATCTTTATTTTCCAAAGTAAAATGATCTTTGATGCAATGATATAAAGACTCAATATTTTCAGGTGTTTCTTCTAATTCATCAGCAATTTGAATTAAATTCTTGGATTTTTCAATTTTTTTCTTGATTTGTTGTATTAATCGAAAGTAATCTCCCTCAGCAAGTCCTTCAGCACGTCCCTCAGCACGTGCTTTTCGTTTCTCAAGAATTTTTTCTTCCCATTCCTGCATATATTTCACTCCAATCTCTTCGCTGGATTTTACGATATTGACATGTTTTTTTATTTCCTGAAGGCGTGGTGTAGAGCAAAAGATATCTTCGGTAGTATGTTCCATATAGTATAAAAGTTCTTTTAATTCGGAACTGATATCTTCGGGATTTTGACCATGAGTATTTAGAAAAATACGTATAGCACCATCGTTTAAAGGTTGACCAGTTTCATTGCAGTTCATTTGAAAAGTATATTGATATAATCCTTCCCCAAAAAGATCAAAAGGTGCAATAATAATAGAATAACAATCTTTCATCTTTGAAAAATCTATCTCTCCCGGGTCCAGAAGTTTCGAATCAATTAATGCCTGATAAAAACGACTTCTGTGAGGAAGATTTTTGGTATTTTCCTTTTGTGCTTCTATATTGTATACAGCATCCGTATCATCCTCAGCCCATACATCAAGGCGCACCTGACGTTTTAAAGGCGATGTACGCTTTTCATGTTCGGATTGAGGATGTCCTTTAATGGATATGTCTTGGCCAAGAATAATAGATAATACGTTTTCAAAAGTTTCTGCGTCTTCCATAACTTCAGCAAATAAAAAACGATCAAGTAAAGTTAAATCCTGTAGCGATTTTTTAGTTTGACTCATAAGTTTCTCCTTTCATTTTATATTGAAATGTAGTTTATAGCAATAATTAATAGTTAAGAAAAGTATAATGAGAGTATCAAAAGTATTTTAATAAGAATAATAGAAAGAAGAACATAGAAAGAAGATTTTAAAATGAAATGTAAAATATTTACATGGAATATATTAACAAAAATAATTATAAATGTCAATTATATTAACGAGCATGATGAGAATGGTTTTTGATATCTTAGAATTATAAAATAAAATTTATAATTTCTTTACAACCAATTCATTGCTATTCTGCATAGGTTTGCGTATAATTACCATTATACTTAAATGTGATATCCATAATAGAACAGATATCAAAGAAGGAGAAGTCTATGAGAGATAAATTCAACCAATTCATGCAGGGCAGATACGGAAATGACGATCTGAACCGCTTTTTAATGAAGATTATTTTAGCAGCATTTGTACTATCACTATTTACAGGAAGAATCGTATTTGGCGGCGTAGTATCACTTAGCCGTATTTTTTATTGGATCGCATTAGCACTTTTGATTTATTGCTATATCCGTATGTTTTCAAGAAACATCTATAAACGAGCCGAAGAAAACAGATGGTTCCTGAATAAAACATCCAATATGCGGGGACTCTGGAGCAATAGAAAATACAAAGCACAGCAGATGAAGAACTACCATATTTACAAATGTCCAGGATGTGGACAGAAGATCAGAATTCCAAGAGGAAAAGGAAAGATAGAAGTTCGTTGTCCAAAGTGTCGTACCACATTCGTAAAGAGGAGCTAAAATGTTTGGGTATATCATTGTCAACAAACCAGAGATGAAATTCCGCGAATTCGATGTCTATCACGGATACTATTGTGGTTTGTGCAGAAAATTAAAAGAACATTATGGAAAGTTTGGTCAGATCACACTTTCCTATGATATGGTCTTTGTATTGATGACCTTAACCAGTCTTTATGAATTAGAAACAACAAAGAGTATGAAGCGATGTGTCACACATCCATTGCAAAAACATGAGGAAAGAGTAAACAATATCACGGATTATGTCGCACACATGAATATTTTGTTAACTTATTACAAATGTAAAGATGATTGGAATGATGACCGCAAATTAGAGAAGTTGGTATTAGAAAAAAATTTTATACCATAAAAAGTGGGTTTTCCAGAAATTTTTATAGGGAAAAATGGAATAAGATCAATGATATATTAGAAAAGCTGTCAGAAGAAGAGAAAAAAGACAATCAGGATATCGACCAGATGTCAGGGATGTTTGGAAAGGTCATGGCAGAGATCATGTTGTATCAGGATGATGAGTGGAAAGAACTTCTGAATCAATTTGGATTTTTCCTTGGTAAATTCATTTATTTGATGGATGCATATGAAGATATTGAAGATGATCTGAAGAATCACAACTATAATCCACTGAAAAATATATATACAAAACCGGAATTTGAAGATATGATCCATCAGATTCTAACGATGATGATGGCAGAGTGTTCGAAAGCTTTTGAACAGCTTCCACTGATCGATGATATAGATATATTGAGAAATGTCTTATATTCCGGAGTATGGTATCGATACGAACAGGTACGAGAGAAACGAGAAAAAGAAAAGGAAGAAAAGAATGTCTGATCCATATGAAATTCTAGGAGTGCAAAGAGGTGCTTCAGAAGAAGAAATAAAAAAAGCATATAAAAGATTAAGCAGAAAATACCATCCAGATGCCAATCTTGATAATCCAAAGGCAGCTGAGGAGAAATTTAAAGAGCTCCAGCAAGCTTATCAACAGGTTATGAAGGAGAAAACAACCGGATACAGCCAAAGTTCTTATGGTGGATACCAGAGTCAGGGGAATCCTTATGGTGGACAAGGGAATCCATATGGAAATCAACAAGGAAATCCGTATGGAGAATGGAATCCATTTGAGGATATTTTTGGACAATTTAGTGGCTATTACACAAATGGTGGAGCTCAGCAAAGACAGAAGACAACGACAGGATATGAGAAGGACACGCATTTAAGAGCAGCAGGTAATTATGTAAGGAATGGTTATTATCAGGAAGCAAGGAATGTTTTAGATGGCATGGAACCAGCCAGAAGAAATGCGAGATGGTACTATTACAGTGCAGCTGCCAATCAAGGCCTTGGAAATAATGTAACTGCTATGGAACATGCAAAACAGGCAGTTTCCATGGAACCTGATAATTATGAATATCAGATGTTATTACAACAGCTGCAAGGAAATGGTTCTTGGTATCAACAAAGACAAAGTACTTATCAGAATCCATATTCCACAGGTGGAGACTGGTGTATGAAGATGTGCATGTTAAATTTGATGTGCAACTGTTGTCTCGGTGGCAGATACTGGTGTTGATCTGTAAAACAACACTGATTTAGGAGGGAAGACAATGAGCAAAGTAATAGGAATAGATTTGGGAACAACAAATTCTTGTGTAGCAGTGATGGAAGGTGGAGTACCAGTTGTGATCTCAAATGCAGAAGGTGGAAGAACCACGCCATCGATAGTGGCATTTGCGAAAAATGGAGAACGACTGGTTGGAGATCCAGCAAAACGACAGGCGGTAACGAATGTGAGTCGTACAGTTGCATCCGTAAAACGTCAGATGGGAACAGATCGTAAAGTAAAAATTGATGGGAAGAAATATACACCAGAAGAAATTTCAGCGATGATCCTGGCCAAATTAAAAAAGGATGCAGAAAGCTATCTCGGGGAAGAAGTAACGAGAGCCGTGATCACAGTACCAGCTTATTTTAGCGATGCTCAGAGACAGGCTACAAAGAATGCTGGAAAGATTGCGGGATTAAGTGTGGAACGTATCATTAACGAACCGACATCTGCTGCATTGGCGTATGGACTAGACAAATCCGTATCCCAGAAGATCATGGTATATGATCTTGGTGGAGGAACTTTTGACGTTTCGGTGATCGAGATTGGTGATGGAGTTGTCGAAGTACTGGCAACGGCTGGAAATAATCATCTTGGAGGAGATGATTTTGATCAAAGGATCATGAATTATCTGATCGGGGAATTTAAAAAAGCAGAAGGGATCGATCTGTCCAAGGATCAGACAGCTGTTCAGAGAATCAAAGAAGAGGCAGAAAAAGCAAAGAAAGAATTATCTTCTTCTATGACTGTACAGATTAATCTGCCATTTATCGCAGTAGGGAAAGATGGCCCTAAACATATGGATATCACATTAACCAGATCCAAATTTGAAGAACTGACTTCAGATTTGATCGATCAGACAGCAGGACCAGTTCATCAGGCGTTATCTGATGCAGGAATCAGTACCAGCGAACTTCATATGGTACTGTTAGTCGGCGGTTCTACAGAATGCCAGCAGTTTCAGAGAAAGTAAGACAGTTAACAGGTAAAGAACCAAGCAAGAATATGAATCCAGATGAATGTGTAGCTCTGGGTGCAGCAATTCAGGGTGGAAAGATCGCAGGAGAAGCAGGGTTAAATGAGATTTTATTAATGGATGTTACACCGTTGTCCTTATCTATTGAGACAGCTGGAGGCGTTGCAACTAGATTGATCGACCGAAATTCTACAATCCCAACAAGATACAGTCAGATTTTTACGACAGCAGCAAATTTCCAGACAACTGTAGAAATCAAAGTTTTGCAGGGAGAGCGTGCGATGGCAAGGGATAACCAGGTCCTTGGAACCTTTAAATTAAAAGGAATCAAGCGTGCGATGCGAGGAGTACCACAGATCGAGGTAACATTTGATATTGATGTCAATGGAATTCTGAATGTATCTGCCAAAGATCTTGCGACAGGAAAAGAACAGTCCATTACGATCACAGCAAGTTCTAACATGTCAGATAAAGACATAGAACGAGCAATGGAAGATGCTAAGGCATATGAATCCGAAGATCAGGAAAAACGTGATGCGATCGGAAGTTATAATGAGGGTGAAAACATGCTTTATAAGGGTGAGGCATATTTAGCCCAGCATAAAAAAGAATTATCCAGAGAACAAAGATCAGAGTTGAAATCAGCAATTAGTGATCTGAAACATTCGATGAAACGGATCAAACCACAAAATATTACAGAAGAACAAGGCAGAGCGATCAAAGAAGCATCGGAACGTGTAAATCAGTTGATACGATAGGAAAGTGTTTGGACCGATTGTATTAATGGATATGAAAATAGAATAAAAGATATAAAAATGGGAAGATTAATGACTATAAAAGCAGAAAATATAGTGATAAATCTTCTCATTTTTTGCTATAGACAAATCTATTGTATAGGTGTATGATGCAAATAGTTAGTTAAGACTAACCTAAGGAGGAATCAATGAGATATCAAGTAGAATTAAGTCATGTAAAATGGAAAAAATGTATGCAGATGCAGATGGCGATGCATTGTGCACCTGTGCTTGCAGGGCTAAAGCCATCCAATGCAGTAACTCTCGACTATATTGACTCAAAAGAATTAATTCAGTCACTTGCGGGAAGTGATATCAAGTGTGGACTGATCTATTCAGGAAATGGTAAATGTCTCTGGCTGCTGTATCGTGAACAGCAAGTTAACCAGTATCTGATGGATCCAGAAAACCAAAGATTTTTAAAACACTGCGGCTATTCATCCTTTCAGATTCAAAATATCCTTTATACACTTAAGAATCGTTACAGGCTTTACAAAGCAGGGCAGGCAGATTTTCCACATGAACTTGGCTTGATTCTCGGATATCCATTATGTGATGTGATCGGATTTATCAAAAATAATGGACAAAATTGTTTATATTGCAGCTACTGGAAGGTTTACGACAACCTTTCTCAGACGAAAAAGGTCTTTGAAGTTTACGATAAAGTTCGTTTTCAGATGGTCAAACTTGTGGAATACGGAAAGAGTTTTAAAGAACTCGTCGACATGTACACAAATTATCAGGTACCTAGGTATGCTTAACTAAAAATAAAACACTCAAACAAAAAAGAAAGACAATCATTAGGAGGATAAGTCATGAGCGAAGTAATCGTTGCATTTTGGACAGGAACAGGAAACACAGCAGAGATGGCAGAATATGTTGCAGAGGGAATCAAAGAAGGCGGAGCTGAGGCAAAGGTTGTTTCTGTAGACGATATCAGCGCAGCAGATTTAAAAGATGCAAAAGCATTTGCACTTGGATGCCCATCTATGGGAGTTGAACAGTTAGAAGAATCAACAATGGAACCATTTGTTGAAGAAGTCTGCGGATTCGCTTCAGGAAAAACAATCGGATTATTCGGATCTTACGGATGGGGAGACGGAGAATGGATGAGAAACTGGGTAGAGCAGATGGAAGGAACAGGAGCAACTGTTGTTGGCGGAGAAGACGCAATCTGTCAGGAAGCTCCAGATGAAGATGCTCAGGATGAATTAAAAGCCATGGGTAAACAGCTGGCAGCAATCTAATTTACAAATAAAGAATAAGAAAATAAACAGCCGGGCGTATGGATCATATGTCCGGCTGTATTAAAAACAGCAAGACAATATCTAGAAGGAGGGAACACAAAATGAGTATTGTAATTATTGGAGGACATGACCGCATGGTACGTCAGTATGAAACAATCTGTAAGAAGCATAACTGCAAGGCAAAGATATTTACACAGATGCCATCATGTCTGAATAAGAAAATTGGTAACCCGGATTTAGTCGTATTATTTACGAACACAGTTTCACACAAAATGGTACGTTGTGCTGTCAGTGAAGCAAAGAATAAAAATATTGAAGTAGTAAGAAGTCACTCAAGCAGTCAGGCTGCATTAACAGAAATTTTAGAGCAACGTTGTGAAATTGCATAACGAAAAAATATAAAAAACCCCTTGACAGTATTTTGAAGTTAGAATATACTAACAAATTGTAAAAGGAAATTAGTTTACACTAACAAAAGATAGTTACAACTAACAATAATAGAGAAAAAGGGGAAGATATTATGCCTTTGATTATGGTTGGAATTGGAGAAACATGTACAATTCAGAGAATCGGTGGAAGTGAAGAAACAAGAAGATTCTTAGCAAATCTTGGTTTTGTACAGGGAGCAGAAGTAACTGTATTATCAGCAATTGGAGGAAATGTCATTGTGAACATTAAAGACTCCAGAGTCGCAATTAATAAGGATATGGCTAGACATATTATGGTTTAATATGTTTGTTATATTGCGTTTATGGGAATAAATTGCCATGTAGCGGTTTATTTGATAGATGCTTGATAGATTTGAAGACAATGAAATATTGAGAAGAAAGGAGATATGACCATGACTTTAGGAGACGCAGCAGTTGGAAGCACAGTTATAGTTGCAAAGATCGATGGAGACGGTGCTTACAAACGTCGTATTATGGATATGGGAATCACAAAAGGAAGCGAAATTTTCATTCGTAAAGTAGCTCCCCTTGGAGATCCTGTTGAAATTACAGTCAGAGGATACGAACTTTCTGTAAGAAAGAATGATGCTCAGTGTGTATTAGTTAAAGAAGCTTAATACATAAGAGTTAGTAGTATCTAATAAAAGTTAGTAATATCTAATATCAAGAAAAGCTATTATTTAAGAGGGAAGCAATTCCCCAGGGAGGTAAAAAAGAAATGGCTATTAATATCGCACTTGCGGGTAACCCGAACTGTGGTAAAACTACCATGTTCAATGCCTGACAGGAGCTAACCAGTATGTTGGTAACTGGCAGGTGTTACCGTAGAAAAAAAAGAAGGTAAATTAAAAGGAAAGAGAAAAGGGGAAGACATCACGATCACTGACCTTCCAGGTATCTATTCTCTTTCACCATATACATTAGAAGAAGTAGTCAGCCGAGACTTCTTACTAAATGAAAATCCAGATGTTATCATCGACTTAGTTGATGCAACTAACATCGAGAGAAACTTATATCTGACAACACAGCTGATCGAAACTGGTGTACCAGTTGTCATCGCTTTAAATATGGCAGATTTATTAGAAAAACGTGGGATTAAAATTGATGTGGAACGTCTTTCTATGTTATTAAACTGTCCAATCGTTGAGACATCCGCATTAAAAGGAAAAGGTCTTGATGAAGTAGTAGAAGAAGCAATCAAAGTTGCGAAGAAGAATACAGTAGATCTGCCAAAAGAGATTTTCTCTAAAGATGTAGAAGCAGCGATCGCTGAAGTTAAAAATGTACTTCCATCATCTATTTCTGAAGATAAGAGAAGATGGTATGCAGTTAAATTCCTGGAAAATGATAGCAAAGTAGCAGAAAGCGTAGTACTTTCAGGAAATGGTGCAAAAGTAGTAGAAGATAACAGAACAAAGATTGAAAAAGCTGAAGACGATGATATGGAAAGCATCGTAACAGATGGACGTTATCAGTTTATTCAGAAGATCGTTTCCACTACAGTGAAGAAGAGCGGAGGAAAATTAACGATTTCTGATAAGATCGACCGTATTGTGACAAACCGTATCTTAGGTATCCCAATCTTTATCGCGATCATGTTTGTTGTATACTATATTTCTGTAACAACGATCGGTACATTAGTAACAGACTGGACAAATGATACATTTGTAGCTGAGATGATCCAGCCAGCCGCTCAAAGCTTCTTAGAAGGAATCGGTGCAAGCGCAGCAATCCAGGATCTGATCGTTAATGGTATCATTGGTGGTTTAGGAGCTGTCCTTGGATTCGTTCCTCAGATGGCAATCTTATTCTTATTCCTGTCTATCTTAGAAGACTGTGGATATATGGTACGTATTGCGTTCGTAATGGACCGTGTATTCCGCCACTTCGGATTATCAGGTAAATCCTTCATTCCATTACTGATTTCTTCAGGATGTGGAATTCCTGGTATCATGGCATCTAAGACGATCGAACAAGACAACGACAGAGACTGACAATTATGACAGCAACATTCATTCCATGTGGAGCGAAACTTCCAGTTATCGCTATGATGGGTGGTGTTATGACAAGTTATGCAACAGGAAGTTATGAAGCAGGTGGATTAATGGCACCATGTATGTACTTCATTGGTATCGTAGCCGTATTAGTTGCAGCAATCATCTTAAAGAAGACAAAACCATTCTCTGGAAAGCCAGCTCCATTCGTAATGGAACTTCCACAGTATCATATCCCATCTGCTAAGACAGTATTACTTCATGTATGGGAAAGATTAAAAGGATTCATCATCAAAGCCGGAACAATCCTGTTCTTAGCTTGTGTTGTTATGTGGTTCTTAAGTGGATATGGATTCGTCAATGGTTCATTCGGAGCTGTTGAAGATCCAGGAAACAGTTTATTAGCAGTTATCGGTGGAGCGATCGCACCAATCTTTGCACCACTTGGATTTGACAACTGGAAAGCTGTTGCAGCTTCTTTATCAGGATTCTCAGCAAAAGAGTCTATCGTATCAACAATGGGTGTACTTGCAAACGTAACTGGAGATGCATCAGAAGATGCTGTCACAGTAGCAGAAGCAGTAAGAACTTGGTTCCCAAGTGCTGTAGCAGCATTTTCATTCTTACTGTTTAATCTGTTAGACTCTCCATGTTTAGCAGCAATCTCTACAATGGCAAAAGAAATGCAGTCTAGAAAATGGTTCTGGTTTGCGATTCTTTTCCAGAATATTTTTGCTTATGTTGTAACACTGATCGTATATCAGATCGGTACATTTGCAACAGGTGGAGCATTTACAGTAGGAACAGCAGTAGGTATCGTATTATTGCTTGTAATGTTATTCCTGCTATTCAGACCAGATCCATACAAAGATCAGAAAGTATATTCAAAGAGATCTGTTCAGGCGTAGTCGAAATGGTATATAATAGAGGGGCTGGATGTGTAAACATCCGGCTTCTTGCTTATCGAATTTCATATAAAAAAAGTATGATATAAAGGAGGGACGATTATGAATCCAGTAAGTATTATCATATTGTTATTGATTATCGCATATTGCGCATTTGTTATTTATAAACAGGTGCAGAAGAAGAAACAAGGCGGATGTGGAGGCAACTGTGCAGGCTGCTCAGGATGCAGCAGTTTTCAGGTGAAGGATTCATCAGTCAAGAAAAAAGGAAGGTAATCAGCAATGGGAAATTCAACAGGTTCTATGTTTTATGCATTTGCAATCTTTATTGGATTATATCTTATCGGGGTGATCGGATACCAGCTTTATAAACTGATCCGTAAATTACTAAATAAATAATGTAAAGTAAAAAGAGGTATCATAAAATGGCAGATATTATTATTGTACTCATCCTTATTGTTATCGCAGTTTTTTGCGATCAAACAGACAAAGAAACATATGCATGGGGAAAGTCCTTGCTGTGGCGGCGGATCGGGTACTGTAAAGAAAGTAAAAGAAAAACATTTAGATGGTCCCGTGATGGGAACGAAAACAATGAAGATCAAAGGTATGACTTGTGAACACTGTGTCAACAATGTGACAAATGCGATCAATAAAGTTGCAGGAGCTTCAGCAAAAGTATCTTTAAAAGATAAAGAAGCAATTATTTCATATGATCGTGAATTAAGTAATATTGAGCTTAGAAAAGCAGTAGAAGATGCAGGATATGAAGTCATATCACTTTCATAAAGAACGGTGTTGTAGAAGAAGTTATCGAAACCAGTAGAAAACAAAAAAGCACTTTTAAGATCTGTAATATACAGAAAAAAGTGCTTTTGTTTCAAATTATTTGTTTTGATTGCTGAGAGCTTTAATATGTTCTTCAGAATTCAGATGTGCTTTGATCGCATGAAGCTTTCAGGGCTGATCACATGTTCCATACGGCAGGCATCTTCAGCTGCAATCTCTGCAGGAACTCCAAGTTTGATCAGCATGTTAGATAAAACAGTATGGCGCTCAAAAATCGTATCAGCAATCTTATGACCAGCTTCAGTTAAAGAGATGAAACCATCAGAATCAACGGTGATCATATCAGAATTACGAAGATTTTTCATAGCAATACTGACACTTGGTTTAGAGAAATTCAAATAATGAGCAATATCAATGGATCTTACAGACCCTTTGTTTTGTTTCAAAATTAAAATAGCTTCCAAATAATTTTCAGCGGATTCTTGTATTTTCAAAAAGATTCCTCCTTACTAATAATTGTATATCTAGTCTACAAGATATGTTTATTTTGGTTATCATTGTATCATAAACAGTGTGTATTTTCAATGGAAGCACATGAGAAAAAATACCGTGAAAAAATAAAAAAAT
>ENA-OQLB01000947-OQLB01000947.1-human-gut-metagenome-genome-assembly--contig:-NODE-947-length-14076-cov-3.523335_pt1 | contig 14076 bp, 13 predicted proteins | sample MGYA00242656_ERZ504813 | MGnify/ENA primary metagenome ERZ504813 (study PRJEB26092, sample SAMD00036388) | human gut metagenome | host: Homo sapiens | study: EMG produced TPA metagenomics assembly of... | reverse complement strand
TGCGGTATCCTTGCGGGGAGAAGTAGTCGCCGGGCGGCGGCAGCGCGTATTGCTCCGGGCATCTTTTCCATGTGCCCAGCATTTCGGGCAGTACGACGGCCGGACGGTTGCGCAGGCATTGGGCATAGACCGTAAGCTAACCGCTCTCCATGCCATCCTGAACGGTGATGCGGCGGAAGAACACTTCGTCCGGCTCGATGACGACTGGAATATCGAAAAACGCACCCAGGCCGCGCTCGACGCATGGCAGTTGGCCGGTATCTCCCTTTTGCGCCCGTTAAAGGGGTTGAGCGGCGGAGAGAAAACACGCCTGTTCCTCGCCGGCATGGAGCTGGGAAAGCCGGACACCATACTGCTGGACGAGCCGACCAATCATCTGGATACCGCGGACGGGAACGCTTGTATGATTTCGTACGCCGCACTTCGGCTACGGTACTCGTTATCAGCCACGACCGTACCCTGCTAAACCTGCTACCCGCCATTTGCGAGCTTTCCCGCAACGGACTGGCTTACTACGGCGGTAATTACGACTTCTATAAAGAACAGAAAGAAGTGCACCGCAACGCCCTGCAACAGCAGTTGGAAGAAAAAGAAAAGACTTTGCGCCTCGCCCGCAAAACCGCCCGTGAAGTGGAAGAACGGAAAGCCAGGCAAAACACACGAGGCGAAAAGGCTTCCATAAAGAAAGGTATTCCGCGTATCCTGTTGGGCGGCCTGAAGAATCACGCCGAAAACAGCAGTAGCAGGCTCAGTAATGTCCACGCCGAAAAGGCGGGAAAGATTCAGCAGGAAATAACAAGCCTGAAAGGCTCCTTATCGCGAACCGACAAGTTGAAAACAGACTTCAACGCCCCGGCATTGCATACAGGCAAAATACTCGTTACGGCACGGGATATCAATTTTCATTACCCGGACAGCGACGCAAACCTTTGGCCGGCTCCCCTCAGCTTTCAGCTGCGCAGCGGCAGCCGATTGTGCATTAAAGGGAATAACGCAGCGGTAAGACAACCCTGCTGAAACTGATTACCGGCGAACTGGCACCGACCGGCGGAGCGATAGAGCGTGCAGACTTTACCTATGTTTATCTGGATCAGGAATACTCCCTTATCCAAAATGGATATACCGTTTCGGAACAAGCGGAAACCTTCAATCTGCGGCATCTGCCGGAACATGAAATAAAGACCATCTTAAACCGTTATCTTTTCCCGCAGGACGTTTGGAACAAGCCTTGCGGCAAATTAAGCGGCGGTGAGAAAATGCGCCTTGCCTTCTGCCTGCCTGATGATTGCCGATAACACTCCCGACATATTTATGCTGGACGAACCTACCAATAATCTGGACATCAAAAGCGTTTGAAATCATCACGGCCGCGATACGTAACTATCAAGGTACCATACTTGTTATCTCGCACGACCGGGAATTCCTGAAAGAAGCGGGAATTGAACAAGAAATAAGCTTTTTTTCTGTAAAATTGGTAAAAACAACTGTAATCCATATAACACAAACTAATGATAAACTCCGTATTTTGCGACGATAAACTATTATGACTATGTTACGTACTATCAGACTGACACTTGCAATTGTATTCTTTGCGCTCATCACACTTCTGTTCCTCGACTTTACCGGAACACTGCATGGATATATGGGATGGATGGCAAAGATACAATTCCTCCCCGCACTACTCGCACTAAACGTAGGTGTAGTACTGCTGCTTGTTGTATTGACCTTACTGTTCGGACGCGTCTATTGCTCCGTAATCTGTCCTCTCGGTGTATTTCAGGATGTCATTTCCCGATTTGCCGGTAAACGGAAGAAAAACCGTTTCCGCTATTCCCCTGCACGAAAATGGCTGCGCTATGGAATGTTGGCATTGTTTTTCGTTACCCTCGTTGCAGGCGTACGTTTCCATGCCGTCGCTTCGCTGCTCGAGCCATACAGCTCCTACGGGCGTATCGCTTCCAACCTTTTTGCTCCTGTCTATCAATGGGGTAACAACCTGCTGGCATACCTGGCGGAGCGGGCAGACAGCTATGCCTTCTACGAAACGGAGGTGTGGATGAAAAGCCTGTCCACCTTCATCATAGCCGCAATTACTTTTATCGTACTGTTCATCTTGGCATGGAGAGGCGGGCGCACCTACTGCAACACGATTTGCCCGGTGGGTACGGTGCTCGGTTTCCTGTCCAAATACTCCCTCTTCAAACCCGTCATAGACACCACGAAGTGCAACGGCTGCGGACTTTGCGCCCGCAACTGCAAGGCGTCCTGCATCAACTCCAAAGCCCACGAAATAGATTACAGCCGCTGCGTAGCGTGCATGGACTGTCTGGATAAATGCAAACAGGGAGCTATCACCTATACCCGCCGCCATAAGTCACACACACACCGGACATCTGCCGGAGAAGAAACCGCTTCCGCCCAACCGGTCGACGACTCCCGGCGCGCTTTTCTCTCCGCAACGGCAATATTGGCCACAACAACCGCCTAAAGGCGCAAGAGAAAAAAGTGGACGGCGGATTGGCAGCCATCGAGGAAAAGAAAATACCTGAACGCGCCACTGCCATCACTCCTCCGGCTCAATGAGCGCCCGCAACTTTGCGCAACACTGTACGGCCTGCCAACTCTGCGTATCGGTATGTCCCAACCAAGTGCTGCGTCCTTCCTCCGACCTCACACGACTGATGCAACCGGAAATGTCCTACGAACGCGGCTATTGCCGGCCGAGTGCACCAAGTGTGCGGAAGTGTGTCCGGCAGGCGCTATCCGCCCCATAACGAAAGCCGATAAATCGGCCATTCAGATAGGGCACGCCGTATGGATAAAGGAAAATTGCATCTGCATCACCGACGATGTGGAATGTGGCAACTGCGCCCGTCATTGTCCGGTTGGCGCAATACAAATGGTAGCTTCAGACCCCGAAAACCCGGAATCCAGAAAAATACCGGTTGTCAACACCGAGCGCTGCATCGGCTGCGGAGCATGTGAGAATCTTTGTCCGTCACGCCCGTTCAGCGCTATCTATGTGGAAGGGCATATCATGCACAGGACAGTGTAGGATGTAATAAAATGATAGGGTGATAAACAATGATAATCAATTATGGAAAAGAACAATAACAACAATAAAATAAACCGCCGGGATTTCTTCAAACTCGCCGGCGCAGGAACACTCGCTTCGGCAACTGCATTGTACGGTTGCTCCGGCCAAAAGAACAATTCGGACAGTGAATCGGCCGCATCAGGCGAGATACCTACCGACAAAATGGTCTACCGCACCAACCTACAACAGGCGACCGCGTATCCATACTGGGTTACGGCTGCATGCGCTGGCCCACCCGGAAACGGGCAGACGGAAACGGCGATGAAGTGGATCAGGAAACCGTCAACGAACTGGTTGACTATGCCATTGCCCATGGCGTAAATTATTTCGATACGTCGCCCGTATATGTGCAGGGCTGGTCGGAGAAGTCAACCGGCATAGCACTGAAACGCCATCCGCGTGAGAAATTCCTGATAGCCACCAAACTGTCAAACTTCTCCAACTACACCCGCGAAAACTCAATCGCCATGTATCGGAAATCATTCGAGGATTTGCAGGTGGACTACCTCGATTATTATCTGCTGCACTCCGTCGCAACGGCGGTATCAAGACTTTCCGGGCGCGATACATCGACAACGGCATGATCGATTTTCTAATGGAAGAGCGCAAAGCCGGGCGTATCCGCAATCTGGGATTCTCATTTCATGGAACGGTGGATGTCTTCGACGAAATATTGGCCATGCACGACCGGATACACTGGGATTTCGTACAGATACAGCTCAACTATGCAGACTGGAAACATGCTTCGGGCAACAACGTCAACGCCGAATATCTGTATGGAGAACTCGTAAAGCGCGGCATACCCGCCATCATCATGGAACCGCTATTGGGCGGACGTCTTTCCAAATTGAACGACCACTTGGTGGCACGTCTGAAACAGCACCGACCGCAAAGCAGTACGGCTTCCTGGGCTTTCCGCTTTGCCGGAACGTTCCCCAATGTGCTGACAGTACTGAGCGGCATGACGTATATGGAGCATTTGCAGGACAACCTCCGCACTTTCTCCCCTCTCGATCCTTGTACGGAAGCCGAAATGGCTCTGCTGGAAGATACGGCGCAGATGATGCTCGCCTACCCCACCATTCCATGCAACGACTGCAAATATTGCATGCCTTGCCCCTACGGACTGGACATCCCGGCCATTCTGCTGCACTACAACCGATGCGTCAATGAGGGCAATGTCCCCAAAAGCAGTCAGGACGAGCACTACCGCGAAGCCCGCCGGGCCTTCCTCATCGGCTATGACCGCAGCGTACCGAAACTTCGTCAGGCCAGCCATTGCACCGGATGCGACCAATGCACCCCGCACTGCCCGCAAAGCATCAATATTCCCAAGAAACTACGGGAAATAGACAGCTTTGTAGAAAAACTGAAACAGGAGACGTTGTAGTACAGATGAGAAAAAAAGCAATATTACTCCTTTCGGTATCCGGCATTTGGGCTATGACAGGATTGGCGCAAACGGCCAAAGACAGCACGCGCGTTGCCCGAAGCCTGACCATAGATGAAGTAGTAGTGACGGGAACAAGAAACGAGACGGACGTACGACATCTGCCGATGACCATCTCCGTAGTCAACCGCAAGGTGCTGGAACAGAGCTTCCAGCCCTCTGTCCTGCCCGTACTGACAGAACAAGTGCCCGGCCTGTTCACCACAAGCCGCGGCATCATGGGGTATGGCGTCTCTACCGGAGCAGCAGGCGGAATGAGTCTGCGCGGCATCGGCGGAAGCCCTACGGCTGGTCTGCTGGTACTGATTGACGGACATCCTCAATATATGGGACTAATGGGACACCCCATTGCCGATGCCTACCAGACGATGCTGACCGATCGGGTAGAAGTTCTTCGCGGCCCGGCTTCAGTGCTGTACGGCTCCAATGCAATGGGAGGCGTCATCAATATCGTGACCCGTAAGATGCAGGAAGACGGCATAAAGACCAATGCGCAAATCGGTTACGGCTCGTACAACACATTGCAGACGGAACTCTCCAACCGCATCAGAAAAGGGCGATTCAGCAGTATCGTTACCGGCTCGTACAACCGCACCGACGGGCATCGGGAGAACATGGAATTCGAGCAGTACGGCGGTTATGCCAAACTGGGATATGATTTCAATGCCGCTTGGAAAGTGTGGGGTGACGTAAACATCACCCGGTTCAAGGCATCCAATCCGGGCGAAACCGATAATCCATATATAGACAACGACTCCCGCATTACACGCGGCATGCTTCATTCGCCCTCGAAAACCATTATGAAAAGAGTTCCGGCGCCTGAGCTTCTTCTACAACTGGGGCCGCCATAAAATCAATGACGGCTATCATCCCGGCGGAACACCGCAGGCATCCCACTTCAACTCTAAAGACAGGATGCTGGGCGTGTCATGGTATCAAAGCGCAACGCTCTTCGCCAGCAACCGCCTCACCGTAGGTTTCGACTATCAACACTTCGGCGGCAAGTCATGGAACAAAATGGTGGCTACCGGCGAACATATTCCGGGAGTAGACAAACAAATGGATGAGTTTGCCGGATACGTTGACTTTCGTCAGGATCTCGGCGACTGGTTGTCTCTCAATGCAGGTATCCGCGTGGACCACCACTCACATGTGGGTACGGAATGGATACCGCAAGGAGGACTCTCATTCCACCTGCCCGAACAGACGGAGATGAAAGCAATGGTGAGCAAGGGGTTCCGCAACCCCACCATTCGCGAGATGTATATGTTCCCGCCGCAAAACCCGGATTTAAGGGCGGAAAGCCTGATGAATTACGAGTTGTCATTCTCACAGCGGGCATTGGACGGCGCTTTATTTTATGGCATAAATCTCTATTATATTGACGGAGACAACATGATTATGACCGTTCCCACCGACGGTAAACCCAAAAACATAAATACGGGTGAAATAGAGAACTGGGGCGTTGAAAGCAATATCAGCTACCGCATCACTTCTTGCTGGCAGATAAACGCCAATTACAGCTGGCTGCACATGGAGAATCCGGTGGTGGCCGCTCCCGGTCATAAACTCTATGCAGGGGCTGATTTCACACAAGGGCGTTGGAGGGTTTCGACGGGTCTGCAATATATAAAGGATCTATACACCAACGTGAACAAAGGCAAAGAGAGAAAAGAAAGTTTTGTTCTCTGGAACTGCGTGCCAATTACCGTTTATGCCGGTATGCCGATATTTTCGTAAGAGGTGAAAACCTGTTGGCACAGCGCTACGAAATAAATGCCGGTTTTCCGATGCCCAAAGCGACTTTTATGGGCGGAGTGATATCAACTTCTGACTAATTCGGACATTACTGTTGCCAAAACCGTATCTGTTTGAAATAATAGTTATAACTTTGTAAACATAAAAAATGGTTATTCTTTAAACTAAATGATTACTCTTTAAACTATAAGAATATGGAAACAAAAACTGTAAAACTCTATTCGCTGGATTACAGCAACGTAAAAACTTACTTGATAGCCGCATTGTTCATTGCAGGCAATATGGCATTACCCCAACTTTTCCACCTTATACCGCAAGGCGGCATAACATGGTTGCCCATTTATTTCTTCACCTTAATCGGCGCATATAAATTCGGCTGGAAAGTGGGATTGCTGACTGCAGTTCTTTCCCCGATAGCCAATTCATTATTGTTCGGAATGCCGCTTCCGGCAGTACTCCCCGCCATCTTGCTGAAGTCCGTATTGCTGGCAATAGCCGCCGGTTGGGCAGCACACCGTTTCAACCGCATCTCCCTCCCTATCTTATTGGCTGTTGTACTGTTCTATCAGATAGCAGGTACTTTAGTCGAATGGGCCATGGTTGGCAGTTTCTTCCAAGCTGTACAGGATTTCCGCATCGGCCTGCCGGGAATGGCAATGCAGGTAGTAGGCGGATATGTATTGATCAGATACAGTGCGTCTCTGTAATACCACAAATACGTTTAATAGTTTAGATGTGTGGTGTGCATAAGATTCTGCATACATAAGTAATGAGAATATCAATTATGTATGCAGAATTTTTCTATTATAGAGTACAGAACATTTGAAACATTGGAAACAACACTCCTGTTGCCATAACAGCACATGTTTCGTTGTGATTTGCTCTCATTTTAACAATTCATAATTAAAGACCTTGTACCCGACAGATATGAGGTCCTCTAAATATTCCAATCGTTCTTTTTGATGGCTCTGCCATTGCCTTCCATGAAATATCTATTTCATTTATAGTCTTGTCTTTTACCCGTTACGGAAACGGACGATTATTTGAAGATACCAACGACTCATTTTATCCCTAAAGCCGCCGTAATTCTCGTATTTGCAGGCGGTTTTTATACTCCAAAAACGCATCCGCAAGAACCGGGATACGCTATGAGATAAGTTATCGAAAACTACCACATCCGTTACCCAGTTTTCCGAATAGAAATAAGGAGCCGCCCGTTTCAATTATATTCGTTCCATCTTGTACATTAGCAAAAACCAATTTACTCCTATAAATCAACAGATTACACAAACACAGATGTACATTGTACAAAAGAGAGCACATCGAATATTATACCTAATTTTGCATCCAAAAACAGAATGACAGTTAATTCATTTCTATGACAAAATTAAAAAGAAGAATATTGTTGTACATACTGTCCGCCGGGAGTCTTGTTTCGTGGGCAAATGATACTCAGCCTACCGACACACTGACCGTAGAAATTTATTACCGACAGGGAATATCCCGGTTCGATTCCACATATCAGGATAACCGGAATCGTATGGGCAAGCTATTGGAGTTTCTTTACACACTGTCAGCCGACAGCACATATCGCTTAAACCGATTACACATCACATCTGGTGCTTCTCCCGAAGGGAATACCTCATTTAATAAAGTTTTATCGAAAAAAAGAACCAATGCCATCAGCGATTACCTCGGTTTACGACTGCCTGCCGAACAATCGGCTGTGGTTACGAAAACTCACAGAGGCATCGATTGGGCGACTCTGCAAGCCAAAGTAGAGTGTTCCGACATGCCTTATAAAGAAGAGGTGTTACAGATTCTGTATCATACGCCCGAATGGGTGGTGAAAAACGGCATCGTGGTTGACGGCAGGAAAAAGCAACTGATGACTCTCCGGCAAGGAAACTGCTGGCGCTACATGGAACAACATTTCTTCCCCGAACTGCGACACTCGCTGATAGAAGTGGAATATGTTTGCGAAACGCCACAAGAGGAAATCAAAGACGAGGGTGATACGGAAATCGTAACGGCAGAATGTACCACTCCTCCCTCCTACGCAACGGAAAAAGACAGTACCATCGTTTTAGAGACGGAGCCACAAGTGTGCTCTCCATTCTACATGGCTGTTAAAACTAATTTGCTTTACGATGCCCTTCTTGTACCAAATATCGGTGTAGAATTTTATGTGGCCAAAGGCTTCTCTGTGGGCGGAAACTGGATGTACGCATGGTGGAACCGCAACAGTCGTCACTACTACTGGCGTATCTACGGTGGCGAACTGGCTATACGGAAATACTTCAACCGGACAACCGAAGGTAGTCCGTTGAACGGGCACCATATCGGCATCTACGGACAAGTATTTACCTATGACTTCGAAACCGGAGGACACGGCTACATGGGCGGGAAACCGGGCGGTACGCTTTGGGAGAAAATGAATTACAGTGCTGGACTGGAATATGGCTACTCATTACCCATAACGCGACGGCTGAACCTCGATTTCGTGATCGGTGTGGGTTATTGGGGAGGAACGTATTACGAATATTTGCCTACGGATAATCACTATGTATGGCAGGCAACCAAACAACGCCGTTGGTTTGGTCCGACGAAAGCGGAAATGTCGCTGGTATGGTTGCTTGGCAATGGAAACTATAATGCAAAGAAAGGAGGAAAACGATGAAAATCACGCACATTCTTACCTTTATCACCATAATATTCCTAGTCACGGCGTGCGAGCACAAAGAACTGTGTTTCGCTCATGCTCACACAACAGAAATGCAAGTGATATTCAATTGGAAATATGCTCCCGAGGCTCATCCCGCAAGTATGCGCCTTTACCTTTTCCCAGAAACAGGGAAAGAGCCGCTGATCTATGAGTTCGGAAACCACATGGAAGGAAAGATAACTGTCTCTGTCGGGCGTTACCGCGCACTGTGTATGAACAACGATACGGAGTTTATCCTTTTCAGAAACACCGACCACTATGAAAGTATTAAAGCGTACCTGGCGGATGGAGCTTTCCCGCGTCCGGTTCCGCGTGCCGGAAATACTGGCGAGCAACGGGTAAAATTTACGCCTGACAAGCTGTGGAGCGACCGCATGGAAGAAGTGGAAGTAGTAGCTTCGGCAAAGGAACAGACGTTGACGCTGTATCCGAAAGCCATAGTATGCCATTACACGGTGGAAATCAAGAATGTAGAAAACCTGAAATACCTCACCGAGGGAGAACTGTTCGGCTCGCTTACCAATATGTCGGACGGCTTTATGCTGGGAACAAACCTGCCGACAGAGGAACTGGCTACTCTACCGTTCGACATGACATCCGACAGCAAGTCGACTGTAAACGCAGACTTCTACACTTTCGGTTATCCGGCCACATCGACCAACACTCAGTATCTTACTGTGTATGCCATACTGAACGACGGGAAGAAATACAGTTTTACGTATGATGTAACCGAGAAGATACACAACTCTCCCGACCCTGCCAATGTACACATCCTGCTTGACGGGCTTCCCCTCCCCAAACCCATAGACAACGGTGGAGGATTCAATCCTGACGTAGACGAATGGAGTACGGTAGAAATAGATATATCTATGTAATAAGTACATAATAAACTAACACCATTAATCACTAATTATAATTTATATGAAGAAAAACTTTATTTTAAGCATGGCAATTGCCTATACGATGTTGGCAGCTTGCTCCAACGACGAAATTGTGGATGTAAACACCGGAGGCACTATCTCTTTCCGCACACTGATTGACATCGCTACTCGTACTAATCAGGAAACTACCGCCTCTTTGTCTACTTTCAAAGTAACAGCCATTAAGGATGCCGGAACAGAATTTGCTACTACTGTAACAAAAAGTGGCAGTGAGTGGAACACTGCGGAAACTTACTATTGGCCGAACTATGCATTGAAATTCTACGCATACGCCAATGGTCCTGCTGCCGGAAAAGGTAGGGTTTCTATTACCAAAGATGCCAAAACGATTACTGATTTCACTCCAGCAGGCAACGTAACCGAACACAAAGACTTGCTGGTGGCTTACAATACCGGTACGAAAGATAATTATAACAGTAGTCCTGTACCTTTGACATTCAAGCACGCCTTGTCACAAATCGAGGTAAAAGCCAAGAATGAAAAGGCAAACTCCGTTAAAGTTGAGATTATCGGAGTAAAACTGGTAAACATGGCAACGAAAGCCACTCTTACTTTCCCGGAATCGACTCTCGATAATACCAAATTGCCAATCAATAACTGGAGTAATCAGACAGATTTGAACATTCCTTCAAAGGCTTATTACAGCAACGGAACGAAAGCTGTGGTGCTGAACTCTACCGAGTTTCAGTCTGTCATGTTTGGTGAAAACAATTTCATGGTTATCCCGCAACAGATTACTGCGTGGAACGCAGTAAAGAACGACCCCGATGCTGAAATCAACAAACAGGGTGCTTACCTTGCCGTTCTCTGCCGTATTTCTAATTTAAGCGAAGCCGGTGAAACATTGATTTATCCTGCTCCTACTGCCGATGACCCCAAAACCGGCAAGTATGCTTATTCAGCCGTGGCAATCAATACTAAGACTATTAATCAATGGGAACCGGGCAAAAAGTATGTTTATAACTTGACTTTCTGTTCTGACGGCGGTGGTGCCGGTAAAGTTGATCCAAATCCGGAAAATCCTGGCGGAAATTCGAATACCGATGAAACTCCCGGAACCGGTGGTGAGGACATTTTAGGAGGTCCTATCAAATTCAGCATTACGGTAGAAGACTGGGAAACTGTAGAAGTTCTGACAGACATGTAAAAACAACCTGAGCTTTAACTTTCCATTAACCTGAGCTTTAAATACTAAGAACGAAAAGGCAGAGGATAAAAATACCTTTGCCTTTTTTTATTCTTTCCTCCATAAAACCCTTTAAAAAGATAGATTGACATGAAAAACAGTCAAGGATGTACATTGTTTAAACAAATAATATCTCTGTAATTCAAGTATATAAGTCCATAAAAAGTACATTCAAAATCGTTTCCAAAACACTTCTTAAGACTTAACTTTGCGCAAAATAAAATATTAATATATGGCAAATCATAGACTTATACACCATCCAATCGCTCAAGGATTATTAGCAATATTCATTCTTACGACTTCTTGTACCGATGAAGTACAACAGCCTCGTTTGGAAAACCGTATCAGCTTTCATACGGAGATTCAAAACACTTGGATTTCTTTTGACCAAAACGAACGTAGAGCAGAGACACGCTCAACAGTATCTACCTTACAGTCGAACAGTGGAACCCCATTTTACCTGCATACACTTTATGCAGACAGTATAGCGTCTCCCTTCTCTTCCGACAGCGTTCCGGCTACCCGTTCTATTCCTGTCACCTCGAATAATATGTACGATGCGTTCGGCATATCTGCTTATGCGTATACCGGCAGTTGGAACAATACGCAGAAGCCGAATTACATGTATGATGTTACGGTTAGTAAAACAGGCAGTTCATGGCTTCCCGCTTCTACACATTATTGGCCCGGCAATGCTTATAAACTGAAATTCTTTGCCTATGCGCCTCAAAATAACAATGCCTATCAACTCTCCGGACAAATCGCTGGAACGCCGACTGTAACCTGTACGATTCCAGACAATGTAGCGGAGCAACAAGATTTACTGGTGGCAGCTTCGGAAGAAATCAACGGTGGAACCAATACGGCTGTTAATCTGAGGTTCCGCCATGCTTTGACGGCAGTAAAATTCGTATGCGGCAGCGACATGAAAGCAGGCACTGTAAAAAGCGTTACACTTAAAGGTATGAACTCGACAGGAGTTTATAACTTCGAAACTGACACGTGGAGTCATGTTAGCAATCCGAAAAACTTCTCGCAAACACTGAATCAACCGACTTCGGGAACTCCAAACACAGCAATCACCGCTCCGGAGCAAACTTTCATGATGATTCCGCAAACTTTGCCAGACAATGCAGTAATCGAAGTGGTATTCAACGATGGAGTAACTGACAACATCCTTACCGGACGTATCGGAAAAAGCGTATGGCAGATGGGAAAAACGGTAACTTACCAACTATCAAGTACCTCGATTAATTGGCAATACATACTGACAGTCTCCTCCGAAACCTTAAACTTTAATTATTTGGGTGGCACGCAATCGTACAGTGTTACCAGCTACCGAAAAAACAATCAGGGGATTATAGAGCCAGTGGAGTGGACCACCCAATACTCGACCAACAACGGAAAGACATGGAGTAGCACCAAACCCGGCTGGCTCACCGAGTTTACCTCAAGGGGAACGGGAAGCGAAACTGCCACTTCCTTTAACGCTGAAGTTACTCCACAAACCGGTGTATCCCAAAGTGTACATACGACAGCCCTTCGTGCAACAGCAGAGAAAGGTTCTAAAGCCGTTCCTTACAACCTGTCGAACAGTACGGGTGCGGCAGACGTGGAAAACACGGCAAACTGTTACGTCGTAAATGCACCGGGCACGTATTCTTTCCCTTTGGTATACGGCAATGCATCAATAATGGACAGGTCAATTACGCGGCATACACGTCTAAGGCTTCCATACAGGGGACGTTGAACCCGTTCATTAATCATCTTGGCAATGGCATAACCGACCCTTATATCGCTAAAAATACAGATTGCGTCCCCGTAAAAGCCGAACTGGTTTGGCAGGATGCCCCTTCGCTGGTAACCGACATTAAGTATAATAGCGGAACCAACGGTGGTACGATTTCTTTCAAGGTAGACAAAGAAAATATCCGACAGGGAAATGCGCTTATAGCCATTAAAGATAGTCAAAACACAATTCTTTGGTCTTGGCACATTTGGATTACGGACGAGAATATATACCATACCATCAAGGTGACCAACCATCAAAATGTGTCCCACGACCTCATGCCTATTCATTTGGGCTGGTGCGAAGGAGAAGTCATCAATTATGCAGCCCGAAGCTGCCAGGTACAATTCATTGCCCACGGGCAAACGCGCCTTATTACTGTCAACCAAATGCGCTCAACTACTTCTACCCAAGGGAACTGTACTTTTTACGAATGGGGACGCAAAGACCTTTGCGCCCATCCAGCGGTTATGCTTACAAAAATAAAACATGGTATAACGCAGCAGGAATTGCTTCAACAGCCAACCATGCAGTAGAGTCATTCCCGTTTGGCAACGAGTGTATCAAAAACTACATTCGCAAGCCCGATGTGATGCAAAAAGAAATCGGGGGAGACAATACGTACTTCAATTTATGGAATGCAGATAACAACACTAATAGCAACGTCTATAACGACAATCCGGTGACAAAAACCGTATACGACCCTTGCCCAGTGGGTTTCGCGATGCCACCAAGCAATACCTTTACAGGATTCACCACAACAGGGGAAAACGTCACCAATACTGTTGCTAAATATAACGGAGAATGGAATAGTAGCCTTCCAGGATGGAACTTCTATTGCGGACCAAACAAGACTGGAGGAACAATTTTCTTCCTATGACGGGAGAACGAATATCATCAGGAGGACACCTATCGGCAGTAGGTTCGCTGGGACATACTTGGTCAGCAACGTCTACCCATTCTAACTATGCCATAATCTTACTCTCTATACTAATTATTGGGTATGGCCATTAGTACCGTTTCAGCAAAAGTGCAGGTCATGGCGTGCGTCCCTGTCTAGAATAAACGAATGGGGCAAATGCTCCATTCGGACAATAAGAAAAGGGCTACGTTTTATCGTAGCTCCTTGG
>ENA-OQLB01000946-OQLB01000946.1-human-gut-metagenome-genome-assembly--contig:-NODE-946-length-14079-cov-5.724771_pt1 | contig 14079 bp, 12 predicted proteins | sample MGYA00242656_ERZ504813 | MGnify/ENA primary metagenome ERZ504813 (study PRJEB26092, sample SAMD00036388) | human gut metagenome | host: Homo sapiens | study: EMG produced TPA metagenomics assembly of... | reverse complement strand
TTTTCTTTCTTACAAAAGCCAGATGATCAGCAAGATTACCTCCACAACAAAGATTACAGGCACTGTAATCATAAATTTTGCTTTCCGTGTCTTATGCCGGAAGCACATCATACCTGCGATTGCTCCTGCACTTCCACCGATCAGTGCAAGGATTAACAGCGTTTTCTCCGGAACCCGCCATGCGCCTTTCTTCGCTTTCCATTTATCAATCCCATAGGTGCAAAATGCAAATAAATTGATAAATATCAGATAATACCAGAAATATTTCATAAGATGATCTCCTCCTTCAAGGCAAAGGAATAGATGATCTTCTCCTTCACCGGCTTCTCTAACAGTTGCTCCAACGCCTGGGCATAGTAATCAAGCTGTGCATGGTACAGTTCTTTCAATTGAGATGCATTTCTGACTCTATCCGTCTTATAGTCCAGTAGTACAATCCCGTCTTCCTCCTCGAACCAGACATCAATAATTCCCTGGATGAGAATGGTCTCTTCCTTTCGATTTTCATCCGCTTCCTGACTTCTCTTCTGAATGTCCTGATAGATCTCCGGATAGATTTCTGATGCAGCTACTCCGAGAACAAATGGCTGTTCCTTCCGAAGCCTTCCATTTCCTGCTGCTTGTGTCATTCGTCTTCCACTCTCGCTATTTAAAAACGCAAGAATATCTTTCGTACGGATACAGTCTGCCATCTCTTTTGACAGTCTCCCTGCCTGATAGAACAGTTCGATTTCTTCTCTCAGAAGTTCCTCTGTATACTCTTTTGAAAAATCATGAAGCTCGAGAAATTTATGATAAGCACTTCCCCTTGAAGCTCCTGTCAGTCCTTCTTTCTGTTCTTCCATGAAATGCGGAAGCAGTGGCACAATTCTCCGGCTCCTGAATCAATTCTTCTCCTGCTTCTTCCTGCAAAGACTCACGCTTCTTCAACTCTGAAACTGTAAATTTCAGCTTCATTTTTCCTTCTTCTTTATATGGATACAGGAAATTCATCTGCTGTTCCAGCTTATCTTCCGCTCCCGGAAGATAAACCTTCGTTGTATCCCAGTGTTCAAGCACTTCTCTTGCGATTACTTCTGCCTGTCGCTGTGCATCTTCTGTAAAATCCATCTCTTCTGCATCAAAAATCCGGACTTTAATCGGCAATTGCTGCACCTCTTCACTTTCTGTTTTGAGAATTCCACACAAACCATCTTCTCTCTTGAGATCTTCTTCCTGAAGAAGTGCCGGAAGAATCCAGTCCAGATAACGGTTTGCGCCTTCTAACTGATAAAGGCTCAATGAAGATTCCCTGTCTGTCATATGATTCACATAAGGCTCCAGACCGTCTTCTCCCATTTTCAGACTTCCTGTCAGAATCAGCTTTTCCTTTGCTCTTGTCATCGCTACATAAAGCACACGAAGTTCTTCTGCAAGATTCTCAAGCTTTGTCTTCTCCTGGATCATTTTCTTCAAAAAGTCGGTGCCTTTGTCCTCATCTCAAGATCTACAATGTCAATTCCAACTCCGTTTCTCGGATGGATCACAATACTTCCTTTCAGATCCTGTGTATTGAATTGCTTGCCTGTTCCGGCTACAAAAACGATTGGAAACTCCAGACCTTTACTTTTATGAATACTCATAATACGGACTGTGTCATCCTGTTCGTCTATGATACTTGCTTCGCCATAATCAACATCATATTTTTTCAGTTGCTCGATATAGCGTACAAAATTAAACAGACCTTTATAGCTCGTCCCTTCAAATGCTCTTGCTTTCTCAACAAGCATTTCTACATTAGCCTGTCTCTGTGCGCCCCCTGGCATCGCACTGATAAATAACCCATAGCCGGTTTTATCAATTATTTCCGCAAGAAGGTCATGGATTGCCATATACGGAAGAATTTCCCTGAAACGATCCAATACCTCGAAAAACTTCCTCAATTTTTCCTGTACCTGTATTGCCTGCTTTTTGTCCACAGTTTCCGGAATTTCTTCCGAACTCAGGCTGCAAAATCCTTCCACTGCCTCGTAAAACAACTGATTCGGATATGCAAGACGAATCACTGACAACTCTGCTGCCGTCAGACCGGCAAACGGTGAAGTCAAAACTGCTGTCAATGGCAGATCCTGTCTTGCATTATCAAGAACTTTCAGATAATCCAGAAGAACACTGACCTCATACGTCTCGAAATATCCTTCTCTGCTCACAGAGTATGCCGGAATTCCCTCCTCGGCCAATATGGACGCAAAAACTTCTGCCCACCCCTGTAAACTTCTCGTCAGAATCACCATATCCCGATAATGAACCGGGCGGTATTCTCCTGTCTCCTTATCAAGCACAACACCCGTGCTTAGAAGTTCTTTCATTCTCTGTGCGATCATCCGCGCCTCTTCTTCTCTCGCTTCACTGCTCCGAAGCCCCGTCTGATTATAAAGAAGCAGTTCCGTCTGATCCGTAAACACATTTTCATCCGGTAATTCAGGAAAAGAGGCTCCCAAATGCAGTGCCGCCTTATCATCATAGATAATTTCTCCAAATTCTTTCCGCATCAGTTTCCTGAAAATATAATTTGTACTGTCAAGTACTTCTCCTCTGCTTCGGAAGTTCCTGTCAAGATCAATTCTCTGCCTGCTGCTCTCCAGCGTACTGTAGCTGTTATATTTTCCCATAAAGAGTTCCGGGCGCGACAAGCGGAATCGGTAAATACTCTGTTTTACATCTCCAACCATAAAAAGATTATTCTGTCCTGCCGACTCTCTTGACACACTCGTCAGAATTGTTTCCTGCACCAGGTTACTATCCTGATACTCATCGATCATAACTTCTTCAAAGCGTTCCTGATACTCCTGTGCCACTGCTGACGGAACCAATTTTCCTTCCTTTTCTTCCGTCAGAATCCGAAGTGCAAACTGTTCCATATCACTGAAGTCCAACAGATTTCTCTGTCTCTTTTTCTCCGAAAATGCCTCTGCAAAAGCCTGTACCAGCAGAACTAACATCTTCATTGCTGTCTGTGCCTCTTGCATATCCCTGATCCACTCATCAACAGGCGCGTAGAAATAGTTTGCTTTCAGATCTTCTATCAGTTTCTTGGCCTGTTTTCTAAGCCCCTGCGCTTTCTCTTTCAGCTCCGGATCGACTGTCGGATCTTTCTTTCCTGACAAACGTTTCCATGTAAAATCACTGACGATCTGCTCTTGCTGACAAAATGTCTCTGCTTTTTCCAATTGCTCAATCTGTACCAGATCAGAATCTAACATTTCACCATACATATACGGACCGGCCGGAAGTTCGCATACTTCTATTGCCTGTTGAACAAACCCTTTCACATCTGTGAGATTCTGCCTTACTCTTGCCTTTGCCTCCTGCACGACATCTGCTTCTTCCATCTTCTCCGGATCGATCTCATAATTATCCACACATTCCTTCAACCACTTTTCCGGCTGTGGATAACTTCTGGAATATTCGTAAAGCTGGAGGATAAGTTCCTCGATCTTCTGATCATTTCTTCCTGTTCCATACTGGTCAACAAAGTTTAAAAACGCCTCGGATCCCTCTGCATAGAAATTCTCGATCAGCTCTTCTAAGACATCCTGCATCAGAAGACGCAATTCTCCTTCTTCTGCAATGCGAAAGGCCGGATCAATTCCAATCACATGAAAATGATCCCGGATCACCGACAGGCAGAAACTGTGGATTGTCATGATCGACGCATTGTGGATCAATGTGGACTGCTGCTCCAGATTCACATTTCCCGGCTGCTCTTCCAGCTTCTTTTCAATTGCTGCACCGATTCGTTCTTTCATCTCTGCCGCCGCTGCTTCCGTATAAGTCACAACCAGGAGACGGTCTACATCCGCGGGATCATTTTCATCTGTTATCCTGGAAATAATCCGTTCAACAAGTACCGCTGTCTTTCCGGAACCTGCTGCTGCAGATACGAGAATGTTACGATCACGCAAGTCGATTACTTTCTGTTGTTCTTCTGTCCATTTTACGCTCATTCTCCTGCCTCCCCTTTCTCTTCCAAAATACCAAGACGCTCTTTCATAGAATTCAACGCTTCTTCCAAGGTGTATTTTCTTAATCTTCTGTACTCACAGCCTTCAATCCTCTGGTCAAATCCGCAGATATCCCTGCACCCACAGTAATCACAGCCTGTCATCTCATCAAGTACATACGGAAGTGCCGCAACCTCTCCCTGATACATCACGTCCTTCAGCTCTTTTTCTTTCTCTTTCGTGTACGCAAGAACCGTATCAAAGTTCTCCTTTGATAAAGCTTTTGATGCCGAACCGAGCGTTCTGTTCTTATTCATCCGCAGCGGATAGAATGTTGAAGTTCCACTCAGATTCCGCTCCAGATGCTCAACTACATTTTCATCTGCATTGATCAGTCCATCCAGCTTCAGCTCTTTTAGAATACTTTGCTCAACTTCCGCTTTTGTCTCTTCTTTCTTCACAATCGGATCCTGGATCCTGTAATAAAAAATACCGGCCGGAAGTACTTCTTTCTCCGGATGTTTCTGCCGTTCGATCTCCAGTGCCGCATTCAGATAAACCGGAAGCTGCATCTGCAAACCGTGATAGAATGCTGTGATATCAAATGCTTTCCTTCCAGTTTTATAATCCGTTACCTTCACATAGACTGCATTTTCGTCTTCACATGTGTCAATTCTGTCAATCTTTCCGCTTCCGAACTTAAATTCACACCCGCTAGGCACAAAATCGCCCGCCGCCATCTGCTGTGTCAGTGCCCAGACAGACCGATTGATCAATTGCTTGATTCTGTGGATCATATACTCATTACGTGCAGATGAAAATAGAACTGTATTTCCATAATCCAGAATACTTTCTTCTACACTTTCATCAATCAGCTGCTCCCGCTTCTCTTCCGGCATTGTAACCCAGTCCAGACCTTCCTCTTCTACCTTGTGTGCAAATCGCTCCAGTGCCTGATGTGCAATATTTCCCAGATCCATTGCTTCGAACCCATATTTCTCCCGTTCTGACAGACGGAGTCCGTAATTCAGGAAATGTGCATATGCACAGGAAGCAAAACGTTCCAGTCTTGTTACGCTGACACGCTTTGGATCCAGGAAGAGTTCTTTTGCTACTCTACTTCCAAGGCTCGGCTCATCCTTCCGGTAGAAACCTGCTTCTATCATCTGCTTCAGAGTTTCCTGACTCTGTTCATCCTTTACAAACCATCTGTACAGTTCTTTCCAGGAATCATCCAGTCCATGCTCCCTCTCTCTTAAACCTTCTGCAATCTGCAAGAGTCCGCTCTTTCTCATCATCTCATGATCAAGCAGTCCCTTTCTGTCTTCCTCTACCGGAACAAGTACCGGGAACAGACGCATCAGATCCTGGATCAGATACGCTGGACGAAGTGCTTTTCCTTCCCCGGATACTTTCGCCCAGGACAGATACAGAAGTTCTGACGGTTTCGTCAGATTCATATAGAGATAAAATTTCTGAATATATAATTTTTCTTTTGGTCCGGGAGAAAGATTCATTTTCTTCTCCTGAAACTGTTTTCTGTCTCGCTCGGAAAGCAGACCTCTTGCCCCTGCATTTCCTGGAAGAAGCGTATCATTTGCTCCGACAAAAAATAATGCGCGGATATTTTTGATACGTGTTCTCTCCATATCTCCGATCACAACCTGATCCAGACTTGGAGGAATCACACCTACTTTCGCCTCTTCAAGTCCTGCATCTAAAAGTTCACAGTATTCCTTCAAAGGAATCTCTTCCTCCCCCAGAAGTTCAACGAATTTATCGAATAATTCCAGAACAATACGATAAATCTGTGCATATTCCTTCGCCAGTGCCAGTTCTCCATCTTCCTGGAATTTCTGCTCCAATTCTGCAAGCTGCTCCTGGATCTTCTCCTGAACCAGATATTCATAAACTGCAAGTGTGATCTCTTTTACCGTCTTTTTTCTCTTCTTCAGAACTGTATGCAGCGGTGTCAGTTTTTCCACAAAGCGCATGCGCAGATGGTTCAGTTCTTCCAGTTCTTCCTTTGTCGTCATCGGTGTCTTTCTCACCCAGACCTGATCCCATTTCTTGAATCCTTTCAGATCCAGCGCAAGACAGTAATTTTCCAGACGGTCTACTTCATCTCTTGTGAACCCACACAGGCTGGTCCGCAGATAACGAAAAACGCTTTCGTAAGTATAGTTCTGTTCTACCATCGCCAGCAAGCTTCTTAAATACTCTACAAAAGAATTTAATAAAATACTTTTCTTATGATCCATAAAGACCGGGATTTCATATCGATCACATGCTTTTTCCAAAGCATCTGCATAAGTACTCAGATCCGAAGCAATCACTGCGATTTCCCGATATCTGTACCCTTCTTCTCTCACCAGACGCCGGATCTCCTCTGCCACATACTGTGCCTCTTCCTGTGGTGTATGAACTTCATGAAGAGAAATTGACCGCATCTTCTCTCCACTGTATTTTCTTCTGGAATAACGAAATAGTTCCTCTTCCAAAAACGCCATCTCCGGATTCTCTTTGAACCGATACGATGGATTCTTGCATAACCAGACCGGCTCATCAATCTCCACTCTCACTTCCTGCGCCACTTCCGTCAGTGAAGTAACCATCTGCTTACTCAACGCAAAAAGCTGATACGGATGCTTATAGACAAACGGATCTTCCCTCCGATCGATCTCAACTGTCAACATAATCTTGTCGCACACTTTCAGAAGTTCCCCGATCAGCCGGTTCTGCACCGGTGTAAATCCGGTAAATCCATCCATTGCGATCACACTGTCTTTAAGCATTTTCGCTTCCGGTACAGCCTGACTCAACACATCAAGTAATTCTTCTTTTGTGATATATTTATCACGCAGATAATCTTCAAATCCTTCATATACTTTACGGATATCCTTTAACTTATAATACAGATAACTTTCCGGATTCAGTCCTTCCATGAAAGAATCAAGCTGTTCAAAATCAATTCCATACTGTGTGAATTCTGATATCACGGACTTCACTTCGCTGATATATCCCTGCTTCTTAAGATTTCCCTTAAGAACGGTCAGCTCATCTTCGTAATTTCCTGCAATCTTACGGAGCACCAGATTCTTACCCTCATCATCAAGGATCGGCTGTCTTTCCTTTCCTGTCTCTTCAAAAACACGGTGAGCCAGACGTCCAAAACTTAAGACATCAATATTCATAATACCGCCACGTGGATGTGCCATACACAGGTCCTTCTGCGTCTGCATTGTAAACTGCTCCGGAACCAGAACAAGATAATTCTTCTCCGGATGACGGATTGACTCCTCAACAATCTGCTGATATAAATAATGGGACTTTCCGCTTCCGGAATTCCCGAAAATAAACTGCAATGACATGCTCTGACTCCCGCCTTTCTTCTTAATATCTAAGCAAAAGACAGGCTGTCGTTCACAGGAATGAGCCATATCTCTCAGCCTTCTCTGTGCCCGGCAGCCCGTCTGGGTTTTTCCTTTCTTCTATTATCGCAAATTTATTTCACAAGGTCAACCAGTGCTGTCTTAGGAATCGCACCAATCTGTCTTCCGCTCTCTTCACCACCTTTAAATGCGATGAAGTCGGAATGCTCATCACTCTGTATTTCTGTGCAATGTCGATATTCTCATCAATGTTGATGTGGCATACCTTTACATCACTGAGTTCTTCTGAAAGAGCTTCTACGATTGGAGCCATCATCTTACATGGTCCACACCAGTCTGCATAAAAATCAACGAGTACCGGCTGCTGTGCCTGAAGTACTTCCTGCTCAAAATTGTCTGTTGTAAGTTTTACTACTGCCATCTTTATATCCTCCTTATAGATGTTATATCTTTTATCTGTAACTGAACAGTTACCTTTTTCCTTTGTTACAACCCTAGTATAGCACATATTTTTTATTTTTCTGTGATAAAATCACAAAGAAACCGACAGTTTGGATTTTTCCTCCCTGCCGGTTTCCTTCATTACTTCATTACTTCTTATATTGTTTTAACTTATTGAACCAGGTCTGCGACCCTTTATTTACGCTTCATCGATTGCCTTACCGATATCACGTCTCATGTATTTATTCTTAAAGTTTACCCATTCTGTTGCTGCATATGCATTCGCACGGGCTTCTTTCAGATCTTTTCCCTTCGCTGTCACGCCAAGAACACGTCCGCCGTTTGTCACGATCTGATCTCCGTTGAATTTTGTTCCTGCATGGAAGCAGTAATATCCTTCGTGCTTCTTGAACTCTTCCAGTCCTGTGATTGGGAAGCCTTTCTCGTAGCTTACCGGATATCCTTCGGATGCGAGTACGACACAGACTGCTGCATTGTCTTCAAACTGAAGATCAACCTGATCCAGTGTTCCGTCGATACATGCTTCCATAACTTCAAGGATATCATTCTTCATACGAGGAAGTACAACCTGAGCTTCCGGATCTCCGAAACGAGCGTTGTATTCAAGGACCTTCGGTCCGTCTTCTGTCAGCATCAATCCAAAGAAGATAACTCCCTTGAACGGACGTCCTTCTGCTGCCATTGCGTCTACCGTTGCCTGGTAAACATATTTCTCACAGAATTCTTCTACTTCTTTTGTATAGAACGGGCTTGGAGAAAATGTTCCCATACCGCCTGTATTAAGTCCTGTATCTCCGTCTCCGGCACGCTTATGATCCTGCGCACTTGTCATTGTCTTGATTGTCTTTCCATCAACAAAAGAAAGTACGGAAACCTCGCGGCCTGTCATAAATTCCTCAATGACCATCTCATTTCCGGCTGTACCAAACTTCTTATCCAGCATGATTTCTTTCACACCTACTTTTGCTTCTTCCAAATTCTTACAGATCAGAACACCTTTTCCGAGTGCAAGTCCGTCTGCTTTCAAAACAATCGGGAACTTCGCTGTCTCAAGATAAGCAACTGCTGCTTTTGGATCTGTAAAATTCTCATAAGCTGCTGTCGGAATGTTATATTTCTTCATCAGGTCTTTGGAAAATGCTTTAGATCCCTCAAGAATCGCTGCATTCTTCTTCGGTCCAAATGTGCGGATTCCTGCTTCTTCAAGAACATCTACAAGACCGCCTACCAGCGGATCATCCATTCCTACGATACAAAGATCAATTGCATTCTCTTTTGCGAAATCTCTTAATTTATCAAATTCCATAGCGCCGATCGGTACACACTGCGCATACTCAGCGATTCCTGCATTTCCCGGAGCACAAAAGATTTTGTCTGCTCTTGGGCTCTTTGCCACGCTTGCTGCGATTGCATGCTCTCTTCCGCCGCTTCCTACGATCAATACGTTCATAGTCTCTGCCTCCTTACTCGGTAACGATTGTACGATGTCCTTCTACTTCAACCTTTCCGTTCGCGATCAAATCGATTGCATGTGGAGGATCTTCCATTCAGCCTGTTCCATCACTCTGCGCTGAAGCACTTCCGGGGTATCTCCATTGTGTACTTCTACAGCCTTCTGCAAGATGATCGGGCCTGTATCAGTTCCTTCATCTACGAAATGTACTGTTGCACCAACTACTTTCACACCGCGCTCCAAAGCTGCCTCGTGTACTTTCAATCCATAATAACCTGTTCCACAGAAAGATGGAATCAGAGATGGATGAATGTTGATGATCCGGTTCTTATACTTCTTGATCATCTCCGGCGGGATTACCACAAGGTAACCTGCCAGCACGATCAGATCCGGTTCATATGCATCCACAGCCTTTAAAAGTTCCTGATTGAACACTTCTCTTGACTCGTAGTCCTTCGGAGAAATGCATTTCGCATCGATTCCATTTTCTTTGGCACGTGTCAGTGCATAGGCATTCTTATTATTGCTGATCACGCCACAAGTTCTGTATTCGTGATCATTCCATTCTTTACGCTGTCGATGATTGCCTGAAGGTTTGTTCCGCCTCCTGACACCATACTTAAGACTCTTAACATAAAGTCACTCCCTTTTCGCCAACCTCAATCTTGCCGACTACATATGGCTGATCTCCCGCTTCACGAATTGCATCCATTGTCTTATCAACGTCTGCCGGATCAACAGCGAGAACCATTCCAAGTCCCATGTTGAATGTGTTGTACATCATCTGCTCTTCGATTTCGCCCTCTTTTGCAAGTTTTGCAAAGATTGGTGGAATCGGGTAGCTGTCTTTTTCTACAACTGCATGAGTTCCTTCTTTAAGCATACGCGGAATGTTCTCATAGAATCCGCCACCTGTGATATGGCTGCATGCTTTTACTGTAACACCTGCATTTTTGATGCTTTTAAGTGCTTTTACATAGATTCTTGTCGGAGCAAGAAGTGCCTCTCCAAGAGTAGTTCCAAGATCATCATAATAAGTATCTAAAGATTCTTTTGTAATATCAAATACTTTTCTTACAAGTGAAAATCCGTTGCTGTGAACACCTGTAGAAGCCATTCCGATCAGAACATCTCCGGCTGCAAGATTCTCTCCTGTGATCATATCTTTCTTATCGCAAACACCAACTGCGAATCCTGCAAGATCATATTCATCTTCTGGCATAAGTCCCGGATGCTCTGCTGTCTCTCCACCGATCAGAGCTGCATCGGACTGCTTACATCCTTCTGCAACACCTTTTACGATTGCAGCGATCTTCTCCGGATAATTCTTTCCACATGCAATGTAATCCAGGAAGAACAGCGGCTCTCCACCTGCACATGCGATATCGTTCACGCACATAGCAACAGCATCAATTCCGATTGTGTCATGCTTATCCATTACCATAGCAAGTTTTACCTTTGTTCCGCATCCATCTGTACCGGAAAGAAGAACAGGCTCTTCCATCTCTTTGATCTTCGCAAGAGAGAAAGCTCCTGAGAATCCGCCAAGTCCTCCGAGAACTTCTGCGCGCATTGTCTCTTTTACATATTCTTTCATTAATTCCACTGATTTGTAACCGGCTTCAATATCTACACCTGATGTCTTGTAATCCATCGTAAATCTCCTTTTCTTTCGAATCGTAATATTTATTTATTGTTGAGATATTCCTCATAACCAACTTCTGCAAGTCTGTCTGCTTTTGCCTGTACCGTATCTTTCATCTCTGCAGAATAAGCTTTCAGTTTCTCTAAAAGCTCCGGATCTGACATTGCAAGCATCTTTGCTGCAAGAATTGCCGCATTCATACCGCCGTCGATTGCAACTGTAGCAACCGGGATTCCAGGTGGCATCTGAACGATTGAATAAAGTGCGTCCATACCCTCCAGATTCTTCCCTGACATTGGGATACCAATTACCGGCATTGGGAAAAGTGCTGCGCACATTCCCGGCAGATGTGCTGCCATACCTGCTCCTGCAATAATTACTTTGATTCCCTTTCCTTCAGCTGCCTTTGCCCAGTCAAAAAAGACATCCGGCATACGGTGTGCTGAAATGATCGTCATCTCATAATCGATTCCAAACTTCTCCAGTGTGGCTGCTGCCTTACTCATCACCTTCAGATCTGAGTCGCTGCCCATGACAATTCCTACTTTTGGCATATCATTTCCTCCTCAGTGGTATACTGTTTTCCTTCCCTTGGAAACTTTGTTTATTTATTATCCATACTTATGAAAGATTCCATTTAATCATCTATTAACTATCCAATTACCTATAGGATTTCCTTAGAATCCCGCTTCATCCAAAGGCTCATTAAGTACCTCTGTTCCCGGCAATACGAATCTTCCGTCCTCTAATAGTATAATGTCTTTTCCCTCGTTTGTCACTACACTTATTTCTTCTAATTCTTTATAAGGCACGGTTATATCTGTATGACAGTTAAAGTATGCTTTTGATACATCTTCCTTACGAAGAAGAGAACAGGAATTATCTTTCGCCACAATTTCCTTTCCATTCGGATTGTAGACTCTGATTTCCTCGCTCCAGGAATAACATGTATCTCCTACTGCAAAATGCGGTCCTGTCTTCTCTGCGATCAGAATCGGCATCTTATCTTCTATATTAAATTTCTTTGCTGCCACATATGCAGTCGTATTTGTTCCAATTGCGAACTCACCAAGCGGAAGAGTCTCATGATTCTTCAACACATTATCGTAAATGTATTTCTTATTCTGTGCTTCATCCTCAAAGTTCGTACATGTATAGTCGGTGATCTTTCCATCCTGAAATGTCAGCTTCAGATTCTCATACTGAAGTCCGTCCAGATATACCTTGCTTACGTGAAGTATGCCGTTCGTCCCTTCCAGAACCGGTGATGTAAATACTTCTCCGACAGGAATATTCACATCTGCCACACAATTTTCGAAGATTGTCTCCTTCTGTGTGTCTTTCAGATGATATAACTGTACTGTAATATCTGTCTGGTTTTCTCCTTTTCCTCTTACATGTACACAAGTTCCCTGATCTAACGCATCGATCATTGTCTGCTGCACTTTTTCATAAAGTTTCGCGTCTAATGTATTGATCTTGATCACTTCATCAAAGATCTTTGCATAATCTGCTCCAATCTCCGGCACCGGATAAGCAACAATCGTGAAACTTCTTTCCTCACCCTTGATATACTCATTCGTGATCTGTCCTGATCTGCTGCTAAAGAGAAGATCCAGTTCTCTCTGCGCCTCATCATATGCCGGTGCTGTTTCTTTCGCTTCCGGTGAAAATGGAGTCTCACCGAAGATCTCCATAACTGCCGGTCCTGCAACGCCTGCTGCCATCTCTTTATTTTGCTCAAAAACGGTCTTCATCACCTCAAGCTTACGTTCTACATAACGCTTATCCATAAAGAGTGCCTGGTCCTGTCTGTGATCATACTCATACTGCTGATTCGCAATCGCACCGTAATATCCAATCTTGTGGTGCTCTCTCTTTGTGATCACGCTGGAGGCAGCGCGATAAATAACCGGCTTTAATCCCATCTTACGGAAGTTCTCGATTGCAAGGCAGATCACCTTTTCAAATCCAAGGCTGTAACGGATATTTACAATCGATTTCTTTGACAGATCTTTTCCAGTATTAATAAAACCAACCCGATATCCTTCCGTATATACATCTGCCATCTTCTGCAGTGTCTCCTGCGGCAGATTTCTCAGATGATGAGCTGTTCCAAGTTCATTCTTGGAAATGTACTCACCGAATTCATACAGATAATCATCTTCATCAAGATCTGCCTTCTCAATGATCTGTACTGCAAAATCCGCTGACGGATCCATCTGCTCCAGAATTCGGTCTGCATAAAATACATCGCAGTAATCGCTTGCATACCAATACAGAATCTCCTTGATCTGCTCCGGCTTTGGAACCGGATTCTCTTCCTCACTCATTCCCTCGAAACAGGTATAGACTTCGAGAAACAACTCATAGAGGATTGTCAGATAATCCTTGCGCTGTTCAAATACATACGGAATTCCTGCTCTGATTTCCGTATACAACAAACTTAAAAGCTGTCCCATCTCCTGCCCCAATTTTTCACAGGCATAGTCTTGATTGGCATAGCTTGTCTGATATTTCTCTCCTATAATATCACTATAAAGAATCCTGTTCAGGCTACGCTTTTCTTCAAGACTTAAGCTGTCCCAGCTTCCATCTTCTAGCTTTTTTCGTGTATTCTCTAACTCAAGCAGAAACAAGGTACAATCCTGAAAATAAGAAATATATGCTGTATTCACTGTTTCTTCTGTCACGATCGTGCGCAGACGCTCAACTGCCAGTTCGTGACGCTGTGTGCACTGTTCATTTTTCTCCTTCTGTAACTCACTTAACTTTCCGATCATAAGTTCAGACCTCCAACAAAAATTCCAAGGAAGCACAAGATCTGCACAATACCGATCCCGATTCCACATTTGCAGGAAAGATATTTTCTATCCTGCTCCTCAAATCCTTTTATTGCATTCCAGATTCCATAGATATCAATCATTAAAGAAAGGATTGCAATCCCTCCGACAATTCCGGCTGCCTTTCCTCTCGTCAGGAATGCATATCCAACACATCCCAGCAAGAGAGCAAGTGACCATCCGGTCAACCAGCAGGAGATCACACCTCTTCTTGACTGCAGATACGCTGCTTTCCCATATTTCTTTGATTGATTACTCTTTCGTTCCTTTTCTTCCTTCTGATTTTTTTCTCTTTCATCGT
>ENA-OQLB01000945-OQLB01000945.1-human-gut-metagenome-genome-assembly--contig:-NODE-945-length-14087-cov-2.899355_pt1 | contig 14087 bp, 16 predicted proteins | sample MGYA00242656_ERZ504813 | MGnify/ENA primary metagenome ERZ504813 (study PRJEB26092, sample SAMD00036388) | human gut metagenome | host: Homo sapiens | study: EMG produced TPA metagenomics assembly of... | reverse complement strand
TCGCCGCTATTATAAGGAGTTGGGCCTGCCGTTTGCTCAGCACTTTCATTTGTGGGGGCTTTACCGATTTTCCTGTCTGCCCACGCACGGACGGCAGAGTAGAGGGCGGCGAAGACAAGCCCGGCCGCGGCCAGATGATCCAGCTGTTTTCCCAGTTGTTGTTCCAGAAGTTGACAGCGAGATACACCGCCGGCACAAGGCACCAGTAGGCCCCGGCAAACCAACCGACACGGCGGTTCGTCCACTTTTCGCGGACGGTGTATTCCCCCGTTTGCAGCAGCTTATCAAGCTGCCCTGGGTCATCACGCCCGGATGAACAACTGTACTGCACCGGCACAATGGCCAGCAGCAGGCCGACTGCGGCAACGATCCAGAAGCCTGGTGCTCCCAGCATGGCCGTGCCCAGGATCGGCACCACGGCCAGCACACAGAGCACCACGCCCTGGGTCATGCTGCGGCGGTAGGTGGGCGCATACTCCTGTTTCTGCCGCTCCACGATGCCCTCCACACCATAGGCAAGGGCGATCTGCTCTTTTTCCAGATATTCGAACGCTTCAGCCGGATGGCGGCGGGCAGGATGAGCAGCAGCCCCAGCGCGACGAAGAGCAGCAGGAAGATGACACCGAGCCCTGCCATCCGCTCTTCGTTGGGTGTACCATCGCTCCATGCGCCCAGAACAAGCAGCGCGATGGGGCTGAGGATGCACAAGCCCACACCCGCCGCCATCTTCCCATGCACGGCCCGCACCGTGCTGAGATATGCGTTTGCCTCGTCAAACGAGACGGTGCGGCAGGGTTCCGTCACCCGCTCTTCCTTCGGCAGCGGGGCCGTGGCATCGGGCTGTTCCAACTCATCTTTTAATAAGTAGTCAGTGCTCACTTCAAACAGAGCACTCAGCTTCAGAATTTTATCCAAGTCAGGGATGGACGTTCCGCCCTCCCACTTCGAGACAGCCTGACGCGAAACGTTCAACTGATCGGCAAGCTCTTCTTGGCTCCATCCATTCTGGCGGCGGAGAAGGGCAATTTTTTCGGCTAAGATCATAGTGTTCTCTTTTCTGCCGCAGGGCGGCATATCAATGGATTTCGGCGGACGTCCTCTATGCCGTTATCATAGCAGATTTTCCAGTTGACAACCACCAATTACGGCTTGAAATTTGTCAACCAGCGGTTGCAACCACGCAAAAAGCGCCTGCACCCAGCATAATCGCATGGGCACAGGCGCCTTCGTCTATACTATCTGTTACTTCAGCAGATTGTTATCCGTAAAGTAGTCGATCTGCATGGACTTGCGCACCTCGGCGAGGGTGGCGGCGGCGGCCTTTTCGGCCACAGCGCTGCCCTCCTTCAGGATCTCCACGACCTCGGGCAGGCGCTGCTCCCACTCCTTGCGGCGGTTGCGGATGGGCTCCAGCTCGGCCTGCATGACGCTGTTCAGGAACTTCTTCACCTTCACGTCGCCCAGACCGCCGCGCTGATAGTGTGCCTTCAGCTCGTCGAGGTTCTGGTACTCGGGCAGGAACTCGGCAAAGTGCTCCGGGCGGCTGAACGCATCCAGATAGATGAAGACGGGGTTGCCCTCCACCTTGCCGGGGTCTGCACGCGCAGGTGGTTCGGGTCGGTGTACATGGACATGATCTTCTTCTTGATGTCCTCGGGCTCGTCGGAGAGGTAGATGCAGTTGCCGAGGCTCTTGCTCATCTTGGCCTTGCCGTCGGTGCCGGGCAGGCGCAGGCAGGCGCTGTTCTGGGGCAGAACGATCTCCGGCTCCACCAGAGTCTCACCGTAGACGGCGTTGAACTTATGGACGATCTCGCAGCACTGCTCGATCATGGGGCGCTGGTCCTCACCTGCGGGGACGGTAGTGGCCTTGAAGGCGGTGATGTCCGCGGCCTGGCTGATGGGGTAAGTGAAGAAGCCCACCGGGATGCTGGACTCGAAGTTCTTCTGCTGGATCTCGGCCTTGACGGTGGGGTTGCGCTGCAGGCGGGAGACGGTGACGAGGTTCATATAATAGAAGCTCAGCTCGGTCAGCTCCGGCACCATGGACTGGATAAAGATGTGTGCCTTGGCGGGTCGATGCCCACGGCAGATAGTCCAGAGCGACCTGCAGGACGTTCTGACGCACCTTCTCCGGGTTGTCGGCGTTGTCGGTGAGGGCCTGTGCGTCAGCGATCATGATATAGATCTCGTCGAACTTGCCCGAGTTCTGCAGCCGGACACGCTCCTTCAGAGAGCCGACATAGTGGCCGACGTGGAGCCGGCCCGTCGGGCGGTCGCCCGTCAGAATGATCTGTTTCATACTTTTCTCCTTTTTCATCAGGCGCATTTTCCTCAGCTCTCCGTCACAGCTGACGCTGTGCCGCCTCCCCTGACAGGGAAGGCTCTGGCGAAAAGGGTAAGTTTTCGGTTTTGCCAAGGGCTCTCCCATCCGGAGAGCTGGGTGCCGCAGACGGCCTGAGAGGTTCATTTTTTATAAGTATATCCCCCGCCGCTTTCCCTGTCAACAAAAGCCGCACCGGAACGGACAAAAAAGAAAAAGCGATGGAAAACTTCCATCGCTTTACTGGCGCCTCTTGCCTGACTCGAACAGGCGACACCCTGATTAACAGTCAGGTGCTCTAACCGACTGAGCTAAAGAGGCATCTATATAAAACGGCGCAGAGCCGTTTTACTACTAAAATGGTGACCCGTACCGGAATCGAACCGATGTTAAAGGCGTGAGAGGCCTCTGTCTTAACCGCTTGACCAACGGGCCATACTACCATTGCATCGAGTGTTGTTCCCGACTCGACTATTCTAGCACAGCACACCCGCTTTGTCAACAGGCATTTTCAATTTTTCAGCAAATTTTCGAAAAGATCAGAACAGCCGACGCACTCTGCCCTTCACAGCCCCCAGAAGGACGTTCAGGTAAAGGCCCATGACGCTCTCCACCTCGCCCAGCTCCATGCTCTGGCGCTGGGGCAGCCGGCCAGCGTACCGCGGTAGAGGCAGCGCAGCTCGGCAGCTCGGCGTAATCGCTGGGGTGCATGAGGGTGCTGGGCTTTGGCAGCTCCAGCGCACCGCTCTTCTGGAGCACCTCGCTGACGAACTGGGAGCAGAAATAATGCCGACGGCGCTGCCAGCGGATATGCATCCAGCAGAGCAACAGACCCAGCGAATTGAAGCGGTAGAGCTCCCCGTGGTGCATCATGTGCTGGGTGCGGCGCTTGGCGCGGGTGTAGGCCTCATCCGTCACTTCCAGCGCGTAGAGGGCGCAGGGGATGTTCTCCCGCATGAGGAACACACCCCGGTTCAGGTACTCCCGGCTGGGACCTGCGGGGAACATGGTATAACCATTCTTGCGGGTAGAGCTGTAGAGGGTGCTCAGGTCCTCGTCAAAGGCGAGGGAGATGTGGGTGTACTGCGCACCGGTCAGACTGTACACGAGGTTCGAGAGCAGGGTGCCGGAGCGGGTAAGAAATATGTAAAGCGTCTTCATCGTCGTTGTTTCTCCATGCTGGCGGCTCATGGCCGCGGGTCAGATTGACTCAGTATATCATAAGTCGTACGTTTTTTCCAGATAAATCGCAAAATATCCACAAATATTTTGTGTCTCTACTTATAATACGTTTTTTCGCGGCCCAAAATTGCAGCCTCTTCTCTCCTGATTTCCGCTCCTTGTATCCTAAATCGATAAAATTTTATCAAAGATTTGTTTTTGGCTTAAAATCTTTAATTTGTGCAGCAAACGGGCCAGGATTTTTACGAAACCGTCTCAAATACCACGGATTCTTAATAAGATTTGTTACTTTTACCCGAAGAAAACCGCTCCGCCGGTTGATTTCAGCCCCAATTTATGTATAATGATATACAGGAGAATACGCATCTGTATTTCTTTTCATCGTCCTTTTGCGGTGTCCTTTTGGCTGAGGGCAGCTTACCGCTGGTGTCTGGGCGATGGATCTGAACGAAAGAAGAGGTATAAGTATCATGGCAAAGTTGGATCTGAGCAAGTATGGTATCACCGGCACGACCGAGATCGTGTACAACCCCTCTTACGAGCAGCTGTTCGAGGAGGAGACCAAGCCCGAACTGGAAGGCTACGAGAAGGGCCAGGTCAGCGAGCTGGGCGCTGTCAACGTCATGACCGGCATCTACACCGGCCGCTCCCCCAAGGATAAGTTCATCGTCATGGACGAGAACTCCAAGGACACCGTGTGGTGGACCAGCGACGAGTACAAGAACGACAACCACCCCGCTTCTCAGGAAGCCTGGGAAGCTGTGAAGGAGATCGCCAAGAAGGAGCTCTCCAACAAGCGCCTGTACGTCGTGGATGCTTTCTGCGGCGCCAACAAGGACACCCGCATGGCCGTCCGCTTCATCATGGAAGTGGCCTGGCAGGCACATTTCGTCACCAATATGTTCATCAAGCCCACCGCTGAGGAGCTGGCAAACTTTGAGCCTGATTTCGTTGTCTACAACGCTTCCAAGGCTAAGGTCGAGAACTACAAGGAGCTGGGCCTGAACTCCGAGACTGCTGTGCTGTTCAACATCACCAGCAGGGAGCAGGTCATCGTCAACACCTGGTACGGCGGCGAGATGAAGAAGGGTATGTTCTCCATGATGAACTACTTCCTGCCGCTGAAGGGCATGGCTTCCATGCACTGCTCTGCCAACACCGATATGGAGGGCAAGAACACTGCCATCTTCTTCGGTCTGTCCGGCACCGGCAAGACCACCCTGTCCACCGACCCGAAGCGTCTGCTCATCGGCGATGACGAGCACGGCTGGGACGACAACGGCGTCTTCAACTTCGAGGGCGGCTGCTACGCTAAGGTCATCAACCTGGACAAGGACTCTGAGCCCGACATCTACAACGCCATCAAGCGCAACGCTCTGCTGGAGAACGTCACTCTGGACGCTGAGGGCCACATCGATTTCGCCGACAAGAGCGTGACCGAGAACACCCGCGTCTCCTACCCCATCGACCACATCCAGAACATCGTCCGCCCCATCTCTTCTGCACCCGCAGCCAAGAATGTCATCTTCCTGTCCGCTGATGCATTCGGCGTCCTGCCCCCGGTCTCCATCCTGACCCCGGAGCAGACCCAGTACTACTTCCTGTCCGGCTTCACCGCAAAGCTGGCCGGCACCGAGCGCGGCATCACCGAGCCCACCCCCACCTTCTCTGCCTGCTTCGGTCAGGCCTTCCTGGAGCTGCACCCCACCAAGTACGCTGAGGAGCTGGTCAAGAAGATGCAGAAGAGCGGCGCAAAGGCTTATCTGGTCAACACCGGCTGGAACGGCACCGGCAAGCGCATCTCCATCAAGGATACCCGCGGCATCATCGACGCTATCCTGAGCGGCGCTATCAACGAGGCTCCCACCAAGAAGATCCCCTACTTCGACTTTGAGGTCCCCACCGCTCTGCCCGGCGTTGACCCCGCCATCCTCGACCCCCGCGACACCTACGCAGATGCCGCTCAGTGGGAAGAGAAGGCCAAGGATCTGGCTGGCCGCTTCATCAAGAACTTCGCAAAGTACGAGGGCAACGAGCACGGCAAGGCTCTGGTCTCCGCCGGCCCCCAGCTGTAAGCTGACAGCACCTCTTACATAAGGCCATAAGATCAAGACCCCTCCGATCTCCCGCAAAAAGGAGGTCGGAGGGGTCTTTCTTGTGATCCATCTCGTTTTATAGTACTCTGCGGAGGATACTGCGCATGAAAAAAGCAACGGTCAACGACTACTTCCGACACCACTGGGTGAAGCTCATGCTCTTCGCGCTCTTTACGGCGGCGGTATCCTTTTTCGCGCCGCTGAAAAACTTCCAGCTCAAGTGGCTCATCGACTCCAAGAGCAAGCAGGAGGCGCTGGGCTATATGGGGCTGGTGTTCCTCATCACCTTCACCAGCTGGTTTTTCGAACGGCTGAGCCGCCGCTCCTTTACAAAACTCGCCTGCGGTGCCGTGGAGCAGGTACGGGGACAGGTCATGGAGCGGGTGCTGCGCCGCCCGGTGTCCCAATATCAGCGGGAGGGCGACGCAGCTATCTCTCCCTGCTGACCACCGACCTGCGCACCCTCTACGACGACTATTATATGTCCCTCTTCAACATCGCATTCTGGGGCGGCATCATGCTCTGTGCGCTGGGGATGTACCTTTACATCAGCCCGGTGATGCTGGCGGCCATCCTGCTTGTGACCGTGCCGCCGCTGGTCCTGCCCCGGAAGATGAATGAGCGGCTCAAAGCTCCCGAGACGCTTTTTCGCTCCAGATGGCGGGCTACACCCAGCAGCTCAAGGAGCTTCTGGGCGGGTTCGAGGTCATCCGGGGCTTTCTGCGGGAGGACGCCTATGCCGCCCGCCACCGGGATGCTGCCCGGCAGGCCCGTGACAGCGAGCAGGCCTACCAGCAGAGCCTCAACGCCATGGTGGTCAACACCTCTCTCATCAGCAACCTCATCTTCCCCATCGTCATGCTGGTGGGCCTTTTTCTCGCTTTCGACGGGCGGCTGACGATGGGCACCGTCTCCACCGCCGCCAGCATGGCGAACTTCGTCATCACGCCCTGTAATCAGATCGCCCAGTGCTGGGCCAAGGTCAGATCTTCGAAGGGCATTCGTCAGCGGCTGGAAGCAGCCATGTCCGGCCCGGAAAAAGTCTCTGCGGGCCGGGCCATCGATAAACTCGAGCACATCGAGTGCAAGGACACCGGCTTTGCCTACCCCGGAGCCGCTGCACCGGTGCTGCGCGGCGTCCGGCTGACGGTCTCCGGGCAGGAAAAAGCCGTCCTCGTAGGCGAAAGCGGCTGCGGCAAGTCTACACTGGCAAAGCTGCTGTTCCAGTACTACCCAGACTATACCGGCAGCATCCTCTTCAACGGCCAGCAGCTGCGGGACATCGACCGTCAGAGCCTCTACCGGCGGGTAGGCTACATTGCCCAGACGACCTATCTCTTCAATGACACCCTCCGCAGCAACATCTGCCTCGGCGCGGACTTCCCCGAGGCTCAGCTTTCCCACGCCATCGGGACGGCGGGCCTCACCGACTGGGTGAGCACCCTGCCCGACGGCCTCGACACCCTCATCAGCGAGAACGGCAAAAATCTCTCGGGCGGGCAGCGCCAGCGCATCGGCATCGCGCGGCTGGCACTTCGCCGGTACGACCTCATCATCGCCGACGAGATCACCGCCAGCCTCGACCCCGACACCAGCGGACAGGTCATGGAAAATCTGCTCGCTCTCCCCTGCATGGTGGTGGCCATCACCCACGACGTCTCGGGGGCGTTCATGAAGCAGTTTGACAAGGTATACCGGGTGGAGCACGGAAGCGTCACACAAGCATAAAAGGAGAGCCTGTGCCGGGTTTCAGCACAGGCCCTCCTCTTGTTTTTACCGGTTATTTTGCCGCGTCGAACTCGGCCAGAATATCTTCCGTGGGAGCCGGGGTCACGAGGCTGACCACCACGCAGACGGCCAGCATCTGGCTGTCCGCCGTGGACATCGTAGCCGCCAGGATGCCTGCAAGGATGAGTCCGGCGAGGCGATGCCTGCCAGTTCGGATAAAGAAAATGATGAAAATAAAGAAGATGACAGATTATTTTGCGGCTTCGCCTTCGGGGAAGATGATCTTGTTCACGAAGAAGAAGATGACCATCGAGATGCCGCCGTTGAGCACCGTGTGCCGATGTTGTAGATGAAATCAGGCACCAGCAGACCGGCCACAGCCACCCAGATGCAGTTGATGGAGTTGACGATGCAGGTGATGAGGCAGAAGGCCAGCAGATACCAGCCGATCTGCCTGGCGAGGCTGCCCTTGCTGCGGAAGACGAGGTTGCGCTGGAGGGGGAAATTGATGCACTCGCCGATGACCATGGCCACCATGTAGGCGCAGAAGTAGGGCAGGCCGCCGTGGGCCGCGTCGTAGCCGAGGATATTCCACTTGAAGGTCTCGCCGAACAGGGTGATGTCGATGCCCGGCCAGCCGAAGTCCACCACCGGCAGGCTTGCAAACGCCTTGGGCAGGAACTGCAGAAGCAGATATTTGAACAGGGTGATGAGGTTGGACACGATGACGAACAGTCCGCCCTCCCGCACCCATTTGGCCGCGGCCGGATGCTTTGCGGCAAAGTTATTCCAGAAATTCATGGCCTTGTTCCTTTCAGCTGTTTTTGAGCCGGTTTTCCATCTGGCTGTTCAGGATGAGATTCTTGACGAACTCATAGATGACCCGAAGGATGCCCACGAGCCAGAAGCCTTTCAGTTCCCAGACGAGGCCGTCCACCATGCCCATGCTCACCATGCCGTTGGTCATCTTGGCCAGCGCGCGCAGCGGCATATTATACTGGAACACGGTGTTCAGGTCGGGGGTGCCTTTTGCAAAGCTGCTGTCCAGACGGCAGCGCAGCACCTTCTGTGCCACCCAGCCCAGCGGACTGCGGCCATGGTCCATCTCGCCCAGCGTCATGTTCCGGTCGATGCGGACGACATCCTCCGGGATCGGGTGGCCCAGCAGAGCCTCGAACTCGGCGTCGGTCACATAGGTGATCTGGCCGGAGACGTAGTGGAGCAGGTCGAGACCCTCGTAGGGGTCGGGAGCGTCGGTCCCCTTGACGGAGACTTCCGCCGTCAGCCGGATGTCCGCGCTGGATGCACCCACGCGGAGCTGATAGCTTCCGCCTTCGACTTCCCAGCGGTCAGTCCTGACGTTCCAGTAGCGGAACGCTTGTCGTCCAGAGCGATGCTCACCGTCCTGCTCTCGCCGGGGGCGAGGAAGACCTTTGCAAAGCCCTTCAGCTCCTGCGCCGGACGAAAGATTTTTGCGTCCTGCTTTGCGACGTAGAGCTGGACGATCTCGGCGCGGCACAGCTGCCGGTGTTGGTGACGGTGAGGGTCACGCCCTTCTCGTCTGGCTTCAGATCACTGTACTCGAAGGTGGTGTAGCTCAGGCCGTAGCCGAAGGGGAACGCCACCGGCACGTCGGCGGTCTGATAGTACCGGTAGCCCACATACAGGCCCTCGCGGTACTCCACGTTCCGGCCCTCGCCGCCGAAGTTCGCCTTGGCGGGGGTATCGTCGTTGAGCCTGCGCCCAGGTCTGGGACAGCTTGCCGCAGGGGCAGAGCTTGCCGGTGAGGACGTCTGCGGCTGCGCCGGCACCTGCCTTGTCCGCCCAGTCGCGCCGTAGACCAGCGCCCTGCACTGGCCGACCCACGGCGTCTCTACCGGCGCACCGGCGCTCAGCAGAACGACGACGTTCGGGTTGACGGCAGCCACAGCGGCCAGAAGCTGCTGCTGGTTCTCGGCCAGCTTCATGTCTGCGCGGTCGAGGCCTTCGCTCTCCCTCAGCTCATCGAGGCCGAGGCAGAGCAGAACGGTGTCGGCCTTCTTTGCGAGGGCCACAGCCTCTTCCAGCTTCTCGGCGCCAGCTGCACCCTGACGCTCAAAACCGGAGGCATAGCCCACGAGGGTGATGCCGCTGTCGTCGGCCTTGATGCAGTCCAGCAGGGTGTCCACCTGCAGGGCGTTGACGGCGCTGGAGCCTGCGCCTGATAGCGGGGCGTCTCGGCAAAGTCGCCGATGACGGCCAGCTTCTCATTGGGCTTGAGCGGCAGGATGCCGCCCTCGTTCCTGAGCAGGACGATGCTCTCTGCGGCCGCGCGGCGGGCAAGCTTATGGTGCGCGGCCGCGTCGAAGGTGCGGGGCGCTTTTTCCACGCAGCGTGGGTGGAGAGCACCAGTTCCAGCATCTCGTCGAGGCGGGCGTCCACGTCGGCCTCGGAAATTCTGCCGCCCTGTACGGCCTTCATCAGCTCCCGGATGGAGTCGCCGCCGGGACAGGGCATTTCGAGGGTGGAGCCGTTCTTCACGCCGAGGGCGTGGTCATTGGAGCCGCCCCAGTCGGTGACGACGGCCCCGTCGAAGCCCCAGTCCTTCCGCAGAATGTCCTGCAGCAGGTGGGCATTCTCGTTGGCGTAGGTGCCGTTGATGAGGTTGTAGGAGGTCATGATGGTCTTGGGCTTTGCCTCTTTCACCACGATCTCGAAGCCGGTCAGATACAGCTCCCGCAGGGTGCGCTCATCGAGCACCGAGTCGCTGGCCATGCGGCGCAGCTCCTGACTGTTGACCGCAAAGTGCTTGGGGCAGGCAGCGATGCCGTTTTTCTGGATGCCGCGCACATAGGCGGCGGCCATCCTGCCCGCGAGGATGGGGTCTTCCGAGAAATACTCGAAGTCGCGGCCGCAGAGGGGGCTGCGCTGGATATTCAGGCCGGGGCCGAGCAGGACAGCCACTTCCTGTGCGGCGGCTTCCTCGCCCAGTGCCTCGCCCACGGCTTCGCCCAGCTTCTCATCCCAGCTGCACGCAGTGGCGGAAGAGGTCGGAAAGCAGGTTGCCGGAACGCTGGGGTTGAGGCCAGATGGTCGGCGGCGCGGCCTGCTTGCGGACACCATTGGGGCCGTCCGAAAGGGTGATGGCCGGGATGCCCTTGCCCGGCAGAGCGCGGGTAGTAAAGACAGTCTCGCCCGAGAGCAGGGCGCATTTTTGCTCTAAGTTCAGTTTTTGGATGATGTCAGCGTGTTTCATGGATCGCTCCTGATAAAAAAGAAGAGGTGGCGGGCGCTCTGCCCGCCGCCCCTTTCGGTTTTGTGTTACTCAGACGGTTTTGATGTTGTCCTCTTTCTTTTTGCGGAAGCGGAGGATCGTCAGAACGACCAGAACCGCGATCAGACCGCCGCAGACGCCATCCACCGCGTAGATGACCTTCTGGTAAGGCTCGACCTTTGCCAGATAACGGCTGCCCGGCATACCGCCGTTCATTGCCTTGGAGTTTGCAATAGTATACAGGATGTTGTGGACTGCCTCACGGCCATAGTGATAATCCGAAACATCATTCTTGTTGAAGGTATAGCGTGCGCCGGTGGGCAGGTTGGTCAGCTTGCCATCAGCACCCGCCTGAATCATCTGACCCGCATCCATGAACACGCCGGTATTTGCATTATCGGTGATAATGAAGCCATGGAAGCCCCACTCATTGCGGAGGACACCGGTAACAAGGTTGTAGTCGCCGCCGGCCCATGTATAGCCAATGCGGTTGAAGGAAGTCATAACGCCGGTCACGGACGGGATCTCTCTGGTGGCATTGCTATAGGAGCCATCGCCGTTGTCCTTTGCATAATTCATCTGGACGTCATCGGTCTTGATGCACATTTCAAAGGGCTTCAGATAGATCTCGCGCGCAGCCTGTTCGTTCAGGAAGGTTGCAATGCTGAACTGTCCCTCGCGGTCGCCGCGGTGGTTTTCCTGATCGTTGACAGCAAAGTGCTTGACAAAGACGTACATACCACGGGAGCTACACCCTTGCACTCAAGAGAAGCGATGTGCCGCCAACAAAGGGATCTTCAGAATAATACTCGCTGTTACGGCCGGAGAATGCCGTGCGGTGCATATTGACAGCAGGTGCATACCAGCCATCAACGCCCAGATAGTAGGATTCGTCGCCGATGTTTTCGCCATAGTGGTAGGCAGATCATCGTTGTAGGTCTGTGCCAGAACGATCACGCCGCAGTGCGTGATGTTGCCCTTGAAGTAGAAGTTGCCGCTTGCATCAACGCCATAGTTGATCAGGCCGGTGGCAGCGTCGCGATCGGTCGTGGAGGGCTTATCCACCGACTTGATGGCAGCCGTGCCATAGCCGGACTGCGTGATCAGGGTCTGATAATCGCTGGGGGTCAGCTGGTCGAGCAGTTCATCCCACTTTTCATCATCGTAATCAAGACCGCGCATATCGATCAGACCCAGACCGTTGTCCTTGCCATAAACGATCTCATCGGTCAGGGCGGAGAAGTCGGTGGGGTTCAGGGAATCAAAAGAATCCAGCTTTGCAAGATCTTCCTTACGGATTGTCTTGCGGTAGGTATAGGATGCAGCGTTACCGCTGGCATCGGTACCATTGATGGGGTTGCCCCAGGTGCTGATCTGGTCGCTGACCTCGCCGTCAACGGTCGGCCAGGTGCCAGTCCAGTCACTGCGGGAGAGATACTGCAGCCCGCCGTTTGCATGGTCGAGCTGATTGGTGATCTCCACACCGGTCGTGGTGTCGAGCTTGTAGGTCGTGGTATCCACGGTGCCGTTTGCCGGGGTGTAGATTTCAACAAAAGCAGTGTCGCCATCCGCGGTCATACCGTCTGCCACGCTCTTTCCCTTGGCAGAGAGGATGTTGTTGACCGCTTCGTGTGCGTTTTTAGCTGCGGTGATATAATAATCGCCCGCATCCAGAATGTAGGTCTTGGCATTGACGTAGTCGTAAGACTTCAGCTGCTCCTGATCAAAGGTGATCTTCACCGTCTCGCTTGCGCCGGGAGCCAGCTCTGCAGTTTTGGCATAGCCCACCAGCTCCACAGCAGCCTTTTCCACCTTGTTTGCCTTGTCGTAATCGGTATAGGGGCTCTGCGCATAGACCTGTACGACATCCTTGCCGGCCACATCACCCGTATTGGTGACCTTGACGGTCACAGTGCAGGTATCGCCATCCCAGCTGGTATCGTAATCAGACCACTCGAAATCCGTGTAGGACAGGCCGTATCCAAAGGGATACATCACAGCATCCGCATAGTTGTAATCACCGGCATTGCCCTGACCAGCACCTTGTCCTCGTAGCGGGTCTCGTAGTAGCGATAGCCGACGTAAATGCCTCTTTGTAGCTGACATAGTTATACTTGGTGATATTTCCGTTTTCATCGTAATAAGCAAAGTCACCGAAGTTCTGAGCAGCGGGGCTGTTCATTGCATCGACCTCATAAGTATCAACGGTACGTCCAGAGGGGTTGACCTTGCCGGAGAAGATCTCTGCCAGAGAGCACAGACCGTAATCACCCATTGCCGGAGCAGAGATGATGGTATGGATGCTGGGATAGTTCTCGACCCAGCTCAGGTCAACTGCTGCGCTGGAATTGAGCAGAAGAACCACATCGTCAAAGTTATCGTTCAGATACTGCAGGATCTCCAACTCGGTAGAATCCGGCTCCAGATAAGTCTTGGTCTTATCCTCTTCCACATCGGTGTGGTTGTACATGGAGCGGGGCATATCACGGCCTTCGCCCGCCACACGGCTGAACACAAAAACAGGAACCGTATTCTTCATGGAATCGGTCAGACCCGGCTCTGCTTTCATGACAGACAGGGGGCATTCGTTGATGGAAAAGTCCTCGTCATCACCATAGGAAACAGAACCAACGCCCAGACCGTAGTCCTTGCCGTTGCCTTCAGAATAAAACTTCCAGAGCGCTTCATTAACGCCAAAGCCTGCATCTTCAAAAGCAGTTTTCATATCGACCTTATTGCCGCCAATGTAGCTGACTGCCGAATGGCTGACAAAGCTGAAGGTCGTATCCGTGCTGTACGGCATCTTTCCCGCATCGTTCTTCAGTAGAACGATACCCTCTGCGGCGATCTGCTTGTTCAGCGCAACTTCATCCTCAACCAGAGCATCCAGCGTATCAAAACCGGGCTTGCTGTACTCCATGTTGATGCCTTCGGTCTTTGCCTTGCTGTTGTCGATGCCGCCGCTCTTCAGTCCCAAAATGCTCTGCACGCTGCTGGCATTAGGCGGGATCAGCACATTGGCCGCAACAATACCGCCCGCCAATGCGACACACAACACACCCGAAACGGCAGTTTGATGATCTTACCCATCATCTTACTGTCCTTCTTCTTCTGTGCCATAACTGTTAACTCCTTCTCTTTTGGGTACACGACCCGGTTCATGGCTGTTCTCAGGAGTGCGTCCACTCCTTTGCTTGATGTCATTTTATCATATAAACCGCAAAACGAACCGTTCTCCGCATAACCTGTCGTCTCGGATGCGCAATCTGCAAAAGTTTCAAATTAGTCGCAAATTTTATTGTGCTAATCCACAATTTCGAGAGCGGTTTCATTGTGCAGAATAACAAAACTCTCTGTCATCGCTGTGCGATGACAGAGACGTTTCTCACGATGGGACCGGCAGCAGGATCCGCAGGGTGAACCAGCCGTCGGCCCAATGAAGGGTCATGGTGCCGTCGTGGCGCTGGGCGGCCGCCTGCACGCCCTGCAGATCGTAGCCGCCGTGG
>ENA-OQLB01000944-OQLB01000944.1-human-gut-metagenome-genome-assembly--contig:-NODE-944-length-14093-cov-2.519547_pt1 | contig 14093 bp, 15 predicted proteins | sample MGYA00242656_ERZ504813 | MGnify/ENA primary metagenome ERZ504813 (study PRJEB26092, sample SAMD00036388) | human gut metagenome | host: Homo sapiens | study: EMG produced TPA metagenomics assembly of... | reverse complement strand
CTGCCATCCTGCTTGCCACGAATCAAATACCCAAATACGAAAAGAGTCCCGGTACTCAGAAACAGGACACCGATTGTAATAAACCAGATAAAGAATGGCAGCTTCAGGCCATGCCACCAGCAACACACCGATGACCAATGCACAGATACATCTGATATAGAATAATTCATTGTTTTCATATTCAATCATGTCTAATTGGTTAATGAAGCGAATATACTGATTATTTCTGAGAAGACAGATGCAAAATGGATATTAATTTTTCAGACAGAAGAACAAAAGAAGAAAGCCGGAACAGATTTTCCTGTCATAAGCTTAGAACTACATTCTATTGTTCTATAGACTTTAGCAAACAGAATATTCTACCGACTATTCCAATATGTTCTTTCGTACCCATGCCTGAAGATCATCCTTTTATCATATGGCAAATCACTCTATCTGTTCTGTTTCAGGCAGACTTTGTTCATTCTCGTCCTCATCGATCAAAATAGCCCAAAAGAGCCACCATAACAGCAATCCTGCCAACAACACGGCACCTATCCTTATCCAAAGTTTACGTTTCATACACTTCATTTTAATGATTTATTAACTGATGTATTAAAACCATTCCGCCACCCGAAATGTTCATTTATAAAACCAATTTAAAGTAATAAGATTATGAATAATGGAAAATTCTTTGCCGGACTGGCACTAGGAGCGCTGGTCGGCAGTGCATTAAGTTGTTTTGCGCACAGCAACAGAGGCCGCAAATTGAGAAGAGACGTGTATGATGCCATTCAGGACTTACAAGAAGATGCAAAAGACCTGGCTCATCATGCAAAACATAAAGCAGAACAAGTAAGCAGTGAAGTAGCCGGAAAAGTAGGTGAGAAAGTGGAAGAAGTGAAAGGGAAAATACACGAGGCTGCAAATAAATAAAAAAAAAGTAAGTTTTTCTTTGGAGTTTAAAACAAAACGCTTACATTTGCCCCAAATAAAAACAGATTTTATGAATAGAATCATGGTAAATACATATTGGTGGCGTTTCTTACAACTAAACAAGTCGTAAGGGAACCAGACCATGTATATATACCTGACATTCTAATAAGGATATTCAAACTGAAGGCCTGTCGTACTTACGACAGGCCTTTTTTCGTTAGTGCAATTAACAATCAAAATTTAATATAGAACGACAATGAAAACTTATCAGGTAAACAAAGAAGGTTATTATGGCGAATTTGGCGGGGCTATATTCCCGAAATCCTTCATCGCTGTGTGGAAGAGTTAAAAAAATGCCTATTCCAAGTATTGGAAAGTGAAGGATTCAAAAAGAATTCCACCAGTTACTACACGACTATGTGGGACGCCCTTCACCTCTATACCTGGCAAACCGGCTAAGCGAACAATACGGCTGTAAAATCTACCTGAAACGTGAAGATCTGAACCATACAGGAGCACACAAGATCAACAATGTATTAGGACAGGTTCTTCTGGCTAAGAAGATGGGAAAGACACGTGTCATTGCAGAGACCGGTGCAGGTCAGCATGGTGTTGCAACTGCAACTGCAGCCGCTCTTATGGATATGGAATGTGAGATCTACATGGGAAAAGAAGACACAGACAGACAGGCGTTAAATGTATACCGTATGGAACTGCTCGGTGCGAAAGTACATCCTGTTACAACAGGAACCATGACTTTAAAAGATGCGGTTAACGAGACCATGCGTGAATGGGCTAATCGTATGGATGATACACTGTATGTATTAGGATCAGTCATGGGACCACATCCATTTCCAACTATTGTACGTGATTTCCAGAAGGTAATCAGTAAAGAGATTAAAGAACAGATGTTAGAAAAAGAAGGAAGACTTCCAGATGCAGTTATCGCTTGCGTAGGTGGTGGAAGTAATGCGATTGGTGCATTCTATGAATTTATTCCAGATAAAGAAGTAAGACTGATCGGATGTGAAGCAGCAGGTCTTGGGTAGATACAGAAAAACATGCGGCAACCATCGCGAAAGGAACACAGGGGATCTTCCATGGTATGAAGTCGCTATTCTGTCAGAATGAATATGGACAGATCGCACCGGTGTATTCAATTTCAGCCGGACTGGATTATCCGGGAATCGGACCGGAACATGCAATGCTTGCAGAAACAGGACGTGCGGAATATGTACCGGTTACAGACGATGAAGCAGTGGATGCATTTGAATATTTATCAAAGACAGAAGGAATTATCCCGGCGGTGGAAAGCGCCCATGCGGTTGCCTATGCAAAGAAACTTGCACCGACACTTGGAAAAGACAAGATCATCGTGGTAAATATTTCGGGACGTGGAGATAAAGATGTGGCAGCGATTGCAAGATACAGAGGAGTTGAGATTTATGAATAAGATAAAAGACGCATTTAATAATAAGAAAGCATTTATTCCGTTTATCACAGGAGGAGATCCTTCGGTTGAGATTACAAAAGAGTTAATCCTGGCAATGCAGGAGGCAGGGCGCAGATCTGATCGAGATCGGAATTCCATTTTCAGATCCGATCGCAGAAGGGCCGGTCATTCAGGAAGCAGATGAAAGAGCGCTGGCGGCAGGTTGTACACGATAAATTAATGGACATGGTTGAAGTATCAAAGATCAGCTTAAAATCCCGGTGGTTTTCATGACATATATAAATCCAATCTTCGTCTATGGCACGGAGCGGTTCATGAAGCGTGCCGCAGAGTGTGGTATCTGTGGTGTGATCGTACCGGATGTCCCATATGAAGAAAAGGAAGATCTGGCGGGGGCATGTAAAAAGTATGATGTAGAGCTGGTATCGCTGATCGCACCGACTTCGCATGAGAGAATCCAGATGATTGCAAAAGAAGCAGAAGGCTTCCTGTACTGTGTATCATCTCTTGGAGTTACAGGGGTGCGCAAAGAAATTACAACGAACATCGGGGAAATGATTGACAAAGTAAGAGAAGTTACAGACATTCCTTGTGCAGTTGGATTCGGAATCTCCACACCGGAGCAGGCAAAAGAGATGGCGGCATTTTCGGATGGTGCAATTGTAGGATCGGCGATTGTAAGGATTGTAGCAGAGCATGGAACGGACTGTGTGCCATATGTAAAAGAGTATGTGAAGAAGATGAAAGCGGCTGTGGCGGAAGCGTAAAAGACAGAGATAAAGCAATAAAATAATTTTAAAAGCCTGTAATGAAGGACGGTGTGTAAAAGCCGGACAGACAGGTATGCTGGAAGTAAAAGGAAAAAGCAAGAAAAAATTGAAAAAAAGGAAAAACCTCTTGACAATAACATATGTATATGATAATCTACCAAAGGACTGCCGAAGACAGTAGGTGCTTGAAAGAGCGTAAGAACACATTTTATGCGGACGCCTACCGAGGAAAGATCGATACTAAAGTATGACTTATCAACCTCTATGTCTTTGGATATAGAGGTTTTTTTACATTTATATCTATCGGCGGTGTAAACTTACAAATCTACAAGGAGGTGCACCATTCGTGGCAAAAGTTGAATTAAAACAACCAGTTGTACAGGCTATTGCAGAGGACGTGAAAGACGCAACAAGCGTTGTCCTTGTTGACTACCGTGGACTGACTGTTGCAGAAGATACAGAGATGCGTAAACAGTTAAGAGAAGCAGGCGTTGTCTACAAAGTTTGTAAGAACACAATGATGAAGAGAGCTTTTGAAGGAACTGATTTCGCAGCATTAGATGAGCACTTAGAAGGACCAAGCGCTATTGCTATTTCTAAAGATGATGCAACAGCTCCAGCAAGAATCCTTTGCAAATTCGCAAAGAATGCAAAAGCCCTTGAATTAAAAGCAGGTGTGGTTGAAGGAACGTTATATGATGCAGACGCATTAAATGAACTTGCTAAAATTCCTTCAAGAGACGAGCTCATTTCCAAATTACTTGGAAGCTTACAGTCACCTATCACAAACCTGGCTCGCGTTCTCAATCAGATCGCAGAAAAAGGTGGAGCAGATGCTTGTGAAGCAGCTCCGGCAGCAGAGGAAGCTGCAGAGGCACCAGCAGCTGAATAAGCTGATGGCAGCATAATAATTTTATTTCAAAAAGAAAATAAGAAAAATGGAGGAAAATAAAATGGCAAAGTTAACAACAGAAGAATTTATTGAAGCTATCAAAGAGTTATCTGTATTAGAGTTAAATGATCTTGTAAAAGCTTGTGAAGAAGAATTTGGTGTATCCGCAGCAGCAGGTGTTGTAGTAGCAGCAGCTGGAGCAGAAGGTGGAGCAGCAGCAGAAGAGAAAGACGAGTTCGACGTAGAATTAGTATCTGCAGGAGCAGCTAAGGTTAAAGTTATCAAAGTTGTTCGTGAAGTAACAGGACTTGGACTGAAAGAAGCTAAAGCATTAGTTGACGAAGCTCCAAAGGTAATCAAAGAAGGCGCTTCTAAAGCTGAGGCTGAGGAAATCAAGACTAAACTTGAAGCAGAAGGTGCTGAAGTTAACCTTAAATAATTCAAGTTTGATTGAATTATCAGGGCATTCCGGTGACGGGGTGCCCTTTCGTATTATTTGGATGCTGGATGTAAGAAAGAGTTTTTGGACGCAGAGCTGCACAAAGGGCAGCTGGCAGTGCGGGCTGTGAAAACACGAATGAAAAGCTTTTTCTTATGTCCAGCAATATTTTGGAAAAATAGTGGAAAATATTTATATATAAGCTTGACATACTTGACAAGCTTATGGTATAGTTAAAAATGCGCTATTGTGGAAAGTTATGCCATGATTTCGCAGAAAAACAACGAAATAGAGTTGTTTTTCGGAGACTCTGCAAGTTATATGGGTAATAAAACCCAGCCATAAAAATAAATGAGGAGTGAAACGTCAATATGGAGAAAAACAGAATTCGTCCTATTAAAAGTGGAAAAAGTTCACGAATGAGTTATGCCCGACAGAAAGAAGTTGTTCAGATGCCTAACTTGATCGAAGTTCAGACAGATTCTTACAAGTGGTTTCTGGATGAAGGGTTAAATGAAGTGTTCGATGACATTTCCCCAATTACAGATTACAGTGGAAAATTAAGCCTGGATTTCGTGGATTTTACTTTGTGTGAGAATGAAGTGAAATACACGATTGATGAGTGTAAAGAACGTGATGCAACATATGCTGCACCTCTGAAAGTCAAAGTAAGACTTCACAATAAAGAGACAGATGAGATCAATGAGCATGAGATCTTTATGGGAGATCTTCCACTGATGACAAGAACAGGTACCTTTGTGATCAATGGTGCGGAACGTGTAATTGTCAGCCAGTTAGTTCGTTCTCCTGGTATCTATTATGCCATTGCACATGATAAATTAGGTAAAAAACTGTATTCAGCTACCGTAATCCCGAACCGCGGTGCATGGCTGGAGTATGAGACGGATTCTAATGACGTTTTCTATGTACGTGTAGATAGAACAAGAAAGGTACCGATCACTGTGTTGATTCGTGCATTGGGAATCGGTACAAATCCAGAGATTATTGAACTCTTTGGAGAAGAGCCGAAGATCCTGGCAAGTTTTGAGAAAGATGCTGCAACGAATTATCAGGAAGGACTTCTGGAATTATATAAGAAGATCCGTCCGGGTGAACCTCTGGCAGTAGACAGTGCTGAAAGTCTGATCACAAGTATGTTCTTTGATCCGAGACGTTATGATCTTGCAAAAGTAGGACGTTACAAGTTCAATAAGAAGCTTGCGTTAAAGAACCGTATCAGTGGTCAGGTGCTGGCAGAAGATGTTGCAAGCCCAATGACAGGGGAAGTTCTGGCAGAAGCAGGAACCAAGATCACAAGAGAACTGGCTTCCGCAATCCAGAACAATGCAGTTCCATATGTATGGATCAGCGTAGAAGAGACAGAACGACCGATCAAGGTACTTTCAAATATGATGGTTGACCTTGATGCTGTTGTTGATGTGGATCCGGAAGAAGTAGGGGTTACAGAGCAGGTATATTATCCTGTGCTTGCTGGAATTCTGGAAGAGACAGCCGGAGACATTGATGAATTAAAGGATGCGATCAAGAGAGATATTCACGATCTGATTCCAAAGCATATCACAAAAGAAGATATCTTAGCTTCTATTAACTATAATATGCATCTGGAATATGGCATCGGAACAGATGATGATATCGACCACCTGGGTAACAGACGTATCCGTTCTGTAGGAGAACTGCTTCAGAATCAGTACAGAATCGGTCTTTCCCGTCTGGAAAGAGTGGTTCGTGAAAGAATGACAACACAGGATATGGAGGGCATTTCTCCACAATCCCTGATCAATATCAAACCTGTAACAGCAGCAGTGAAAGAATTCTTCGGATCTTCCCAGCTGTCACAGTTCATGGATCAGAACAATCCGCTTGGTGAGCTGACTCATAAGAGACGTCTTTCAGCGTTAGGACCTGGTGGTCTGTCAAGAGACCGTGCAGGATTCGAGGTACGAGATGTACACTATTCTCACTACGGAAGAATGTGTCCGGTAGAGACACCTGAAGGACCTAACATCGGTCTGATCAACTCTCTTGCAAGTTATGCAAGAATTAATGAGTATGGATTTATCGAGGCTCCATACCGTAAGATCAACCATGATGATCCGACTAACCCGGTAGTTACAGATGAAGTTGTATACATGACAGCGGATGAAGAAGATAATTATCATGTAGCACAGGCGAACGAGCAGTTAGATGAAGAAGGACATTTTGTACGTAAAAATGTATCTGGTCGTTACCGTGAAGAGACGCAGGAATATGAAAGAAGAATGTTCGATTATATGGACGTATCTCCTAAGATGGTATTCTCTGTGGCTACAGCTTTAATCCCATTCCTTCAGAATGATGATGCGAACCGTGCCCTGATGGGATCAAACATGCAGCGTCAGGCAGTACCGCTCCTGTTTACCGAGGCTCCGGCAGTAGGAACAGGTATGGAAGAAAAAGCTGCCGTTGACTCTGGTGTATGTGTGGTCGCTGAAGAAGGCGGTACAGTAGAACGTTCTACTTCTACAGAGATTACAGTTCGTCAGGATGACGGAAAACTGAAAAAATATAAATTAACAAAATTCCAGAGAAGTAACCAGAGCAACTGTTATAACCAGAGACCAATCGTCTTCAAAGGAGACAGAGTCGAAAAAGGCGAGGTTATTGCAGATGGACCATCTACATCTAATGGTGAACTTGGACTTGGAAAGAACCCGCTGATCGGATTCATGACATGGGAAGGTTACAACTACGAGGATGCTGTTCTGCTCAGTGAAAGACTGGTGCAGGATGATGTATATACTTCTATTCATATTGAAGAATATGAAGCAGAAGCACGTGATACAAAGCTTGGACCAGAAGAGATCACACGCGACATTCCAGGTGTTGGTGATGATGCACTGAAGAATCTGGATGAAAGAGGAATCATCGTGTCGGAGCAGAAGTCCGTGCCGGAGATATCCTGGTAGGTAAGGTTACTCCTAAGGGAGAGACAGAGCTTACAGCTGAAGAAAGACTGCTTCGTGCGATCTTCGGTGAGAAAGCCCGTGAAGTAAGAGATACTTCTCTTAAAGTACCTCACGGAGAATATGGTATTGTAGTGGATGCAAAGGTATTTACAAGAGAGAATGGTGATGAGATGTCACCTGGAGTAAACCAGTCAGTCCGTATCTATATTGCACAGAAGAGAAAAATCTCTGTCGGTGACAAGATGGCCGGACGTCATGGTAACAAGGGTGTTGTTTCCCGTGTACTTCCGGTTGAAGACATGCCATTCCTGCCGAATGGACGTCCACTGGATATCGTGTTGAATCCACTGGGTGTACCATCACGTATGAACATCGGTCAGGTCCTGGAGATTCACCTGTCCCTGGCTGCAAAAGCACTTGGATTCAACATCGCAACTCCTGTATTTGACGGAGCGAACGAGATTGATATTATGGATACTCTTGATCTGGCAAATGATTATGTCAACTTAAGCTGGGAAGAGTTTGAAGCAAAACATAAAGAAGAACTTCTTCCGGAAGTACTGCAGTATCTGTCAGACAACAGAGAACACAGAAAACTCTGGAAAGGTGTTCCGCTTTCAAGAGATGGTAAGGTCCGCCTGCGTGACGGACGTACGGGTGAGTACTTCGACAGCCCGGTAACCATCGGACACATGCATTACCTGAAACTGCACCACCTGGTAGACGACAAGATCCATGCACGTTCTACAGTCCTTACTCACTGGTTACACAGCAGCCATTAGGAGGAAAGGCTCAGTTCGGTGGACAGCGTTTCGGAGAAATGGAGGTATGGGCACTGGAGGCTTATGGTGCATCATACACACTGCAGGAAATCTTGACTGTGAAGTCAGATGATGTCATCGGACGTGTGAAGACTTACGAAGCAATCATCAAGGGTGAGAATATTCCTGAACCGGGAATTCCGGAATCCTTCAAGGTATTGCTCAAAGAGTTACAGTCACTCGGACTGGACGTACGTGTCTTACGTGATGACAATACAGAAGTGGAGATTATGGAGACTTCCGATATGGGAGAGACAGATTTCCGTTCTCTGATCGAGGGAGACAGAAGATATCGTAATGATGATGACGAAGACTTTGGTAAACACGGATACAGCAAACAGGAATTCCAGGGTGAAGAGCTGGTTGATGTAGAAGAAGAACCAGAATCAGACGATGATTTCGATATGAATTTTGAAGAAAATGATGACTATGATTTCGGCGATTCATCTGATGATGAATAGGAAGGGGTCCAAAGTATGCCAGAAAATAATAAGGAACAAACTTATCAGCCAATGACTTTTGATGCGATCAAGATCGGTTTGGCATCACCTGAAAAGATTCTGGAATGGTCAAAAGGAGAAGTTACCAAACCAGAGACCATCAACTATAGAACTTTAAAACCTGAAAAAGACGGACTGTTCTGCGAAAAGATTTTCGGACCAAGCAAGGACTGGGAATGCCATTGTGGAAAGTACAAAAAGATCCGCTATAAAGGTGTGGTCTGCGACCGTTGTGGTGTTGAAGTAACAAAAGCAAGTGTACGTCGTGAGCGCATGGGCATATCGCCCTTCGCTGCTCCGGTATCGCACATCTGGTACTTCAAGGGAATTCCAAGCCGTATGGGACTGATTCTTGATCTGTCCCCGAGAACATTGGAAAAAGTACTGTATTTCGCTTCTTATATCGTACTGGATAAAGGTGAGTCAGATCTGATGTATAAACAGGTATTATCAGAGGCTGAATATCAGGAAGCAAGAGAAAAATGGGGAAGCACATTCCGTGTAGGATGGGTGCAGAATCCATCAAAGAACTTCTTGAGAACATTGATCTTGAGAAAGAATATACAGAATTGACAGAAGGCTTGAAAGGTGCAACCGGACAGAAACGAGCAAGAATCGTAAAACGTCTGGAAGTAGTAGAAGCTTTCCGTGAGTCTGGAAACAAGCCAGAATGGATGATCATGACAAATATCCCGGTTATCCCACCGGATCTTCGTCCAATGGTACAGCTGGATGGCGGACGTTTTGCGACATCTGACCTGAATGATCTGTACAGAAGAATCATCAACAGAAATAACCGTCTGAGACGTCTTCTTGAATTAGGCGCACCGGACATTATTGTTAGAAATGAAAAGAGAATGCTTCAGGAAGCTGTAGATGCCCTGATTGACAATGGCCGCCGTGGACGTCCGGTAACAGGACCTGGTAACCGTGCACTGAAATCTCTTTCCGATATGCTGAAAGGTAAGTCCGGACGTTTCCGTCAGAACTTGCTTGGTAAGCGTGTTGACTATTCCGGACGTTCCGTTATCGTTGTAGGACCGGAACTTAAGATCTACCAGTGTGGTCTGCCGAAAGAAATGGCAATCGAGCTGTTCAAACCATTTGTTATGAAAGAACTGGTTCAGAACGGAACAGCACACAATATTAAAAATGCTAAGAAGATGGTAGAAAGACTTCAGCCGGAAGTATGGGATGTTCTGGAAGAAGTAATCAAAGAGCATCCGGTTATGCTGAACCGTGCCCCTACACTGCACAGACTTGGTATTCAGGCATTTGAACCGATTCTTGTAGAAGGTAAGGCTATCAAGCTTCATCCACTGGTTTGTACAGCGTTCAACGCCGATTTCGACGGAGACCAGATGGCTGTCCATCTTCCACTTTCCGTAGAAGCACAGGCAGAGTGCCGTTTCTTACTTCTGTCACCGAACAACTTACTGAAGCCGTCTGATGGTGGTCCGGTAGCCGTTCCTTCACAGGATATGGTACTTGGTATCTATTATCTGACTCAGGAGCGTCCTGGTGCCAAGGGAGAAGGCATGATCTTCAAGAGCTTCAACGAAGCACTTCTTGCTTATGAAAATGCTGCCGTAACACTTCATTCACGTGTAAAAGTACGTGTATCCAAGAAGATGGCAGATGGAACAGTGAAGACAGGAACGGTAGAATCTACAGTCGGACGTTTCATGTTTAATGAGATTATTCCACAGGATCTGGATTTGTAGACCGTGACGTAGAAGGAAATGAATTGCTTCTGGAAGTTGATTTCCATGTGGGAAAGAAACAGCTGAAACAGATTCTTGAAAAAGTTATCAATACACATGGAGCTACTGCGACAGCAGAAGTACTCGACCATGTAAAGGCTATGGGTTATAAGCTTTCAACAAGAGCTGCCATGACCGTATCCATTTCTGACATGACGGTACCTCCGCAGAAACCGGAGATGATCAAAAATGCACAGGATACTGTAGATAAGATTACAAAGAACTTCAAACGTGGTCTCATTACAGAAGAAGAAAGATATAAAGAAGTTGTAGAGACATGGAAAGCAACTGACGATGCCCTTACAAAGGCGCTGCTTGACGGTCTTGATAAATATAACAACATTTTCATGATGGCAGATTCCGGAGCCCGTGGATCTGACAAACAGATCAAACAGCTTGCAGGTATGCGTGGTCTGATGGCCGATACAACAGGTCATACGATCGAGCTGCCAATTAAATCAAACTTCCGTGAAGGTCTTGATGTACTGGAATACTTCATGTCTGCACATGGAGCTCGAAAAGGTATGTCCGATACAGCTCTTCGTACAGCCGATTCAGGATATCTGACAAGACGTCTGGTAGACGTATCACAGGAACTGATCATTCACGAAGTAGACTGTGCAAAACCGGGAGCACCGATTCCTGGAATGTATGTAAAAGCATTCATGGATGGAAACGAAGTGATCGAAAGTCTTCAGGATCGTATCACAGGACGTTATATCTGTGAGAACATCGTAGATAAAGATGGTAACATCCTTGTAAAGGCAAATCACATGGTAACACCAAAACGTGCAGAGCTGATCTGTAAAAAGGGTGTTGACGAGAAGGGCGAGCCGCTGACACAGATTAAGATCCGTACAATCCTTACATGCCGTTCACATAGTGGTGTATGTGCAAAATGTTACGGATCCAACATGGCAACGGGTGAGCCGGTACAGGTTGGAGAAGCTGTCGGAATCATCGCCGCACAGTCAATCGGAGAACCTGGTACACAGCTTACTATGAGAACATTCCATAGTGGTGGTGTAGCCGGTGGAGATATCACACAGGGTCTTCCTCGTGTCGAGGAGCTTTTCGAGGCAAGAAAGCCTAAGGGACTTGCAATTATCACAGAAATCGCAGGAACTGCTAACTTAAATGACACGAAGAAGAAACGTGAGATCATTGTGACAAATAAAGAAACAGGTGAATCCAAAGCATATCTGATCCCTTATGGATCACGTATCAAGGTGGCTGACGGCGCAGAACTGGAAGCCGGTGATGAACTGACAGAAGGTAGTGTAAATCCACACGATATTCTGAGAATCAAAGGACTTCGTGCTGTACAGGATTACATGATCCAGGAAGTTCAGAGAGTATATCGTCTGCAGGGTGTAGAAATCAACGATAAGCATATCGAGGTTATCGTTCGTCAGATGCTGAAGAAGATACGTATCGAAGAGTCCGGAGACACAGAATTCCTCCCGGGAACAAATGTTGACAGACTTGAGTTTGAGGATGTAAATGAAGCTTTGGAAGCAGAAGGTAAAGAACCTGCAACAGGTGAGCAGATCATCATGGGTATTACAAAAGCTTCCCTTGCTACGAATTCATTCCTGTCTGCCGCTTCCTTCCAGGAGACAACAAAAGTCCTGACCGAAGCTGCTATTAAGGGTAAGGTTGATCCGCTGGTAGGTCTGAAAGAGAATGTTATCATTGGTAAACATATTCCTGCCGGAACAGGTATGAGAAAGTATCGTGACATCAAGTTGAACACAGAGATGGAAATGGAAGACGAACTGGATTTTGAGGACGATTTTGATTTTGAATTCAAAGATGCAGATGAGATGAATCAGGAGATTACTCTTGATGAAGGAACAGAAGATGCAGTAGAAGATATTGCAGAAGAAACAGTTGCTGTATCATGAAGATGAAAGAATAAATATAAGTCAAATAAAAGAAAGTGTTCACACTGAAAAGTGTGGACATTTTCTTTTTTAGTGAAAATAAGATGATATCGCTAATGTTTACTGTTATTTGTATATATAAATTGACTTTTATATTCAAAAAGTTTATAATAATTGTCAGTGAGAATCGGCGAAAATAGTAACAGATTCTGTCAACATTTTAAGAAAGGTTGGGGTTCTATTATGGATCAAGGTAAACTTACAAGAATATTAAAATCAATGGAGGAGCATGAGGTTCCGCAGATGATCGTTTCTGACCCGGTTGCGATCTTCTATCTGACAGGCAAGTGGATTTTTCCGGGAGAAAGACTTCTGGCATTGTATCTGAATGTGAACGGAAATCATAAATGGTAATCAACAAATTATTTCCACAGGAATCAGATCTTGGCGTAGATATTATCTATTATGATGACATTGAAGACGGAGTAGAGATCTTAAGCAAGTATGTAGATAAAGATAAGACAATGGGAATTGATAAAACATGGCCGTCAAAATTCCTTATTCGTCTGCAGGAGTTAGGCGGAGGAAGTAAATTTGTAAATGGATCTCCGATCATCGATTATATCCGTATGGTAAAAGATGAGAAAGAAAAAGATCTTATGAGAAAATCTTCTAAGTTAAATGATATTGCTATGGAAAAGATCATTCCATGGGTAGCAAAAGGATTAACTGAGAAAGAATTAAATGCAAAAATGCGTGAAATTTACAAAGAAATTGGATGTGAAGATGTATCGTTCGATCCAATTACAGCATACGGACATGGCGCTGCAGATCCACATCATGTAACAGATGATTCCAAAGGAAAACGCGGAGATTGTGTAATTCTTGATATCGGTGGATTTAAAGATAACTATGCATCGGATATGACAAGAACTGTATTTATCGGTGAAGTATCTGACCGTGCAAAAGAAATTTATGATATCGTAGTTGAAGCAAACAGAAGAGGTATCGAAGCTGCCAAACCGGGAAATAGAATGTGCGACGTTGACCTTGCTGCAAGAAATTACATCGAGGAAAAAGGATTTGGCGAGTATTTCACACACAGAACAGGACATTCTATCGGACTGGAAGATCACGAATTTGGTGATGTATCATCTGTTAATACTGACATCATCAAGGTTGGACAGTGCTTCTCAGTAGAGCCGGGAATCTATCTCCCGGATGAGAACATCGGTGTTCGTATCGAAGACCTTGTAATCATCACAGAAGATGGATGTGAAGTTCTGAATGACTTTACAAAAGACCTGATCGTTGTACCGGAAGAGTAAAATATCAGAATACATATTTCGCACAGAAATGGAGAAAATGCAGATGACAAGAGATCAGGCGTATGAAATCTTAACAAAATACATGAAAGGTGAGAATTATATTACACATTCTCTGGCAGTTGAGGCTATTATGAAGGGATTGGCCAAACGTCTTGCGCCGGACGAGGTGGAATATTGGGGAATTGCAGGATTGCTGCATGATCTGGATGAAGAGCAATGTGACTGGGAGCATGACTTAAGTGTACACGGACGACATCGGTAGAAATCTTAAAAAAAGAAGGAATTGATGATCCTGTATTATTTGGAGCTGATCTGTGCACATAATCCGAAAAGTGGCGTTGAAAGCGAAAAACAAAAATG
>ENA-OQLB01000943-OQLB01000943.1-human-gut-metagenome-genome-assembly--contig:-NODE-943-length-14100-cov-2.211121_pt1 | contig 14100 bp, 24 predicted proteins | sample MGYA00242656_ERZ504813 | MGnify/ENA primary metagenome ERZ504813 (study PRJEB26092, sample SAMD00036388) | human gut metagenome | host: Homo sapiens | study: EMG produced TPA metagenomics assembly of... | reverse complement strand
AGTAAGAACTGTTACCAAAATGAAATAAAACATTCACAAAGTCATCCGCGGTTCAGCCGCCGCTGCGCCAGCGCAAAGCCGACGGCGCTTGCCGCAAAGACGGCGTAATAGCTGGCCAGCCGGTAGAACATCAGCAGGCTCATGGACGAAGCATCGGGGAGGAAGCTGCTGTACACCAGCAGGAAGGCCGTCTCCACCGAGCCCATGCCCGCCACGTTGGGCAGGGCGTTGGAGACGAAGAAGGTCAGCGACGTCAGGAGCTGCACCTGCCAGAAGGCCAGTCCGGTATCCAGCCCCATGAACCGCAGCCCCATCCAGGCAGGCAGAAGAGCAGGAACAGCTTTACGAGATGCACGCCCAGAATGGCGGCACAGCGGGGCTTGTCCGCCAGCAGATGGCGGCTCTCGGCGCTCAGGGCGTCCAGCTGCTTGAGCCAGCTTTCCCGGCGCTCGGCCCAGCGGCCCGTGTCGGCAGAAAATGCAGCAGCCAGCGGGCCAGACGCTGCACCACCGGCAGGGCGCAGAGGCGATGAGCCCACGATGACGCCCGCCACGACAGCGTAGGCCCCGGGCAGATACCGCAGCACGCCGTCGGAGTGGGCCGCCATCCAGGGGCGGCCCGCCAGAAGCAGCACGGTGGCGTAAAGCAGGACGCTGTCTTGTGGAAGACGTATTGCAGGGTCATCAGCCACGCCGGGGCCGACGTCCAGCCCGCGCCCGGTGGAGATACCACGTCTGAAACGGCATCGACTGCGCCGAGGCCCACCACATTGCCGAAGGTCCCCATCCATGCGTTGTCGATGCCCTGCCGCAGCGGGAAATGGGACAGGCGGCTGCGGACGATGAGCCAGCTGGATACGCCCTCGAGAAGCGGGTAGCTCAGGCCCACGGCCAGTGCCAGAAGCCCCTGCCCGAGGGTGAGCCGGCTCAGCGCCTCGGAGATCTCGGCCCAGTGCTCCCGGAAGATGAACACCACGATGCCGGTCAGCAGGGCCAGAACGCCAGCGAGAGCAGGGTCTTTCGGCGCGAAGGGGCGGGGGAGGCGGACGAACTCATGCGGGGACTCCTTTCAAATTATAACAAAAAACGGACTGGGATAGACTCTTAGGAGAGTATATCACAGTCCGGAGGTGTGTTTGTGAACAACCGCCAAATTTTTTGCCTCAGTTTCGGCAGAGTGATAAAGAACGGGGAGCTTATTCGCCGGTAAGCTCCTTTACGGCCTGTTGTAAACTGTCGGAAAACGCCTGCTTGGAGTAATGGCTCTCGTAAAGCTCACGGCAGGCGGGACGCATGGCGGCAAGCTTTTCCGGGTGCTCGATGGCCCAGGCCAGCCGCTCGGCCAGCTTTTCGGGGTCGTCGTCCTCGTAGACGAAACCGTCCACGCCCTCGGTGATGAGCCGGCGGTGCCGGTGTGCTCCGACACGATGGCGGGCTTGCCGAAGATGAGCCCTCGGTGACGAAAGTAGGCATGGGGTCGTCGCGGGAGGCGCAGACGAGGCAGGTACACTGGGCCATCAGGCTCTTGATCTCGTCGCGGGTGAGCCGCTTGACATAAAAGACGTTGTCGGGGCAGTCAGCGGTCAGGCTCCGCACGGCGTCCATCATCTCAGCCTCTGCGGCCTTGCCCACGAAGAGGAAGGATGCCTTCTTCATGGTCTCAGGCGGCAGCAGCCGGATGGCCTTGCAGAAGATGTCCTGGCCTTTCCGGTTCTCGAAGGAACCCACGGTGGCGAACAGAGGCCGCCCGCCCGCATAGCTCAGATCGTAGTGGGAGAACTTCTCGGCGGCGTAGTCCGGCAGGCCGTAGATGAGGGCCGGATGTTGAACTCCGGCCGCACCGAGTGCATGGCGTTGGCGGCGTGGCTGCCGACGGAGTAGAGCCGGATGTTTTCGCCCAGCTCTCTGGGGATCTGGTGGGCGATGTGGGGGTAGCCCGCAAAGGCATCGTGGAGCCACCAGAGCACCGGCACCCGCGCACCGCTCAGGCGCGGACGGCCCGGGCCTCCACGACGGTGTTGGCCAGAACGAGGTCGGCGCAGAGGGCCAGCCCCAGAGCAGGGGCGACTGGACACAGCCCTTGCGGGTGATGACGGTAGCTCCCGCCTCGAGGAAGAGCGGCATGGAGCCGCCGTCCTCAGGCCGAGGACGACCACTTCGTAGCCCATGCTGCGCAGCACCGGCACGGCGCTCACCAGCACGATGGGCGCACCGGTCATGTCCAGCAGGTGGCTCATGATAAAGACGCGCTTCCCCTTTACAGACCAGACGTCTTCGGCGCAGATGTCCCGCTCATAGTGGCCAGCGCCAGTGGGAGGCAGACGTGGCTGCGGCGGAGCTTCGCCGCCAGCGTCAGCAGTTCGACGGGATTTTCCGGGTCGCGGGCTTCCGCCTGACAGCGGCGGCAGCAGCTCCCGGGAGACGAGGGCGCAGCCGGGCAGGCTGCAAAGCCTGACTGTGGTAGAGGGTGGTGACGCTGAGTAGCCGAAGACGGCGTCGCTGGTGACGTAGTCTGCGCCGCTGCGCAGTGCGTCCGCAAAGCAGGAAAGGGCGTGGGCATCAGGAAAAGGTCTTCCCTGACCAGAAGCACACCGACGGCGCTGCCGAGGGCTTCGGGGCGGAGGCTGTCCGTCCATAAAAATTTGCGGTGGAGCTGGTCCTGCAGGGAAGCTTTCAGGGCGGCGTTCCGCCCCGGCGCATAGACGCCGAGAAAAACCTCCTGGGTGTCGAGATATTCCTGTTTGGCGAGCTGAGCTCGCTGCAGAGTGGTATAACTGCTGTACATCGTATCCTCCTCTCCGCAGGCAGGCTCAACGGCTGCGATGGAACAGCCCCAGCAGGCGGCGCAGGGGCTGCGTGAGTTTCCAGCTGCTGGAAGAGAGGATGTTTTCCAGCGAGCTCTCGTAGGCTTTGCTCCGGGCGCTCAGCTCGGCGTTGGCTGATGCAGCTCGGAGAGATTCTTCTGCAGGGCTCGATGGTCTGCTTCTGGTCAGCCGTAGTCTTTTCCAGCTGGTCGAGGTGCATCTGCTCGCAGACGCGGGTCTTCTGGAAATACTGTACGCCCTCGAGAACGGCGGCGAACAATGGGTCGTCAGCCAGCGGCTCCAGCGGGAAGTAGCAGTAGCTCACGCCCAGCTTCATCCGGCGGGGAAACGGTTCAGACCTTCCAGCATGAAATTCGGGTCGTCGTTGAGGAACAGGATGCCGTCGCCGTGGAGCGGCACACCGCTCACCGGGCGGCAGAGGATGCGGTCATCCGAGAAGACGAAATCAGTGATGCAGCAGGGCAGCTCACCGGGGTCGAGACGGAGATTGAACGCGGTCTCCGGCAGCTCGAAGGTCGCTGTCACCATGCCGTTCAGCTCGTCGTATTCGTAGTCCGGGGCTTTGACGGTGTCTTTCTGGGAAAAGCCGAACCCGGCATCATAGTAAAGCAGCGGCTGCACCAGAGCAGGCGAGTCGGTCTGCCTCTCTTTCTGGGGGTGGGCAGCATAGAAGGTCTGCAGCTGCTTTTCCAGCTCGAGGCAGCGCTGGGCCAGCCGCGAAGTGCCTTCGTCTGCAAGTTTGAGCTGTTGTTCAAGGTCTGCAATGCGGCTGCGCAGAGCCGCTTCAGGAGTTTCGTTCATCATTACCGGGACCTCCTCCGATTTATCGCAAGGCGTACAACCCGCGCTGCAAGCCCATGCATCAAAAGTAACTATAGTCTGCCCTCAAAATGGCTGGATACCAAAGCGCAGAAATTTCAGTGTTTTGCCGCATAGCGGCGGGTCTTGCTCCGCTGCCGGGGCTTGTCCGCAGGCTTGCCGCCCCGAAGCTTCCGGCCAAGCTCTTTGCGGCGCATCAGAAGTTCGGTGACGGCGAAGATGGACACAAGCGAGAACACGAACTGCAGCAGCATCCCCTGCACCGGATGGTCAGCATACTTTGCAGCCATCAGATACCACGGGATGGCCGTCAGCTCCACCGTGTGGATGCAGAAGATGAAGAGCGAGCGCCGGCCCACCCACTCGATGGCATGGGAGATGGGGCCGTCCACCCGGCGCTGCCATTCCAAAAAGAGCCGGATGATGCCGTAGCCCGCTGCGCCATCCAGCAGGATGCTCAGCGGCCCCATCGTCCACTCGCCCAGCGAAACGCAGTCGGTGCTCTGGGTCAGCAAAACGCCCGCGACGACGCCCAGCGCGGACGCGATAAGTCCGGCTTTGGCTCTGCCGGAAAGGGGAGTTTCGAAAAGGCGGCGCTTCTTGCCAGATAGCCGATGTAAAGGTAGGGCAGCGACACCATGCCCTGTGCGATGCAGAAGGGAGCCTCCCACACCAGCGTGACGCCCCAGCCAAGCAGGGTGACGCCGACGACTGCGGGGGTTATGTACCGCTCGGGGAAGATCTCGAGCAGCACGTCCAGCAGCACCCACGCCAGCATCAGGCCACTAAGTACCACATGGGGCCGCAGGAGAAAAACTGCTGCCCGAAGTAAGTGGCCGTGTGGGGCAGGCCTAACAGGAAGCCGCCTAAGACCTTGGCCGATTCTGAGAGGGCGGCATCCCACGAGCCGAAAGCTGCGTGGTGAAGGAAAGCGTGGAGCACCGTGGTGGCCAGTGCAGTATAAAGGTAAGGCTTGAGCAGGGTCTTGAGCTGCTGCTCGATGCATTTGTGGATGGAGCGCTTGCGGAAGCCGTAGCCGCTGGCAATAAAAAAGGCGGCCATCAGCGCTTCGCGGTAAGCGAACAGCGCGAACGCGAAAGGGATGACGTCGTTGGTGCCGAGGGGGTAAAGCTCTGCCGTGTGGGCAAAGACGATGGCCAGCATTCCGATGCCTTTCAGCAGGTCGAACATGCCAAGGCTGCTTACAGTGCGGGGCTTGGTGCCTTCCATGAAAAGGGTCCTCCTTGTGCGCCATTCGTCCCGGAGGCCCCGGAAGGCCGTATTTTAGGCGCGATAAATAAAAATATGAAGCTCGGCGGGGAGCTTTTTTGCTAAATGATATAAACAGTATAATGCTTTTTGGGCTTGCTGTCAATTTGATAAGGACTCGACCTCCGGGCGAAGTTTCGTCCTGACGAAAAAAAGTGTATCACAGCTTTTTGCATATCGCAACAAAAGGAAAGAATTACATCTGCCTGCACAAATCGAATGCAAGTTTAAATTGCATATTTGTGCAATTAAATCTTGCGTTTGTGCTCTGCTTGAGGTATACTGTTGCCATGAGGAGCCGTGCCAGAGTTTTCCTCGAAATGCCAGAGATTCGGAATGGCTCTGGAAGGTGAATGAAAAAAGTGCTGAGTTGAAAATTTGACAAAAAAGGAGAAAGACCGATGGCTGAATACATCAAAGTACCCGCAGGCGTATACGACATGGTGACCCGCTGCATGGAGCAGGAGTTCCCCGATCATGTGGCCATCCGCTATGTGGCCGAGGACGGCAAGACTGTCGTGGAGAAGAAGTATCGCGAGTATGCGCAGGACATCCGCCGGATGGTGGCCTATCTCAAGGCCGAAGTGCCGGACATCAAGGCCGGCGCATCGTTCTGCTGAGCCGGAACTGCTATGAATTCTGCGTGGCGTCCTACGGCATCATCCTCGCCGGCGGCGTCCTCGTGACCCTGAACCAGAAAAAGAACTGGGACGAGCTGGAATATGAGCTGGGCCTCGTGGAGCCTGCCCTCATCCTGAACGACGGCATCGACTACGGCTGCCGCGCCGAGCTGGAAGCCGCCTACGGCCCGAAGCTCCGCCCCATGGACTGCTATAAGGATACTGACCCCGGCGAGCTGACCAACTGCGTGGGCCACGATGATCTGATGATGCTGATGTTCACCTCCGGCACCACCGGCCGCAGCAAGGGCGTCATGCTCTCGGAGCGGAATATGTGCGCCAGCCTGCACACCTATTCGGAGGTGGCAGAGAACTGGATCACCGACCGCCTCCCGGCAGGCCAGAAGCTGCCGCTGAGCCATATGACCCTGCTGCCCCTCTTCCACATGGCCTGCTTCGTCTGCGTCATGTCCTACCCGCCTGCCGGCTGGACTCTGAACCTCTGCGGCGACATCCGCGACTTCTACCGCGACCTGGGCTGATGCACAGCGATGTCATGGCCTCGGCCCCCATGCTGGTAGAGACCATCTACAACGACATGAAGCGTGGCCGCGTCAGCCGCCTGAACGGCCTGTGGGACCTGTGCTGCTCTTCCGCTGCCCTCGACCCCAAGATGCTGCTGGAGCTGGCCCAGAACGGCTTCGTCGTCAACCAGTGCTACGGTATGACCGAGACCTTCGGCGACGGCATCCTGAACTTCACGCAGGTCGAAAAGCACATAAGTGCCGTGGGCAAGCCCGACGACCACGTTCAGTATAAGCTGGACGAGACCGGAGAAATTTGCATCAAGGGCGACTGCGTGATGCTGGGCTACTACAAGGACCCCGAGGCCACGGCAGAGGTCATCGATGCCGACGGCTGGTTCCACACCGGCGACCTTGCCCGGATGGATGAGGAAGGCTTCTATTACATCACCGGCCGCAAGAAGAACCTCATCATCCTCGCCAGCGGCGAGAACGTCAGCCCGAAGAGCTGGAAAAGAAGCTGGCCCTCTGCCCGGCCATCACCGAGTGCATCGTGAAGGAGAAGGGCCAGAAAATTTGTGCCGTCATCTACTGCCCTGAGGATAAGCAGGAAGAGGTCAGAGCCTTCGTCACCGAGGTGAACCGCAGCCTGCCGCTGTATAAGCGCATCAGTGCCGTGGAGTTCACCGCTGAGCCCCTGCCCCGCAACGCTCTGGGGAAGCTGCTGCGGAAGTAACAAGTAAGAAGAAACAGTGAAAAGGATACGCCGCGTGGTTGCATTTCTCAGCCGAAACAGGTATTATTACTCTGAGGCAGAAAATGTCAGCTGCCGGCGTTTCGCTGTAATAAAGAAAAACAGCAAGGAGCGACAAAAATGATAAATACTGTATATGAGCTCATCACGGACGTCATGGCGAAGCAGTACCCCGACCGGGTGGCGTTCCGCTATGCGGCCGCCGATGGCAAGACTGTGGTGGAAAAGACCTACGCCCAGTATGTGCAGGACATCCGCAGGGCTGTTACTTACTTTAAGGAGAATATCCCCGACATCAAGGGCAAGCGTGTCGGCATCATGAGCCGCAACTGCTATGAGTACGGCGTCAACAGCTTCGGCGCGATCCTCGCCGGGGCCGTCGTCGTGACCATCAACCAGAAAAAGACCTGGCCCGAGCTGGAATATGAGCTGGGCCTTGTCGAGCCTTCCCTCATCGTCAACGACGGCATCGACTATGGCTGCCGCCCCGACATCGAGGCCGCCTACGGCGATAAGCTCCGCCCGATGGACGCCTTCAAGGACAGCGCGCCTGCAGAGCTTGTTGACTGCGTGGGCCACGATGATCTGATGGTGCTGATGTTCACTTCCGGCACCACCGGCCGCAGCAAGGCCGTCATGCTCTCGGAGCGCAACTTTTTTACCACTGTGGAGTGCCAGGTCAAATTCGGCGACGCCATGCTGGACTATAAGCACGAGCATATGCCCGAGGACAAAAACGACGTCCTGAGCAACTTCGCCATCCTGCCCCTGTTCCATCTGGGTACGTTCATCTGCCTCTTCATCTGGGCCTGCAAGGGCTGGGCGCTGAACCTCTCCGCCGACATCCGCGACTTCTACCGCGACCTCGGCCTGATGCACAGCGATGCCATCGCTGTGGCTCCCATGCTGATGGAGGCCATCTACAAAGACGTCAAGCGGGGCCGCCGCGCCCGCCTGAACGGCATCTGGAACCCCTGCGGCTCCTCTGCCATGTTTGACGGTGCCATGCTGGCCGAGCTGGCGCAGCAGGGCATGATGATCACTCAGGTGTACGGCATGACCGAGACCTGCGGCGACGGCATCATCAACTACGAGCAGGACGAAAAGCACATCCGCGCCGTGGGCAGGCCCGACGACCACGCCGAGTACAAGCTGGACGAGACGGGCGAGATCTGCATCCGCGGCGGCTGCGTCATGCTGGGCTATTACAAGGACCCCGAGGCCACCGCGGAAGTCCTCGACGCCGACGGCTGGTTCCACACCGGAGACCTGGCCTGTGTGGACGAGGACGGCTTCTATTACATCACCGGACGCAGGAAGAATATCATCATCCTCGACAGCGGTGAGAACGTCAGCCCCGAAGAGCTGGAAGATCTGCTGTCCAAGTGCGAGGCCGTCAAGGAATGCGTCGTCAGGGAGAAGGGCAAGAAGATCTGTGCCGTCATCTACTGCGGCGAGGCCGACCAGCAGACCGTCCGCGACTTCATCACCGAGACCAACCGCACCCTGCCGCTCTACAAGCGGATGAGCGCCGTGGAGTTCAGCGCCGAGCCTCTGCCCCGCACCGGCACCGGCAAGCTGCTGCGCAAGTAAGAATAAACCGGGCAGCTGCGGAATACTGGAAAAGAGCCGCGGCCGCCTTGAATGGAATTACGAAAGGAAGATTCAAACTATGGAAAGAACCGAGATCGTGTCCCAGATCCTTGCAATTCTGGAAGATGTTGCAGAGATTTCCCCCGAGGATGTCAACGAGAACAGCGTCCTGATGGACGACCTGGACCTGTCGTCCATGGAGATCCTGACCGTCGTCGCCGACCTGGAGGAGACTTTCGGCCTGCGCATCCCCGAAAAGGAGCTGCGCAACTTCGTCACCATCAGCGATCTGGCCGACTATCTGGCCGCACACGCGGGGAATAAGGAATGGATGCCGGACAGCGCTCTGTTTTTCAGGGCATCGTCTACTATTACCGCGAAAACATGGTCAACTGCCGCTATCAGGTCACGCTGAAGGATGCCGTGGACGGTGCGCTTTTGCAGCAGGCTCTGGATGCGGCCCGGGCAAAGGCACCCTACTATTTCCAGAAGTCGGTGTGGGAGAAAAAGCTGCTCCACCTCGAGCCGTCGGACGCCCCCTGCCCGGTGCGGCAGGCAGCGCAAAGCCCGAATTTCCGGACGAGAACGGCTTTACGGTTGCCCTGAGCTATGAGGGGAAGGTCGTCTACTTCGACTGGTTCCACTTCCTGGCTGATGGCCGGGGCATGGCACCCTTCATGACCATGGTGCTGCAGTTCTACTGCAACCTGCGGTACGGCACGGCTTTCGAGGGCCGGACCCTTGAGACGGACCCCGCCTACGACATCGAGGACATCCTTGCAAAGTACCCCGAGAGTCAGGTGGCCAACGATATGCAGCGCCCCGTGGTGCAGACCTTTGAAGAGACGCCCACCTGCTGCCGCGTCCGGCTGGAAAAGGCGGGGCTTGTGGACGCCGCCCTCCGCTGCGGCGTCAAGCCCTTCAGTACCCTCACGGCCCTGCTCTGTAAGGCGGCGCGGGCGTATCTGGACAAGGACGAGGTGCTCTACAGCTACTCGACAGACGCCCGCGACGCGCTGGGCGCGCCGAACGCCCTCTACAACAGCGTGGCCTCCTTCCAGCGCAAGCTGCCGCTGACGGCAGATGCCCCGCTGGCCGAAGTGGCCGTGGGCGTGGACGCTGACCTGAAAGAGAACCTTTCCGCTGAGCGAAAACTGTTCCGTATCGCGGAGCAGATGGGCTGGGTCTACCGGGTCTACCAGCAGAAAGCCAGCCTCAGCATCAAAAAGCGCATCTTCCAGATGGGCGAGTACATCAGCGGCTTCCCGGCGGACTTCTGGGTGAGCTATCTGGGCGACCCCTTCGCTCCGTCCAGCCCGGAGCTGACCCGGTACATCGAGGACTTCCAGACCTGGGTGCCGGCGGACGGCGCTTCCATCGGTCTGGAATGCACCAGCCTGCATGGCATCATCACCCTCTGCGTCAAGAACAAGGTGCCGCGCCCCGGCTTTGCCGAGACTCTGCGCGCCGCGTTCGAGGCCGAAGGCATCAAGGTGCTGGAAGCCGCAGAGCTGGGCGCAGACAATACATAATCTGCGTGGCCAAGAGCGAGGGCCTGCCGAACGAGAAAAAGTTCAACGCATAATTGACCTGTAACATACAAAAGCGTCCCTCCGTTTTACCGGAGGGGCGCTTTTTGCGCAGCAGAAGTCTTCTTTTTTACAGACGGCCCAAAGCCGCCGCCGGGGTTTTACGCCGATTTTGCGTCCGCATGGTTTCGGGCCGGGCGCTGCGGCGGTAGAATAAGGCCGTTCCCGGTAAATCGAAAAAGAGAGAAGGAGCCATGAGGCTCATGGAAAGAGAGGACTTTCGCATGAAAGAGAATAAAATGTCCCGCCGCAGCTTTTTGAAGGCCGGTGCCTTTGCATCCGCCGCCGGTATGCTGGCCGCGGCACCTGCCGCTGCCAACGCCGCTGCCCCCAATGCCGCCAAAGCGGCAGAGGAAGAGAACGGACTGCTGGGCGTGTTCGGCGGCAGACCCAAGTATGTTTTCCTCTTCATCGGCGACGGCATGGTACGGCCAGATCCAGTCCGCCCGATTCTATAAGGGTACGGTGGAGAACAACGGCGCTGTCGTCGAGGGCGAGCTGAGCTTCACCCAGTTCCCCGAGGTGGGCAGTGTGACCACCTACGACAGCACTTCTTTCTGCCCCGACTCCGCTTCCACTGCCACTTCCATCGCCACCGGCCATAAGACCGAGAGCGGCGTCATCAATATGTGCCCGTGGACCCGCGATGTGCCCTATGAGACCATCGCCGAGAAGCTCCACGCCCAGAAGAACTACAAGGTGGGCGTCGTCTCCTCCGTCAACATCGACCACGCCACCCCCGCTGCCTTCTACGCCCACCAGAAGACCCGCAAGAACTACTACGCCATCGGCAAGGAGCTGGCCGCCTCCGGCTTCGAGTATTTCGCCGGCGGCGAGTTCCAGAAGGTGAACGGCGACGGCACCGGCCCAACAACCACGAGATCGCCGCCCAGAACGGCTACAACGTCGTCACCCGTCAGGCAGACGCCGCCGCCCTCAAGGCCGGTGCAGGCAAGACCCTCATCATCGCCGAGGCTCTGGCCGACGGCAAAGCCATGAACTACGCCATGGACGCCGCCGCAGGCGAGTGGCAGCTGACCGACTACGTCAGGAAGGGCATCGAGCTGCTGGACAACAAGAAGGGCTTCTTCCTGATGACCGAGTCCGGCAAGATCGACTGGGCCTGCCATGCCAACGATGCCGCCGCTTCCATCCACGATGTGCTGGAGATGAGCAACGCCGTGCAGGCTGCTGTGGACTTCTACAACGCCCACCCCAACGATACCCTCATCCTCGTCACCGCAGACCACGAGACGGGCGGCATGGCCATCGGCTACAAGACCACCAACTACGACACCTTCCTGACCAACCTCACCCACCAGAAGATGTCCTACGCCAAGTTCGACTCCACCTATGTGAAGGGCTACATCGCCAACAAGACTCCCTTCGAGGCCGCCATGGCCGACGTGAAGGCAAACTTCGGCCTGACCCTGCCCACCGACCCCGATGCTGCCAGTGCAGGCAAGCTGCTGCTGACCGACTACGAGGTGGAGAATCTGCGCAAGGCCTACGAGCGGACGCTGGAAGTCGGCGCTGCCTCCCAGAAGGAGATGAGCCAGCAGGACTATGAGCTCTACGGCACCTACATCCCCTTCAGCATGGCCATCTGCCACACCATCAACCACAAGTCCGGCATGGACCACACCACCTATGCCCACACCGGCGCGATGGTCAACATCTATGCGCTGGGCGTCGGCGCGGAGAAGTTCCGCGGCGTCTTCGACAACACCGAGATCTACCACAAGCTGGCTGAGCTGACCGGCGTGCAGTAAGCCCCTCTCTTCAAACGAAAAAGCCTGTGCAGACCCTCCCGGGGCGGGAGGCTGCACAGGCTTTCTTGTGTTCACAGGTGGATGGTGAAGCCGCGGCCCAGCATCTGGGCCAGCAGCATGAGGGTCGAGACGCCGAAGCACCCGCTCATCATCAGCAGGCAGAGCACCACCGAGCCGAAGTCGCACCGGCATGCGCCGGGCCGGGCCGAGTAGTAGAGTACCTCGCACCCCAGCAGGATGAGCCCCGCCGCCGGCAGCACCTGCCAGATGACCAGCCACGGCAGGCCGGGCAGGAAGCGGGCCAGCAGGAAGAGCGTGCCCGCCGCGATGAGGCAGACGCCAGCGTCAGGGTGCCCACGGCGCAGGGTTTGATTCGTCGTGTTCTGTTCCATCATCCGTCACCTCGTTTTCATTCACCACAGGAGAGGAGAGCAGAGCGGCGTTGTCCGGCTCGTCGGCGTGATACTCGCAGAAATCGGCATCCTCGGGACATCCTTGGGAGCATCCGGCTTTTTTGCCGGATGGGGGCCTTTCACCAGCCAGACGCCGCAGATGATGAGGACCACACAGACCACCACATCCGGCAGGCTGGCCATGACGAGATAGAGGGCGCGGAAAACGGGGGAGGAGTGGCCCCAGCGGTAGACGAGGTCGCCGAGAATGTTCATGATGAGGTTCTGGTAGGCGATGAGCGCACCGAAGGCGATGAGCAGCCAGCCCACCAGCTTGTGGCTGTCCAGCAGAGCCCGGGCCAGCCGCTTGTCGCGGGGGTCGAAGTGGACGAGGTAGTCGTCCTCCGGCGCGGTGTCCGCGATGATCTGCGCCCGGAGGTTGAAGGTGTCAAAGAAGCTGTACATCCACATCACCACCAGCAGGAGCAGCACCGGTTGAGCAGTGAGCCCACCATCCCGATGAGGCAGGCCGTGAGGATGAGGGAGAGGCCCCGCTTCATGTAACCCTGATACATCTGGCCTGCGCCGGGGATAAACGCGCAGCAGAAGGTCAAAAATCCGTTTTTCAGCATAACGATCTCCTTGTCTTATGATTTTATGTTTTCTGCCGCGTTCAGCAGGCTTTCCAGCACAGAGGAAACGCGGGTATAGATGTTCTCGCCGGGGCGGGAAGTCACGGGCCTGCCCAGCTTTTCGGGCAGAAGCTTCGGGGGCTGTTTTTCCGGCAGGGTGACCTGGACTGTGGGCAGGAGAGCCTGCAGGTCGCTGCCGTGGTCGGTGACGAAGGTCAGCGCTCCGGTACGCCACATGGTCAGCGCCAGCACGGCGGCGACGCCCGCCACCGCAGCCCGGCACAGGTGCTCTGCATCAGCCGCACCCAGATGGTGCTCATCACGGTACGGCGGACATCCCGGGGCGGGTCGGCGAGGGCGTCGGCGGTCAGAAGTGCGGTGTAACGGTCGGTGCATTTGTCGCAGTAGGCGAGATGTTCGGCGGCTTCCAGCCGTCCCAGCTCGTCCAGCTGCCCGGCGGTGAGGGCGTGCAGCCCTTCGTCGCTCAGACAGCCGTCTTCACGGAACAATTCCATCTTAAAAGCCCTCCTTTCCGGCGGCGCTCAGCTGCGCGGCCAGCATCTTTTTTGCCCGGAAGACCTGCGCCTCCACTGTTTTCTGGGGCCTGCCGCAGAGCCGGGCGGCTTCGGCGGCGGTGTGCTGTTCCAGCAGCATGAGGCGGCAGGGCGTCTTGTAGGGCTCCCGCAGAGCGAGGATGCGCTGCGTCAGCTCCTCTTCGCCCAGAGCTTCCAGCACCTGCGCTTCCGGCTCGCTGCCGGGCGGTGCGCCCTCAAGTGCAAGCACATCGTCGCCGGGGGTGTTCACCCGGCGCGCCCAGGCGCTGCGTAAGTAATCCTTGGCTTTGTTGGAGGCGATGCGGGCCAGCCATTGCTTTTCGTATCCGGCAGGACAGCGGTCCATGCTCCGCCATGCAGAGAGAAACGTTTCCTGCGTCAGATCCTGCGCATAGCCCTCATCTGCCACCAGCTGACGGCAGATGGTGTAGACGAGGGACTGGTACTTCTGTACCAGCCTGTCAAATTCCAGTGCATTCAATGGCTGCTCTCCGCCTCCTTTCTGCCCGGCATTTCAAGCGCTCTGTCTATCTGTACGAGCCAGCGGGGCCAAAATCTGCAAAATCGTGGGAAAAATATTGAAAATGTGGTAGAATGGCCTTATCAAACCTCACAAAGGAGAAAACACGATGGCCTCTGCCACAAAACAGGCACTTCTGGCGGCGCTCTCCGCCGCCCAGGGCGAATGCATCTCCGGCCAGCAGCTGGCCCGGCAGCTGGGTGTGAGCCGCGCTGCTGTCCATAAGGCTGCGGCCGCG
>ENA-OQLB01000942-OQLB01000942.1-human-gut-metagenome-genome-assembly--contig:-NODE-942-length-14124-cov-3.845038_pt1 | contig 14124 bp, 9 predicted proteins | sample MGYA00242656_ERZ504813 | MGnify/ENA primary metagenome ERZ504813 (study PRJEB26092, sample SAMD00036388) | human gut metagenome | host: Homo sapiens | study: EMG produced TPA metagenomics assembly of... | reverse complement strand
CGAAACGGTGCCAGTCAATCTTGTCGGCAAGCAGATACAAGGGATGCTTTTGGTTCAGTTGGTCTGCCAACGAACTGAACAGAGAGGGCTGGGACAAGGTGGTTTTTATCATATTATCTGCAAGTTTCAACCATAAAGGTACAAAAACTTGCAGATATATCAAAGAAATTTAGCCATTAATATATTGACTATTAGCAGGAAAAGGGTACTTTAAGGGACGACTATTTATCCTGCGAGACGAATCCGAGTATAACTCAAAAAATCTCTTTCTCTTTGATCAAGCCGGTTCTATATGCCACCAACAGCTTTTTCAAGTCCTGAATCTGCGTTACAAGCTGCTTGCCTTTATCCGTATCCTTCACCATCATGCGCTGCGAATTGAACTCGATGACAAATGTTGTCGACTTAATATCCTGCCCTTCCTCAATCGCCTTCTGACGGCTTTGGAAAGGATCATGCTGCACCAGCTGCATTCCATGCGAATGATATACCAGCGTGTATCCCGCAATGCCCGTTTCGGGCTGGTAGGCTTTGGAAAAGCCACCGTCAATCACCAGCAGCTTGCCGTCGGCCTTTATGGGGCGTTCGCCTTTAATCGTCTTTACAGGTACATGTCCGTTGATGATGTGTGAATGAGGGCCCGGCTCCACCCCGAACTCCGTTAAAATACTGTCACAGATATCGGCGCGGTTGCGAAGCGTATAATAATATCCCTTGTTCTCCTTGTGCAATGCCTTGTCGGCAACGAAATAACGCTCAAACGTCGCCATTTTATCCTTGTCGAAAGACGGTGCATCCGGTCCGCACCACATATACCACATATAGTCCAGTGCAAAGTTCTTCTCCTCCGAACCGTCCTCGTCAAAGTACGCGGTACGAATCAACTGGTCCGTTTTTTGCAGCAGCTTATGTCCCCAATATTCTTTCTTGCCGATGCGCACATGCTTGAAACTTCCGTCTTCGTTCAGGGGTACGGAAGCGTGGTACAGCAGGTTACTGTTGCACACCAGATACATGCCGCCATACGTAAACAGGCAGCGCATGTGTTTCTTCAGCTTCTCGCTATTCATAAACGAAGCGTGTATCTTGTCCACCAGCTCCCGTTCCTCATCGGTCAGGCGGTACGGATCGGCCGGGTCAATGGTTGGGAAATTGGCATCGCGCAACTCATACTCTTTTCCTTCGTACACAAACACTCCCCGTTCAAAGTCTATCTTATGCAACAGCTTCCTGTTCTCCATGCCAAACTCCGGACGGCGGTTGATGATCTCCGCTTCCAGCTTGAATTGAATAATCGTAATGGCCTTATGCATCTGCGTAATCAGGCGCAAAGTCTTTTCATTATAATTGGCATCGGCAAAATTCATCTTCGGGGCAAAGATGGCACAAGAGTCATCCGCATAAGTATCCATTGCAAAGGTGGCCAGCGGCAGCAGGTTGATGCCGTATCCGTCTTCCAGCGTCGCCAGGTTGGCATAGCGCATGGACATGCGGATTACGTTCGCTATGCAGGCATCATTGCCCGATGCAGCTCCCATCCACAGGATATCGTGGTTTCCCCATTGAATATCGAAGTTGTGATAGTCGCAGAGCGTATCCATGATGATATGCGCCCCCGGACCGCGGTCGTAGATGTCTCCTACGATGTGCAGGGAATCTATCGTCAGCCGTTGGATCAGCTTGCACATGGCTATGATGAAATCATCCGCACGCTTGGTCGAGATGATCGTGCTGACGATGACATTGATATACGCATGTTTGTTGGGCTCTACGCTCGACTCGTGCAGCAGCTCCTGAATGATGTAGGAGAATTCTGCCGGCAATGCCTTGCGCACCTTCGAGCGTGTATATTTGGAAGAGACATTCTGGCACACCTTCACCAACTGGTTCAGGGTGATGAGATACCAGTCGTCCAGATCCGTTTCCTCTTCCTTTATCAGCTGCAGCTTCTCTTCCGGATAATAAATCAGCGTACAGATTTCTTTCTTTTCACTTTCGCGCAGCGTGTGGCCGAAGATTTCATTCACCTTCCTCTTCACTGCGCCCGAAGCGTTCTTCAATACGTGCTGAAAAGCCTCGTATTCTCCATGAATATCCGTAAGAAAATGTTCCGTCCCCTTAGGCAAATTCAGAATAGCCTCCAGGTTAATGATTTCCGTACTGGCATCGGCTATGGTAGGAAAACTGCGCGACAGTAACTGCAGATAGCGCAAGTCGCTGATTATACTTTCCGGAGTAATGGTTCCCATGACAAGATTTATGATTTTAGATTTATGATTCATATTCGGTTGTCCGTAATTAAAACAACTCTTCTTTTCTCAACTTTTTAATTCTCAACCCAGCAAGAACATCAACAGCACTTGCGCTATGATTACGCGCAGGAACATACACATCGGATAGACCGTTGCATACGCCACCGACGGATTGTCTCCCGGAATGGTGTCGTTGGCATAATTCAGCGCCATGGGGTTTGCCATACTTCCGCACAGCATACCTGCTATGGAACCGAAGTCCACTTTCATCCATTTAAAGGCGATCACGCCCATTATCAGTACCGGAACAACAGTCAGCACAAATCCCGCAGCAATCCACAGCAGACCCTCCGGACGGAACACCGTCTCGAAGAAGTGCGCCCCCGCATCCAACCCCAGACAAGCAAGGTAGAGTGACAGTCCCAACGCGCGAAGCATCAGGTTGGCGCTGCGCGTGGTATAGGTCACCATGTGCATGCGCGGTCCGAAAGTGCCTATCAGAATACCTACAATAATCGGGCCGCCCGCCAGTCCCAGTTTCACCGGAGCGCTGATGCCCGGCAAGGAAAAGGGAATTGCTCCCAAAGCCAGTCCCAGGACAATGCCTATGAACACCGCCACCAGGTTCGGTTCTTTCAGGCTCTTGATAGCGTTGCCCAACACTTTTTCCACATTCTGTATGGCAGCTGCTTCACCTACCACCGTCAGGCGGTCTCCCAGTTGCAAGGTCAGCTCTGCAGTGGCAAGAAGCTGCACGCCGCTACGATACACACGACTGATGTTGATGCCGTAATGGTTGCGCAGATGAAGCGAGCCAAGCTTCTTTCCGTTCAGTTCGGGGCGCGTCACTACGATCCGTTGTGATATGAGCTGGCTGTCTATGGCATTCCAGTCAATATCTTCCTTATTCCAGTCGGTATGCTCCTGTTCTCCGAACAGCACAGTCAGTGCCGGAGCATACTTTTCCGAAGTCACCACCAGCAAGCGGTCTCCCTCCTTAATTATCTTCTCGGAGGTAGGAATACTCACGTTGCCGTCCCTCCACAAACGGGAAATGACGAACTTCGGATAGTTCAGCCCGCCTATCTCCTTGATGCTTTTATTGAAAATGGCCGGGTTGTGTACTTGAAACGCCGCAATGTAGGTTTTGTTCGCATCGTCCTTCTCTTTCAGCTCCAGATCTTCCTTGCGCACCAGCGCCTTGCGTATTGCCAGCACAGCAAGAATCACTCCCACCACGCCAAGCGGATATGCCACCGCGCAGCCCAAAGCCGGAGTACTGGACTCCAGTCCCATTTGCTTCAGAGTCTGCTGTGCCGCACCCAGCGCCGGGGTATTGGTCGTAGCGCCGCAAAGAATACCCACCATGTCCGGCAGCGAGATATTCAGCGTAACTGCCCAGCACAGTCATCAAAGTGCCAATCAGCACCACACCCAGAGCCAGCATATTGAGCTGTACGCCTCCCTTGCGGAAAGAGCTGAAGAAACCGGGCCCCACCTGCAGTCCCAACGCATATACAAATATCACCAATCCGAAACTTTCCGCATAGTTCAGCATCTGCGGATCAATGGACAATCCGAAATGCCCGGCAAGGATACCGGCAAAGAACACAAACGTCACTCCAAGGGAAATGCCGCAAACATGCACCTTTCCCAAGCCCAATCCGATAGCGGAAATCAGCGAGAGCACCACCACTGCCTGCAAGGCAGAGTGTTCGACAAACAAACTATATAGCCAGTCCAAAGTTTTCTCAGTTTTATCTTATTTTTAGGAGTGCAAAGATAGGAAGTTCCTCGAAGCCGAAAAAAGATAAATACAGGAAAATCGCGTAAAGCCGAAAAAAACGGCAATTCATTCGAGCAAATCACAGGAAATACAGAATTTTACCCAAAAGATGTATCACCAAAGAAAAAACATGTAACACAAACATGACGCTTTTTCCTAAAAGAAAGCCTTATTTTGTAATTTGTAATAGTTTTCAAACACAAACCTTTAATTTATTATCACATGAAACATTTACTTAAATTACCCCTTTGTGCATTGGCCTTTGCCATGACTGCAAACACAGGATTCGCCCAAAGCAGTGCAACAGGGTTGAAGGATGCCTACAAGGATTACTTCTCTATCGGTGTGGCTGTCAACATGCAAAACATCACAAATCCCGAACAGATTGCCATCATCAAAAAAGACTTCAACAGCATTACGGCCGAGAACGACATGAAGCCGCAACCCACCGAACCCGCCTACGGACAATTCAACTGGGAAAACGCCGACAAAATCGCCAACTTCTGCCGCAGCAACGGAATCAAACTTCGCGGGCACTGCCTGATGTGGCATGCACAGATAGGGAAATGGATGTATCAGGATGAAAAAGGAAATCTTGTATCCAAAGAAAAACTGTTCCAAAACATGAAACACCACATCACAGCTATTATGGAACGTTACAAAGACGTGGTATACGCATGGGATGTAGTGAATGAAGCAATTTCCGACGGCGGACGGCCGGTCATGGGACAAAAGCCCAGCCCCTACCGCAACTCTCCCCTCTATCAGATAGCAGGCGATGAATTCATCAAGAAAGCCTTTATCTACGCTCGCGAGGCCGACCCCAACGTACTCCTTTTCTATAATGATTACAATGCCGCCGATCCCCAAAAGCGCGACCGCATCTACAACATGGTGAAGTCCATGAAAGAAGAAGGTGTACCCATCGACGGTATCGGTATGCAGGGGCATTACAACATCTACGGCCCAAGTATGGAAGATGTAGATGCCGCCCTGACGAAATACTCTACAATAGTGAAGCACATCCATATCACCGAGCTGGACATTCGCGCCAACGAGGAAATGGGAGGACATCTCAACTTCAGCCGCGAGGCCGGCGACATCAGTCAGACAGTAAAACTGCTTCAGGAGGACCAATACACACGTCTCTTCAAGATTCTCCGCAAACATAAAGATGTGGTGGACAATGTCACGTTCTGGAATCTTTCCGACCGGGACTCATGGGTAGGCGTGCGCAACTATCCGTTGCCTTACGACGAAAACTATAAGCCGAAACGCGTTTACAGCTCATCAAGGATTTTGATCCGGCAGCCGACAATGCAGTGGTGAAAGAAGACTTCCGCCCATCCGTACTCAATCAGCCCGGCCAGCAGTATCCCATGGTCAACTCACAAGGCTATGCCCGTTTCCGCGTGGTTGCTCCTGATGCCAAATCGGTCATCGTCAGTCTCGGTCTGGGCGGTCGTGGAGGTACAGTTCTCCGCAAGGATAAAGAAGGCGTATGGGTAGGTACGACAGACGGCCCCATGGACGAAGGTTTCCATTACTACCACCTCACTATCGACGGTGGCGTGTTCAATGATCCGGGAGCCAAGAACTACTATGGTTCCTGCCGTTGGGAAAGCGGTATCGAGATTCCGGCACACGACGCCGATTTCTATGCAATGAAGGAAGTGCCTCATGGCAACGTGCAGCAAGTTTATTTCTACTCAAAGAGCACCAACACTCACCGTCGTGCATTTGTCTACACTCCGCCCACCTACGGCAAAGACAAGAAGAAATATCCGGTTCTCTATTTGCAACATGGTTGGGGAGAGGACGAAACAGCCTGGTCCAATCAAGGACACGCCAACCTGATTATGGACAACCTGATTGCCGAAGGCAAGATTGAACCTTTCATCATTGTGATGACATACGGCATGACGAATGATGTGAGATTCGGGCATATCAACCAATTTACAGCCAAAGAATTTGAAACAGTCCTGGTAGACGAGCTGATACCTTACATTGACAGCAATTTCCGCACACTGGCCGACAAGAAGCACCGCGCAATGGCCGGACTCTCCATGGGCGGCTTTGAAACAAGACTGATAACCTTGCGTCGTCCCGAAGTGTTCAATTACTACGGACTATTGAGCGGCGGCGTCTATGCACCGGGCGACATAAAGGACAAGAATCAGGTAGCAAGCATCTTCATCAGTTGCGGAAGCAAAGAAAATCCTGCCGGTGTAACCAAAGCAGTGGAAGACCTCAAAGCTGCCGGCTTCAATGCAACCTCTTTTGTTTCTCCCGACACAGCACATGAGTTTCTCACTTGGCGCAGAAGCCTGTATCACATGGCACAGCTACTATTCAAATAAAAGCATGTATGCAATGAAAGAGTTGAACGCGTTATAAAAGCAGGAAACGATATTTGGACAAAGCGTAATGAATCAGCCCGAAAAGCCGTTCATTACGCTTTGCTTTTCATACTTATTTTGATTACCATCGTCTGCCATTTCTCCCAACTGCCGGTCAATGAAAATATACGCAAAAACTTCAAAAAAACAATACCTATCTCACTCAATGGCAATTGTTTCAATCGGCTGCTGTTTTACCGCATCAAGAGGCACAGCACGATACTCCACCTTACCAAAGTCGATTTTATTCAAATCAAAACAACGAATATTACTGTTGTACATTGTACGATAATAAATAATGCGGTTCGTCATATCCGAAACAGCCGTCCATTGCGTGGCACTGGGTATATTGACGGGTATCTGCCCGGAAGGAAACTCAACACCTAAAGGGATGTCGAAATTATTCAATATTTGGAAACACTGCAAAACAGTTTCTTTGCCAGCATCCTGCTGTGGAGCAGAAGTCTGGAAGAAAGCGGCGCGTACAAATCTGGAAGGAGGGGTAACATCGCCGGGAATACCTAAAAAGCCACTGCCTGAACCAAATGGGGTAAGTACGATATCACCCAATGATTTCGTCTCCGCACTGCCCGGAAAAAGATTGACATAGTTATTAAGATTCGTCATTTGCCATTCAAAATCCGGTGAGTTAGTCAGTACCCCCAGTTTATTTTCATAAAAATGAGGTTTACCATCTATGATTTCCAAAACCAATTGGCGTCCGGTGCCATCGGCAATGCGCCAGTGCACAGTTGAAGCCCGAGGATCAATGGAAACGACATGTACCCTACGAATCGCATCTTTAACTTCATCCACATTCGTGAAGTTACCCAATATCCATGATACCAGTTGCAAATCAGCTATACTCGAAGTGCGCAACGAGGAATTGTATTCTTCGTATTTACCGTATCCTGGAAAATAAAACAAACCGGCTGAAAGGCCAGCTTCATTCAAACCTTCAGCTATAAATTCCTTTTGCTCAACGGCCAAGCCACATAACCATATCTGGCTGTAAATTTCCATTCCCGACCCGTTTGTTTCCGGCACATAGGAATATTGCTCATAACCACGTGGCACGATGACGTACTGGCTGTGAAGATTGCTTCCTCCCCACTCAATGGTGCGGGCAACAATTCGTGAACTGTCTTTGGCAGTCAAGGTGATTCCTGTGCACGAAAGAACACGCTGTGGCGTGAAACTGGCGGCTGCAGCAGCTATTAATAAGATAAACGTAAAATTTTTCATGACTTTGTTTTTCTGTAAAAACAATTCCATTCCCAAATTGTTTACCATCGAGTTTTTGCCTCACAAATTTGTAAGAGGCACAAAAGGAAAGCATAGAAAAAAGCAGGATATGCAGAAGGTGTTTTCTATATAGATACCATTTATATACAATATGTACATCTAGCAAAAAGCTTAAACAGCAGTTATACAACTGTTTGCATATAGCACTATGTACATAATAAAAATTGTTTTACGAGAGAAAAGCTATTTCCTTTGCAACGGAAAACTAAACAAATACATAAATTACTTTTAGCATGATAGAACAGACGGTCGGGCATCACCAACGAATGCCCTATCTTAAGATTCATAGTGCCAAAAGACAAAAACGGTATATTAAAAGTTAAAGATATGCGGTTGGGAACATATTTAATTGCATTAATGCTGGTCATGTGTTTATTCTCATGTGGTCATCAACAAAGCAACATTTATAGCCCGTCGTTGCTTGTACTGGAAGATTCTTTGGAAACAATGCCTGAAAAATCCTTGAGGCAAATACTTGATATGGATACAACCACTTTGCGGAAATCCGACAAAGTATTTTATTATTATTTATTGGTTAAGGCCAAGATGCTCGTTCCCGACATCCCAGCATTACCTGACAAATCAGATCTTGCTTTGAGCATTTTGCAGAGCAAAAGGATTCTAGCCGTTTGTGCCAGTTATATTTTTTCTTAGGAAGAATATATGCCGGCAGGTATGCTTTCCTGAGAGCTAATGCTTTTTATAATCAAGCCGAAAAATTTGCAGGGCAAAATATCAGGATGTTATTTGCCATCAAAGTAGGTGAAGCATATATTTATCGCTTCAAAATGATGCATGGCATGGAAAAAGAATGCCTGGAGCGTGCTCTCGACATTGCCTGCGAATTAAAAGATTCCACCCTCAGGGCAGAGGCTATGCATGAACTCGCAGAACTTCGCATTTCTGAGAAAAATTACATAAAAGCAAGAAATCGGCTGCATCGGGCACTTGAGCTGGTACCTCCACAAAAAAAACTGGCCAAAGCTGAATATAATAAAGATCTTGCCAGAGTTTATCTAGCCATGAATATGCTTGATTCAGCTTTATACTATACGGACATAGCCTTGCAAGACGGACATTCGTATAACTTTAAAATGACATGCACTATACTCAAAGGTAATATATTTCTGAAAATGCACCGCTTAAAAGAAGCAGAGTCTATTTTTATGAAGGATATTGAAAAGCTTTCCCTAAAAGAGAGACAAGGTGTATATCATAAACTATCTTTGTTGAAAAAGGAGAAGAAAGATTTTCAATCCGCATGTGAATATGCGGAAAAGAGTATCCGTTGCAGAGATTCTCTTGAGATGAACAATAAGGCAGGATACATTAGCAATCTGAATGCTTTTCAGGAACACGAACGCAACAGAGAAGAATTGCCCAAATGAACATAGAACTTTCAGAACATGAGCTCTCTTATTACAGGCTGGCTATCCTCTTATCTTTCATCTTGCTTTCGGGAACATCACTAGTTTTCCGTATAAAACAATCCAAGAAAAAAGTTGAGATGTCTCTAAAGGAAAAGGAACTGGCAATGGTTCGTCTCCAAAATAGCCAATGGGAAACAGAAATAAAGTATTTGCAGGAAAAGCATGATCGTGAAGCTATCGAAATAGAATCACTAAATCAGAGCGTTGAATATTACAAGCGCCTGAATGCCTTAACCGTACCTATTCTGATGAAAAGCCAGAATTCGCAAGGAGCTATGCATATGAAAAAGGAAGAATGGGATATTATCATACAGAACACGAATGCATGTTTCAATGATTTCACTCTTCGTTTGGAAAAAGCATATCCGCAACTTACATTAGAAGAAATACGTTTTGCATGTCTATTGAAGATGGAGTTCTCGCTCTCCTTACTTTCGGAAATCTATCATATAGCTAAAGGAAGCATTTCAAGAAAGAAAATGCGTCTGAAAGAAAAAATGCAAATTGAGAATATGACTTTGGATGATTTCATAAAACAGTTCTAAAAGCTCGCTGTGAATAATTTTATTTTAGGCAAAACCTTCCTCCACCCATTACCGGCCCGGAGGTGCGTGCAAGTTGCCTTTAAATGTACATCACATAACCAAATAATCATCTGCATATCAATATATTGCTCATTCAAGATGTCCATCACAGATGTTTTAATCTCTTACTATAAGGAGTTAATTTTGCAACAAAATCATCAATAATATATAATTTTATATGTGAACGTATGAAAAGAGTAACAAGAATTTTATTCACATGCATCCTATTACCTTTGGCAGCATGCAAATTGTCTGCGAAATCCGTAGCTCAGGACAGTATACGTCCCTACTCTCCCTACACCTTCAGAGAGAAGGAGAATTATCCTGAAACTACCGGATACTGGTACATCGGTGCGGGTTATTCCGTACCATTCATGTTCGGCGACATGAGCTCACTGACAAACAAACATGATTTTTGGGGTAACAAAGTTTCCCTCAAGCCCGGTTACAAGTTTTCACCATTTTTTGGAATCGAAATGGGAGTATCCGTAGGCCGAATGCGCGGCTTCTCACCTCGGTCAGCGGAGAACTTTCGCCTTGGAACGGAGGATGCTATGACTTATTATCCTTATACTATATTAGGAGGAAAGGATAATTACCAGACAGCCCCTGACAACGCGGGCATATGGGAGAATCAAGGAAACAATGTCTATATCAAGTCAGTTCCCTATTCGCAAATCTACAGTGAATCACGTTACTGGGAAGTTTCGTTACAGGCAGTGTTCAATTTCAACCGTCTTTTTGGCCACGTACCCGAAGGACGTGAACAGCCCATATCACTGTTGGTAAAGCCGGGAATCTACCTGCAAAAATTTCACGCGCAAGCACACTCCCTGAGTGATAAAAGTCGAATATCTCCCAAGCAACGCCCCTTGTCAATCGGGTTGGGTGGTGACCTCGCAGTTCATTTTGCACTTACGCAAAAGCTGGGACTGGAGATAAGCAGCGGTCTGGTGTGGGTCAACAAACGAGAATTCGACGGCATACGTACTATACGGCACAGCCATGACGACTTCATCTGGCAGAACGGCGTATCGCTTTTCTGGAAATTCCGCCGGAATAAACCACAACTCCATTCCACACCGACTGCAATAGAAGTGTTGCCTGCTGCGACCCTATTGACAAATCCCTTCTCGAACGGAGAGTTCGCTTTCGACTACCTGCAACCTGACACAGTCATACGTAAGGAACGTTCCCTGAGTCGACAGGCACACTTGTACTTCCCTGTTTCGAAATGGGACATACGACCTGAGTTGGGAGACAATCTGAAAGAACTGGGAAAAATAGCTACAGCTTTCCAAGAGCTTACCAACGATGAGGATATCTACATCAGCTCCATTTCCATTGACGGATATGCCTCGCCCGAAGGACCGCATGATTTCAATATCCTACTCAGCCAAAACCGCGCAAAAGCCATCGCCTCCCACATTGCCAAAAACTTCAATTATCCCGAAAGCCAGATTCAGAGCCGAGGCCACGCCGAAGACTGGAATGGACTTGAGCGCCTGTTACAGGCCTGGGAAAATCCTGAAAAAGAACGTGCACTTGCCATTCTCCGGAGTGATGCGGATGTGGAGACACGTCAAAACAAACTTGCACATTTGGCAGCTTACAGAAGCATGCTGAACGAGTTATATCCGCAGTTAAGACGCAACGAATATACTTTTCATTACACGATTATTCCATTTACCATTGAACGAGCAACGCGACTTATACATACACAACCGGAGAAACTCAGTGTGGAAGAAATGATAGCCGTAACCAACTGCTACCCGATGTATTCCGAAGCATTCAATGAGTGTGCGGGCATCGCCTTCAAGTTCTATCCAGAAGCCCCGATAGCACGCATCTACATGGCCGCCATCGCATTGCATAAAAATGACACCAGCATGGCTACCGCTTACCTGTCACAGCTCTTGGATGACTATCGGGCATGGAACCTCCTGGGAGTTTGTGCAGCACTTGAAAATAATCCAACAAAGGCATCACACTATTTTCACATGGCTGCCGAAAAAGGTGACACCGCCGCTATCGCTAATCAAAAAAGACTGGGAAGCCGCTGATGCTTCCTGATCAGATATTCCAAACATCAATTTCTATCAATAAAAGTATACCGAAATGAAACGGAAAAAGACCATATTTGTCATAGAAAGCCTGCTGGGACTACTTATGCTGGTCACAGCCTGTCACAAAGAAGATATAAGCACTTTATACAGTCGCCAATATCAATTGTCAGCCGAGATTACCGGGATCAACGCGGAGATTCTACGCATTAACAATGAAATCGTAGAACTGAAAAATCTCTATACCATTCTGGCAAACAAACCTACCGTTACCGGATTTGACTACCGAATTGTAGAAAATAACGGACAAAAGGATACCATAGGAGTAGACATAACATTGGATACCTACAAGTTCTTCATTCCCTATGGACGCGACGGTAAAAACGGAACGGACGGACGCTCCCCTGTTGTGGGCATCAGTGATGATGGCTACTGGATTATCAATGGCGTGAAAACCCAAGATAAAGCCTTGGCGACAAGGGTGACAAGGGCGATAAGGGCGATCCCGGAAAGGACGGAATAAACGGAGATACTCCCCTTATCAGTGCCGCCAAAGACCCTGACAACCCCGCAGACGAAAACTACTATTGGACCATCAAGTACCCGAAAGAGAATAACTATACATTCATATTGGACGGCGGGCAAAAAATAAAAGCCACTGGATCCAAAGGAGACAAAGGAGAAACTCTGTCGGTGGATCCAATCATCGAAAGTGTGGTGAAAGCAGATGACGGTACCTCAATCACCATCAACCTGCACGATGGCACCTCCTACAATATCCCTTGCTGGGAATTAACTTCAAGCTTAAGCCGGGAAACCTTGCACTGAAAGATCATAATGGAGTGGATTCCATTATCGTATTTCTTCGTGAAGGGCATACCATCAGCGTGCCGTATACTAGTTCAAACAATGTGGAACGTATCGAAGCAATGCTCCCCGCAGGCTGGAGTGCTACCGCCGATATCAGCCCCACTGATTCAACCAAGCGTATCATACACATAACTTCACCCAGGTTAATGGATCTGGACCGCGCACAATTTGAAGGTGGTGCAACCTTTATCGCATTCGACCAGAAAGGGGCCTCCCTGACGCAATACATAAAACTAAAGTTGAACAAGTACATCTATATGAGCTTTTTCTACAATGAATTGAATGCTGTGGAATTGAACCGTCCCAACAGTCCCTTCAATGAACTGAAGTGGACAGAGAATCATCATCTCCTCATCGAGTTTTATGAACTGACTAACCGGCAGTTTGAACTCAAAGGACGCTTTCCGGCAGGAATAAACACAAATGAACCGCTGACACCCAGTCTGTCCGATTACCCTTCGTTTATCTTCAATAAAGCCGATAAGGATGTAGACAAACAATTCAAGATCAACGCTTTCCTCTTCCGCCCCGATTCAGTTAACTTAAGCAATATTTCAGGTAATGACAGTCCGGACGGACGCGTGATATTTGCCAACCAATACACAGCCAGTGATAACGAAATTTATATGAAACCTGTACCTTACGACACTTACATAGTGCAATACAGCTATTCGTTGAATAATGGCAGTAATAACGAACTGATTCGCATCCGTCGTGCAGCTACCAAATATAAAGTGCATCTGTTCAAAGCATCAGAATTTCTAGGCATTGACAAGGACGACTTCGACTATAAAAAAGTCACTATTCTCCTTACCCAGCAGTCCCAACTGCTATCAGCAGTATATAAGGCCTATAATAGGGTACCTACGTAGCACAGAGCAACACAATGACCTATGACCCTGTTACCGACCAACTGGAATGTGTGTTCTGTACACTGGGTGCCGCCAACAGTTCGATAGGACTCAATTTCTATTACGACAAAGAAGGCAAGAAACGCTGGGAACCAGTTCACTGGCCAGCGTATTACTACGGCCGGACTGGGAAGCCAACATATATGTGAATCATTCCGGGGAACCTTTCCCTGGTGCCGGTTCATCATACGACAATTATGTCGGATATACCAATAACGGTGAGGGAAATACGCGATATGGAGGAGGACGTGTGTATACGCCAGAAAATAGTAGTCAACAGTTCGTACCCCGAACCCTACCAGACCTGAAGTAAGACAACAAGAACCTTACTCTTAAATCATATTATATTGACAGTAACAATTCACATCATCCCGGTAAGAGCATCTTGCGGGATGAAATGGCTCAGTTGTAATTCTTGGGGGATTAACCTTTGCAACTTCCCCTCTATGCATACACCTTTGCTAATCTATACAGGAAGAACCTCTTATCTGCCACTCCACGAAATGAAGCCCTAAATGCTTTAA
>ENA-OQLB01000940-OQLB01000940.1-human-gut-metagenome-genome-assembly--contig:-NODE-940-length-14136-cov-2.262046_pt1 | contig 14136 bp, 19 predicted proteins | sample MGYA00242656_ERZ504813 | MGnify/ENA primary metagenome ERZ504813 (study PRJEB26092, sample SAMD00036388) | human gut metagenome | host: Homo sapiens | study: EMG produced TPA metagenomics assembly of... | reverse complement strand
GTCCATTTAAATCTTGAGTCAAAATTTCTGAGGAAAGTGCTTGTTGATGATTCGATCAGATTGCAGCAAGAACAGAAATATCGGATTGTATGGGAGAAAAAAGAAATTCAATAACACCGTGATCTTATTGGAAGCCCGGGGTATGTGGAAACGTGTGATGATGAATATCCTGTCGAATGCGGTGAAATATAACAAAGAAAACGGACAGATTTATATCAGCTGCATGGAAATTCCATCCGAACAGCCAAAAACGACGACAATGGAATTTGTCTGCCGGGATACCGGAATCGGAATGACTGAGGAGTTCCAGAAACATGTTTTTGAACCGTTTGCACAGGAACATACAGGAAGCCGCACAAAGTTTACCGGAACCGGACTGGGAATGGCCATTGCAAAGAAGCTGGTCGAGAAAATGGGTGGAACCATTACTTTTGAAAGTGCAGAAGACGTAGGGACGACATTTGTGATCCGGGTTCGTTCCGGATCGATACAGACAGGAGTGACAAAGTTGAAACCGGAGAAAAAACGGAAGAATCTATCCGTGGAATGCATATTCTTCTAGCAGAAGACAATGAACTGAACATGGAAATCGCAGAATTTATGCTTCAGAATGAAGGCGCTGTCGTGACGAAAGCATGGAATGGTCAGGAAGCAGTTGAGCTGTTCGAAAAAAGCAGATCTGGTGAGATTGATGTGATTCTTATGGATATCATGATGCCGGTCATGAATGGGTATGAAGCTACAAAGATGATCAGGTCTCTGGACAGAGAGGATGCAAAGGAGGTATCAATCATTGCAATGACAGCAAATGCGTTCACGGAGGACAGAATAAGAGCAAAAGAAGCAGGGATGGATGAACATATTGCTAAGCCTGTTGACACGGAATTACTGGTAAAAATAATTCATAAATTGGTGTAATATAATTGATATGGCAGTGTCAAATAAACAGTGAAATATAGGATAAAGGGAACTCAGAAGGGGGACTTCCAATGAAAATGAAAAAAAGGAACAGGGTCTTGTCAGCACTTTTTCGTGATGGCGGCAGTCATATTGCTATTGGCAGGCTGCGCAGGAAACAGTGCAGAAAAAGAAGAAAAGGAAGATGCGGAAACCATTACGGTGTATTTATGGAGCACAAAGCTGTATGAAAAATATGCATCATACATCCAGGAACAGCTCCCGGATATCAACATTGAATTTGTAGTAGGCAATAATGATCTGGATTTTTATAAGTTTCTTAAAGAAAACGGCGGATTGCCGGATATTATAACCTGCTGCCGGTTTTCGCTGCATGATGCAAGTCCGCTGAAAGACAGTCTGATGGATCTGTCCACAACCAATGTGGTGGGTGCTGTCTATGATACATACCTCAACAATTTTATGAACAAAGATGGCAGCGTAAACTGGATCCGGTGTGCGCGGATGCCATGGGGTTGTGGTGAACAAAGACCTTTTCGAAAAATATAATATCTCTCTGCCGACAGATTACGCAAGCTTTGTCTCTGCCTGCCAGGCATTTGATAAAGCAGGTGTCCGTGGATTTACCGCAGACTATTCTTATGATTACACCTGTATGGAAACACTGCAGGGATTGTCTGCTTCAGAGCTGTCTTCTGTAGACGGACGCAAGTGGCGTACTGCCTACAGTGATCCGGATAATACAAAGAAAGAAGGCCTGGACAGTACCGTTTGGCCGGAGGCCTTTGAACGCATGGATCAGTTCATTCATGATACAGGACTTAGCCGGGATGATCTGGATATGGACTATGATGCGGTGATGGATATGTTCAAAAGTGGTAAGCTTGCCATGTACTTCGGCAGCTCTGCAGGTGTAAAAATGTTCCGGGATCAGGGCATTGACACAACATTTCTGCCATTCTTCCAACAGAACGGTGAAAAGTGGCTGATGACCACGCCATATTTCCAGGTGGCACTGAACCGTGACCTGACAAAGGATGAGATGCGCCGGGAGAAAGCAATGAAGGTATTGGACACCATGCTTTCGGAGGATGCACAGAACCGGATCATTTCTGATGGGCAGGATCTGTTAAGCTACAGTCAGGATGTGGATATGCATCTTACGAAATATCTGAAAGATGTAAAACCTGTGATCGAAGAAAACCATATGTATATCCGTATTGCGTCAAATGACTTCTTCTCTGTTTCCAAGGATGTGGTTTCGAAGATGATCTCAGGAGAATACGATGCAGGGCAGGCATACCAGTCATTTCATTCGCAGCTTCTTAATGAGGAATCCACTTCTGAGAAAGTAGTATTGGATTCACCGAAATCTTATTCAAACCGCTTCCATAGCAATGGAGGCAATGCCGCTTATTCCGGTTATGGCAAACACTCTGCGTGGCATCTATGGTACAGATGTGCTGATCGCAACAGGAAACAGCTTTACAGGAAATGTGCTGAAAGCCGGTTACACAGAAAAAATGGCAGGCAGCATGATCATGCCAAACAGTCTTTCCGCTTACAGTTGTAAAATGACCGGGGCGGAACTGAAAGAGACCGTCAGAAACTTTGTAGAAGGCTATGAGGGAGGTCTGACTCCATTTAACCGCGGCTCCCTGCCTGTAGTCAGCGGTATTTCTGTGGAGATAAAGGAAACGGATGATGGTTATACATTAAAGGAAGTCAAAAAGGATGGAAAAACAGTTCAGGATAAAGATACTTTTACAGTGACCTGTCTGGCGACACCGCAGCACATGGAAGCTTATCCGGCAGATGAACATGTGGGATTTGACGCAGGGGATAGCTTTGTAAAAGATACCTGGACAGATTATGTATCAGATGGCAATGCCGTTCTTGCAAAACCGGAAGACTATATGACTTTGAGGTGAGAAGAATGGGTGTTAAGAATCGTAATACAAAAAGAGAAAGACCGGTCAGGGAAAATGGGTAAGGGCAGCTGTCTTTACAGTTGTTTTTACGGGAGTCGTTTTCGCTGTGCTTCAATATTATAAATTTGTGTCGAAAACTGTTTATGAGGAAAGTGTTTCTCATCTGACGGAAGTATTTCATCAGTCTGATAATATGCTGAAGGAAGTGACAAATCAGAATCTGACTTACCTCCATATGTGGGCTGAGAATCTGCAGAATCTTTCCGATGAAAGAGAAATCCGTGATTATATAGAGAAAGCGCAGGAAGATGCAGGCTTCCTGGATTTCTATTTCTCTCAGCTGACGGAAACTACAAGATGGTCACAGGCCAAACCGGGTATCTTGGATTACAGGAAAAAATGGAAGAAGAGATCCGGCAGGGAAATGATATTGTAACAAATGCATCAGTCCGGGAAATCCCAGCTGCTTGTATTTGCTACTCTAAGAGCTCATGGAAACTATCAGGGATTTGAATATGATGCAATCGCAATTGCTTATGAAAATGCGGATATCGTAAATGTGCTGGATATTTCTGCTTTTAATGGAAATGCCCAAAGTTATGTCGTTCATTCGGATGGCCGTGTTGTGATCGATCATTCTTCGGAGTCATGGGGGAAGGTGTATAATTTCTTTGGAGTGTTAAGAGAGCATTCCAAGATGTCTGAAAAAGAGATCCTTGCACTTTCAGAGGAGTTTAAAGAGGGACATAACGATGCGGTGATGGTAAATCTGGATGGAAAGAACTACTATCTGGTCTATGAAAAATCAGATATTCAGGACTGGATGTTTCTAGGACTTGTAAATGCGGATATCGTAAATGCCAGTATGGACCGTCTGCAGTTTAGTACGATACTCCTTGTGGGTGCGGTTGTGCTCTGTATTGCTGCATTTCTTATCAGTCTTATTATTCAAAAAAGCAGGACAAGCCTTAAGAAAAAGGATGTGGAGATCCTGTACAGGGATGAGCTGTTTCAAAAGCTGTCAATGAATGTGGATGATGTGTTCCTGATGCTGGATGCAAAAACATATAAGGCAGATTACATCAGTCCGAATGTGGAAAAATTACTCGGATTTACGGTAGAACAGATTCAGAAGGATATTCGTATTCTGGCAAAACTGCATCCATGGGATTCAGAAGATCCGAAGAAGAATTATCTGGAAGGGATCCGGACTTCGGAACAGCAGGAATGGGATTTTGAATGTGTTCATCAGAAAACAGGAGAACAACGATGGTTTCACATTGTGGCTATGGGCAGTGAGGTGAACCGGAAAAAGAAATACATTCTGGTTATGTCGGATCGTACCTCTGACAGGAAAATGAATCAGCACTTTCAGAGGCAGTACATGCAGCGGAGACAGCAAACCGGGCAAAGAGTACGTTCCTTTCCAACATGTCTCACGATATCCGGACACCGATGAATGCGATCATCGGTTTTACCACCCTGGCTGTAAGTAATATTGATGACAAGAAAAAAGGTCCGGGATTATCTGGGCAAGATTCTTTCGGCCAGCAACCATCTGCTCTCACTGATCAATGATATACTGGATATGAGCCGTATTGAGAGTGGAAAGATCCAGCTGGAAGAAACAGAAGTCAGTCTGTCGGAAGTGCTTCATGATCTGAAGACCATTGTCAGCGGGCAGATTCATGCAAAGCAGCTCGAACTTTATATGGATGTCATGGATGTGACGCATGAGAACGTCTATTGTGACAAGACGCGGCTGAATCAGGTGCTTTTGAATCTCTTGTCCAATGCGATCAAGTTTACGCCGGCAGGAGGGACTGTTTCTGTCCGGCTCAGACAGTATCCGGGAACAAAAAGAGTCAGTGAAATGTATGAGATCCGGGTAAAAGATAACGGAATCGGCATGAGTCCGGAATTTGTACAGAAGATTTTTTCTCCGTTTGAGCGGGAACGGACTTCTACTGTCAGCAGGACCCAGGCACAGGGCTTGGCATGGCCATTACCAAGAATATCGTGGATATGATGGGCGGAACCATTGAAGTTCAGACAGAACAGGGAAAAGGCACCGAATTTATTGTCTGCCTGCCATTGCGGATCCAGACTGAACATCATCGCACAGAGAAGATCGTAGAGCTGGAAGGTCTGAAAGCATTGGTTGTAGATGATGATTTTAACACCTGCGACAGTGTGACAAAGATGCTCGTGAAGGTTGGAATGCGTTCGGAATGGACACTTTCCGGTAAGGAAGCGGTTCTCCGTGCACGACAGTCTATGGAACTGGGAGATGCGTTCCATGCGTATATCATTGACTGGCGGCTGCCGGATATGAACGGCATTGAAGTCACCCGTCAGATCCGCAGCCTTGGCGATGATACACCGATCATTATCCTGACTGCATATGACTGGTCAGATATTGAAGTAGAAGCCAGAGCCGCAGGGGTAACTGCATTCTGTGCAAAACCTCTGTTCATGTCAGATATCAGAGAGACTCTGCTGACGGCCATCGGTCAGAAGCAGACGGTTACAGATGATACGATTCTTCCATATGCAGGTTCCGATTTCAAAGGCAGATGTATACTGCTTGTGGAAGATAATGCATTGAATAGTGAAATTGCGGTGGAAATCCTTAATGAATATGGCTTTCTGGTTGATACAGCGGAAAATGGAGAAGTGGCAGTGGAGAAAGTTAAGAATTCCGTACCGGGTAATTATGATCTGGTGCTTATGGATGTGCAGATGCCGGTAATGAACGGATATGAAGCCACTAAGGCGATCCGTGCTCTGGCTGATCCGGCGCTGGCAGGGATTACGATCCTTGCCATGACGGCCAATGCTTTTGAAGAAGACAAAAAAGAAGCACTGGAATGCGGCATGGATGGATTCTTATCCAAGCCGATAGTTATGGAGGAACTGCTTGCCGCATTACAGAAGAATCTGAATTAGGTGTTTGTAAGTATGACAATACAAAGAAAAGAACCAATGTATAAAAGTAGAAAAAAATTAACCGTATTATGTGCAGCCATATTTGTGTTTTTGGGAATTGTGGATGATATTATCAGTACATTGCCGGGCTGCCGAAACGGATAATGATGAAACACAGACAAATGAACAGAAGATCATCCGTGTCGGTTCATTCGAGGATACTTTCGATTATGTCGATAAAAACGGTGTCAGACGAGGATATGGCTACGAGCTCATGCAGGCTCTGGCAGGCTATACCGGATGGAAATTTGAGTATGTGAAATGTGACTGGTCCAACTGTTTTGATAAACTTGAAAACGGTGAGATTGATATCATGGGGGATATCTCTTATACCGATGAACGTGCACAAAAGATGCTTTTTTTCAGATGAACCGATGGGTGAGGAAAAATACATGCTTTATGCGGATCTGTCCAATAGGGATAGCGTGACATCTGCTTTCAAGTCTCTGGATGGAAAACGTGTAGGTGTGCTCTTAGGTACAGAGCCTGAGAGTATGCTGACGGAGTGGGAGAATAAGAATGGTATACACACAGAGCATGTAAATGTATATAATAATGATGATGTCGAAAAGAAATTAGCGAATCATGAGATCGATGCTTTTGTATCTCTGGAGGAATCCATCTGGTCTGAACAGGGAATATCATCGGTTGCAATATTGGCAAATCAGGTATATATTTTGCAATAAATAAAGACCGCAGCGATATTAAGACAGATCTGGACCGGGCAATGCGTCAGTTGGATCAGGATAGTCCGTTTTTTAAGGCAGATCTGTATAAGAAGTATTTTACCCTTGATTATAATCAGATCCTTACAGGAGAAGAACGCTCCTGGCTGAAAGAACATGGCGCAATCCGGATGGGATTTTTGAGTACTGATCCGGCAGTTTTTTCCATGGATGAAGAGACTGAACAACTTACCGGTACGTTGGCAGAATATGTATCCTATGCCAAAGACTGCCTGGAAAATCAGACGCTGGAATTTGCTTTGCGGGAATATGATAACTATGACGAGCTGATTCAGGCACTGCAGGACCGGGAGATCGACGTGATCTTTTATGCCGGCAGAAATCCGTATCTCGCAGAAGAGAAAGGATATGCACTAACGAATACAGCCTGGACCTACAGCCTGATGGCAGTAACGGATGAGAAAATTTTGACGAGAATGAAGTGTATACAGTAGCTGTGCCTAAGGAAAAAGAAGCCTTAAAACAGCATATTGCTTTCAGTTATCCGCAATGGAGCTTGTAGATTGTGATTCGCTGGATGATGCGGCAGATATGGTCACGAACGGAAAAGCAGACTGTTTCCTCATGGGAGCAAGCCAGGCATTGATATATGATAACAGTCAAAATTTCAAAAGCATTCCACTTACCAAAACAATGGAGGCATGCTTTGCAGTAAGAACCGGAGAGGGAAGTCTTTTATCAATACTGAATAAAACATTGAAGGCCATGCCGTCGGATATGCTTACAAGTGCACTTGCTATCTACGACAGTACTGCAGATAAGGTGACATTTTCTGACTTTATAAAAGACAATATGCTTGCCTTTTTTATCTCGGCAGGTGTTTTGGTACTCACCATCATTGGTATTATCCTTATACTTTTACAGAAGGCAAGGAAAGCAGAATCCGTCGCAAAGCTTGCAGCAAATGATACACAAAAACTCAATCACAAACTGGAAATCGCTTTGCAAAAAGCAGAGACGGCCAGTCTGGCAAAGACACGTTTCCTTAACAATATGTCACATGACATCCGTACTCCTATGAATGCAATTCTTGGCTATGCACAGCTTATGGAGGATGAACTAAAAGGAAAGGATCTGCCCGAAACTTCAGAACATTTAAAAAAACTTCAGCAGTCAGGGGACCTTCTTCTGTCGATCATAAATAATGTACTTGATATGGCCCGGATTGAGAGCGGAAAGATGGAGATTGATGAGACTATGCCCGAATCGAAGATATCCGACAGACGTTGTTTGAAATGTTTGAGGATGAAGCAAGGAAAAAGAAGCTTGCATTTCGTTACACAGTAAATCTAGAGCATGAACATATACTGACAGATATTACCAAGGTGAAAGAAATATTTGTCAATATCCTGAGCAATGCCATAAAATATACTCCATCCGGTGGTTCTGTTATGCTAAACATAGACGAATTAGCATGTGATGAGCCGGGTACATGATCGTAAGGACCAGTGTGAGCGATACCGGAATCGGTATGAGCCGGGAGTATCGGGCAAAGATTTTCGACGCATTCACACGTGAGCGGAACACCACAAAGAGCAAAATCACAGGAAGCGGCCTTGGAATGTCAATCGTAAAAAAATATGTTGATCTGCTCGGTGGAACAATAGATGTAGAGAGTGAACTCGGAAAGGGCAGTACCTTTACTATAACACTAAAACACAGGATAGCGGATAAAAGCTATTATGCAAAAACTCCTGCTGAAAATCCAGAAACCTGTAATGAAATACTTGAAGGAAAGAATATCCTTTTGGCAGAGGACAATGATTTGAATGCGGAGATCGCAGAAGTGATCCTTGAGCGTGTCGGTCTTAAAATAGAACGTGTTGAGGATGGCATTCAGTGTGTAAACAGAATAATGAAAATGCCGGCAGGAACATATGACATGATTCTCATGGATATCCAGATGCCGCAAATGGACGGTTATAAAGCAACACAGGTAATCAGGCGCCTGCCGGATAAGGATAAGGCATGCATACCGATCATTGCAATGACGGCAAATGCATTCGAGGAAGATAAGCGAAAGGCTATTGCGGTCGGAATGAATGGTCATATAGCAAAGCCGATTCAGGTTGATAAGCTGCTGTCGACATTAAAGGCCGTATTGACAGAAAGAGTTATAAAAACCCCCTCTCAGGTGTAATACATCTGGAGGGGATTTTTATAACTACATTTGTATTAAATTAATTTTTGATATAAACAGAGACATCGGTGCAGATATCAGGAGATTATGCTATACTTTTATATAATAATATTGACATACTATTAAAAACTATATATTCTATATAAAAATGCCGTATTTCTAGTGTAAATCTTCAAAAATCATTGGGAAGTATAGCATATAGTACTTTTCTTGGACTTGTGATGTCAGGGGTGTAGGTGGAGCAATAGGATTCACATCGACAGCATTTTATGAGTTGGTTAATTATGATCCTAATTCGAAAAATGTATCATATATTGATTATTTGTCGAGAACAGTGATTTCAAAGGAGGGTTGTAGATTATGACAGATGAAAGAATCAAAAATTCCAGTGAGCTGGAGTTTGTTGTATTTTGCATTGAAAATGTAGCGGCAAAGCTGGGCTTGGATGCAGAACGTGTTTATCAGGCATTTACCGAACAAAGCGATATTCTGAACGGTTACATTGTGCCGGAATATGAAGTGCTACACACTCAGAGCCGGGAATATATCGTAGATGACCTCCTTGATGTGATGAAAGAAAGGGGTGTGGAAGTATGATTCTCTATCATGCTCTTTTTTAGAAATTGCACAGCCGGATTTGGTTCATTCCCGCTCCAATGTAGACTTTGGACGTGGATTTTATGTTACGCCGTTGTATGAGCAGGCTGCGAAGTGGTGCGGAAAATTCAAACGCCGGGGAAAAGACGGTATTATTCAAAATATGAATATGATGAGAGCCGAGAAGTTGAACTGAAAGTTTTGAAATTTGACGCTTATTCTGAAGAATGGCTTGATTTTATTCTGAACTGTCGTAGCGGAAAAGATTCGACGGATTACGACTTTGTTGTGGGTGGTGTTGCCAATGATAAGGTGTTTAATACCGTGGAGCTGTTTTTTGACGGACTGATTGATAAAACGGAAGCTATCAACCGCCTGCGTTATGAAAAGCCGAACCTGCAAATATGTTTCCGCACAGAGAAAGCACTGTCTCTGTTGCGTTTTGAAGGGAGTGAAACACTATGACAGCAAATCCAATTTTGCTTCAGAAAAAATATAGCCGTGTTATCGAATGTTTTGCTAAACAGCAGGGACTTTCACTGGATGCGGCATTGGATTTCTTTTATCATTCCCAGGTCTATCAGCTGATCCGTGATGGTGTTTCTGATATGCACTGCATGAGCGATGCGTATTTGGCAGAGGAATTGAAACAGGAATATGAGGAGAAAGTGCCTGAAAAAGCGGTAGTAAAGGAGAGAATAAAGTGAGACATAATATTTTTGATTCAATACCATCCGATATAGTTTCTGGTAAAGATAATGTATTTGCAAATTTTTTGCAAAACGACTGGACTTTATGAGTCCATGAAAATAGATGAAGATAATATTGAAGAGTTAATTCTTTTACTTGATGGATGATCTGTGCTTCAAAGTTTTATGTGACAAATAAAACAACCTATGATATTATAAAAATGATATAAGCGAAAATGACTTTTACGGAAACGAAAGTATCTTTATATTTTTTTTATGCGCATACTTCCTATTTCGAGATTAAATACTTGCAAAGTTGATTACTAATATTTTTTCATTATTACAGGTACAATAAGAACATGTAATAGCGGAAATGAGGTATAGTTACTTGCAGATAGAGAAGTATATTGCGGATAAAATAACATCTTTATGTGAAAAACGTGACATCAGTAAATACAGATTATCGCAACTGTCGGGAATTTCCCAGTCGTCACTGGGAAGAATCATGCGCAGGAAAACCTGCCGTCGCTGATCACACTTGAAAAAATATGTATAGCTTTGGGCGTGACATTATCGCAGTTTTTTTCAGGAAGGTAATTTCAGAGAATCTGACAGAAAAACAGAAAAGAAGTTCTAGGGATATGGAACGATCTGAGTACAAATGAGCAGGAAACAGTAATGTCAATGCTGCGTGGACTTCGGAAGTAGAAGAACAGTTCGAGTATATGTATCGGCTGTTCTTTTTTTGCTTTTTGAACGTTAAAACGGTAATTTTTTTCTTGTGCATAGTAGAACGCTAAAGTATAATAAAATTAGTTTTTTTGGCATAAGTTTAAAAGCTATATCTATAATAAGGAAATCGGCAAACTAGATGAAAGTCTGGGACGCAAAGCTACAGGGCCTGTAAAATGGCAGCCAGTTGCATGAAATGAGGTGCACTGTCTGTCTGACGGTGCTTTTTTACGGTGTTATTTCACAGACGTAACAATAATGATTTTATCAGGAAAGAATGAGGAAAATAAAAGTATGAAAAAGGCAAAACGTTGTCTGATAGCAGTGGTGTCAGGTGTACTTGTAGCAATTGCTGTCTTGTCTGGATGTGGACAGTCAAAGAAAGAAGTATCTAAAAACGATGATCATCTTACCGTTTATCTGTGGGAAAATCGTTTGATGAAAAATATTGCACCCTATATCCATGAACAGTTTCCTGATCAGGATATTGAATTTATTATTGGTAACAATGATACCGATTTATACAGTTATTTTAAAGAACATGATGAATTACCGGATATCATAACAGTACGTCGATTCTCCGGAACAGATGCACAGGACTTACAGCCTTATCTTATGGATTTTGCTTCTTATGATGTTGTTTCCAAGTACTATTCTTATGCGGTGCAATATTATAAGAATGCGGAGGATGAAATCCAGTGGCTGCCAATCTGTGGTATTCCGCAGACGATCATTGCCAACAAAACACTGTTTGATCAGTATGGCGTAAAGATTCCAGAAAATTATGAGGAATATGTACAGGCTTGTCAGCAGTTTTATGATAATGGCATAAAACCGTATTCCATGGATCTTGGTGAAGACTGGTCTAATAATGAAATCATCCAGGCAGCGGCAATCGGTGAGTTCACAAGTCTGGATGGTATTGAATGGCGAAATGGTGCAGAAACTGCAACGGATGAAGTGAAGTTTGATGATACATTATGGAAACGTATTTTTTCAGAAACCAGTCAGTTTCTTAAGGACTCTCACTTTGGTAAAGAAGATATCAATGTTGACATCGATACAGGAACCAGATGTTTGTCGAGGGAAAATCAGCAATGTTTCATGGACATCCGACGGTTATGCAGCAGCTGCAGAAACAGATGGATGCGGAGCTGATCCGTATTCCTTACTTTTCACAGACATCGGATGAATCCTATGTGTACATGACTCCGTCCTTAAACATTGCATTTAACAAAAACCTGGAAAAAGACCGGGAGAAACTGGATACTGCACTGGATGTGCTGGATTGTATGATTTCAGAAGAGGGGCAAAAGCTGATTGCGGATGGAAGCGGTGTTATTTCATTGAATACAGATGTTCCAACCATGATGCAGGATGTGCCTGGACTGGAAGAGGAAATTAACAATAATGCTGTTATATCCGATATTCCGCTCAAAAGTCATTTGATTCAAGCCTTGAGGCTGTTCACGGATTACTGTCAGGGAGATGGATGAAACACAGGCTTATGATACTTTGCGCAGTGTAATGAATCGTAAAGATCCAGAAGAAAAAGCAACGGTGAATTTTGAAAATGAATATTCCATTTCACTGAACGATAGAAATGGCCGTGATGCAGCATCTTCCATTTTAACTACGATCAGAGAAGAAAATGATGCACAGCTGGCTCTGGCGCCATATTATTATTTCACTTCTTCTATGTACAAAGGAGAATGCACTAATAGCCGGGTTGGCATGATGACAGCGAAGAGTTCAGATACAGCATTATATTTTGCAAAAATTAATGGTAAACAGGTTTATGAACTCGTGGAAAATTATCTCGCTGATGCTGATGAGAATTTTTACGTAACCAATAAATACGAATTACCAATTGCATCCGGTATGAAAATGATCGTCAATCAAGCGGAAAGTGGATTTTTGTTAAAGGACTTAACAGTTAATGACAAGAAAATAGACAAAGAAAAGGAATACTCTATTCTTCTTACAGACACCACAATGTCTGTATTGAAAAAAATAAATCCGAAATGTGAGATTGAGCAGCTTAAAGAGACAACATTATCAAGTGTATGGATCGAAGCAATGTCAAAAGGACAGCAGCCGTCAGCACCGGAAGACTATATAGAGGTTGAACAGTAAAAGTGGAGATAGAACAAACGGTAAATAAAAGAAAAAAAATAACAAGGCTGTTGCTTATACTACTTATGATTCTTTTAAGCTTAGGTTGTATCAAGTATCTGATAAGTAAGTCTAAGAAGTATATCAGCGAAAACGGAAAAAGCAGTATGGGAGCTGTTGTTGAACAGATACAGCAGACCTATGATCTTCAGGTGAGTGGGTACTACAGCCAGCTGCAGTTGGTTGAGGAATTTTTACTTCATGAGAGGGAGCTGTCTCTTGAAACGGATACGAACAAAAGTTTCTTTGAAGCATGGGAAAAAGAATCGGAAAGTACACTTATATTCCTTCAGGAAAATGGTCAGGCAATATCAGCAGGTGGAACAAAAATGCGGATTGATATGCCAAGTAAATTTCTGCTGGACTTAAAGAATGGATACAATATTGGAAACTGGTGCGTCTTGATTATGATCAGGAGAAAAAAGACGGTTATCTGGTGGCAATTCCATGTCAGGAATATACGATCAATGGGGAAACTTATACGGCAATTGGAACTGTGTATGATCATTCGAAACTGGATTCCATGTTAAAACTGAAAGGTTATGATGGGAAAGCATATTTGTTCATGCTGGATCATGAAGGAAATATTACGTATACGAACCTGAGTGGTGATAAATACCAGCGTAATTATTCTTTGTTAAAACATTTAAAAGGGGAACAGGCTATTACAGAAGAGGAAGCTGATTTGTTCAAAAAGAAGTTTGATAACGGAGAATCCGGAGCTGCACTTTTGGGAAAACAGAACCCCTATTATCTGGGATATTGCCCGATAGAAAGCAACAACACCATTTTGGTATGCATTGTGGAAAAGGGAGTTGTTGACAATGTGCTGATGGATTACCAGAAGACGGTGTTGTTTACAACAATACTCATGGCAGGTTTTATACTTTTACTTTTTGCTGGATTATTCTACAGTATTTCCAGACTTAGTCTTGCAGATCAAAAAGCAGAATATGAAAAAAGAAAGAATGAACTTCATTTACAAACAATGAAGGAAATGGAAGTAGTCAATCAAAAACTGAAAAAGGCAAAGAACGTTGCAACAGAGGCTTTACAGACAGCTGAAAATGCAAATAAGGCGAAAACGGATTTCCTGTCTAATATGTCACATGATATTCGTACTCCTATGAATGCAATCATTGGTATCACATCTTTGATCAGACATGATGACAGGTAATAAAGCAAAAGTTATAAGAGATATGCAGAATTAAAATAAGATA
>ENA-OQLB01000939-OQLB01000939.1-human-gut-metagenome-genome-assembly--contig:-NODE-939-length-14136-cov-4.653152_pt1 | contig 14136 bp, 12 predicted proteins | sample MGYA00242656_ERZ504813 | MGnify/ENA primary metagenome ERZ504813 (study PRJEB26092, sample SAMD00036388) | human gut metagenome | host: Homo sapiens | study: EMG produced TPA metagenomics assembly of... | reverse complement strand
CACACTGCTGATATAGCTTACACTGCGGCCTTCCTCCGTGCGACTCTCCAGCAGGGAACCGATAAAGCGTTTGGCAGAGCGCACGTCCATGCCATGCTCGGCAAAGACAGCCCGCAATTCTTCTTCATCAAAACGTCCTTTCGACTTTATCAATGACGTTTTCAGCATCGTTGTCAGGCTCTTGAACAAGGCATCCATCCGCTCACGGATGACAGTGGCATCTTCCTTCAACAACACCTCATGCTTGCCTACAGACACGGCACGGGCTCCCTCCCACAACGTTCCATTATTCAGTTTCTGTTTGAATTCCTTGTAGCCAAGCTCAGGGAAACGCTCTTCCCAAAGCGCTTCCAGACGTGCGACGTAAACCCCGTCCTCCCCTTCTACCTTTGTCAGATAGCTATGGAATTCACGGGCAAAGACATCACCCGTCTTGTCCTGGACATATCCTTCGGTCAACAGATTCTTGGGGCTGATTTCAAGCAGATGCCTTCCATAACGCTGCATCAAATCGTCTTCCAGCCAAAGCAAGGCGGTCTTGATGAGCTGTCCCAACTCCGCTTCATACTCCAGCTTGTTCTTTGTACGCGGCAGTTTCACCACAAACTCGAAATCGGACAAAGATACCATGATTTCCGGTTTTTCCCCTTTCATGCGGTACACTTCCATGAGTTTTCTCAGAATAAGCACCAGCTGTTCCTGGGCAATGTTCCCTGTCTGATGCAGACGCTTCATATAATAGAAATCCCGTTCATGGTAGTCGGTAGCGGCAATACCCTGTATCTCCGTATCACGCGCGGCACGCCCTATCTCCTGAATATAGTCGACAAACGTACTGGATGGCGCCACATGGTATACACGGTCTATATCACTGATGTCCACTCCCATACCAAAGGCTTTCGTAGCCACAATCAGTTTCTTGGTTCCTTCCTTGAACTCTTGTACAATGGCAGCTTTCTGTTCCTTGTCCTTCTTGCCATAATAGGAGGCAACCAGACGCCAGTCCGCCGGCTTCACCCACGTCTTCAAGCGCATGTCGATGCCACCCGCAAAAGGATAATAGAGCAATGTCTTGTGCCCGTCCAGGAAGTCCTCCACCCGCGCAGCCACCACGCGCTGCTTTGCCTTGTCGTATGTCTCCCCGTCCTCCATCTCCATCTGACGGATGTCAAAGCCAATATTCCGGCGCTTCACTGTACCTACATAAAGCACGCAAGGCTCCATCTGCAAGGAACGAATAGTCTCGAATATCATGTCATTACCTCCTTTCGGGTTCCAGACAGCCGTAGCAGTCAATGCAAACAACGGGAAATTATAGCCGAGAGTCTGTTTCAAAGCAGTCAGGTAGCGCCCCAAGAACCAATAGTCCACGCGGAACTCCTTGCCCCACGTAGTGACCGTATGCGCCTCATCGACCACCACCAGACCGATGCGGCGCTCGCCTACAAAATGCTTAATGTCGTAAGAGAGAAGCAATTCCGGCGAGAGATAGAACAAATCAATCTCCCCCTCACGCACCTGCCGGTAAACCTCCATCTTCTGTTCCGGCGATAAATCGGACGAGGCGTATGCCACACGCATATACCCCAGCTCTTGCAGACTTTCCACCTGGTCTACAATCAACGCCTTCAAAGGGGAAACCACAATGGTAAGCAGATTATACTCCTTCCCCAGATAGATGGCAGGAAGCTGGAACAACAAGGATTTTCCGGAGCCGGTAGGGGCAGTCAGCAAGATATTGTCTACCTGCGTTTCACCTTTCCAAGCCTTTTCAGCCTCCAGTATAACGTTCTCTATCAGCTGTCCCTGCGAAATGCAGAGTTTCTCTTTTCCCTTGGACAAGTCATCGTAAATCTCAAGATTACGAAACTGTTCGTAGCCGTAAGTCTCCTTTAAAATCGTGTTTATGGTTTCGCGGCAGTTTTCAGGCAGATGCCTTTCCTTCAAATCCGGTAACCGGCGTGTTGTTGCTTCTTGTACATTCATTATTATTGTAGTGTGGGGGTATTAAAAAGAAAAGAAGCAATTCTTCAACCATAGTTATCGGTTTTGGAATTACTTCTCCCTATGTTTCAAAATATTACCAGACATACCGGTAAGTTTTTCTTTTAAAGCGTATCAATATTCCTCCTCGTTGAAGAAAAAGTCCTCTTTGCTGGGATAATCGGGCCAAATATCTTCTATGCTTTCATAAATCTCGCCTTCATCTTCCATTTCCTGCAGATTCTCAATCACTTCAAGCGGAGCACCCGAACGCATGGCATAATCTATCAATTCATCCTTAGTTGCCGGCCAAGGAGCATCTTCCAGTTTAGATGCTAATTCCAATGTCCAATACATAGTCTCTAGTATTAAAATTGTGAATATTAAGTCCTATTTCTATTTTTCGGCAAAAGTATAACAATTTATTTCACTTGCAACTATTATTCCAAAATATTTCACCTTTTTTGTCGTCTTGATTCATTTTACGGGAAAGAACGAACAAATAATCAGACAAGCGGTTCACGTAAGCCAGTAATTCCGAAGCGATTTCCACTTGTTCGGCCAGAGCAAGAATCCGACGCTCTGCACGACGGCAAACCGTACGGCAAACGTGGCAGACTGCCGCACCGCGACTTCCGCCGGGAAGAATAAAGGCTGAAAGAGGAGGCAAAAGAGTATCCAAACGGTCTATCTCCCGCTCCACCATTTCCACCTGCTCCGGGCTGATGATACTGGCTTCTTTCAGCTCCATTTTCTCCCGGTCTGTGGCCAGATGAGAGCCTACGGCAAAAAGTCTGTCTTGCACTTGCTGCAGAAAATCTTTATCCTTCCCGTCAAGCAGGTACGTGATGAGAAGACCCAGATTGGAATTCAGTTCATCCACCGTACCATACGCCTCAAGGCGGATATGCGTTTTAGGTACACGGGTTCCGCCTACAAGAGAGGTGGTTCCTTTATCTCCGGTTTTGGTGTATATCTTCATAAGGAATTAATGTTTAGGGGTTAGGGATTAATGTTTAGCAGCCAGTAAGTGGAGCTAAGCACTAATCACTAACCGCTAATCACTATTGAAACGCCTAAAGATAATCAAAAGTTGACAATATAGTCTTGTTTTATCTTTGTTTTATCGAAGAATATGATACCAAGGTCATAAAGGTCGAACGTAATACCCGCCCGCCCGTCCTGCTTCATACGTTTCCAGAGGGCAGACATCTGCGGAGTGTAACGGATACCCTCAATCACAAAAACAGACTTTCCCCTGGTACGGGCAGAACAGATGCGGAAGACCTCCTCTACAAAATCGGGATGACGATAATCGTGCAAATAAAGGAAATCAACGGGAACGCCACTCTCCAGAAAGAGCTCGGAAAGGTCGGAAGCCGAAGTATAATCTGCTCCCTCCTTCCCCGCTTTCAGATAGAGGGCAGAAGCGGCAAGCGTACCGGCATCTACAATGGTCTCCGGCTGGGTATAGTTTACCAGACGGAACAGAAGGCGTTTTACTTTCTTCGATTCGTACTTCCAACGTTTATCTTTCTCCAGCTCCAGTTGCTTCTGTGCCTTGGCCAGCTCTTCATATTTATAATAAGCCGTACTTTCGTAAATTACATGCGTAATCAGGTTAAAGGCAAAAGGAGAATGTACACCGTAGCCGCAACGGTGCCGGAAACGGTACAGCCAGATAAAAGGCCGTTTTAGAGTAAGCAAAATACGATTCATTATTTTAATGCGCTAATGTACCTTCGAAAGTCACCCCTTCACCCGAAGAATAATTCTCCGTAACAGTCAGGAGTACCTTGTTATCCTCAAAGCAGAGCGTAAGCCCAAGAGCGCTTATCCAGTTGACATAATGTACTTTCAGTTGCAAAGCATCAGGTGACGCCCACGCATAACTGCCTGCCACCTGGAAAGGGCCTTCTATACCCTTAAAACGCCCCTTTGCAGCAACCGAATACGGAGGATAGCCATCAATTGCCGCTTTCGACCATTGCTTATAGCCAAACGGAAGACTGTATGTCTTTCCGTCTTTCTCCACCACAGTCATCACTACTTCTTGCTGCTTGAATTGCAGTTCGATGGATTGCCATCCGTATTTGTTCTCTCCGAGCAGGATGCGCTTGCCTGCGTATTTCTGTGAAAGGGAGGAAGCAGCCTTTCCTTGCACCAACGGCAGTTGATAAGAACGCTGTTTCTTCTGCAGGCGCTTGTAGTCCTTACCGGGCACTAATGCCTGGTCACCTGTCTCCGGCAACAAGCGGTTCCAGACCAGACGACGCTGCCGACGACCGTCTATCAATGTACATTCGGTAATGACCACTACCATATCCTTATCCGGAACAATCAGAATGTATTGTCCCAAAGCCCCGTCAGCACGTACAGCACCCGGATATTCGCAAAGCCACATCTGATAGCCATAATCTCCTATCTGTCTGGTCATCATCTGCTCCACCCAGGAAGCCGGAAGCAACTGCCTGCCTTCCCAAACACCCCGGTTCAGCAGCAGCAATCCGAATTTTGCCAATGACTCGCTCTGGATATGCAGTCCCCAGCCACCGGTATTGATGCCTTCAGCTTATCTCCCACGCAACGTCCGTGATATGCATCGGATGAAAAGCTTCTGCTTCAGATAATCCAGCAAGGTCATGCCCGTCACCTTCTGCACAATGGCAGAAAGCATATAGGTACTAATCGAATCATATTCAAACTTCTTGCCCGGAGTTTTCACCGGTTTGGCAAGGAAGGTACGTATCCAGTCGGGAGTGAGGTTGCGCATATTCCAGTCGGGAGTGACACCCGATGTCATGGTAAGCAGGTCACGGACAGTCATGTCTGCCAGATTAGTGGAAACCGAATCCGGAAGAAGCTCCGGGAAGAAAGCACCGACGCGGTCTGTCAAACGCAAGCGGTTGTCCGCAATGGCAAGTCCTACGGCAGCCCCGACAAAGGTTTTGGAGCAGGAATACATGGTATGGCGATATTCCGGCGCGAACGGAGCCGGATAGATTTCTCCGATGACCTTGCCGTGACGCACCACCACCACGCTGTGGATGTCTGTTTTCGGCAATGCCATCAGTGAATCAAACAAGGCAGTGACAGCCTTGGAAGGGACTCCTTCTGCCTCGGGTGTGGAACGTGGCAACTCATTGATTTGTGCATGAACTGCCAACGCTCCCAGCAAGCCGAGAAACAAGAAGAAAAAACGTACTCTATTTTTCATAATTATCTAAGATATTTGTTCTACATGCACTGCAAATGTACAGCATTCGGACGCGAAAGACAAATAACTTGATAATTTTGTCGGAGGGGAACGTTCCTATAAGAAATGTATGGTCACCGCCTCTCCCTTGTTCAAATCCAACGGAAATGCCGGTTCTTTGTAAGTATGCGTACGTCCTCCTATCTTCACTTGGGCACGAACGGCGCCTGCGGGCATCTTTAGGATGAATTTACCCGGAACAAGAGCGGTAACAACAGCCCTCGTTGCCCGTCCATCCTTCCAGTCCAGGTCTATGGAAGCACCGCCGCGTACGCGCATTCCACGGAAGTTACCGGTAGTCCAGCTATCCGGCAGGGCAGGAAGCAGATGGATAAAGCCTTCATGACTTTGCAGCAGCATTTCGCCGACTCCCGCCGCGCCACCGTAGTTGCCATCAATCTGGAAAGGAGGATGCGAACAGAACAAATTAGGGAAAGTGCCGCTACCATGACCTCCCGTCGCAGCATCGACAGCAGGATGCAGCAAACTCTTGAAAAGTTTCCAAGCACGGTTTCCGTCACCCAAACGAGCCCAGAAGTTTATCTTCCAAGCACGGCTCCAACCGGTACCCTCATCTCCACGACGGTTCAAGGTCATCCGGCAGGCTTCGGCAAGCTCGGGGGTGGACTCCGGCGAAATCAAGTTTCCCGGATGCAGGCCGTAGAGATGGGAAACGTGGCGGTGGTGCACATCCACTTCCTTATAATCTTCCAGCCATTCTTGCAAGTATCCTTCCTTACTGATTTGCATGGGCGGAAACTTCTTCAGTCTGCCTCAAGCTTCGCCACATAGTCCGCATCACAATCCAGCAGGCGGGCGGCGGCAATGACATTGGTATAAAGCTCGGTGAGCAGTTGCACATCCATAGTGGGACCCATACAGATGCTGACGGGAGTCACGCTGTCACCCGGCACATAGAAACTATTTTCCGGAGAAGAAGTGGGGGCAGTTACCAGCCAGCCATGAGAAGGCTCCTGCACGGTGGTGGAACTAAAGAACCGGGCGGCACCTTTCAAGACGGGATAAATACGACGCAGATAATCCCTGTCTTGCGTATACAGATAGTGTTCCCACAGATGGGCACACAGCCACGCACCACCGGTATTGGTCGCTCCCCAGGAAGGATGTTCACCGGGAGCGGTGTAATTCCATACATTGGTCATCATGTGGAGCACCCAGCCATCTGCCTCATCGCCATAGAAAGTACGCGCACTTGCTTCTCCCGAAGGGACAAGGCGCTCCATCAACGTTGTCAACGGCTGATAGAGTTCGGAAAGTCCGGCTTGCTCCAAGGGCCAGTGGTTCATCTGGATATTGATGTTCGTATGGTAGTCCCCGTTCCAGGGAGTCGATACTCCATTTGTCCAGAGTCCTTGCAGATTGGGCGGCAGACTGCCGGGACGGGTACTGCTGATAAGCAGATAGCGTCCGTAGTTATAGTACAGAGCAGCCAATGCCGGCGACTCCTGCTGTGTGAAGCGGAGGATGCGCTCGTTCGTCGGGAGCGTATCATCCGGCGTGGCAGGAAGCGTCAAGGAAACACGGTCGTAGAGGAAACGGTGGGCAGTGACATGGTTGGATAATGAAGAATGGAGAATGGAACATGGAGAATTAGCGGGGGTGGTGAAAGGACGGAGCAAGCTGTCGCAGACTTCCGCATAGCGTTCGCCCGGGAAGTCGGTACCGGCAGCGGCATAGGAGGTAGCGGCAGAAAGTATCAACCAGGCTTCCTGCCCGTTCTTCAAGCAGATACCATTTTCCGGGCTGACAGATGATTCACCACCGTTCTGCACGAGTTGCATCGCCACACGGTATTTCATACCGTCCAAACCGGGTTTACCGCTTTCCAACATGCCGTCCATCAAAAGGGTGTTCCCTTGGACAGTCACCAGGCTATGTTCTGCACGGCTCAAACGGGCAGAGAAGTTCAGAGTCCCTTCACGTCCGGCAACCAGATGAATCAGCATGACATCACGGTCACGGGAAACAAAATACTCACGGCGGTAATCGACATCTTCCAGCCTAAAAGCCGTGTATGCCACCGCATCGCGTAAGTTGAGCCAACGGCGATAGTTGTTTAATGGAGAATTGAGAATGGATAATGAAGAATTGTAGGTAAAATCTATATCCAAATCACCCAATACCTGATAGGTTCCATATCTCCCGTCAGTCTCCTGCTTCTTCGGAACGAAACTGCTGTACATCAGCTCCTGTGCTTCGCGGTTCTTTCCCTCAAACAGCAGTTGCCGGATGGCAGGCAGACTCTTCGAGGCATCCGGATTACTATAATCCGCCTCCATTCCGCTCCATAATGATATTTCATTCAGCACAATGTGCTCACGGAGAATGCCCCCGTCGGGCATCATGCCCAAGCGTCCGTTGCCCAAAGGAAGAGTCTCCTCCCAGATAGCGGCGGGCGATGTATAGTATAGCTGATGATTACAACTGTCGGCAGGGGTATCGGCAGCACGAAGCAGCAACGAGGCTGCAAGCAGAAATAGAGTGGCAAGTGTCTTCATATTGTTTTTTGATTCTGATTTCAGGCTACAAACTTACCGCATACATTTTGCAACATTACTGCATACACTTTGCAGCATTGCTGCATACCTTTTGCAGTGACGCTGCAAAGCAATTGCAGTAGCGCTGCAAAGGTATGCAGTACCACTGCAAAATAGTTGCACTGATTTTGCAGTGGTTACGCACTGATTATAAGATTATTGCATTTCGAACGGAACTACACCACGGACGTCGGCAGACGAAGCGCAAACGTATGCCTTGAACTTGCCCGGTTCGTACTTCCAAGCTGCGGAAGCCTCATCGTAGAACTTCAAATCATCCGGAGTAAGGGTGAAAGTCACGCTCTTCTCCTCGCCCGGCGCCAAACCGACTTTTGCAAAATGTTTCAGTTCCTTTACAGGACGAAGCACACTGCATTTATCATCGCCTACATAAAGCTGTACAATCTCTTTTCCGGCAATGCTACCCGTATTCTTCACGGCAACTGTCACCGTCAGCGTACCGTCGGCAGCCATGGCCTTGGCAGAAGCCACCGGTTTGCCATATGTAAAGGTAGTATAGCTCAAGCCATGACCGAAGGGGAAGAGAGCCGGAATCTCCTTGGTGTCGTGCCAACGATAGCCCACCAGAATATCTTCCTTATACTCCTGCTTAATGCTGTCGCCCGGATAACTGAGTTCATCAAAAGCATGTGCACCGCAATCCGTCAACTTGGCAGGGAAAGAAAAGGGCAACTTTCCGCTTGGATTCACCGCACCACTCAGGATGTCAGCCAGAGACTTGCCACCCATGGAGCCTAAATACCAGCCTTGCACAATGGCAGGAACCCGGGATACCCACGGCATTTCCACCGCATTACCACTGAGAAGCACCAGAACCAGGTTCTTGTTTACCCCCAGCAAAGCTTCAATCAGTTCATCCTGCCCGAAAGGCAAGCCGTATTCCAGACGATCGCCGCCTTCACAATCCTGGAAGTGGTTCTTGTTCAATCCGCCTACCAGTACCACCAAGTCTGCCTTTTTCGCCATTTCCACGGCTTCTGCACGGAGTGAGTCTACCACATTCTGCGGAATTTCATCTGCACGGCCGTACATCGGACGACCGGCGGCATAGCCTTTCGCATAGGCTACCTTATCACCATAAACGGCACGCAAGCCATCCAGCGGAGATACCATATCCTTCACTTTCAGTTCGGAAGAGCCTCCTCCCTGATTCAGCAAGCGTACGGCATTATCGCCCACCACCAGGATATTCTGATACTTGGCTGCATCAATCGGCAGCAACGGGGCACCTTTCTTTATCACCGGAGCATTCTTCAACAGCACAATTCCCTCATTGCCTATCTCGCGGGCAGCGGCATAATGCTCTTCCGTAGCTACCGAACCATAGGGTTTCTGACGGTTCATCGCCGTACGGAATATCAAGCGAAGAATGCGGGAAGCCTTGTCATCTATTGTAGACATCGGCACTTTGCCATCTTTCAACATCTGGAGGTAAGGGTTGGCAAGGTAATAATCGTTATAGGTAAATACACTCTCGGACGTCAGACCGTTGGTGTAAGAACCCATTTCAATATCCAGACCGTTGACGGCAGCTTCATAGGTGTCGTGGGCACCGCCCCAGTCGGTAATGACACAGCCGTCGAACTTCCAGTCATCTTTCAGAATCTTGTTCAGTGTGAAATCGTTATGGCAAGCGTGCTGGCCGCGAATCTTATTGTAAGCGCCATAATGCTCCAGGCACCTCCCTCTTCTACTGCAGCCTTGAATGCCGGCAGATAGATTTCATACAGAGCACGGTCGCTAAGATTCACATCAATATGTCCGCGCCACAGTTCCTGGTTGTTCAGCGCATAGTGCTTGACACAAGCTGCCACTCCGTTCTTCTGCAACTCCTGGATGTAAGGTACGCACATCACACTGGCCAGATAAGGGTCCTCGCCCATATATTCAAAATTACGACCGTTCATCGGAGTACGGTAGATGTTGACGCCGGGGCCCAGCAACACATCCTTTTCACGATAGCGCGCTTCCTCACCGATGGCCTTGCCATACTTTGCAGACATGTCCGGATTCCAGGTAGCGGCCAGACAAGTCAAAGCCGGGAAAGCGGTAATGCTGTCATTGGTCCAGTTGGCATATCCCCAGTCATTCCAGTTGATTTCGGCACGGACACCGTGAGGGCCGTCGCTCATCCAAAGCTCGGGAATGCCGAGCCGCGGAACACCCGCACTGCTGAATTTACTCTGCGCATGGCAAAGGGCTACCTTCTCTTCCAGTGTCATCCGGCTGAGAGCATCCTTTACACGTGCTTCAATAGGTTGTGCATCGTCCATATAGACCGGTGTCTGTGCAGACACGGTACTGATGGAGCATGCAAGAAATAAGGTTGCTAAAAATTTATTCTTCATGTCTTAATTGGTTAATATGCTAATGTGCCAATTAGCACATCAAATTATCATTTAACTTTAATCGCCGTCGTCGCCTTCTCCAGTCCATCAGCGTAGCCGTCACCTTGACACCACCCGGTTCACCGTTGTTCTGCAGTACCACCAGGCACTTTCCGTAGAAAGCCTTGCGGTGGTTGTCCTTGAACTTCTCCATAGAGATGGGGCTTCCGTTATCCACTCCAGCAATGAAGCCGGCACCTTCTACGGCAAAGGTCACATCGTTTTCGGCATTCGGACACAAATTTCCATCTTTGTCCAGAATCTCAACCGTAATGAAACTCAAGTCTTTGCCATCTGCCTGAATGGTACTGCGGTCGGGCTGAGACGAATCTGCGCAGGTTCGCCCGCTGTCCGGATTTCCTGCTCGGCCACAGTCTTTCCTTCCTTGCGGGAAACAGCCTTTACCGTACCCGGCTCATACTTCACGCGCCACATGACGTGGAAATCGTCTTTTCCCTTGCTGCGCACACCCTGCGACTTTCCATTCACGAAAAGCTCCACTTCGTCGGCATTGTTATAATATGCCCACAAATCGATGTCTTGTCCCTCCGTCCAATTCCAATGCGGGAAAAGATGCAACACCGCCTTATCCGGACGCCACTCGGACTGATACATGTAGTAGACATCCTTCGGGAAGCCGGCCAAGTCGATAATGCCAAAGTAAGAGCTGCGTGCCGGCCAACCGTAAGGAGTAGGCTCACCGATATAATCGAAGCCCGTCCAGACGTATTGTCCACTGATAAAGTCGTTGTTCTTTACATGGCGCATAGTACCTTCGTGACGGTTGCCCCAAGGAACATGACAGTTGTCGTAGGAGGAGCAAGAGAACGAGGCATCATAGAAAGGCTTGTCCCAACGTTCGGGCCAGATGAACATCGAATCACTCGGCATCCGGTAGTAACCGCGTGTCATCAGGCCGGAAACACTTTCCGTTACGATGAACGGCTTACCGGGGAAGTTCACGGGAACACCTGCAAACCAGTCGTCATGGTAATTGAAGCCGATAATATCAAGCGCACCGGAACGGAACAAATGATTGTTCGGATTCGGCTCGTTGCAGCCTGCCGTCACGGGGCGCGTGGCATCGAGCTTTCTCACCATATCCGCCAGTTTCTTTGTCAGCAGTGAGTTGACGGACATTTCTCCGTCCTTTGCCAGCATATCCGCACTATGGCCGAAGTTCAAGACCAGGTTGGCCTCTGCCAGACTCAAGGTGTCGGCTTTGGCATCCGTCCACTGCTCCAGCACTTCGTTGCCGATGCTCCACATGAAGATGGAAGGATGATTGCGGTCACGCACGATAAGTCAGTCAAATCGCGTTCATGCCATTCGTTGAAATAGCGTGAATAGTCGTGGCGGGTCTTTTTCTTGCGCCACATGTCGAAAGTCTCGTCCATCACGATGAAGCCCATACGGTCGCAAAGGTCGAGCAGCTCCGGTGCAGGAGGGTTATGGGAACAACGGATTCCGTTGCAACCCATTTCTTTCAGAATCTCCAACTGGCGCTCGATGGCGCGCGTATTCACCGCAGCTCCCAGGCAACCCAGGTCATGATGCATGCAGACACCGTTTATCTTCACTTGTTCACCATTCAGGATAAATCCTTTTTGTGCATCGAAGCGGAAAGTACGGATGCCGGTAGGAGTATAATAACGGTCGAGTACCTCGCCGGTCTCTTTATTCTTGAGGATGCTTTCTACCTTATACATATAAGGTGCATCAATACTCCAGAGATTAGGATTCTTCAATTCTATTTCCTGCTCCATTTCTGCCGGAGCGACAGGCATCAGCTGAGCTTCCGACACAGCCTCACCCACCACATGACCGTCGGCATCCACTAACCGGGATTGCAGGACGACATCAATCAGAGGAATAATTTCCGAATCGAACACAACATATGTACCGTCGGCCTGCTGCACGGAATCTTCCGTCTGCATCTCTACATCGTACTGTAACTGGTACGTATCTTCAACCGGGCACTGTTCTTCGACACTTCTTCTGCCGTCACGTAGGTACCCCACTGTGCCACATGCACCGGATTCAGTTTCGTCAACCACACATTACGGTAGATACCGCAACCGGAATACCAACGTGAATTGGGTTGTTCGGCATTGTCCACTCTTACAGCAATCACATTCTTCTCCCCCCATTTGATATAAGGAGTCAAATCATAACTAAACGAGATGTATCCATAGGGGCGTGTTCCCAGTTCATGCCCATTAATATAAACGGTGGAGTTCATATAGGCACCATCGAAATCTATGCGATAGCGTTTGCCTCATCGGCTTATCGGCAGTAAAAGTCTTGCGATACCAGCCTATACCACCAGGCAGTGCACCTCCACCCGTTCCCGAAGGATTGTCTTTACTGAATTCTCCTTCAATGGCCCAATCGTGGGGCAAGTTCAGTTTCCGCCAGTCTGCGTCATTATAATCCGGACGGCTGCCGCCGTATCGTCTCCCAAGCGAAAGGCCCAGTCGGCAGTAAAATCCAGCTACGGTCATCGCCAGCTACCTCTTTAGGAGCATTGCAACCGGCCAGCAGGGACAGCCCGATGGCCAAAGACAATATGATTTTATTCATAGTAATAAATATCTAAAAGATTATCGAGTGCCTATTCCTCTCTCACAGCTATTCAGAAGTAGGGAAGTTCCTGGCACCGGGGAAGGCATCGTTCGGCACCGAGGAACGACGAGATCGGTACCGGGAAGATTTCTCTCCCTGGCACCGTCGTCTATCATTCTGATTATAATTTTACGGTTTGTGCTTTTCCGTCATACTTCACCGTTGTACCTTTAGCCTTTAAGTCGAACGGTTGCGGCTGGTCTTTGCTTACCTTCACTACATTGAAAGTACGTTCCTTCAGCATACCAGGGAAGTCACCCGTACGGTCGCCGATAACCAGTGTACCCTCAGCATCGTTATAGGCAAACGGTATAGTGGCATATTGTCCCTTCTCATAATTATAGTTCACACCTTCATCCTCATAGAGCGTAAATGCGCCGTCCTTACCCGTATAAACATAGAGGGTGATTTCCGAAGCCGGTTTTTCATCACTGTATTGCATGTCCGGACCATAAGGTACAATGGCACCTTCGCAAACGTAGAGCGGAATACGTTCATAAGGAGCATCCACTGTCAACTTCTGGCCACCGTTCACATACTTACCGGAGTAGAAATCATACCAACCGCAGCTTGCCGGGAAATAAACCTCGCGGCTGCGTGCGCCATATTCGTAAACCGGAGCCACCATCAGGCAGAACCGAACATGAACTGGTCACCTATATTGTTGACGTTTGCATCAGCTGTGAAGTCATTACGAGCGGACGCATGATGGTATAATCATTGAAGTAAGTCATACCAGCCAAAGAATAGATATACGGCATCATGTTGTAACGCAACTTCGTATAGTAAACGATGGAGTTGTAGCACGGATGTCCTGCCGGAGCAATGTTCCAAACCTCACGGTACGGATACTGGCCGTGTGCACGGAACAACGGGCAGAAAGCGCCGAACTGATACCAACGGGCATTCAACTCTCTCCATTCCTTATAATCGGTATTTTCACGTCCGGTCTTGTTGAATTCCATCTGACCAGCCACATAACGGTTCTCTACACAGAATCCACCGATGTCCATAGTCCAATAAGGGATACCGCTGACAGCAAAGTTCAAGCCGGCAGAGATTTGCGCTTTCATATCTTCCAACGGGTAGCGATGTCACCACTCCAGGTGGCGGTAGAATAGCGCTGCAATCCTGCAAAGCCGGAACGTGTCAACAAGAAGACGCGCTTGTCCGGTTCCACGCCGCGCTGTCCGTCATAGATAGCTTCTGCATTCATCAGTGCGTATGCATTGAAGAACTTGGCAGGAGGGCCGGAGTGCTGTCGACCGCAAAGGGTCCTTGCGGTATTGCAAATCCGTACAGTCGG
>ENA-OQLB01000937-OQLB01000937.1-human-gut-metagenome-genome-assembly--contig:-NODE-937-length-14142-cov-2.139993_pt1 | contig 14142 bp, 14 predicted proteins | sample MGYA00242656_ERZ504813 | MGnify/ENA primary metagenome ERZ504813 (study PRJEB26092, sample SAMD00036388) | human gut metagenome | host: Homo sapiens | study: EMG produced TPA metagenomics assembly of... | reverse complement strand
CGATAATCCCTCCTTTTCTTTTCAACTGCCGGTCGCCTTTTCCAAACACTCTCTATCGCTTTTTTCTGCGACCGGACTGTTAATCTATTTTCGTTATTATTTTCTTTTATTTTGCTCTCTTATAGAACGGAAGCTGCACAACTTCTGCTTCCACTCTTCTTCCACGTACATCTGCTTCTACTTTGTCGCCAATTGCTACGCTTCCGGCATCAACAAGTGCCATGGCGATCGGATATCCAAGATAAGGGCAATGCGTTCCGGATGTTGTATGTCCGATCTTCTGATCTCCAGCATACAGATCCTGATGTTCACGGATGATTCCTCTTCCTGTTACTTTAAGACCAATTCTTTCGATCTTTGGTGTTCCTCTGTCTTCCATGGCTTTCTTTCCGATGAATTCGTCTTTCTTCATCTTAACACCGAAGTTCAGACCTGTTTCAAGAGGTGATACTTCATCATCCATCTCATGTCCGTAAAGAGCATTGCTGCTTCCATACGAAGTGTATCACGAGCACCAAGTCCACAAGATCAGTCCCTCTTCTTTTCCTGCTTCAAGAAGTGTCTCCCACATCTTTTCTGCCAGATCACTTGCCAGGTAGATCTCTACACCATCTTCACCGGTATATCCTGTCTTGGATACGATGCAAGGCATTCCGGCAACTTCTGCGCCAAATACTGCATGATAATATTTCTTTGGAATATTTTCTTCTGTTGTAAGTTTTCTTAAAATTTCCATCGCCTTCGGTCCCTGAAGAGCGATCTGTCCATACTGGTCGGATACATCTGTAAATGTAACCTCTCCTGACTGATGTGCGAGCATCCACTGATAATCCTTATCCTTGTTTGCTGCATTTACTACGATAAAATAGTGATCATCTGATCTTTTGTATACGATCAGGTCATCTACAGTTCCACCGTTCTCGTTACACATCGGGCTGTATCTTGCCTGTCCGTCAACCATATTTGTAAAATCGTTTGTAAGGATGTGCTGCAGATTGACAAGAGCATCTTTTCCTTCACAAAGGATTTCGCCCATATGAGATACATCAAAAAAGTCCTGCCTGTGTACGTACTGCCATATGCTCTTTGATCACGCCTGTCTCATACTGAACCGGAAGAAGGTATCCGGCAAACGGCACGATCTTTCCACCTGCTTTTACATGAGCGTCATAAAGGGGTGTTTTTAATTCCATTATTTTTTCCTCCTGTTATTCATAAAGTGGATATTTATCGCAGATCTTTGTAACTTCGGCACGGATTTCATCTGCTTTGGTATCAAAGTCTGTAATCGTCATCTTGATCAGTTTTGCGATGGCCTTCATATCTTCTTCTTTCAGACCTCTTGTTGTAACAGCCGGTGTTCCAATACGAACTCCACTGGTCACAAACGGGCTTGCAGGATCATTCGGAACTGCATTCTTATTAACTGTGATGTAAACTTCATCCAGTCTGTTCTGAAGTTCTTTTCCTGTGATGTTCATGTTCTGAAGATCTACCAGAATCAGATGGTTGTCTGTTCCACCACTGACAAGGTTGAATCCTTCTTCAACCATGGCTTCTGCAAGTGCTTTTGCATTCTTGACAACCTGTTCCTGATAGATTTTGAATTCCGGTTTTAATGCTTCTCCAAAGCATACAGCTTTTGCTGCGATAATGTGCATCAGAGGTCCGCCCTGTGTTCCCGGGAAGATTGCTTTGTTGATCGCTTTTGCATATTCTTCTTTGCACATGATCATTCCACCACGAGGTCCTCTGAGTGTCTTATGTGTTGTTGTTGTAACTACATCAGCATAAGGAACCGGGCTCTGGTGAAGTCCTGCTGCAACAAGACCTGCAATATGTGCCATATCTACGAAAAGATAAGCTCCAACTTCTTTTGCGATATCTGCAAATATCAAAACGGATCTCTCTCGGATAAGCCGAAGCTCCTGCTACGATCATCTTCGGTTTGCATTCATGTGCAAGCTTTCTGATCTCATCGTAATCCAGAACACCGTCATCATTGACATTGTAAGGTACGAAATTGTAAAGGATACCGGAAAGGTTTACCGGTGAACCATGTGTAAGATGTCCGCCGTGTGCCAGGTTCAGTCCCATAACTGTATCGCCTGGTTTGATCAGCGCCTGATATACAGCTGTATTCGCATTTGCTCCTGAATGCGGCTGTACACATACATGGTCACATCCGAATAATTTCTTTGCACGTTCAATTGCAAGATTTTCAAGAATATCTACATCCTCGCATCCGCCATAATAACGTTTTCCCGGATAACCTTCTGCATACTTGTTTGTCGGTACAGTTCCCATCGCAAGCATAACTGCCGGGCTTACGATATTCTCTGATGCGATCAGTTCAAGGTTTCTACGCTGACGGCCAAGTTCTAACTGCAGCGCTTTCCCTACTTCTTCATCACATTCAGTAATGTAATTTGTTACATCTTCAATTCTGTTCATTCTCTTTTACCTCCTTAGAACCAACTACCTGGTCTTTTTGCTCCCTTTTCGGTGTGTTAAATTCAGAATTTTATCATTTATATCTATGTTTTTCTGAATATTCTGCTTTTTTAGGGTACAAAAAAACAGGCAAAAAAGTTTTTCGTCATTGAAATCTTTTTTGTCTGCCTCTGTCCGTTCACCTGAAAGATCACCTGGGCTTTTGCGCTATACAGTCCAGACTACTTCTTCGGTACAATACATATATATTGTTCTCCAGAGTGTTGTCCGAATATGTTCCTTTTGCCTGAGAGTTTCTGCCTGCCCCTTCGGCTCATGCTGCACATTAAATAACGGTGCGCGCCGTCTGTACAACAAGTATCTCACATATTCATCTTCCAACCTTAACGTTAATCCCATTATATAATTGTCGTTACAATTAGTCAAGCGTTAAATAATTTTCTTTATTGTTTATTATTTGTCAGAATATTTTAATAGTTTTTCCCTATAAGCATTGTTTTTATTGACTATTTTTTAACTATATCATCGATTTTCTTTGTCTATTTTCACACTTGCCAGCATTTCCCCTGCCGAAAAAAAGTTTCCACCAGTAAAGTTGAATGACAAATGGGACAAATATAAGTGTTCAAATTTCGATTGTTGTGCCATGGCGAGGAGACTCAGAAATTATGGAAGCCTCTGCTGACATAATTTTCGCTTTCAGAGGCTCCTCAGAATGGTTGGCACAACGGAATTTGAACACTTATATTTGTCCCATTTGTCTCACAACTTCCCCAACAAACTTTTTTGCACAAAAAGATCCGGACTTCCCAAACATGGGAAATCCGGATCTTTTCAAATCTCTACCACTCAAATTTCTTCTCAAAGTATGCTTTGAGATCTTCAATTTTAATTCTTTCCTGCTGCATTGTATCACGGTCACGAACAGTAACTGCTCCGTCTTCTTCTGAATCAAAGTCATAAGTTACGCAGAACGGTGTTCCGATCTCATCCTGACGACGATATCTCTTACCGATATTTCCTCTGTCATCAAATTCGCAGTTGTAGTATTTGCTAAGCATAGCATAAACCTTCTCAGCGCCTTCGTTCAGCTTCTTGGAAAGCGGAAGCACACCAATCTTAACCGGTGCAAGTTCCGGATGGAAATGCATCACAGTACGTGTAGAACCGTCTTCCAGTTCTTCCTCATCATATGCTGCGCAAAGGAACGCAAGTACACACGGTCAGCTCCAAGTGATGGTTCGATTACGTATGGGATATATTTTTCATTGGTCTCATCATCAAAGTAAGTCAGATCCTGTCCGGATACATTCTGATGCTGTGTCAGGTCATAATCGGTTCTGTCTGCGATTCCCCACAGCTCGCCCCATCCGAATGGGAAGAGGAATTCTACGTCTGTTGTAGCCTTGCTGTAGAAAGAAAGCTCTTCTTTATCGTGATCTCTGTAGCGGACTTCATCTTCCTTCAGTCCAAGTGAATACAGCCAATTCAGGCAGAAGTTCTTCCAGTAAGCAAACCATTCAAGGTCTGTATCCGGTTTGCAGAAGAATTCAAGTTCCATCTGTTCGAACTCACGGGTACGGAATGTAAAGTTACCCGGTGTAATCTCGTTACGGAATGATTTACCGATCTGACCAATACCAAATGGAAGTTTCTTTCTTGAAGTTCTCTGTACATTCTTAAAGTTTACGAAGATTCCCTGTGCAGTCTCAGGACGAAGGTAAACAACGTTCTTTGCATCTTCTGTTACACCCTGGAAAGTTTTGAACATCAGGTTAAATTCACGGATCTCTGTGAAATTATGTTTTCCACAAGTCGGGCACGGAACTTCATGTTCTTTAATAAATCCTTCCATCTCTTCATGTGACCATCCGTCAATGCTGTCCGGAATATCAATTCCATGTTCATGTGCATAATCTTCAATGATCTTATCTGCACGGAAACGTTCGTGACATTCCTTACAGTCCATCAGCGGATCACTGAATCCTCCCAGATGTCCGGAAGCGATCCATGTCTGCGGATTCATCAGGATTGCACAGTCAACACCTACGTTGTACGGGTTCTCCTGTACAAATTTCTTCCACCATGCTCTCTTTACGTTGTTCTTAAGTTCAACACCCAGGTTACCATAATCCCATGTATTTGCAAGCCCACCGTAGATTTCAGACCCCGGATATACAAAGCCTCTTGATTTTGCCAAAGCTACAATTTTGTCCATTGTCTTTTCTACCATAACACTAATCCTCGCATTCTTTTTATTTTTCGTTAGAAGAACAACGCCACTTATCGCGATAACATTTATTCCTCTCTGATTCACCTATTATACCTATTGCATATAGGTTTTGCAAGCTTATCCTGCTAATTTTCGCCAAATTTGTCTTTATTTTCTAATCTAATATACAATTTTCCGGTTATTTCAGCCCTGTGAGCTGCTCCAGAATCTCAAGCGACTTGAATCTGTGAGCCACGTATACATCCAGATAACGCCCCATTAGCTTTCCCAGTTCCTTTAAAACTTCATCGCTTAAGGTAAAGGTATAGAGCTTTTCCACCGGTGTCCCGACAATGAACTGCATGGCATAAAGGGTAGACGTATTCAGCCGCATTCCGTCATAGACATTCTGACCGCATTCACTGCAGACCAACCCCCCCTCCTTTACACTGAACACACAGGGACGTTCCCTGTTTCCGCATCTGACACACTGAAATACCTGCGGTCCTTCCCCACTGACACTGAGTGCCTTCAGTTCAAATATGTAGCGTACCAGCTCAAATGGAATGATCTTTTTCGTCAGCACGCGCATCGTCTGATAAAGAAGCTTCAACATTTCCCGCTCGTCATTGGCTTCCCTTGTATAAAAATCTGCAAATTCGAGAAAATAAAATGCATAGTATGCCGCTTCCACATCCGTGCGGAGCTCTGCAAAATAATTTTCGATCTCTGCCGACTGAAGAGTGTTGGAATTTCTTCCTTCATACAGCATGAATTTTCCGAAATTACAAGGTGTACAAGCCCCTGCAAGCGGACTGTTCGGTCGTCTCGCCCCTTTTGCAAACGCTGATATTTTCCCTTTTTCTTTTGTCAGGATCACGACTCTTTTATCATATTCACCGATCGGTGCTGCCGACAGAATCATCCCTGTCATTATTGTTAACTGATTCACTGCATTTGTCCCCGTATTTCTCCGTTTTCGCTTTACAGACTTCCTTTTCCCGGTAGGAGAGATAATCCTCCACCGTCCTGTCCTTGCAAACTGATCCCAGTATTCCTGATTCATCCTTCGGTCACCTCATCTTTTTCTTATGCCTTTTAAGATTAGGTTCTCCCATATTTTCAGATGCTATACTGCGTAATATCTGCCAGCTGTTTTTCCGAGAAACACCTTGACATTTTTTACTCGTCTTCTCGGTATCCGAAGTTCTTGATCAGGAAATCGCTGTCTCTCCAGTCTTTCTTTACTTTTACCCAAAGCTGGAGATTTACCTTACATTCGAGCATCTGCTCGATCTCATATCGCGCCGTACTGCCGATCTTTTTCAGCATGGATCCCTGCTTGCCAATGATGATTCCTTTATGTGAATCACGTTCACAGATGATCGTTGCCTCAATATCCATCACTTTTTTGCGTGCTTTCATCTTCTCGATCGATACCGCAATTCCATGTGGAATCTCCTCATTCAGGCAGTGTAGTGCTTTCTCACGGATCAGCTCTGCCACGATCTGCCTTTCCGGCTGGTCGGTAATGGTATCTTCATCATAAAACTGCGGTCCATACGGAAGATATTTCATGATGACCTTTAAAAGCTCATCTGTATTTTCACCGGTTCTTGCAGATACCGGAACGATATCTGCAAACTGGTATACTTCGTTGTATTTTGCAATACACGGAAGAATGTCTTCCTTCTTCACGGTATCTGCCTTGTTGATGACCAGCACGACCGGTGTCGTCACCTTCCCAAGCTGCTGCACAATGTGCTGCTCTCCGGCTCCGATAAAGGTACTTGGTTCAACCAGCCACAGTACCACATCCACTTCATTTAAGGTGCGCTCTGCCACATTTACCATGTAGGTCCCAAGCTTGTTTTTCGCCTTATGGATTCCCGGTGTATCAACAAATACAATCTGTCCTTCATCGGTCGTAAGTACCGTCTGGATCCGGTTTCTGGTGGTCTGTGGTTTATTCGATGTAATAGCGATCTTCTGACCGATCAGATAATTCATAAGTGTGGACTTCCCCACATTCGGCCTGCCGATCAACGTTACAAATCCTGATTTAAAATCTGCTCTCATGCATTCTCCTTCTAAAATAAATTCTCAACTGTCATAAACAGTTCTTTTTCTTCTTCTATCTTTGCTTCGTTTCCGATCACACAGATCTGATCATTTGCAAGCACCGCACGTGCCACACCTGCAAGTGCACGGATATCATCCTGGTTGGCCGTAAGGATCTCTTCTCTTTCTTTTCTGATCATCTCTGCACTGACATGATTCATATAAAGGTTCATAGAACGGTCTCCCTTGGTTGCCGGTGTCATCGGCTGATCAATGTTGCTGATCGTTCCGATAATATATTTTGTCATATCACGCTCACTAACCGTGAAGTTCTCCAGATATTCCGGAACTCCGTCATAGATTTCCAAAGTTCTTCCCAGATTCGGATCACGGTAAGATACAAAATACCCCTCACCAATGCGGTTAAAGTTGCTCATGCATCCATAAGCTCCTCCTTTTACACGGATATTGATCCAGAGATACTCATAACTCATGATCACTTTCAGGATCTGCAGTGCCCCGTTATATTCTTCTCCTGCATCAATAAAGTTGCCTGCCTTTGCCGCAAACTGTACTTTTGAAGAAGTCTTAAAGCCTTCATTCTTCTTCTCACAGTGCAGGATGCATCGGCTCTGTGGCATCCTCTCCGGATAAAGGACTTCTTTTAAGCTTCCGATCTCCTCTTCTAAAACGGCAAGTCCCTCTCTTGAGGCTGTGTAACTGATCATCACATTGCCTTTTCTGAAAAGCAATTCCGACAAAGCCTTCAATCCGCTGATGATTTCTTCTTTTTTCTCATCAAAATGTTCTTCCATCTCACGGATATTCTGGTAATATTCTATTCCATTCGTCGTATCTTTGAATTTTGAAATCGGTGACTTATAAGACATTGCCCGGAGTGCTGCTGCGGAATGTCCTGCAGACAGGAAACGATCCTGCAATCTGTCTTTGTCATAGAAAGAATCTCTTTCAGACGTTTTTTCATCATCCAGTTTCGATGCTGTCAGAATCTCTTTCATCATACGGATGGCAAATGGAATCTGTCCATAAAGTGCTTTCCCTTTGATTTCAAAAGTTGCCCTGAATTCTTTTTCTTTGACCTTCGTCACATCCGGATAAAGCTCCAGTGAAGTTCCGATTCCTCCGGTATGTCTGTTGATCTCGTTGAAAAGTTCTCCATATTCATAATGCTCGGTGTCAATGATTCCGAGAACTGCCTGCAGAAGTCCTACCATCGGGAGATCTTTCTCCGGCACATCGGAAAGGTCAAACATCAGATCCAGATAACCGATTCCGTTCGTTTCAATCTCATGGAAGACAGTCGGGATATCTGCAATCTTCATCTCTTCATTGTAAATCGGTGCGATCTCTCTGGAAATATCCTCCCTTGTCAGCATCGGAATCTTCTCCAAATCCTCCTGACTTGACGGTTCTTCCTGATACTCCTGTAAATGCTTCGTATCTGTAACCAGCTTTTCGATTTCTTCCCTGCTAAGGCTTTCTTTGTATGCCTGCAGTTTTTCTTTTAATTCTGCATCCAGTCTGGCTGTACGTCCCGGTTCCGGCACGATCGTAACCAGTGCTCCATGCTGATTATCCAGAAGGTATGTCTGAATCAGCTTTTCAAAATACCCGGTACTGATCTGCTCTTTTAAGAATGCAAAGGTGCCCAGCGCCTCCACATGGATAAACGGCTTTGTTTCATCATAAAGCAGCTGTCAAATATCTGCAGACCGTACATCAGTCCCTTCGGATAGCCTCCGAAGTCTGCTTCACGGTAACGGAATTCATGGTAATTGATTCCCGCTTCCAGTGCCTTTTTGTCCATTCCGTTTTCTACAATACCTTTTAATGTATCTTCGATTCACTTTTATCAAATTCTGCCTTCTGCTCTTCATTCGCATTCTTTGCCACGATCGAGAAAATCGGCTGATAGGTGCTGCTGTCATAAGATCCGCTGATATCTTTTCCGATTCCTGCTTCCAGAAGTGCTTTTGTGATCGGTGCTCCCGGAGCAGAAAGCAGTGCATAATCCAGGATCTGGAATGCCAGATACAGCTTTTCATCCAGAGAAGTCCCAATGACCTTATTGTAGGAAAGATAGGTATTATCTTCTGTCGATTCATTACTTGCGATCGAATACGGCTTTGTGATATCATGCATTTTTTCAAACGGCTCCTGCAGATGGATCTCAGAATCTACTTCTTTTCTATCGTAAGCAGACAGATATTCCTGATCCAGCCAGTTTAATTTCTCTTCCATATCCATATTGCCATAGAGGTAAATATAACTGTTGGACGGATGATAATAAGTTCTGTGGAAATTCAGATATTCTTCATAAGTCAGTTCCGGAATCACATCCGGATCTCCGCCGGACTCATTTGCATAAGTCGTATCTGGAAACAGAGAATTCAGGATCATACGGTCCAGAACACCATCCGGTGAAGAAAAAGCTCCCTTCATCTCATTATAAACAACTCCGTTATAAGAAAGCTCCCCATCTGCTTCCTCCAGGTGATAGTTCCAGCCCTCCTGCCGGAAGATCTCTTCGTGTTTGTAAATATTCGGATGCAGGACTGCGTCCATATACACGTCCATCAGATTCTGAAAATCCTTTTCATTACAGCTTGCAACCGGATATACGGTCTTGTCCGGATAAGTCATCGCATTCAAAAAGGTGTTCAAAGATCCTTTTACCAGTTCCACAAACGGATCCTTGGTCGGAAACTTTTCCGAGCCACACAGAACAGTATGTTCCATGATATGTGGCACTCCGGTACTGTTCGTGGTCGGTGTGCGGAATCCGATATTAAATACTTTATTTTCATCATCATTGGAGATCAGAAGCACCCTCGCACCGCTCTTTTTATGTCTTAAAAGTGCTCCTTCCGATTTCAGATCCGGAAGAGGTCTGTGCTCAATGATCTCATATGCTGTAAGCTTTGTTAAATCCATATATGATTTCCTCCAAGTTCTGTAGTTAGTCTCATAAATAACATTGTACACATTTCTTTGATTTGATACAAGGTCTTGGTGGGAAATGTTTTCCATATGTTTTCCATAATCCGATGTATCTTCCCAGTTCTTCATGATTTTTCCGTCAACTATGAGAAACACGCTCCGCGAGTTTCTCAAGTTATCGCGTCAGTCACCAAGGTCTCGTGCAAGCACGGACTTTGATTCATTACTCGCGTAAATAAAATAAGGAACAGCTACGAAAGCCATTCCTCATTTTCTCTATTATGCTTCTTTCTTCTGTGAAAAAGCTGCTGTCTGCTTTTTCTGTGAAAATTTCATGAATGTCACAAAGGCAAGCATCATGATGATTCCTGCCGGAAGTGCGATCCATGCACTCTGTACGAATCCGGCAATAATATAAGTGATAAACGAGATCACCGCGCAGCTTGCCGCATATGGAAGCTGTGTATTGACATGATTAATATGATTGCACTGTGCACCAGCAGATGCCATGATCGTTGTATCCGAAATCGGTGAACAGTGGTCACCACAAACTGCTCCGGCCATACATGCGGAGATAGCAATGATCATCATCGTCTCATTCTTTCCTTCAAATGCATGTACACGATCGGGATCAGGATTCCGAATGTTCCCCAGCTTGTACCGGTTGCAAATGCAAGAAAGCATCCCACAAGGAAGATGATTGCCGGAAGAAGATTTACCATACCTTCCGCACTTCCGGCTACAATGCCTGCTACATATTCTGCCGCTCCAAGACTGTCAGTCATAGATTTCAGTGTCCATGCAAAAACAAGAATCAGGATTGCCGGAACCATCGCCTTAAATCCGTCAGGGAGACATGCCATACACTCATCGAATTTCAGCACACGTCTTACCAGATACAGCACGATTGTGATCACAAAAGCAAAGAAACTTCCATACACCAGTCCCTGGGAAGCATCACTTCCAGAAAATGCTTCTACAAAACCGACTCCGTCAAAGAACCCACCGGTGTAGATCATTCCGATCACACAGCAGATGATCAGTGAATGATCGGGATCAGAAGATCCATTACTTTTCCTTTACAGTTATCCACTGCCTCTTCCTCCGTATTTGCATACGGTCTGTCCGGTGTGGTGTAAATATCACCTTTTTTTGCATTATCTTCATGAACCTTCATCGGACCATACTCAACCTTCATCACAACCATTGCGATCATCATCAGGATAGTAAGGATTGCATAGAAGTTATATGGAATTGCACGGATAAATATTGAAAATCCATCTTCACCTTCTACAAAACCCGTAACGGCTGCTGCCCAGGATGAAATCGGTGCAATGATACATACCGGAGCTGCTGTCGCATCGATCAGATACGCAAGCTTTGCTCTGGAAACATTCTGCGCATCCGTTACCGGACGCATCACGCTTCCGACTGTCAGACAGTTAAAATAGTCATCGATAAAGATCAGTACACCAAGAATGATTGTTGCCAGCTGTGCACCTACACGGCTCTTGATATGGGTACTTGCCCATTCACCGAATGCGGCAGATCCTCCTGCCTTATTCATCAGGCAGACCATGGTTCCTAAGATAACCAGGAAGATCAGGATTCCCACATTATAGCTGTCAGAAAGAACAGCTACGATCCCTTCCTGAAAAATATGGGTGATGGTTCCTTCAAAGGAAAATCCGGAATAGAATATTCCACCTACTAAAATTCCTACAAATAATGAGCTGTACACTTCTTTTGTGATCAGTGCCAGTGCGATCGCAACCACCGGTGGAACCAGTGACCAGATGCTGGCGTACATCTTCGGTACATACTCCTCCGCGTCTGCTGCAAAGGTGACAAGGGGACTTGCCATTACGCAGATCATTACAGCTGCGAGCAGACTGCTTAACTTTCTCATTTTTTCTCTCAATTAAAATACCTCCTGTTTTAAAACATAAAAATGCCATGAATAACGCTTGCACCGGCAAAACGCATTCATGGCATGTAAAGTCTTCCTTAAATGTTCTTCCGATAGCGCTCCACGTGTGTGACAGTACGCTGCATCTTCTGCATCGTCCCAGAAACCGGGGTTGGGGTTCCGGCTCCTTCGGCGGTATTTCCTTTCTCTTCTGTCGGCTTCCCTGCCGCATCTTTCAGAAGATACTGATAAATCCCGCGCCTCTATCAAGCTGAATATTCATCATTTTCTTTATCAACCATACTACAAAATTTTCATTTTTGCAAGAGATAATTGCTATTTTACAATATCTACCGCTTCTTTTGTCATTTCTTTGATCTTTTCAAATTCTCCGCCATTTATCAGAGCATCCTTTACCATCCAGGTTCCGTCACATGCGAGTACCTTGTCAAATGCAAGATAGTCTTTGACATTCTGTGGACCTACAACACATTTGCAGGCAGTGTGCAGCGCAAGTTCTTTTGTGTACGCGTCCCCTTTTGAATCCCCCCAAACCAAAAGGAGTCAGAGACTTTCGTCCCTGACTCCTCATTAAAGTCAATCTTATTCTTCAGAACCGTACAGTGTAACGAGTTTCTGCAGATATGCATATCTAGCTTTTGCTTCTTCTTTCGTTCTTAGCTAAACAGAACATTTAGCCTTTTCAGGATTGAATCTGGCAAGAGCGTTGTAACGAACTTCACCGTTAAGGAATTCTTCGTATCCGGCAAGATCTGGTGCCTTGCTGTCAAGAGTGAACTTAGATCCTTCTGCTTCTGGATTGAAACGGAAGTTGTTCCAGTATCCACATTCAACTGCAAGCTGTTCTTCTGTCTGAGCTTTGCTCATACCCTTCTTGATACCATGGTTGATACATGGAGCGTAAGCGATGATCAGGGATGGTCCCGGATATGCTTCAGCTTCTGCGATAGCTTTTACAGTCTGGTTGAAGTCAGCACCCATAGCGATCTGTGCAACGTATACGTAACCGTAGCTCATTGCGATAGAAGCAAGGTCTTTCTTCTTAGTTTCTTTTCCGCCTGCCGCGAACTGAGCGATAGCACCAGTCTTAGTAGACTTAGAAGACTGTCCACCTGTATTAGAGTAAACTTCTGTATCGAATACCATTACGTTGATGTCTTTTCCACTTGCAAGTACGTGGTCAACACCACCGAATCCGATATCGTAAGCCCATCCGTCACCACCGAAGATCCACTGGGATTTCTTAGCAAGGAAGTCTTTCTTTTCTACGATATCTTTGCATGTCGGGCACTCGCATCCTTCTAATGCAGCAACAAGTTTGTCTGTAGCTGTTCCGTTAGTAGCTCCGCATCCGTATGTTTCAAGCCATTCGTTGCAAGCAGCTTTTGCTTCTTCGCTGGCTTTATCTGATGCAGCAACTTCTTCTACTTTCGCTTTCAGACCTTCTCTGATTGCTTTCTGAGCAAGTAACATACCATAACCGAACTCAGCAGCATCTTCGAACAGTGAGTTAGACCAAGCCGGTCCCTGTCCCTTAGAGTTTACTGTGTAAGGTGTAGACGGTGATGAGTTACCCCAGATAGATGAGCATCCTGTTGCATTAGCGATGTACATTCTGTCACCGAATAACTGTGTGATAAGTTTAGCGTATGGAGTCTCTCCACATCCAGCACAAGCTCCTGAGAACTCAAGCAGTGGCTGTTTGAACTGAGATCCTTTTACTGTATTTTCTTTAAATTTAGCAACAACTTCCGGTTTTACTTCGATTTCTGTACCAAAGTCAAAGTATACCTGTTCTCCTGCGTTCTCTTCCATGTTACCCATAACAAGAGCTTTTTCACCCTTCTTACCTGGGCAGACATTTGCACAAGAACCACATCCTGTACAGTCATAAGCTGATACAGTCATTGTGAACTTCATTCCCGGCATACCGATCATGTCGATTGCTTTCAGTCCTTCTGGTGCTTTTGCAAGTTCTTCTTCTGTAAGAGCTACCGGACGGATTGCAGCGTGCGGACATACATATGCACAACGGTTACACTGGATACATGTTTCTGACTGCCAGATCGGGATATCTACTGCGATACCACGTTTTTCGTATGCAGCTGTTCCTGACGGTGTAGATCCATCTACATAGTCTTTGAATGCAGATACAGGCAGTGTGTTACCTTCCTGAGCATTAACCTTAGCCTGAATGTTCTTAACGAATGCTACTGCATCTTCTCTTCCACCCTTAACTTCTGGTGTGAACAGACCTTCGTCTTCGCAGTTCTTCCAGCTTTCCGGTACTTCAACAGCGTTAACCTGTTTAGCTCCGGCATCGATAGCATCGTAGTTCATCTGTACGATCTTATCACCCTTCTTGCCGTATGTAGCTTTTGCAGCTTTCTTCATAAGGTCGATAGCTTCTTCTTCCGGAATGATGTTAGCCAGTTTTGAAGAATGCAGACTGAAGAACTGTATTGATACGTCCGCCAAGTCCGATTCTTACCATCTTGATACCATCGATTGTGTAGAATTTGAT
>ENA-OQLB01000936-OQLB01000936.1-human-gut-metagenome-genome-assembly--contig:-NODE-936-length-14168-cov-1.617050_pt1 | contig 14168 bp, 23 predicted proteins | sample MGYA00242656_ERZ504813 | MGnify/ENA primary metagenome ERZ504813 (study PRJEB26092, sample SAMD00036388) | human gut metagenome | host: Homo sapiens | study: EMG produced TPA metagenomics assembly of... | reverse complement strand
TATCCACGGCTGTCTGCCGAAGGAGACCGTTTTGACAAATGCAACGGGCGCGTATGGCCTTGCGATTTCGGAATACATGGTCGCGGTGTGGTTTGAACTTTTAAAAAAGTTGCATTTGTACCGCGGATGTGCAGCGCACGGGCAAGTGGTGCGACCTCGGGCAGGTGCGCTCGGCGTGGAACTCGACGGTGCTGGTGCTCGGCCTCGGCGACATCGGTGGGGAATTTGCAAAGCGTGCGAAAGCGCTGGGCGCAAGGGTGATCGGCGTGCGCCGCACGAGCACGGATAAGCCCGATTTTGTGGACGAGCTCATCCACACGGATAAGCTCGATGAATACCTGCCACAGGCGGACTGCGTGGCCATCACGCTGCCGGGCACGACGGCAACGAAGGGTATGTTCAATGCAGAGCGCATGGCGAAGATGAAGGACGGCGCGATTTTATTAAACGTCGGCCGCGGGATGATCGTCGACACAGATGCGCTGTGCGCGGCGCTGGAAAACGGAAAACTTGCGGGCGCGGGCGTGGACGTGACCGACCCGGAGCCGCTGCCCGCAGATCACCCGCTGTGGAAGATGGAAAACGCGGTCATCACACCGCATATCTCCGGCGGATACCATTTGCAGGAGACGCACGACCGTATTGTGCGTATTATGGCGGAGAATTTAAAGCGTTTTCTGGCGGGTGAGCCGCTTAGAAATGTGGTCGATTTTTCGACCGGCTACCGAAAACTGTAAGGGATAATGATGGATACGACACAGGAAATTTATTTGGACAACAGCGCGACGACGCGCGTTCAAAAGAGGCGGCGGAAAAGGCGCTTTACATGATGACGGAATGCTACGGCAACCCCTCTTCACTGCACAGCAAGGGCTTTGCGGCGGAAAAGGAGATGACTGCGGCGCGGGAGATCATCGCCGAGAGACTTTCGGCGCAGCCGGGGGAGATTTATTTCACGTCCGGCGGCACAGAGAGCGACAACATTGCGATTTTGGGTGCGGCGCACGCGAAAAAGCGCGCGGGCAACAAGATTGTGACGACGGCAATCGAGCATCCGGCGGTGCTCAATACGATGGCACAGCTTGAAAAAGAGGGCTTTGAGGTTGTGTATGTGCAGCCGGGGGCGGACGGAAATATTCCGAAAGAGAAATTTGACGCGGCCATTGATGCGAAGACGATTTTGGTCAGCGTGATGGCGGTGAATAACGAAACAGGCGTTTTGCTGCCGCTGAAAGACATTGCGGGCATGATCAAGAGGAAAAAGGCCCCGGCGCTGTTTCACACGGACGCGGTGCAGGGCTTCTGCAAAATTCCGCTCCAGCCGAAAAAGCTCGGTGTTGACCTCATCAGTGTTTCGGGTCACAAGGTGCATGCGCCGAAGGGCGTGGGCGCGCTGTACGTGAAAAGCGGCGTACGCATTTTGCCGCACAGCTTCGGCGGCGGGCAAGAGAAAAATCTGCGCCCCGGCACCGAGGGCGTGCCGCAAATTTGTGCGTTCGGCGAAGCGGTGAAGCACATGATGACGGAAAAAGAGGCGCTCACACACGTAAAAGCGGTGCAGGCGCATTTGATTGAACGGCTGAAAGCGATGCCGGAGGTTGTTTTGAACTCGCCCGAAAACGCGCTGCCATATATTGTGAATCTTTCGGCAGGACGCGTGCGCGCGGAGACAATGCTGCACTTTTTGGCGGAGCGAAACATTTTTTGTTTCAAGCGGTTCCGCGTGCGGCAAGGCAAAACCGAGCCACGTTTTGAGCGCGATGCAGCTGCCGAAGGAGCGCGTTGAAACATCGCTGCGCATAAGCCTTTCGGCGGAAAACACAGCAGAAGAAATGGACGCGTTTGCGGACGCCTTGAAAGAGGGCCTCCAAACGCTTTCGCACGCGTAAGCGTGAGTTTATAGATGGAAAGGAATTTTGTCATGCAGGAAGTGATTCTGGTCAAGCTCGGCGAGATCGTCTTAAAGGGATTGAATCGCCGCACGTTTGAAGACCGGCTGTTAAAGAACATTCGCCGCCGCATTGCGCGCGCGGGCAACTTTGAGGTGTACTCCATGCAGTCCACCATTTACATTGAACCGAAGGACGAGGACGCGGACATTGACGAGGCCGAGAGCGCATCTCGAAGATTTTCGGCGTCATCGGCTATGCGCGCGCTTGCGTGTGTGAAAAGGACATGGATGCCATTACCAAAATGCGCCGGAATACCTCAACGACACACTCGCGGGCTTTAAGACGTTCAAGGTGGAATCGAAGCGTGCGGACAAGAAGTTCCCGCTCGGCTCCATGGAAATCTCCCGCGAGGTGGGCGCGGCGCTGCTGCGCGCGAACCCGCACATTTCCGTAGACGTGCATAACCCGGAGATCACGGTGCGCGTGGAAATTCGCGAGAAAGCGGCGTATATCCACGGCGAGACGAAGCCCGGCGCGGGCGGCATTCCGGTGGGTACGGGCGGCAAGGCGGCTATTCTCATCAGCGGCGGCCTCGACAGCCCGGTGGCAGCCTGGATGATGGCAAAGCGCGGCGTGGAGCTGACGGCCATTCACTTTGCGAGCCCGCCGTACACGAGCGAGCGCGCACATGAAAAGGTGGTGGCGCTGCTGAAGAAGGTCGGCGAATACGCGGGCAGAATGGACATGATTACCGTGCCGTTCACCGAAATTCAGGAGCAAATTCGAGACAACTGCCCGGAGGAGCTTGCGACCGTGATTATGCGCCGCTTTATGATGCGTGCCGCCGAGCGCATTGCACGCGAGCGCGAATGCAGCGCACTCATCACGGGTGAGAGCCTTGGGCAAGTGGCAAGCCAGACCATTCAGGCCATCGCCTGCACGGACGCCGCGGCGAACATGCCGGTTTTCCGTCCGCTTATCGGCAGCGACAAGTCGGAAATCGTGACGCTTGCGCACCGCATTGACACGTATGATATTTCCATTGAGCCGTATGAGGACTGCTGCACGGTGTTTACGCCGAAGCACCCGCGCACCCGCCCCACTTTGAACGTGGTGGAGGCTGCGGAACAGAAGCTTGATGTGGAACAGCTTTTGAAAAATTGCCTTGAAAAGACGGAGATCCGTCATCTGTAAGAAAGGGGAATTTTACCATGCAGGCAGAAGTATTATCGGTAGGTACAGAGCTTTTGCTCGGCCAGACCGTGAACACGGACACAACAATCGTTGCAAAGGCGCTTTCGGCGCTCGGCATTGATCTGCTCTACGCCGCCGTAGTCGGCGACAACGTGGGCAGATTGGAAAAGGCTGTTTACGACGCGCTCGACAGAAGTGATATTCTTATCACGACGGGCGGCCTTGGGCCGACGGGCGACGACCTGACGAAAGAGACCGTGGCGGCGGCTGCGGGCAAGAAGCTCGTTTTGCACGAGCAGAGCTACCAGATTTGCTCGATTACTTTGCAAACGGCGGCATGACCGAAAATCAGATGAAGCAGGCGATGCTGCCGGAGGCTGCACCGCGCTGAAAAACGACAACGGCACTGCGCCCGGCTGCGCGTTCCGGACGGACAAGGGCAAGATCGTCATCATGCTGCCCGGCCCGCCTTCGGAATTGACCCCGATGCTGCACAACTATGCTGTGCCGTACCTTGAGAAATTCCAGAGCGCGGTCATCGCTTCGCACAGCGTGCATGTGTACGGCAGAGGCGAAGCGCCGGTGGCACAGATGATCGAAGACCTGATGGAGCAGAGCAACCCGACCGTGGCGCCGTATGCCAAGGAAGGCGAGATGTTCGTGCGCGTGACGGCGAAAGCCGCAACGAAAGAAGAAGCGGACGTGATGTGCGTGCCGGTGGTGGAAGAATTGAAGAAGCGCATCGGCAACTTCGTGTACGGTGTGGACGTGGAGACGCTGGAGGAGCTTGTGGTCAGTGCGCTTAAAAAGGCGGGCAAGAAGCTTGCGACGGCGGAATCCTGCACGGGCGGTATGCTTGCAAAGCGCATTACGGATATTCCGGGTTCTTCCGCCGTGTTTGAGACGGGCTGTGTGACGTATGCAAACTGCGTGAAGGAGCGTTTGCTCGGCGTACCGCACGAGACGCTTGTGACATACGGCGCAGTGAGCGAACAGACGGCGCGCGCGATGGCGGAAGGCATTGTGCGTGAGAGCGGTGCAGACATCGGCGTGGGTATCACGGGCATTGCGGGCCCGGACGGCGGCACAGAAGAAAAGCCGGTGGGCCTTGTGTACATTGCGTTGAGTGACGGCAAGAACACGTGGGTGGCAAAGCGCCAGCCGATGGGCAGACTGAAATCCCGCGAATGGCACCGCCACTGCGCGGCCTCCAAAGCACTCGATATGGTGCGCCGCTACCTTGCCGGTTTGCCGGTGGACGAGGCGTAACGCGTGCGGCGCAAATACCGCGAGCCGGAGCCTATGCGGCGCGTGGCGGTCTATGAAGACGAAGAAAGTGTGCAGCCGAGAAAGCGGAGAATTCTGTTCCCGGTGCTCATCACGCTGTTTTCGGTGATTTGTCGTTTCGGCGGCGGTGCTTGTAATTGAGCTCATTGTGAACCCGTATGTGACGGACAAAAATGTGGGTGAGATTCAGAAAATCTACTCCGAAGCGGGCGACACGGAAAGCGTGGCCCCGGTTTCTTCCGAAGACGACACGGCGGACAGCGAACGCATGGCAGAGCTGGAGCGCGTCGCGAGGCTGTTTTGAAGCTGCAAAGTGTGAACAGCGACATTACGGGCTGGGTGCAGTTGGACGGCACGGATATCAATTTTCCGGTGCTGACGCCGCCTGCAGACGACCCGCAGTATTACCTTTACCGCAACTACAAAAAGGAAAGCACGAAGTACGGCAGCATCTTTTTGGACGGTATGTGCACGGTGGACTCCGATAATCAGGTTTTGCACGGGCACAGCATGCAGGACGGCAGAATGTTCTGGCAGGTGATCGGTTTTGGCAGTGCCAAGACCGTGAAAAGCTGTCCGGTATTCCGCTATGACACCGAAAAGGAAGCGGCGGAATGGAAGATTGTTTCGGTATTCAAGACGATACATACGATAACCAAGGGGAGCTGTTTAACTATCTGCGCGGCGATTTTGACTCTGCGGAAGACAAGATGCAGTTTTACTACGACGTGATGAAACGCAGCATGGTGAACACCGGCGTTGACCTGAACGAAAACGACAAAACGGTGATGCTTTCAACATGCTCGTATGAATATGAGGGTTTCCGCACGGTGATCGTGGCGCGCAAGGTGCGTGACGGCGAAGATGCGACCGTGGACGCCTCAAAAATCACGGAGAACGAAAACGCGTTGTACCCGGACATTTGGTATCCCTCCGGCAAAGCGCCGGACTACTGGCCCGACTACTTTGAGGACGCTGTGCAAAACGGCATGGTGGATTGGTACACGGGCAATCTGTACAAAGATTAAAAGCTGAAACAGAAAACGAAAAACGCCTCCCGCTTACGGAAAAACCGCAGCGGGAGGGCGTTTTGGTATGTTATCTTTTATTCTTTGTACTTCAAAGCGCGGATGGCGTTGAGAACCGCGATAATCATGACACCGACATCCGCAAAGATGGCTGCCCACATGTTCGCAAGACCGAACGCGGTGAGCGCGAGACAGCCGAACTTGACGATGAGCGAGAACACGATGTTCTGCTTGACGATGCCGATGCACTTACGGGAAATTTTGATGGCCTTTGCAATCTGCATCGGGTCATCGTCCATGAGGACAACGTCTGCGGCTTCGATGGCAGCATCGCTGCCCATGGCGCCCATGGCGATGCCGATATCGGCACGGGTGAGCACCGGCGCATCGTTGATGCCGTCGCGACGAACGCGAGGTTTGCTTTCTTCGGCTTATTCTGAATGAGCTTTTCGACTTCGTTGACCTTATCGCCCGGGAGCAGCTCGCTGCGAACTTCGTCGATGCCAAGCTCTTTGGCGACCTGATCAGCCACACGCTTGGCATCGCCTGTGAGCATGACGGTTTTTTCAACACCGGCGTGCTTCAGCTTCTGAATGGCTTCCTTGGAATGGGGCTTGATGACATCGGAGATAACGATGTGACCGGCATATTCGCCGTCGATTGACATGTGAATGATGGTTCCGACGCTGTGGCAGTCGTTATATGGAATATTGTGCAGCGCCATGAGCTTTGCGTTGCCGGCGAGGACCTCGTGCCGTCGACCTTGGCGGTGATGCCCTTGCCGCTGACTTCTTCAATGTCCGTTACGCGGCTGCGGTCGATCTCTTTGGCCGTAGGCTTTCTGCAAACTTTTGCTGATGGGGTGGGAGGAGGCGCACTCGGCGAGCGCGGCGTACTCGAGCAGCTTTGCTTCGTCCATCGTGTTGTGGTGGACGGCGGTGACCTCAAACACGCCCTGCGTGAGCGTGCCGGTTTTATCGAACACGACGATTTTTGCATCGGAGAGGGCCTCAAGATAGTTGGAGCCCTTGATGAGCACGCCCTCATGCTTGCGCCGCCGATGCCGCCAAAGAAGCTGAGCGGGATGGAAATGACAAGTGCGCACGGGCAGCTGACGACAAGGAAGGTCAGCGCGCGGTAGATCCAATCGACCAAGCGGCATCCATGCCGAACGCCATGCGCAGGAGCGGCACGGCGATGCCGAGCAGTACAGCGGAAATGCAGACCGCCGGGGTGTAAATTTTGGCGAAGCGGGAGATGAACGCTTCCGAACGGGACTTGCGGGAACTGGCGTTTTCAACGAGGTCGAGGATTTTGGAAACGGTGGACTCGCCGAATTCCTTTGTGGTGCGGATTTTCAGAACACCGTTTAAATTGATGCAGCCGCTGATGATCTCATCGCCCTCTTTGACATCGCGCGGGAGGCTTTCGCCGGTGAGCGCGCTGGTATTAAGGCTTGCGTTGCCGCTTTCGACCACGCCGTCAAGCGGGACTTTTTCGCCCGGCTGCACGACGATGATGCTGCCGACCGCGACTTCATCGGGATCGACCTGTTCTAACTTGCCGTCTTTTTCAATATTGGCGTAGTCCGGGCGGATGTCCATCAGCGCGGAGATGTTTTGCGGCTTTTGCCGACGGCGTAGCTTTGGAACAGCTCGCCGATCTGATAGAACAACATCACGGCGATGCCTTCAAGATAATCGCCGCTCTTTGTCCAAATGGCGAGGAAGAACGCACCGAGGGTGGCGAGCGCCATCAAAAAAGTTTTCGTCGAACGCGCGGCCGTTTAGGATGCCCTTACCGGCTTTTCTTAAAATATCGTAGCCGATGACGAGATAGGCGGCGAGGTACGCGATAAGGCGCGGAATGCCCGTGATAGGTAAGAACTGTAACACGACCAGCATCACGGCGGTGATGATGATGCGGTACAGCGTAATCTTTTGTTTCTTTTCATGAGATACCTCTTGTGGCTTATATAGCAGTTAGATGACACATTACTGTGTGAAAAAAGACCGACTGTACCGAGAAAGCGGAGCCGGTCATTTTTTCTGACTATACGGGTAGACCGAAGTAAATTAAAGCTCGATTTCGCAGTCCGGCTCAACCTTCCTGCAGGCCTTGAGGACATTCTTCATGACAGCTTTAGCGTCCTGACCGTCTTCAAACTCAACGATCATCTTCTGGGTCATGAAGTTTACGGTCGCATTTGCAACGCCTGCGGTTTTCTTGGTTGCCTCTTCCATCAGGTTGGCACAATTTGCGCAGTCAACTTCGATGCTGTACGTTTTTTTCATGGGGAAAACCTCCGTAAAAAATCATTTTGTTTTGAAATGTGGTGCTAACGATTAAATACTTGCTTAATCGTTACAGTTGTAGTATACTGGGGCCGGAATAAAAAATCAAGGGGTTTTCGGGCGCTGCTTCCAAACGGGCGAACGGGATTCCGAAACGGATAAACGGAGGGCTTTTTATGGCGGATTTTGCATTGCCGCACGACCACGGCAGGCACAAGCACGACGAAGCGCTGCATAGAGAATTGATGAATACGGAGCGTTTTTCGGCCGTGGCGGATGTGTTCAAGCAGCTGAGCGACCCGGTGCGCGTGCGCATTTTCTGGCTTTTAAGTCACCGGGAAGAATGTGTTATCAACATTGCAGCGATGATGGATATGTCGAGTCCGGCAGTTTCGCACCATTTGAAGTCGCTTTTAGACAGTGGCTTATCATGAGCGCCGCGATGGCAAGGAAGTCTACTATAAGGCGTCGGACACCGAGCAGATCGGGCTTTTGCACGAGATTGTGGAGCAGGTGATGGAGATCACGTGCCCGGAAAAGGAAGTGGACTTTCAGGCTTCGCAGGAGGAGATCATTCGGAACGTGCACAATTACCTGATTGAACACATCAGCGAGCGCATCACGATAGAACGCTGTCAAGAGAGTTCCTTATGAACACCACGACGCTGAAAACGGTGTTCAAAAAGTGTACGGTACGACGATTGCGGCGCACATGAAGCAGCACCGTATGGAGCTTGCGGCGGGGCTGCTGCTGAAAACGCAGAACGACATTGCGTCCGTGGCGCAGGCCGTGGGGTATGAGAGCCAGAGCCGATTTACGGCGGCGTTTAAGGAGGCCTACGGCGAGCTGCCAACGGAATACAGACGGCGGCACGTGTGCGGGGCGAAGAAGCAGACGTGTGATGCTTGTGCAAAGTGTCCAATCTGCGAGCCGGAAAATTTTGCGAAAACTGCCTTTGAAAAAGTATTTTCAAAAGAGTAAAATAATAGAAAACGTGTGGCGTATGTGCGTAAATCCGGTTTGCGTATATGCGCCGCATTTATTTTGATAAGGAAAGGAATGGTCATAATTATGAAACGAATTCAGTCTGCGTGTATCTGTCAAACGTTGCATTTCCAGCTTAAAGAGGGTGTGGTAAAGGATTACGCCATGCGCGCAGTACAGGAGGAAGTTGCGAATTACAAGAACGGGCTGGAACGCAGCCACACAAAGTATAAAATCGTAGAGGAGCATAAGGAAACAGACGGCTCAATTGTGATCAAAATTATTAAGCAGTATAATTCCGCTCCGGTGGGCGACTATTTGAACTGACGGCATACAAGTTTATAGGTTTCAAAATCGAGCAGCGAGATGCGTAAGTCCGGATTTTCGGGCGGCGTATTTCGCTGCTTTATGATTTAGATTTATATCAGGGAGTAAAGGTATGGAAGAAAACACCAAACGTATTTTGGGCACGGAGCGTGTGGGCAAGCTGATGCGCGGTTATGCAGTGCCGTGTATCATTTCGCTTCTGGTCGGCGCGCTGTATAACATTGTTGACCAGATCTTCATTGCAAACGCGGACTACCTCGGTTCTTACGGCAACGCGGCGAACACCGTTGTGTTTCCTCTGACCGTGGCGGCGCTCGCAATCGCGGTAATGGTCGGCGACGGCTGCTGCGCGTATGTGAGTATCAACCTCGGTAAAAAGGACGTGAAAACGGCGAAGAAGAGCGTAGGCAACGCCGTGGTGCTGGTTTTGCTTGCAAGCGCGGCTTTGACGGCTGTGTATTTGCTTTTGGCGGAACCGATTTTAACGATGTTTGGCGGGCGTGTGAACGTGGAGACGTTTCGTTATGCGAAGGAGTACTTCTTCTATATTGCGCTCGGCGTGCCGTTTTATATGTTCGGACAGGCGCTGAACCCAATTATCCGCGCGGACGGCAGCCCGAAATTTGCGATGGCATCGACGCTGGCGGGCGCGATATTGAACACAATCTTAGACCCGGTGTTCATTTTCGTGTGCCGCTGGGGTATGATGGGCGCGGCGGTTGCGACGGTGCTGGGGCAGATTGTGACGGCGGTGCTTGCAATCTGGTATTTGTGCAATATGCGTGTGATTCGCCCGGGAAAGGGAGATTTTAAGCTGAGCGGCGGGCTTTGCAGGCGCATTTTGTCGCTTGGTATGACAAGTTTCCTCTCACAGATCAGCCTTGTGGCGGCAATGGCGGCCATCAACAACATGCTGCGCAAATACGGCGCACTGGACCCGATTTTCGGGCAGGCGCAGTACGCACAGATCCCGATGGCAGTGGTCGGCATTGTGATGAAGTTCTTTCAGATTGTGATCTCGATCGTTGTCGGTATGGCGGCGGGGTGCATACCGATCGTGGGCTTCAACATGGGTGCGGAGAAATTTAGGCGCGTAAATAAGCTGTTTACGATGCTGCTGATCTCGGAAGCAGCGGTGGGCGCCGTGGCGCTGATTTTGGTGGAGTTTTTCCCGCAACAGCTCATTTCGCTGTTTGGCGCGGCAAATGAAAGCGCATTTTACACGGAGTTTGCGGTGAAGGCGTTCCGTGTTTACCTGTGTATGATGATTCCGGCGTGCGTGAACAAGGCGTGCTTTATTTTCTTGCAGGCACTTGGCAAGGCGCTGGGCTCGACGGTGCTTTCCATGTTGCGCGAGGTAGTGTTCGGCGTGGGCTTTGCAATCCTGCTGCCGATTTGGTTCGGCTTGGACGGCGTTTTATACTCGATGCCGGTTTCAGACATTTTGACGTTTGTGGTTTCGGTGGTGCTAATTCTTGGGACATATCGGGAGCTAAACAGCAAAGCGCAATAAAAGAAAAAATCCTCTCCGGACGCAGCTGGAGAGGATAAATTATATTTAGGCAAAAAGTTTTCTGAAGAAAACTTGACGAAAGACTTTTAATCGCCATTGCCGTTAGCTTAGAGGATAAGGTTTTCCAGCTCCTCTGCGTTATGGACAAGGGTATCGGCGCCGTTTTCTTCGAGCTCTTTTTCGTCCCTGAAGCCCCAGGTGACGCCGGCAGTGAAGAGGCCGCGTTCTGCCCGGTCTGCATATCAACGCCGCTGTCGCCGACGTACAGGCATTCGGCGGGGGTGACGCCTAATTCTTCGCACAATAAAAGTGCGGCGCTGGGGTCCGGTTTTTTCGGTACGCCTTCCCTTTGTCCGTGGACGACATCAAAAAGCCCGGTGAACAACTTTTCGGCGATATAACACGTCATGTTATCGGGTTTGTTGGAGAGCACGGCGGCTTTGACGTTGTTTTCACGCATTTTTTGGAGCAGCTCTACGATGCCGGGGTAGGGCTTTACGTCTTTTGTGGGATCACTTTCATATAAAGCGTCATACGTTTTGCGCAGGGCTTTTACATCTTCTTCGGTGTATGTGCCTTAGCGGCAGTGAGCATGCGGCGCATGAGAATATCTGCGCCGTTACCGACGAATGTGCGGTAGCGGTCTACGGGGAATGTTTTTAAGCGGTGCGCTTCAAGCGCGGCGTTGCCGAATCCGGCGATGGAAGTGAGCGTATTGGCCACGGTTCCGTCCATATCAAAAATAACGGCTTTTACTTTTGCATGAATATCCCTTCTTCGTATTATAGATAATTGAAAAGCGAACGACACTTTTCGCACCGCCAGTATACCGCTTTTTTGACGAAAATGCAACCGGGGCGGGCTTTTTAGAATGTGAAAAAACATCTGACCTTAAAAATTATATTAAATCTGGCCATTGCGATAATACCAGCGCGGTGCTATACTGGGTGCAATCTTCAAGGCACGGCGCACGAACGGTGCAGTCGCGCCCCAAAGCAAAGGGGTAATCAAAATGAAAAACAAGAATTCCATCTACAAGATTGTCACCGTGGGCCTTTTGGGCGCGCTGGTGTTCGTTTCCAACTACCTGAGCTTCCCGATTCCGGTGCCGGTGGGCGATATTTCCCGTATCCACCTCGGCAACGCGTTTTGCCTGCTTGCGGGCTTTGTGATGGGCCCGATCGGAGGCGGTCTGGCTTCCGGCATCGGCGCGATGCTCTACGACCTGACGAACCCGGCGTACATCGCTTCGGCTCCGTTTACGTTTGTATTTAAGTTCCTGCTGCTGCGGTTTGCGGCCTCATCGCGCACAAGGGTAAAATCACCGGCAACATGCTGGAGGAAGACTTACCATTACCGTACCGCGCAGCATTGTGGCGGGCATCTGCGGCAGCCTGACATACATTGTGCTGTATCTCGCAAAGTCCTATATTACGACGGTGCTTGCGGGCAGTGCGCCCGGAGCTGCGGCGATTGCACTTGCGACGAAAGCGGCTTCGAGCACGGTGAACGCGATTCTCGCCATCATCATTTCCGTGCCGCTCTCCGCTTTGATTCGCAAGGCGCTGAAAAGTGCGCATCTGACGACAAAATAAAATCAGCGTATAAGGAAAGCCGCCGGAACACGCACCGGTGGCTTTCGTTGTTTTTGTGTGACAGAGATTTCTTGCTTTTTTCATGAAACTGTTCACTGCACTTCACATGAACTTCACAGAACTCCGAAATAATATAGATAATCCGAACGGAAAGAAAAAAAGGTTGAAAAACCGTTTGGAATATGGTATTATGTGAAAGGAGTAAGGAACCATGAGTGACAATCATGAGAAATTCCAAAATGGTTTTGACCCGAACAATGGGTCTGAATCGGTGAACACCAATACTTCCGCTAATAACGCTGTAAACAGCACAAACGCCTACGGCACCTATCATAACGCACAGTATCCGACGAACAACACCCCCGCATATACGTGGAACGCACAGAGCGCTCCGCAGCAGAACGCGCCGGTGCAGCCAAACGGACAGCCTGTATATTACGGTGTGCCGGTGCATCAGCCGCAAAAACAGCCGAAACCCAAAAAGCACGGCTCAAAATTCGGCTTGAAGCTTTTAGCCGTTGTGCTTTGCTGTGCGATCACCTCGGCGGCGGCGCTTGGCGTATTCGTCGTGATGATTCAAAACGGCGTCATCAATGTGCAGTCTTCCGAAGCGAGCAGCAATGCTGCGTTCACAATCTCGCGCGTGGTGAACGGCGACACGGGCTCGGATACGAGCGCGAGCAGCGACGGCACAGTTTCCGCGATGAGCGACCAGGACATTGCCGCAAAGCTTACACCGTCTGTCGTGTGCATCCAGAATTATCAGGTGACACAGAATTACGGCTTTATGCAGACCGATACGTCGGACAGCAGCGTTTCCCCGGCGAGCGAAGGCTCCGGCATCATCATGAGTGAAGATGGCTACATCATCACGAACGCACATGTTGTGGAGGGTGCGACTTCCCTGAAGGTTATGACCTCCGACGGTGAGACGTATGAAGCGCAGTTGATCGGCAGCGATACCGTGACAGACCTTGCTGTCGTAAAGATCAATGCGACGGGCTTGACGGCTGCGGAATTTGGTTCTTCCGAAGATTTGCGTGTTGCGGATAAGGTCATGGCCATCGGTAACCCGGGCGGCCACGAGCTGAGCTCCAGCGTAACGATCGGTTACGTTTCCGCTTTAAATCGCGCGATTGCCAATAACACAACCGGCATCACGATGGAATACATCCAGACCGATGCGGCGATTAACCCCGGTAACTCCGGCGGCGCACTCATCAACGAGTATGGTCAGGTCGTTGGCATCAACTCCGCGAAAATTTCCGCTACGGGCTATGAGGCCTTGGATTTGCGATTCCGATCGATACGGCACAGCCGATTATCTCCGACCTCATCCAGTACGGTTATGTGAAGGACAGAGCTGTTCTCGGTATTTCCGGTCAGTTCATCGACAGCATGACGGGCCGTTTCTACGGTTTGCCGCAGGGCGAGTATGTGGCACAGCTCAATTCGAGCGAGGCACAGGCTTCCGGCTTACAGGTGGGCGATGTGATTACCGCTATTGACGGTCAGCAACTGGACAGTGAATCCACATTGCGTTCCGCAATCCTCAGCAAGAAACCGGGCGATACGGTAACACTTCAGGTGTACCGCTCTTCGACGCAAAAGTCGCAACCGTGGAACTGAAGCTTTCCGAATACAGCGCGGGTTGATTTAATTTAGAGTACGAGTCTTTTTCATAAATCTCCTTTTTCAAGCAACGAACCCCGAGGTAATCCCTCGGGGTTCGTTGCATTTTGTCGGCTTTGATTTTGCTGCCGTGGGTATTCCCGGTTGTGATTGAGGGTGCGCAGTATCTCACTCTTTTTCTCGGTCAGAGGGAGCTTGAATTTTATACGAAGGCATAAAGTAACGCCGCACTCTCAATGAAAAATCGAGGGTGCGGCGTTGCTTTATTTCTAAGAATTCGCTGTGGCGAGTTCTTCAAGGAACCCCTTAATAGGTTCCTTGCGGCAGAACAGTCCACCGGACTATTCTGCCTATCTTCCTGATTTTTGGTAGGTAAAAAGGTCTCGCCGTTTGCGAACGACGACCAAAGGCGTTGCCTTTG
>ENA-OQLB01000935-OQLB01000935.1-human-gut-metagenome-genome-assembly--contig:-NODE-935-length-14184-cov-1.589528_pt1 | contig 14184 bp, 21 predicted proteins | sample MGYA00242656_ERZ504813 | MGnify/ENA primary metagenome ERZ504813 (study PRJEB26092, sample SAMD00036388) | human gut metagenome | host: Homo sapiens | study: EMG produced TPA metagenomics assembly of... | reverse complement strand
TAAATAGAGTGTCGTAAGACACTCTATTTTTAATGTGAATTAAAGATTGCAGAGGCAGTTGTTCATGCAAGGGAGATTATGAGTATACGAATTATGCAATAAAGAAGAAAAATGCAGGATTTTCAAAATCTAAATTTCAAAAACTTATCGAGACAAAGTATTAAAAACAATGAAATTTGTGCAAGAAATTCTTGACAATCGGGAAATATCACTATAATATAGAAAAAGGACAAGATGTCTCGTAAAACCCGGATGCAATTTATCTATTTGGGTATTCTATTTTCAGGAGGTAATAATGATGTCATACGTTGATGAAGTGATTGATTTAGTTGTAAAGAAGAATCCTGCAGAGCCGGAATTTCACCAGGCAGTCAAAGAAGTACTGGAATCCTGCGAGTAGTAGTAGAAGCAAATGAGGAGAAGTTCCGTAAAGATGCACTTCTGGAAAGACTTGTTGAGCCGGAAAGACAGTTCAAATTCCGTGTGCCATGGGTTGACGACAACGGACAGGTACATGTTAACACAGGATACCGTGTACAGTTCAACAGTGCGATCGGACCTTACAAAGGAGGTCTGAGACTTCATCCTTCTGTAAACCTCGGAATCATCAAATTCCTTGGATTTGAGCAGATTTTCAAGAACTCTCTGACAGGACTTCCGATCGGTGGAGGAAAGGTGGTTCTGATTTTGATCCGAAAGGGAAATCAGACAGAGAGATCATGGCATTCTGCCAGAGCTTTATGACAGAGTTATGTAAATATATCGGCGCAGATACAGATGTTCCGGCAGGAGATATCGGTACAGGGGCGAAGAGAGATCGGTTACATGTTCGGTCAGTATAAGAGAATCCGCGGAGTATTTGAAGGAGTCCTGACAGGAAAAGGGCTTACTTACGGAGGATCTCTGGCACGTACAGAGGCAACAGGATACGGACTTCTTTATCTGACACAGGAGATGCTGAAATTAAACGGAATCGAACTGGCAGGAAAAACAGTTGCAGTTTCCGGTTCCGGAAATGTTGCGATCTATGCTACAGAAAAAGCACAGCAGCTCGGAGCAAAGGTTGTGACAGTCAGCGATTCTACAGGATGGGTATATGATCCGGAAGGTATCGATCTGGCGGCACTCAAAGAGATCAAAGAAGTAAAACGTGCAAGACTTACAGAATATAAAAATTATCGTCCAAACGCAGAGTACCATGAAGGAAGAGGCGTATGGAGCGTAAAAGTGGACATCGCACTTCCGTGTGCAACACAGAATGAACTTCATCTGGAAGACGCAAAAGCACTGGTTGCAAACGGATGTATTGCGGTTGCAGAGGGTGCAAATATGCCGACCACAATGGAAGCTACAGAATACCTGCAGGAAAACGGAGTTCTGTTTGCACCTGGTAAAGCAGCGAATGCCGGTGGTGTTGCGACATCTGCTCTGGAGATGTCTCAGAACAGCGAGCGTTTAAGCTGGACATTCGAAGAGGTAGACGGAAAATTACAGCAGATCATGGTAAATATCTGCCACAATATGGCAGATGCTGCTGAGAAATATGGCGCGAAAGGAAACTATGTAGTTGGTGCCAATATCGCAGGATTTGAGAAGGTTGTAGAAGCAATGACCGCGCAGGGAATTGTATAAACGATATTACAAATCATACAAAAATAATCTCTAAAGCAAGCAAATATGTGAAATGAGCAGGCGGCAGTATTCGTCTGCTCATTTTGTGTATTCTGCTTGCTTTTTTTCAGAACAGGTGTTATAATCCATATCACTTAGAGACAGATCTGGTTTCTGAGTTCTAAAAATTCATGGAATCTGAAGTACAGATTCATCGTTTTATATGATTCAGAAGTGATGGTTTCATCACATCAGTAAAATGTATTCCAGTTATAGCAAGAAGTATACAGGAGAGATAGACGAAACGTCTGTTTTATTTTTGTACCCGAAAGGAGGGAGCAGATGGAGGAGAATGATGGCATTCGCGCTCCGCCGACAGTTGTTTGACAGCAGTAGGAAAAGAAATGGAGGTGTGAATATAAGAAGAAAGAATCGGAGATATCTGGCAGCAGGTTTGACTGTATTTTCCCTGTTGTTTGGCGGTTTGCAGGTATGGGCTGCCGAGGAGCCGGATGCCGGATGGGAAACAAAGATACAGAAAGAAGAAAAAAGTAACATGGAAATACTGATCGCTTCGGAGCAGCCTTATACATATTTGAGCCAGATGAAAGAGCGTATACAGTTTGTGGGGGCACTTTCTCTGGGAGAGCTTTATCAGCTGCAGGAAATTTTACCTTATCTGATGATCAAAGAACACATTGGAAAAGAAGAGGCTGCGTGGGATACCAAAATGTATCTGGAAGTGGTTGAGGAATGGAAAAGACGGGAGGAAGCACTGATCAGTGAGGAAGAAAAGCAAAGCCTCACGGAAGCGCTTATAAAAATGCTTCCGGAAAACGGGCAATCTTATGTGATTGATGGAAAAGAAAGCCGGGTGGACAGTCTGCAGCGATATGGAGAGTTTTTGCAGACACAGGTGTCTTTTTCAGTGGAAGCATGCCTGGAAGAAATCCGAAACAGCAGAGCAGACGACAAAGAAGAGCCTGTTGAAAAAGAAGAAACATTGCCGAACAACGTGTCCAAAGAGCAGAAAGCAGAAGGCGCCTGCCGGATTGGAAATACATACTATGAGGATCTTTCGGCGGCTTTGCATGCAGTAAAGGATAATGAAACGATTTATATTGTACAGAGTCATACGATGAAGGATAGTTTTGTATATGTGGAAAAGACCAGAACGAGAAAGTTTCAGAATGTCCGGATTTTGCCCGAGGGCGGTCCGAGAACGGTCAGGATGCCGGACCGGCACAGGCTGGCATTTACAAAATCAAGTGTTGCGATCGGAAGTAAAGGAAGCGATCCATTGACATTTGATTTGAGTGGAACTTCCGTTCCGGATTCGGATAATTTGTATTGTGGTGCCATTTGTGCAAATAAGGGAAGTTCTGTGACATTTGAAAATTTGCGTTTTTCAAAATGGAGATCAGCTGTCAAGATGGATGATCCACGGAGAATATGGTTCTGTAACAGTGGATCAGTGTAAATTTCAAAATTGCGACAATGGAGTGGGAGTTGTTACAGAGGCAAGTTCTGCATTCACGCCGACAGAAATCAGTTTTCGCGTGCAAAATTCTGTGTTTGATGGGATTGCGGATATCGGAGCGGTTCACTTTTCTATACATAGGGCCAATATCCGTGCCGAGATTCAGAACAATGTATTTAAAAACTGCCGGATCGGGATTGGCGGAATCCGAAGTGATGAAGCTCCATATACCGGACCGATAAGTGCACGGATTCAGGGAAATACGTTTCAGAACTGTTATATCGGGGAAAGCTTCAGTCAGGGTACTTCGGTTGCAGCTTCTGCGTTTCAGGTAAATGTGTCCAATGAGAGGTATCATGGATGGCAAAGTACTTCACAGCATCCGAATGTGGGAGATCTCTACTCAGGATGGTTCAGTACCGGATTTTGCAATTCCAATGTAGAAGCAAGTGTGAATGGATGCAGCTATGAGAATGGCGTCCATGGAATTCAACGATGAGTAAAGGGCGCACGGTGTTAATAATACGACTCTGGCAAGAAACAATGCAAAAGAAGCGAATACGGAACAGTGCGGACAGAAAGGAAACGGTGGAGGTATCTTTCTCAATGGGGGAACGATTATATGGAATAGCGGAACGATTTGTGAGAATCAGGCAGATCGGGGAGGCACCATTTATTTAAAGGATGGGGAGATTCTTTTGAAAGACGGCAGTTTTTATGGAAATCGTGCACAAAACCAGGGCGGAGGAATCTACAATCAGAGTGGAACCGTGAAACAGGAAGGGGGAAATTTTTCCGCGAATACGGCAGAGATCGGTTCCGGTGTTTATCAGGATGGAATTTACCAGATGAGTGGTCCGGCAGTGGTAGATGAAGGGAATGACGTATATCTGCCAGCTGAAAAATACATTGAGGTAATACGAAAGCTTCAGTCTGTTCCTGCGGCAAGAGTTACACCGGACCGATATGAGAATGGCAGAATGGTCGTAAAGGTAAGTTATGGAAACCGTACAGGAAGTATGGAGTGGGAGCGGTTTTTGCTGACACCACAGAGCAGATATTGCCTGCGCCCGGGAGATTATCAGGAACGGCGTGCAGGTACTTTAAAAGAAGCAGTTACGATCAGCAGTGAATATACGGTGCAGTATGATAAAAACACGAAAGCACAGGTGGAACAGATGCCGGAACGTCTGTCAAATACTGGTATGAGAAAGCATCGGTTTCGGAACAGATTCCAAAATGGCTGGACGTACCGTTTCTGGGATGGAATGAAAATCAGACGGCAAAAGAGGGACAATATCAGCCGGGAGAAAATCTTCCTGCTGAGAAAAATCAGGATCTGACGCTGTATGCAATCTGGGAGGACCGGGTATCGATCCGTTATCTGGGAAATCACGCAGAAGAGGGACTGGAAAAGTCGGAAATTGTTTCTTATGAGGATTGTCTCCAAAACGGATACCGGATTCAGAAAAATAAGGGCTATACAGATTATAAGAGGAGCAGGCATACATTTGCAGGCTGGGATCAGCGTGCGGATGTGGCGCAAAAGAAGCGGCATTTCAGGAAAATCGCGAAAACAGAATTTCTTATGAAGAACTTCGAAAGATTGCTGCCAGTCAGAGAACCGAAACCGGGGAGAGCAGGGAAATGGCAAAAGTGGCATTGTATGCGATCTGGGACCGGGCTCCGGAGATTTCAGCACCGGATAAAGAGTACTTTGAAGGAGAGACCGTAAAAAGAGAGGATCTGTTGAAAGATGTTCAGAGTACGGATCGGGAAGATGGGGAATTAACTGCGCAGATTAAGATCGTTCAGATTGAATATGCGCCCGGCAGACTGACAGAAGACGGAAAAGCGGATAAAGAGGTGAAAACATGGAAAGACGGAATGTCATCAGAAGAACTTCTGGATACGTGGTTTTTGCAGGCTGGATTAAAAAAAGTCAGCCCGGTCACGCATAAGTCGTATATCAGGTTACGGACAGCATTGGAAATATTACAGAAGAGTCCTGCAGTGTTAAGATTAAATATAATGAATTTCCGGTGATTGAAGCACAGGATCGCTATTTTACTCTTCAAGAGGCACAGCAGGGTGCAATTACGGAAGAAGTGTTAAAGACTCAGGCAATATCAGAAGGAAAAGTAAAAGCCAATGATACGGAAGAAGGAGATCTTTCTGAAAAATTGAAACTGCTTGATTTTCATCCGGAGGAATTTCAAAAATTTACGGATTCAGGGTATATCGTGTTGAATTGGCATGTTCAGGACAGCATGGGTCCGGATGGCAAAGGAAAAGAAACGGTTCGGCCGTTTACTGTGTATGTTGTCAAGGATGGAGAAATTCCAAAAGCACCGCATAAACAGAATGTTCGTTTTATCAGTGAAAAATATTATCGGATCAATGAGAATGTGGATGCAGACGCTCTGACAGAGGACGAAAAAGAAGCATACAGCAAAAACGGAGGACTTCATGTAGACTCCAAATGGTATCAGGAACAGGAGTATCAGGATGTGATCGAAAAGACATGGAAAAAGAATGGTGGAAAAGTATATCGTTTTACGCATGAGGATGCCAGAAGAGCGGAAGAATTTGTGGATACCCACGGAATCGGAAACAGTCGGGATGAGAATGCACTGGCGATGTTTGCAAATGAGTTTCTGAAATAAATTGACAATATCGAGTATCGATAATATAATGAATGTATAAATTATCGATACTCGATATTTCTTTTTTGGGAGGAGGAAATCTCATGAGAACAAAGAAAAGAGTGTTTCGTAGTTTTGGATATCTGGAATGTGATGCATTTGCAGAATATCTAAAGGAAATGGCAGCATCTGGATGGCATTTTTCATTTCCGGAATTTACTACATCTGTTATGGTCAGAAAATTTTACGTCTTTCAGTGGAAGAACCTCTGACAAAAGAACAGATTCAGGTTGTGGAAGAACGACTGAAATTGAAAGAATAAAGAAGGGTGTGGACTATGGCAAGAGAGCAGTTTCAGACACTGACAGAGCCGATGTATTATATTTTGATCGCGTTATCCGAAGAATGCTGTGGAGTGGACATTATGGAAAAGGTGCAAAAAAATTTCCGGCGGAAGAGTGAAGGTTGGTCCGGGAACGCTGTATACAATGCTGTCTAAATTTGAGGAAAATCAGATTATTTTTCAGGACAAAAGAAGAAGGAAGAAGAAAGTCTTATGTGATCACAGAACATGGAAGAAAATTGCTGCAGGAAGAGCACGAAAGATTATGTATCATGCTGGCAGATTGGAATGGATATTTTGACAAAAACTTGCTATACTACAATAATAGACAAGAGAAGAAGGAGAACGAAAGATGAATATATTTGATATTCTCGGACCGGTTATGGTAGGGCCATCCAGTTCCCATACTGCGGGAGCAGCAAGGATCGGCTATATTACAAGAAAGCTGGCTGGGGAGCCGCCCGAAAAAAGCAAGGATCGGATTGAGCGGTTCTTTTGCGGCAACAGGGAGAGGACACGGAACAGATCGTGCTCTGGTAGCAGGGCTTTTGGGGATGAAACCAGATGATATGCGGATTCCGGATAGTTTTTCTGTTGCGAAACAGGAAGGACTGGAGTTTGAAATATACAATACACAGATTAAAGAAGCGCATCCAAATACAGCACTTTTGGATGTAGAAGGAGTTGACGGAAAGACAATCGTGGTGCAGGCATCATCTCTTGGCGGCGGGAGAATTATGCTCAATGAACTGGATGGGATCACCGTAAACTGTACAGGCGCCTGTCCGACATTAATCATAAGAAACGAAGACAGCCCGGGACAAGTGGCAGAGGTGACTTCTGTATTATATGGAAAGAAGGTCAATATTGCTACACTCCAGCTTCACCGGGACAAGCGGGGAGGCTATGCGGTCATGGTGATTGAAACGGATCAGCCTGTAGAACCGGACACGATCCGGGATCTGGAACGTTTAAACGGTATCAGCAAAGTGACTTATATTGAGACAGAGGGGGTATAGCGGATGGCATTTCATTCATTAGAGGAGATTCAAAAATCCTGCCGGGAGAAGAACGTTTTTGTTTTGGAGAGCGGTCCTTTTAGAAGATATGGCAGATCGATCTGTGACAGAGGCGAAGTCAATGCAGTCGATGCAGCAGATGTGGACAGCGATGAAATCAGCGAGTGAGCAGTATGACAGGACACAGGTCTCTGCCAGCGGACTGGTCGGAAAGATGGGGGCGCAGATGGAGGAATACCGTCAGAGTAAAGAGCCGCTGTGCGGTCCATTTGTCTCAAAGGTGATTGCAAGAGCATTGGAGATGGGAGAATCCAATGCCTGTATGAAGCGGATCGTGGCAGCACCGACTGCAGGTGCATGTGGGGTACTGCCGGCTGTACTGGTTCCCCTTTATGAAGAAGAACGGGTATCGGAAGATGAGGTGATCCATGCATTGTATACCGCGGCCGGTATCGGCCAGGTGATCGCATCCCGTGCATTTATTGCCGGAGCGGCAGGTGGATGTCAGGCGGAGATTGGAGCGGCATCTGCAATGGCAGCAGGCGCACTCGTGTTTTTACAGGGTGGAGATGAAGAGCAGATCTCACATGGAGCGGCCATGGCGCTGAAAAATCTGTTGGGACTGGTGTGTGATCCGGTAGCCGGTCTTGTGGAAGTACCCTGTGTAAAGAGAAATGTGATCGGAGCTGTCAATGCTTTATCATCTGCGGATATGCGCTGGCGGGAATTACCAGGCAGGATTCCGCCGGATCAGGTGATCGATGCGATGAAGGAGGTCGGAGAGAGTATGCACGTCTCTCTGCGTGAGACAGGAGAAGGCGGAGTTGCCAATACGCCGGAAGCGCGGAAAATCAAGGAAAAACTGGGAATGTAGTATGGTTTGCAGAAAAAATCGTTGACAACAAAAGGAAAATGCTTTATAGTTTTCTTAAATAAAAGGGAGTAACCAGCGCTTATGGCGTGCACGATGTCGTCAGTACGATGGAGAAGTCCATCCGTATCGTGATTAAATGGTGAGACTTTTGTTGCATACATAACGTGCAATAAAAGTCTCTTTTTTATTGCATAAAAGAAAAAGGAGGAATTCATGTGAAAAATTATTATCAGCTTTCTTCAGAAGAAGTCAAGCAGGAAATCAATGGGAAACAAGAACCTTTGACGTCCGCAGAAGTAAAAGCCCATCAGGAAAAATTCGGCCCGAACGACTGGTGGAAGGAAAGAAGAAAACCACATTTCAGATTTTCCTAGAGCAGTACAAAGATTTCCTTGTGATCATTTTGATCGCAGCGGCGATCGTCTCCGGATTTTTGGGGGATGCAGAAAGTGCTATCGTTATTTTAATTGTAATCACGATCAATGCGATCCTTGGTACCGTTCAGACTGTGAAAGCAGAACAGTCCTTAGCCAGTCTGAAAAAGCTTTCCGGACCGGAGGCAAAAGTATTGCGTGACGGAAGTGTTGTTCCGATTCCATCTGCAGAAGTAACAGTCGGAGATATCGTTATGCTGGATGCGGGAGATTATATTCCTGCAGACGGACGTCTTTTGGAGAGCGCCAGTCTGAAAGTAGATGAAAGTGCGCTGACCGGAGAGAGTCTTGGCGTAGAAAAATGACAGATGCCATTGAAGGCGAGGTTCCGCTTGGAGACCGTACGAATATGGTATATTCCGGAAGCTTTGTCACATACGGAAGAGGTTCTTTTGTAGTAACTGGTATCGGTATGGAGACTGAGGTCGGTAAGATCGCAAGTCTGTTAAAGACACATCTGAAAAGAAAACGCCACTGCAGGTGAATCTGGATCAGTTCGGACAGAAACTTTCCATCATCATTCTGGTGTTCTGTGGTATTTTATTTGGAATCAATGTATTCCGCGGTGGTAATATCGGAGATGCGTTCCTGTTTGCAGTTGCACTTGCAGTTGCAGCGATTCCGGAGCACTTAGTTCTATCGTAACAATCGTACTTCTTTCGGTACACAGAAGATGGCAAAAGAACATGCGATCATCCGAAAACTGCAGGCAGTGGAAGGACTGGGAAGTGTTTCTATTATCTGTTCTGATAAAACAGGTACCCTGACTCAGAATAAGATGACAGTCGAGCAGTATTATGTCAATGAAACAGTGATTCCTGCAGATAAGATCGATGTGAAAGATTCTGAGCAGGAAAAACTGATGTATTTCAGTATTTTGTGTAATGATTCTACGAACGTAGATGGTGTGGAGATCGGAGATCCGACAGAGACAGCCTGATCAATCTGGGAAGCAAGCTTGGTCTGGATATTCAGAAGATCCGTGGAGAATATCCGCGTGAGAGCGAAAATCCATTTGACAGTGACAGAAAACTGATGTCTACAAAGCACACGATTGATGAGACACCGATCATGGTTGTCAAAGGTGCGGTTGATGTCATTATGGGACGTACAGCAAGCATCCAGTGTGGAGATGAAGTGCGTGCCATTACTCCGGAAGATATTGAAAAAATCGAAGCACAGAATCAGAGCTTTTCAAGAGAAGGGCTTCGTGTTCTCGGATTCGCCTACAAGGCAGTATCTGCGGAAGAAGAGTTGTCTCTGGAAGATGAAAACAATCTGACATTCCTTGGTCTGATCGCTATGATGGATCCGCCGAGAGAGGAATCTATGGCAGCGGTTGCGGAATGTAAGAGAGCGGGTATTCGTCCGATCATGATCACAGGTGACCATAAAGTGACAGCGGCAGCGATTGCAAAACGAATCGGAATTCTGGAAGATGAATCAGAAGCATGCGAAGGTGCAGTGATTGATTCCATGTCCGATGAGGAACTGAAAAACTTTGTAGAAGGTATTTCTGTTTACGCACGTGTTTCACCGGAGCATAAGATCCGTATCGTACGTGCATGGCAGGAAAAAGGAAACATCGTAGCCATGACAGGAGATGGTGTCAATGATGCACCGGCGCTCAAACAGGCAGATATCGGAGTTGCTATGGGTATCACAGGAAGTGAAGTATCAAAGGATGCTGCTTCTATGGTACTGACAGATGATAACTTTGCAACAATCGTCAAAGCAGTAGAGAACGGAAGAAATGTTTACCAGAACATTAAGAATTCCATTCAGTTCCTGCTCTCCGGTAACTTCGGAGCAATCCTGGCAGTATTATATGCATCTATCGCAGGACTTCCGGTTCCATTTGCACCGGTACATCTGCTGTTTATCAATCTTTTGACAGACAGTCTTCCGGCTATCGCCCTTGGACTGGAGCCGCATTCGAAAAAGGTAATGGATGAAAAACCGAGACCGATGAATGAATCAATCCTGACAAAAGATTTCCTGACAAAGATCGGAACAGAAGGTCTTTGCATCGGAATCACGACAATGATCGGATTTATGATCGGTCTGACGGGAGAAGGCGGAAACGCAGTACTTGCCAGCACAATGGCATTTGGAACATTGTGTACAGCAAGGCTGGTACACGGATTTAACTGTAAGTCTGATTATCCGGTAATCTTCTCAAAGAGATTCTGGAACAATATTTATCTGATCGGAGCATTCCTGCTTGGTCTGGTGTTGATCACTTGTGTAATGACGATTCCGGCACTGGATGAAGTTTTCAAAGTACAGACACTGACCTTTACACAGTTGCTGATCGTATATGGTCTGGCACTTGTAAATCTTCCGATCATTCAGCTGATGAAAAAAATCAAACTGATGTTCAGAAAAAATAAATAAACAGGCAATGAAAAAGTCCATTGGAAAGTTTGATCCAATGGGACTTTTTCTGCCTTTTCAGGTGTGACGTTTGATGGTCTCTTTTAATACATATTTTTTATCACTGTAGCGGTCTACAATATAACGGTTTGCTTTTTTCTCCAGATCGTCGGAAAGTGGAGCGAGGGTTATTTCTTCACCGTATTTGCGCTTCAGCGCCCGCTCTAACAGATAGTCACAAACCTGCGGATTCTTCGGAAGAAGAGGTCCGTGCAGGTAGGTTGCGATTACATTCTTGTATACAACGCCTTCATAACCGGATTTTCCGGTATTTCCCAGTCCGAAAAATACTTTTCCAAATGGAGTGTGATCTCCGATATAAGTGCGGCCTCCATGGTTTTCAAATCCTACAACAGGAGTGTCAAACAGCGGACTGTTCAGGATAATGTTGCGGATGAGACGCTCCGGTTCCCATTCGGTCGTGATATCCAGAATGCCAAGACCTTCGATCATCTTTTATCGGTCTTGTAATATTTGCCGAGCAGCTGATAGCCGCCGCAGACGGCAAGCACAACGCCGTTATCCTCTACATATTCTTTGAAATCCTTGCGAATCTCTTTTAGATATCCGCAGACGAGCTCTTGTTCTCTGTCAGAACCTCCGCCCAGAAGTACGATATCCAGTTTGGAAAAGTCAATGTTATCTCCGGAGAGTACGGGAATGACTTCTGCCTCGATTCCGCGCCAGTTGAGACGTTTTCGGAAACACTGGATATTTCCGCGGTCTCCGTACAGATTCAACAGGTCGGGATATAAGTGTCCAATTGTCAGTTTCATGCCTGTTCTCCTTTCTGTTCCTTTGTATTTTGCGCCAGTTCTTTGAGCATTCGGTTTGTGCGGTAAAGCCCGGAGTAGTTGACAATGATGTAGAGATTTTTCGTTCCGTTTTCGGTCAGCTCTTCAACACGGGAGCGCATATCATTAGTTGAAGTACAGTCGATGTCCTCATATTTGAGACGAAGCCCATGTCATGTTTGCGGGTTCCGCACGTTGTGATGGTAGCTGCATTGCTGTCTGCAAGATATTGGAAATCGACATCCCAAAGCCAGGAAACATCTTCTCCGTCTTGGTAGGTATCATTGATCTGAATGATAATATCCTTTGGTTTTGGATCTTTTAAGACGAGAGAAATCTTCTGCTGGAATCCGATCGGGTTTTTGGACAGGTGAAGCTGTACTCTGGCACCGTTGATCATCAGGATTTCTTCCCGGTTGTTTCCATAGTCAAAAGACTCTGCCATCTCTTTAAAATGTGCCATCGGGGCATGCATGGTATGCAGTGCCGTATAGGCAGCAAGAGTGTTGTAAATATTGTAAGGCGTCCGTACCGTAGAATCCAGGTGCAGATCTCCCATATCGAAGGCATAGAGTTCGTCTTTGAGCGTGATCTGTGTGGCTGTAAAATCAGGATCCGGGCGCTCCCATCCGCAGTTCGGGCAGTGATAAATTCCAAGCTGTCCATAATGGAAGAAATCATACTGTAGTTTCTTTCCGCATTTTCGGCAGAAAATACTTTCCCGGATCTCAGAGCGGGAGATGTCATCAAAAATCTGTTCGCTGATCCCGTATGTCACAAACGGATTGCCGCTTGTTTCCGCTAGGGAATAGGAAAGAATATCATCGCAGTTGATGATCAGTGTCGTATCCGGGACACTGGTGACGGCTGTTTTCAATTTGTCAAAGGTAATATCTACTTCACCGAACCGGTCCAGCTGATCTCTGGAAATATTTGTCAAAAGCGCACAGTCCGGTTTTAACTGAGGGAGAACTCCCACAGATGCGATCTCATCGACCTCAATGCAGGCATAATCCGCATTCAGCTGTCCGTGCTTGTCTGTGGCCAGAACAAATGCCGAAATAATCCCGTTGAGCATGTTGGCTCCGGTACGGTTGATGATCACGGTTTTTCCCTCGGCCTTCAATGCTTTGTATAAAATGGCATTGGTCGTTGTTTTCCCGTTAGTTCCCATGGTAACGATCGTCTTCTCCCGGATCTGGGAAGCCATGACGCTTAAAATATTGGGATCGATCAATCTTGCCACATATCCGGGGAGGGTAACGCCGCTTCCGCGGTTTAATTTTTTGATCAGGGCACTTGTCCCTTTTGCACATGTAATTGCAAGTCTGCTTCTTAATTTCATAGTAATCCACTATCATCCTTTTCTTTGAAATACTTGTATTATTATAAGGGAAATGGAGGAAGAAGACAAGGAATCTGTATGATTTTCCTGTTTTAGAAGAAGAGTTTTTGAAGATTTTCTAAAGTTTCCTGGAATCTACTGGAAAAACGCATTCAGTGTGTTAAAATGTAAGCAATTATACGAAACAAAGATCCTATCAGGATTGGACATACGGAAGGAAGCGAGAAAAATGCGGCAGAAAAAGCGTGGAGAAAGAAGAGTAAAACGAAGCATAGACGAAACGCAGACGATGGAGATCACACTGGAGAAGCGGATTCCCACCACAAGATACCGACCGGATCATCAGACGGGGCTGACTGCGCAGCAGGTGCAGGAGCATCGGATGCATGGGTGGACCAATCAGCCGGTGGATCCGCCGTCTAAGACTACAAAAGAGATCATTCAGGAAAATGTCTTTACCTATTTTAACCTGATCTTTCTGGTACTGGCAGTTCTGCTTTGCCTGGTCGGTTCCTTTCGAGATCTGACCTTTTTACCTGTAATTGTATTGAATACTCTGATCGGGATCATTCAGGAGACCAGGGCGAAAAAAGTACTGGATAATCTGACGATGCTCAATGCACCTCATGCAATGGTGATACGGGATGGAAAGAAGAGCCAGATCAATGCAGAAGATCTTGTGATAGATGATATCGTAATCTTCGAAGCCGGAAATCAGGTGTGTGCGGATGCCGAAGTGTGTGCAGGAGAAGTGCAGGTCAATGAGTCGCTTCTGACCGGAGAATCGGATGAAATCACAAAACGAAAAGGCGATCAGCTGATGTCCGGAAGTTTATTGTATCCGGACAGTGTCATGCAAGGCTTGACAAAGTGGGGGCGGATTCTTATATTTCCAGGCTGACACTGGAAGCAAAAGCGATGCAGAATACAGAACAGTCGGAGATGATCCGTTCTCTGGACAAGCTGGTCAATGGGTCGGCGTTGCATCATTCCAATCGGGATTATTTTGTTTATTCAGGCATTTGTATTTCAGGGCGAAGGGTTTCGATCCAGTGTGACGTCCATGATCGCGGCTGTGATCGGAATGATCCCGGAAGGCTGTATCTGCTTGCCAGTGTGGCGCTTGCAGTAAGTTCGATCCGTCTGGCACAGAAAAAAAGTATTGCTGCATGACATGAAGTGTATAGAGACGCTTGCCCGGTC
>ENA-OQLB01000934-OQLB01000934.1-human-gut-metagenome-genome-assembly--contig:-NODE-934-length-14184-cov-1.872661_pt1 | contig 14184 bp, 18 predicted proteins | sample MGYA00242656_ERZ504813 | MGnify/ENA primary metagenome ERZ504813 (study PRJEB26092, sample SAMD00036388) | human gut metagenome | host: Homo sapiens | study: EMG produced TPA metagenomics assembly of... | reverse complement strand
GACTCGTTCTAGGGCAGTCGGTGAGATAGGTGCATATCATGATCGATTCCGGCGAGCTCTTTTAAGGCGTTCAGGATCAGGGCAGCAGATGCGCCAAGCAGATCAGAGGTTTTTCCTGTTACGATGCGTCCGTCCGGAAGCTCCAGAGCGGCAGCCGGTGCACCGGTTTCTTCAGCGCGTGCAAGAGCGGCATCAACAACCTTACGGTCATGTACGGTAACTCCTGCCTGATTCATCAGAAGCTCGACCTTATAAGTCTCTTCCTTCGGGCATTCACCGGAAAGGAAACGGTCCATGGTGCGGTAGTAGCGGCGAATGATCTCCTGACGGGAAGCTTCTTTGCAGACTTCATCGTCACAGATGCAGTTACCAGCCATGTTAACACCCATGTCTGTTGGTGATTTGTATGGATTTTCTCCGTAAATGCGCTCAAAAATTGCACTCAGTACAGGGAAGATCTCTACGTCACGGTTGTAGTTGACGGTAGTAACACCGTAAGCTTCCAGATGGAACGGGTCGATCATATTTACATCGTTAAGGTCAGCAGTAGCTGCTTCATATGCTAAGTTGACCGGATGCTTTAACGGGATATTCCAGATCGGGAAGGTTTCGAATTTGGCATATCCTGCACGGACTCCGTGCTTGTGCTCATGATAGAGCTGGGAAAGGCAGGTAGCCATCTTTCCACTTCCAGGTCCAGGTGCGGTGATGACAACCAGAGGTCTGCTTGTCTCAATATATTCGTTCTTTCCGTATCCTTCGTCACTTACGATCAGCGGGATGTTGGAAGGATAACCTTCTATTACATAATGGATATAAACTTTAATGCCAAGCTTTTCCAGACGTCCTTTGAAAAGATCGGCACTGTTCTGTCCGGAGTACTGTGTGATAACAACACTTCCGACAAAGAGACCATTGGCTTCAAATTCGTCTTTCAGGCGGAGAACGTCAGTGTCATAAGTGATCCCGAGGTCACCGCGGATTTTGTTGGCTTCAATATCGGCTGCACTGATAACGATCACAATCTCTGCGGTATCCGATAATTCTTTTAGTAAATGTAATTTGCTGTCCGGCTGAAATCCCGGAAGCACGCGGGAAGCATGATAGTCATCGAAAAGCTTTCCACCGAATTCGAGATACAGTTTGTTGTCAAACTGATTGATTCGCTCACGAATGTGAGAAGACTGCATTTGCAGGTATTTTTCATTATCAAACCCAATTTTCATAAAGTTCCATCCTTTTGTTCCATAATTTTACTTTCATAGAAGCAATTCAAACCTAGTATACTATAAAATATGACTTTTTACAATCTTTCATAAATTTTTCATTGATTTCTAAAAAAACGCCTACTTATAATAGAGAGGACGACACTTAGGAGGTAGGTATGGATAACCAGAATAATAGAAATAAGCAAAACCTTCCGGGAAATAATAACCCGAATAATAAAAATAACCGCCAAAGATGGAATATTATATTATTTACCGTTATGCTGATCTCGTTTATCGTATTTGCGTTGTATCAGTTCCGGGAAGACACAGATGCCCGGGAGATTACCTATGATCAGTTCCTGAACATGGTAGATTCCGGGGAAGTTAAGAAAGTTGTGATCGAGGATGACAAGATTGTGATCACAGCGAAGACAGAAGCTGAGATGAAGAACAGCAAGAAAAAAGGCGCTTCGGAGAGCGATGTGTCGAAGGTTCTGTAGCAGATAACAACGACAGCAGCAGTAAGGACAGCAGCGATGACAGTACAGGTCTGTTCAGTAATGTGACAAGGAAGCAGTATTATACCGGTATTGTGAAGGATGATACCCTTTCGGACAGACTGTATAAAGCAGGTGTTGAGTATGAACAGAAGATACCGGATTCTACATCTTATATGGTGATGAATCTTCTGGTCAACATTGTTCCGCTTGTGATCATGATCGGTCTGGGCGTGATGCTGATGCGCCGTATGACAAAGGGTGGCGGCATGATGGGCGTTGGAAAGAGCAATGCCAAGATGTATGTGGAAAAATCTACCGGAGTCACATTTAAGGATGTAGCCGGTCAGGATGAAGCAAAAGAATCCTTGCAGGAAGTAGTCGATTTCCTGCATAACCCTGGCAAATACACCGGAATCGGAGCGAAGCTCCGAAAGGAGCACTTCTTGTAGGCCCTCCCGGAACCGGTAAGACACTTCTTGCAAAAGCAGTTGCCGGAGAAGCAAAAGTACCGTTCTTCTCTCTTTCGGGTTCTGCATTTGTTGAGATGTATGTCGGTGTCGGAGCGTCAAGAGTACGTGACCTCTTTAAGCAGGCACAGCAGATGGCGCCGTGTATTATTTTTATCGATGAGATCGATGCGATCGGAAAAAGCAGAGATTCACAGCTTGGTGGTAATGATGAAAGAGAACAGACACTGAATCAGCTCCTTGCAGAGATGGATGGATTTGACAGTAATAAAGGTCTTCTGCTTCTTGCGGCAACGAACCGTCCGGAGATCCTGGATCCGGCGCTTCTTCGTCCGGGAAGATTTGACAGACGTATCATCGTAGATAAGCCAGATCTCAAGGGACGTATTGATGTCCTGAAAGTACATGCCAAAGATGTTAAGATGGATGAGACAGTCAATCTGGAAGAGATTGCACTTGCAACTTCCGGGGCAGTCGGTTCTGATCTTGCCAATATGATCAACGAGGCTGCGATCAATGCAGTAAAAAAAGGAAGAAATGTTGTATCCCAGGCAGACCTTTTTGAGGCTGTTGAGGTCGTTCTTGTGGGTAAAGAGAAGAAAGACCGTATCATGAGCCAGAAAGAACGCCGTATCGTATCATACCATGAAGTCGGTCATGCACTGGTAACTGCCCTTCAGAAGGACGCAGAACCGGTACAGAAGATTACAATCGTTCCGAGAACCATGGGTGCACTCGGTTATGTGATGCAGACACCGGAGGAAGAGAAGTTCCTGAATACCAAGGCTGAGCTGGAAGCAATGCTGGTGACAGCCCTTGCAGGACGTGCAGCAGAGGAACTGGTGTTTGACACAGTTACAACCGGAGCATCGAACGATATTGAGCAGGCAACCAAGATCGCAAGAGCGATGGTAACACAGTATGGTATGTCTGAAAAATTCGGACTTATCGGACTGGAATCTATCCAAAACCGTTATCTGGACGGAAGAGCTGTTATGAACTGCGGAGAGGCAACCGCGGCAGAAATCGATCAGGAAGTTATGAAGATGCTGAAGGGAGCATATGCAGAAGCGAAGAGAATGCTTTCCGAGCATCGTGAAACGATGGATCAGATCGCCGGATTTCTGATTGAGAAAGAGACGATCACCGGAAAAGAATTCATGAAGATTTACCGCAGATGTGAAGGAATTCCGGAACCGGAAGAAAAGAAAGAAGAGAATCCTGTAAAAGAGCAGACGATCGAGATGCCGAAGAAAGAGGCAGATACCGAAGCAGCACAGCAGGAAGAGAAAGAAACGCAGAAGAAAGTAGAAAGAGACGAAGACGGATTCATCCTTCCGCAGAAGCGTGACTAGTCTAAAATAACAGAAGATGCAGAGGTTTCAGAACAATAGGTTCTGGAGCCTCTTTTTTTCTGTAGATTCTTTTGAAAGAATGACTTGTATTGTCTGCAGGAAGCAAGGTATAATGTGACTATGGAAAATCAGACATTTATTATTGAAGACGAACTTAAAAAACTTCCTGGGAAACGGGAGTCTATCTGATGCATGGGGAAAAGGACGAGATCATTTATGTTGGAAAGGTGATCAGCCTGAAGAACCGTGTCAGACAGTATTTTCAGCCGAGCAGGAACAGGGGGGCCAAGATTGACCAGATGGTGACGCATATCACCCGGTTTGAGTATATCGTGACGGATTCGGAACTGGAAGCACTGGTTCTGGAATGCAATCTGATCAAGGAACACCGGCCAAAGTACAATACGATGTTGATGGATGATAAGAGTTATCCATTTATCAAAGTGACAACCGGCGAAGCATATCCAAGGATTATGATGGCAAGGCAGATGAAGAAGGACAAGTCAAAGTATTTCGGCCCTTATACCAGTGTGACGGCGGTAAAAGATACGATCGAACTGATCCGGAAGCTTTACCGTCTGCGTAGCTGTAACCGCATCCTTCCGCGCGATATCGGGAAAGAAAGATGCTGTCTCTATCATCATATCAAGCAGTGCGATGCACCGTGTCAGGGGTATATTTCGCAGGAAAAATACAGAGAATCGGTTGATGAAGTACTCAAATTCCTGGGAGGAAATTATGATAAATCTTAAAGGATCTGGAGAAAAAGATGCAGGAGGCATCGGATGATCTGGAATTTGAGAAAGCAATTGAATACCGGGAGCTTCTGCACAGCGTGAAGCAGATTGCACAGAAGCAGAAGATTACCGATACAGGGGGCGAGGACCGGGATATTGTGGCTCTTGCAAGAGAGCATGAGGATGCGGTGGTACAGGTATTCTTTATACGCAATGGTCGTCTGATCGGCAGAGATCATTTTTATCTGCGGATTGCCCAGGGAGATGAAAATGCAGAGATCCTCTCCAGCTTTATCAAGCAGTTTTATGCCGGAACGCCATATATTCCGGGCGAACTGATGCTTCCGGTGGAACCGGAAGAGCGGGAGATCCTGGAAGCATGGCTTGGAGAAAAACGTGGGCATAAGGTTCATTTCCGTATCCCGAAAAAAGGGGAAAAAGAAAAGCTTGTTGAGCTTGCGGCGAAAAATGCAAAGATGGTACTGGAAAAAGATAAGGAGCGTATCAAGCGTGAAGAAGGAAGAACGATCGGTGCAGTAAAAGAAATAGAAAAGTTGCTTGATCTTAATAACCTGGTGCGTATGGAGGCGTATGATATTTCCAATACCAATGGATTTGCTTCGGTAGGGTCGATGATCGTTTATGAGAGGGGCAAACCGAAACGAAACGATTATCGTAAGTTCCACATCAAGGGTGTGCAGGGGGCGGATGATTATGCAAGTATGCGTGAGGTCCTCACCAGAAGATTCCGGCATGGTCTGGAGGAACAGAAAAGCGGGAAAGAGCTGGGAAGTTTTAATGTTTTTCCGGATCTGATCATGATGGATGGTGGAAAAGGACAGGTTAATATAGCACTGGAAGTACTGGATGAACTTCATTTATCCATTCCGGTATGCGGTATGGTCAAAGATGACCACCATCGGACGAGAGGACTCTACTATCAGAATATTGAGATTCCGATCGACCGCAATTCCGAAGGGTTTCGGCTGATCACAAGAGTGCAGGATGAGGCACACAGATTTGCTATAGAATTTCACCGGAAACTGCGTAGTCAGGGACAAGTGCATTCGATCCTGGATGATATTCCGGGAATCGGACCTGCGAGAAGGAAGCACTGATGCGGACATTTGACAGCCTGGATGAGATTAAGAATGCAGAGGTGGAAGATTTGAAAAAAATTCCATCAATGGATGAAAAATCAGCCAAAAGCGTGTATAATTTTTTCAGAGGAAGCGAAATGGAAGATACAGAAGCTACTCGGATGGAAGAACAATAAAAGGAGACAGGACTATGGGAGTAACATTAACAAAAATCGTAGAGAAGATGGAACTTAGAAATCTTACTCCGGATGTCGATATGACACAGCGGGAAGTAAAAATTCCGGATATTAACCGTCCGGCACTTCAGCTCGCCGGATTTTTGATCATTTTGATTGCGAACGGATTCAGCTTATCGGGTATGTAGAGTACACTTATCTGCAGACATTGGAATATGAGCATAAGATGAAAATATATGATACACTGCTTGATTATGGGATTCCATGCTTTATTTTCTGCAGAAATCTGCAGCCGGATCCGGAATTTCTGGAGAAAGCAGTGAAGAACAATATTCCGGTATTTATTACGGATAAACAGACCTCTTCCTTTTCAGCAGACTGATCCGCTGGATGAAAGTGGAACTGGCACCGTGTATTTCAATTCACGGGGTACTGGTGGACTGTTATGGAGTCGGTGTTCTGATCATGGGAGACAGCGGTATCGGTAAAAGTGAGGCGGCACTGGAGCTGATCAAGCGAGGCCATCGTCTGGTAACAGATGACGTGGTGGAGATCCGGAAGGTGAGTGATGATACTCTTGTTGGTACAGCACCGGATATTACCCGCCATTTTATTGAACTTCGCGGAATTGGTATCATTGACGTAAAGACGCTGTTTGGTGTGCAGAGTGTAAGAGAGACACAAAATATTGATCTCGTCATCACGCTTGAGGACTGGAACAAGGATCGTGAGTACGACAGGCTTGGACTTACTGAGGAGTATACAGAATTTCTTGGTAATAAGGTTGTATGCCACAGTATTCCAATCCGTCCGGGACGTAATGTTGCCATTATCGTAGAATCAGCGGCAGTCAACCACAGACAGAAACAAATGGCTATAACGCAGCTCAGGAGCTGTACCGCCGGGTACAGGAAAATCTAAAAAAGAATATGTAAGGAGCAGGAGACAGATGAAATATTGTTTTGGTATCGATATAGGCGGAACGACAGTAAAGATGGGACTTTTTCAGGAAGACGGAGAGCTTCTTGACAAATGGGAGATCAAGACACGTACGGAGAACCAGGGAGAAGCAATCCTCCCGGATATTGCGCAGGCAGTGAAAGCAAAGATGGCAGAAAAGGACCTGGTGAAAGAACAGATCATTGGACTCGGAATGGGACTTCCGGCACCGGTAAACGAGGATGGAATTGTTCAGAATACAGCAAATCTCGGATGGGGATACAAAGAAGTCACACGTGAACTGGAAGAACTTCTTGACGGAATGAAAGTGATTCCGGGGAATGATGCAAATGTAGCTGCGCTTGGTGAGATGTGGAAAGGTGGCGGAAAAGGTCACAAGAATGTTATTATGGTTACCCTTGGAACCGGTGTTGGCGGTGGAATCATCGTGGATGGAAAGTGCCTTGTAGGGGCACACGGTGCTGGCGGAGAGATCGGTCATCTGTGTGTAAACTACCAGGAGACAGAAACCTGTGGATGTGGAAAGAAAGGCTGTCTGGAACAGTATGCTTCTGCAACAGGAATCACAAGACTTGCAATATGCGTCTTGCAAAAGATGAGAAACCAAGTACCCTCAGAAATGTGGCAGAGATGTCTGCGAAAGAAGTGTTTGATGCAGTGAAAGCCGGAGACGAAGTTGCAATCGAAATCGCAACTGAATTTGGAAAGTATCTGGACATGCGCTGGCGAACCTTGCAGCTGCCTGTGATCCGGCGGTTATCGTAATCGGCGGAGGGGTATCAAAAGCCGGAGAGGTTCTGCTGGATTACATCAAAGGTCCATTTAAAGAAATGGCATTCTTTGCAGACAAAGATACAGAATTTGCACTCGCAGAGCTTGCAAATGATGCAGGAATCTGCGGAGCAGCAAAACTGGTACTGAAATAAGTGAAAGATATTAAAAAAAACAAAAATCTTGTGAGAAATATTTAACGTTCTTGCAAGATTTTTGCTTTTTACAGAAGAAAATGAAGAATGTAAAATGTTTACATTTGACATTCTGCACAAAATGATGTAGACTTATCATAGTAATATTATTAAATAAGCCTATGAACTCTAAAAAATTATGAAGAGGAAGACGAAATGATAATACGTAAAACATTAAGAGAGCAAGTAGTTGAAATTTTAAGACACAAGATTTATCAGGAGAGATCAAACCGGGAGAACGAATTATAGAGGCAAAAGTAGCAGAAGAGCTGAAAGTCAGCAGAGGTCCCTTAAGAGAAGCTCTCAGGCAGATTGAAGAAGAAGGGCTGGTTGTATATGAAGCACAGAAAGGCTGCGTAGTAAAGACGATGACTTATGAAGAGATGCAGGAAACATACCTGATCCAGTCTACGCTTGAGAAACTGGCAGTGCAGATGTGCGGGGGAGAGATCAGCAAAGAACAGGATGAAGAGATGCAGAAGCTTATCCTTTCCATGGAGAAGGCGGCCAATCAGAAAAATCTGTATGAAGTTATAGAATTCGATGAACAGTTCCATGAATGTATTGTGAAAGACCGCACACAAGTGAAAAACTTCATAGAATCTGGAAAATACTGGAAGGAGGGAATACGGCGGCATAATTATATCGATGGATACAAAAACTCTGGTACCATTTGATGTGGTCCACATCAATCATCAGAGAATTTTGGATCTGTTTCATAAAGGGACAGTCGAAGATATCTGTAAAGAGATAGAATTCCACTACATGGTTGTCCCGCATGTTCTGTACGAAAATCAAAAGAAAAAAGGAGAAAAGAACTGAAGGTATGGAGAGAAAGAATATGTATTTAATTAAAAACGGAACCGTTCATACAGGGACGGGGAAAGTGCTTGAAGAACATGATATTTTAGTTGAAGGAACGAAGATTAGAAAGATTGGAAAGAATCTTTGTGAAGCAGATGCAGAAATTATCGATGCAACAGGAAAACAGGTTTTCCCTGGTTTCATCGATCCACATTCTTCTATCGGAGCTATGGGGATTCCGACTCGTTACAGAGATAATGCAGAAACTACAAATGTAATTAATCCGGATCTGAGCGTGAAGTATGCCATCGATCCAGATGAAGTGAATGCACAGGAATTCTATAAATCAGGAATTACGTCAGTTGGATTTTCACCGGATCACTGCAATGTGATTGGAGGACAGATCACAGTATGTAAGACAGCTCCGGATCATATGGCGAACCGTATTGTAAAAGAGCATGCAGCAATGAAAGGAAGCGTATGCTCAACCGTTAAGGATGTGTATGGTGCAAGTAACCAGATGCCGAAAACAAGAATGGGAATTTTCCATTTGCTCAAAGAAGCAATCAGAAAGATGACCTTTTGAAGAAATATCAGATGCCATTTGTCATCGCTGCAGAAACTGCAGGTGAGATTCAGTGTCTTATGGAGCTTCTGAAAGATGAAGATATCCAGCTTACAATTGTAGATGGATTTGAATTCGGCGATGCGATCGAAGAACTGAAAGAAAAGAAGTTGGAATTATCTTTGGTAATTTCAGCAATCTGTCACAGATTTCAAAACATGAAATCGACCTTTCCAGATTAAAAGAACTGGTAGAAAACGGAAACCGCATCGCATTTACAAACACATGCAAAGGTGCTTCTGAAGGTAGAGAAGTATTCATCTGGAGTGCGATCGAAGTATATCGTGCAGGAATCGATGCCGAGGATGTAGTAAAAATGATGACGATCCAGCCAGCCGAGATGCTTGGTGTTGCAGATCGGATCGGAAGTATCGAAGTTGGAAAAGATGCGGACATCACAATTTACAGTGATCATCCTGTAAAATCTTATGCGGCACATGTACAGTTTTGTATGATAAATGGAAAGGTGGTATTATCGTAATGCAGACATTAATCAAAAATGGTATTTTGTATACAATGACAGAGGATAAGGGCATCTTTCAGGGTGATATTCTCGTCGAAGGAACAAAGATCAAAGAAGTAGCAGAACATATCAGTGAAGACTGCTTAGAGGATGGAGATAAGCTCATTGAGGCAGAAGGATATTATGTTCTTCCGGGACTTATCGATGCACATTCTCACATCGGATTATTTGATTTCAATGTGGATCCGTGTGTAGACGATGCCAATGAGATGACAAATCCGGTTACTCTTTCTGTTGATGCACGTTTTGGAACAAATCCAAAAGCAAGAGAATTTAAAGTAGCTTATGAGCACGGAATAACAACCATGCTTCTGACACCTGGAAGCGGAAATGTATTCTGCGGACTTCCGTTTGCACTTAAAACTTATGGAAACAATGTGTTTGATATGACAATCAAATCACCATGTGCGGTGAAGATCGCACTTGGAGGAAATCCGAAAAATACATATGGTGATATGAAACGGCTTCCGATGACGAGAATGGGAATCGCTAAGGTTCTGGATGATACCTTTGCAAAAGCAAAGAAATACATGGAAGACAAAGAACAGAATAAAGAAGTGGAGTATGATCCGGATATGGAAGCTCTTTGCCTGGCTTTAAAAGGAGAAATTCCATGTAAGATCCACTGTACACAGTATGATATGCTCACAGCAATCGAGATTGCGAAAAAATACAACGTACACTTCTCATTAGAACATGCATGGGGAGCAACCGATTATCTGGATGAAATCGTGGAAAGCGGATGCGATATATGCTACGGACCGATTGCAACTTACCGTAGTCCTGGAGAACGTAGAAAAATCGATGTGGAAGCTGTAAAAATGCTGGATGACAGAGGGGTGAATGTGGCGATGATCACTGATTCACCGATTCTGAGTGAAGAATCCCTGTATCATCATGTGGGAGAAGCAGTGCGTGAAGGACTTGCACAGGAGAGAGCAGTAAGAACGGTTACGATCAATGCTGCAAAGGTGCTGGGTGTAGAAGACCGTCTGGGAAGCCTGGAAGAAGGAAAAGATGCAGATATTATTGTAATGAAAGGAAAACTCGGACTTGATACCGATGCAATGGTATACTATACGATGATTGAAGGTAAGATCGTATATCAGAAATAGAAACCAGATTGATAGATAAAAAGAGAGATCAGTGAATTTCAAATATTCACTGATCTCTTTTTATTCTAATTAGATGATAGATTCTTACTGTCCATTGCCAGAATCTGAGCCACCGGTATTGCCGGAATCAGTGCCGCCACCGGTATTGCCGGAATCAGTGCCGCCACCGGTATTACCGGAATCGCCACCGGTATTACCAGAATCGCCACCGGTATTACCAGAATTGCCACTATTATTACCGGAATCAGTGCCGCCGCCGGTATTGCCGGAATCACCGCCGGTACCACCGGTAGTATCCCCATTAGTGCCGGTAGAGTTACCGGAGGAGTTTCCACCCGTTGTACTATTAGAATCGGATTTGTCATTCGAATTTTTTGTACTGTTTGTGGTAGTTGACTTGCTTGCATGTCCGGAACATGTCTCGGTCGGGACAGTATCCGGATCAAACCATTCGGTCTGTGACGGACAGCCGGAACCGGCAAGTTTACCGGAAATTGTACATACGCTCTTCTGAACGAGAGAACTTGGCATCTCGAAGTCTTTGTAGGTAAGTCCCAAAGCTTCATCGATCCGGTTCATGATCTTAGCCCAGATCTTGAAATGATAGTTCCAGCTTCCTTCAGACATTTCCTGGTTACCATCGTAACCCATCCAGATACCACAGGTATAATACGGTGTAAATCCTTCGAACCAGAAGTCACGGTTGTCGGAGGTTGTACCGGATTTACCGGATGCAGGCATATTATTGAGCTGTGCATCGGTTGCAGTACCTTTGTGACAACATCCTGCATGGCGTTGGTAAGAAGTGCTGCAGTTGTATCTTTGATCACAGTGTGGCTTTCCGGATTGGAGTTGTCGATCAGGACATTACCATCATGATCCAATACCTTTGTGTACAGGGATGGTTTGTTATATACACCGCCGTTTGCAATGGATGCATAGGCTGCTGTCAGTTCATAGTTGTAAACACCATGGGAAATACCACCAAGAGCAAGAGACTCTACAGCATCGTCTTCGGTAAGTGTGGAAAGCCCAAATTTCTCGCAGTATTCAAAACCAAGATTGATACCAATCTTATTCAATGTCTTTACCGCAATGATGTTCATGGACTGTTCGATCGCCTGACGGTATGTTACGGTACCTTTATAGTATCGCCCCACCAGTTATGAACCTGATGATGTTCAAGGTCGTGCTGATAGTAGTATTCTTCATCAACTTCGGTGGTAGCAAGTGTAAGATCTGCGCTGTCCAATGCCGGAGCGTATACGGCAAGAATCTTGAATGTAGAACCTGCGTTACGGGTAGAACTTGTATGCGCGGTTCAGTCCACGGTTGGTTGTTTTTTGTTCCACGGCCACCGACAAGAGCTTTGATCTGCCTGTTTTCTGATCGATGATGGTAAGTGAAGTCTGCGGCTGTGGAGAGAGGTTGACGTACTCATCATAGGTCTCGCCATCCTGGAGAAGACTGTTACGGAATGCGTCAATTCTTTCCTGTGCAGCTTCCTGTGATCCGAAGAGAAGTCCTTCATCATCACCGTACTGATCTGCCCCGAATTGTTTCAGGTGTCCGGCACTGTAGTTATCTACCGAGCCATCAGTATGATAGACTGTGAGGGCATAATCAACACCCCAGTCAATATTGGCCGGATAATTGTTGTCATCATTCAATTCTTCATCACAGATGTTCTGCATCGTAAGATTCTGAGTTGAATAAATGGTGAGACCACCGCTGTACAGTGCGTTCTCTGCCTGTGTCTGGGAATATCCAAGTCCGTCTTCTGAGGTGAGATCTTCGATCAGCTGCTCAGACAGGGCATCAACAAAATAAGAGTTGACGGTGTTGGTCTCTTCGATCCGTGTATTTACGTTCTGAATTCTGGAATATACGTCATCTGCCAGTGCCTCATCATGGCAGCCTGGTCGATCCAGCCTTGATCGAGCATATTATCCAGAACTTTTTTGCGGCGGGTTGCGTTGTCTTCCGGATTGGTGATCGGATTGTATCTTCCCGGATTCTGTGTGATCGCAGCGATGGTTGCAGATTCGGAAAGGTTAAGTTCATTGACATCCTTATTAAAATATCTCTGTGCGGCTGACTGTACTCCCAGACAGTCCTGACCAAGGTTGATCGTGTTCAGGTAGCTTTCAAGGATTGAATCTTTATCAAGCTGCTTTTCAACCTGAATTGCGAGATACTGTTCCTGGATCTTACGTTCCAGCTTTTCTTCAAAAGTGCTTTCATTTACAAAGTCAGGGAAGACATTGTTCTTGATCAGCTGCTGGGTAATGGTACTGGCTCCTTCAGAGAAGTTGCCACCATGAGTGATACCAACAACAAAAGCACGGATAATACCTTGAATATCAATACCGTTATGCTTGTAAAAACGGGAGTCTTCGATTGCGACGAATGCATGCTGCAGATCCTCCGGGATCTGATCAATCGTCTTATATACACGGTTGGCACCTGCACCGGTGAATTCGGCTATTGTTGTCGTGCCGTCATCTGCAAGTGCGGTGGACGTATAACCCTGTGGTTTGATGCTGTCAGCTGTAATCTCAGGTGCATTATCAATCACATGCCTGATGATAAAGCCACCTCCGATCGCTGCGAGGATACAGCAGACAAAGATACATAATAGAAAACCTTTAAAAAGGCGAACGCCCAGTTTCTTTTTGTGCATATTCTTTTTCGATGTTATGCGTTTTTTGTTTTTTAGAAGCTTTTCGCTTTCCATAATTCATGAATGCTTCCTCCTTCATATTGCAATATTATATCAAACTTGATAATTTAAATAAAGGAAAACTTGAAAACTTCAATGTTCCATTTTACAAAATTAAGAAAAAATTTCGGAAATATAGGGAAATTGTAACATTTTTGTAATTTTCTTGCATCTGAAGAAATAGATTTGTATACTGGGAATAGTGAAAATATAAGGAAAATGAAGGGAAAAACGCAGACATGCAGGAAGAATATAAAACAGTATACCGGGGAGGAGAAGGGGAAATTGTTGAAAAGAAATCCCGTTTTATCGCAACGGTAAGACCGGTACACTCAGAAGAAGAAGTACTGGCATTTATAGAAGAAGTGAAGAAAAAATACTGGGACGCAAGACATAACTGTTTTGCTTATGTGATTGGTGTAACAAATCCAACTCTGAGATGTAGTGATGACGGGGAGCCTGCAGGTACAGCAGGAAAACCGATGCTGGATGTGCTTACAGGGGAAGGTCTTCACGATACGGCGGTTGTTGTGACCAGGTATTTTGGCGGGACGCTTCTGGGAACAGGTGGTCTGGTGCGGGCTTATCAGGGAGCAGTAAAGGAAGGTCTTCAGGCAAGTACTGTGATCACAAAGCGCCTGGGTTACCGGTATGAGATTGGAACGGATTATACCGGACTTGGGAAGATCCAGTATATCCTCGGACAACGACAGATCAGTGTGCAGGATACACAGTATACGGATAAAGTGCTGATGAAGGTGATTCTGCCTTATGATCAGGAGCAATGTGTGGTTTCCGAGATTACAGAGGGAACAAATGGACAGGCTGATGATCGAAAAGGAGACAGCTGCTAGTTTTGCGGAAGGATTGGAAAAGGAATCCTGGTTTTTGAAGGAATAGAACAGGAAAAAGAACCCTAATAACGAC
>ENA-OQLB01000933-OQLB01000933.1-human-gut-metagenome-genome-assembly--contig:-NODE-933-length-14209-cov-4.036145_pt1 | contig 14209 bp, 14 predicted proteins | sample MGYA00242656_ERZ504813 | MGnify/ENA primary metagenome ERZ504813 (study PRJEB26092, sample SAMD00036388) | human gut metagenome | host: Homo sapiens | study: EMG produced TPA metagenomics assembly of... | reverse complement strand
ATAGGGCAGAGGTGGAAGTACGGTAACGTATGGAGCTGACTGTTACTAATCGGTCGAGGCTTTAACCAAAGAAGGCTGAAGTGTAAGAGATGTAGAAAGATTCTTGTATGTTGTTTTGAAGGTATATCCTTTATATATAGATTTAATATGAAGATTCAAGCATTCTTAGAGATAAGGATGTTTTTTTATTTCATAGAAAATTTCGATGAAATCCCCTATGCAATAAAAAGCCCTCCGGGCAGGATCACACTGCGGCGGCGGAAAAAATTGTTAAATCATAGTAAAATAGGTTGACGATATCAGAAAAATCTGATAATATAACCCAGAATGAAACAAAGAATGTTGAGAGATATTAGTAAAGATGTGAAAGGAGGTGTATGTTCATGGATAGTTGCGATCGTATAGGACGAAGTTGTATGCGGTGTCAAAAAAGAAAATATAAGATACGAATGCTGCTCTCTGTGAAGATACATGAATAGCAACATTTGTATTATGATATCCTTTTTGATACACCGCGAAACAGAAAGTTCTTTACATCACAACAGAGTATGTGATCTGCTTTAGGAATTTAAATCTGAAGCGGTGTATTTTTGTGCCTAAATATTGGTGTTTTGCAACCAGATTTAGGAAAAGAAGGAGGATATCATGAAAAATGCAAGAAATCAGCATAGAACAGATTATGCAAAAGAATTGATCAAGATCGTACAGACGACGAAAGATAGAGAAGAATTAAAGAAAAAGATCGCAGCTTATCACGAAAGAGATATTGCAAATGCATCGTAGAATCAGATAAAACAGTTAGAAAATGTATCTATGACATTTTAGACATTGCAGATATTGCAGAGATTTTTTCTTATATCGAAGAGGAACCAGGAAAATATCTGGAAGAAATGCCAATTGAACAGGCAGCGAAAGTTGTATCAAACATGGATTCAGATGATGCGATGGATCTGTTTGAAGAATTAAATGAAGAAGATAAATACAAATTATTAAAGAGACTGGATAAAGAAGCAAAAGAAGATGTTCAGAAACTGCTGTCTTACGAGGAAGATCAGATCGGTAGTTGTATGACGAATAATTATATCGTAGTAAGAAATGATGTAACGATTCGTGAGGCAATGAGTACACTTGTAAAGCAGGCAGGAGAACATGATAATATCCAGACACTTTATGTGATAGATGAGAATGGGATTTTTGCAGGAGCGATCGATCTGAAAGATTTGATCATCGCAAGAGAACATGATAATCTACAGGACATCATAAGCAGTTCTTATCCTTATGTATATGAACATGAAAAAATCAGTGAATGTATGGAAATCTTAACAGATTACGAAGAAGATTCCATCCCAGTACTGACACAAGATAAGAAAATCGCAGGAATCTTAACATCTTCCGATATTGTAGAATTGGTCGATGACGAGATGGGAGATGACTACGCAAAACTTGCTGGTTTAACAGAAGAGGAAGATTTAAATGAACCCACGATAGTTAGTATGAAGAAGAGACTTCCATGGTTGATCGCATTGTTATTCTTAGGAATGGCAGTATCCTCAGTTGTTGGAATGTTTGAATCTATTGTTGCGGTATTACCAATCGTTATCTGTTTCCAATCCCTGGTACTTGATATGGCGGGAAATGTTGGAACACAGTCTTTAGCTGTAACAATCCGCGTATTAATGGATGAAAATCTGTCAGGTAAGAAAAAGATTGCTTTGTTATTTAAAGAAATGAAGATCGGTTTCTTAAATGGAGCGAGCCTAGCGATCATGGCACTCGTATTTTTAGGGGTGTACATCCATTTATTTAAACATTATGCATGGATTTCTTCATTCCTGATTTCAGGGTGCGTAGGAATTTCACTGATCGTTGCGATGGTGATCTCAAGCCTTGTAGGAACGATCATTCCAATGTTCTTTCATAAGATCAACATTGACCCAGCAGTGGCTTCTGGTCCATTGATCACAACTATCAATGATCTAGTTGCAGTTATCACATATTATGGACTTTCTGGTCTTGTGTTGATTCAGTTATTCCATATATAAAGAAGAGAGTGGCAAAAGTAAATTCTTGCCACTCTCTTCTTTATATGTTTGGTGCTTTATTTTTCATGAAAGGAGAAGTCGCTTTTTCCATTTTGTTTTACGAAATATAGTGCTTTATCAGCTTTTGTATAACATTCGTCAAAAGAATCTCCAATATTGCACATATATAGTCCGGCAGAAATGGATGCAGCATGAAGCTCAGGATCTTGTTCCTTTCGAGTATTAAATTTCTTAAAAATAGCAGTTATAACTTCTGTAATACTATTTTGATCAGCATCTGGCATAAATAATAGGAATTCATCTCCGCCAAGACGACAGGCAAGACATTCACTGGAATATTCTAATAATAAATTACCAAGAAGCTTCAATACACGGTCACCAGCTTTGTGGCCATAGATGTCATTGATGGTTTTTAAATTGTCCATATCCATAAAGACAAGACATCCGCTGTGGTGTTTCATCAACTGCGCAATGGCTTGCTCACCTTTATTTCTGGTTGGAAGCCCAGTTAAAAAGTCGAGATTTTCTTTGGCTTTTTGTGTACGGATCGTGCTCATGATGATTGCGTACAATTTCTTGTACGTGATCGATCAGAGAAATATTCTTTAAGATATTTGCACCAATGATCGTATGTTCCTTAATAATAGAAAATTCTTCCTCAGAAAGTTTGCTTGGTTTATTTAAAATGGTATCAGGAATAGCAATTTTGCCGATATCATGAAGATGAGCAGCATTTTTTAGATTACTAAGTTCTTTTTCATTCCATCCAAGTTCACGCGCGATCAAAACGGAATACTCTGCAACACGATGAGAATGTCCTTTCGTATATTCATCTTTTGCCTCGATCGTGGTGGATAACATTTGCATCAACTGCAGAGACATCTCCTCTATATTTTTTTTACGTTTATCGAGTTCTTCCTGCTGCTGGCGTTTGATGATATCACGGATGATATGGATCGTATAGATCACATTTATAAACAGTAAGATCAAAATAGCGATACCGACAAATACACCAGAAACAGATACTTTGTAATATACAGAAATTGCTTCAAAAATCACAGAAAGCATTGTAATAAGCAGTCCAAAGAACAACAGGCAATCACTTCGACTCCGATGATTCCAATATCTGATCCAGAAAGTAAGAATGACAGCAAGGAAAGTAATAATGAGGATTGCGTGTGCTGCTGGCATTGTCTCAATATAATCTGCAACGCCTGTAAGATGCAGGATCGTACAGATGATAAAATTCAATAAAGCAATAAAACAGATCGGTTGAAAGATCTTTTTATATTTACCTTTCTGAAGATTATTGACATATAAGGAAATCGGCAACGGACATAACATGAGCATAATAAAACATGAAGTTGCAAGTCCAGATGCATTTGGAACAAGGATCTGCCGCATTTTTGATTCTCCGATCATCCAGACAGAACCCATAAGCATACACCATCCAAGATATTCCATATTAAACTTGGTTTTGTAAACAATTCCAAGGGCGATACTGAATAAGATTGTGACAATCGATGCAAAAAAGATAAATGATCCGATCACGGTTCCAGAGAAGTTATGATTGAAAATATAACTCCAGATCTGCATTTGATCTCCACAGTAAATCGTATTGACAACACCAGAGTAGTTACTCGTATATGTTGTAAGTTCCAGACAAAGTTCCTTTCCGGCATCTGCAGACGAAGTATTGCAGAATATATAACGGCTGGCAGAGTTTTTGCCAAATCAGTGCAGACTTTTTGCATTGTACTCTTTTCGAAGTTTTCCATCAATGTAAAAACGTACATCTTGAAGGGAAGAACGGATCGCGATCACATTCTCGTTATAATCATCTGGAAGTGTAGTAGTAATGATCATCGTCTGTTTTGCTGGAACTTTATAACGTCCAGGAACAGAAATGTTTTGTTTTGTGCCATCGGATTTCTTCCATGTAAAAGTACCATTGTAGATGATGGAATGTCCAGATTGGTCAAAAAACTGTTCATCAGGTCCTAAAATCTGAATCCCAATGAACCAGACAAAGATGATCATCATCAAAATATAAAATAGTCTGGAAATATTTTTATTAGTTTTGTATGGTTTTCTGATCAAAATAGTTTTCCCCCTCCATTTGTTGATCGCATTGTATATCAAAATCAACATAATTAATTTTATTATACGGTTTTATGATTCAATTTGCAATTTAAACTATACTTGACAGATCAATATTTTTTTGTTAAAGTAATCAAACAATCAATATTCCATGAGGGAGTAGTTCGCGTTATACAAAGACGTGATTTGTCAACAGACTCGGTAATGACTCGCAGATATCAAGCAAGTCAGCCTGGCAAATATTAAAGAATGAGACTCATGTATGTTCTTATAGTACATCTGGAACATACATGAGTTTTTCTTATGTACAAATAAAAAGACAATTTTGAAAGGAGAAAAACAAATGGAGAAATTTATCAACCAATCCCCATTATTTTTAGTGATCATCTGTCTGATCATAGGATTTGCATTTTTAATGAAAGGAGCAGACTATTTTGTAGAAGGAAGTTCAAGTGTCGCCAAACGTTTAAAAGTTCCTTCTATTATCATTGGATTGACGATCGTAGCCATGGGAACATCACTTCCAGAAACTGCAGTCAGTGTAACAGCGTCTATTGCCAATAATAATGCTCTGGCGATCAGTAATGTAGTTGGTTCTAATATCTTTAATATGATGTTTGTGATCGGAGTCTGTTCAATTTTAGCAACGATCGGTGTAAAAAGAGAAACAATTATAAGAGATATTCCATTATCTCTTGTATGTGCGACATTACTTCTCATATTTGGTTATCTTGCATTCGGAGATAGATCACATATGATCCTTGGACGTTTTGATGGAATCATTTTCCTTATTATATTTGCCGTATATGTTCTTATGATGGTTTTTCAGGCAATGCGTGCCAGAAATAATCAGGAAGTCGTACAACTTGAAACAATGGAAAATGAAGAATTGATGATCATGTCTTATCCAAAGAGTCTGTTATGTATCGTTGGAGGTGCAGCAGCCATTGCATTTGGTGGAGATCTTACAGTTGATGCCGCAAGCAGGATTGCCATAGATTTTGGAATGAGCCAGAATCTTGTAGGATTAACGATTGTTTCGATTGGAACGTCTCTTCCAGAACTGGTCACATCCATCGTAGCCGCAAGAAAAAATGAAGTTGATATGGCGGTCGGGAATGCGATCGGTTCCAATATCTTTAACATCCTTATGGTACTTGGAATCGCATCTGCGATCAGTCCATTACAGCTAATTGGTGAAAATGTGATCGACATCATAGTTTTAGTCGTATTTTCAGTTGTAGTATGGATCTTTGGAGCAACGAAAAAAAAAGATTTCAAGAACCGAAGGAATTGCAATGATCTGCATGTATCTTTGCTATAGTGTGTATATTATTATGCGGTAGGCGTGATCATTGACATTACACTGTCACAATTATAAAATATAAGATATATGATGGAGGAGAATCAATGATCAGATTAGCAACGATAGGAACCAATTTTATTACAGACTGGCTGATGGAAGGAATTTTAGAATTAGATGAAATCCAATTAACAGCTGTATATTCAAGAAATTTAGAAAAAGGGAAGCAGTTTGCAGCAAAATATAATGTAGAAAAAGTATATGATAACTACGAAGAGATGGCAAAAGATCCAGAGATTGATGCGGTTTATGTAGCGAGTCCAACTTATATGCATTATACACATTCGATCACAATGATCAATTACGGAAAGCATGTGCTTTGTGAGAAACCTGTTTGCTCCAACCGTGAGGAATTAGATATCCTGATCAAAGCAGCCAAAGAACAAGGAGTTGTATTTATGGAAGCCATGAAGAATGTACATTCTCCAGGATTCCATGCGATGATGGACAATCTTCATAAGATTGGAACAGTGAGAAGAGCAACGATTCAGTATTGTCAGTATTCTTCAAGATATGACAAATTTAAAAAAGGGATCATTGAAAACGCATTTAATCCCAAATTATCGAATGGAGCACTGATGGATATTGGATCTTACTGTATCCATTTCCTTGCAAGTTTATTTGGGAAACCAGAAAAGATTCTCGCAGACAGTTTGTTCCTTGAAAATGGAGTGGATGGTGCAGGAAGTGTGATCACATCGTATGGTGATAAACAGGCAGAGATCATATATTCCAAGATTACAGATTCCAAACTGCCAACACAGATTCAGGGTGAAAATGGATGTATGATCATTGAACAATGTCCGATCATCAAGAAGATCACGATCTACTATAGAAATGGAGAAACAGAAGAATTACAATTTGACAAAAGAGATAATCCGATGATCTATGAAACAAAAGATTTTATCAGACTGATCAAAGAACATAAAGTGGATCATCAATTTTAAGATCATCAGAGATTGAGATGGATATCACGGATGAAGTGCGAAGACAGACAGGAATCGTATTTCCGGCGGATAAGATCCGAGAACAGTGATCGCAAGTGAGCAATCTCTTAAAATAGAAAGGAAATCAAACATGAGAAAGATCATAGCAGCAGCATGTCTGATGGCAGCCATGACACTTTGTGTTGGGTGTTCATCTGCAAAAGACGGCAGCAAAGATACAACAAAAGCAACAACAGAAACAAAGATGAAAGTGCAATCAAAATATAAAGTACCCAAGATCACAGCAGCAAAGAAAACAGACCAACTTGCGGATGCACAAAAGGGAGAAACGATCGTCACCATGAAAGTCAAAGGTTATGGAGAAATGCAGTTTAAGTTCTTCATGAAGAAAGCGCCTTTGGCTGTGAAGAATTTTGTAACTCTTGCATCGAATGGATACTTTGATGGACAGATCTTTCACAGAGTCATCAATGATTTTATGATCCAGAGTGGAGATCCAACAGGAACAGGAACAGGCGGAGAAAGTATTTGGGGAGAAGACTTTGATAATGAAGTATGTGAGGAACTTCTGCCTCTTCGCGGTTCTTTATGTATGGCAAATTCCGGAGCAGATACGAATGGAAGTCAGTTTTTTATCGTGCAGGCGAAAGCAGATACAGCGAAGAAAGGTCTGGAAGAAGGGAATGTAGAGCTCACAAAGAAACAACAAGCGTTATTCTTGGATCAGGGTGGATATCCATCCTTAACAGGAAGTTATACTGTGTTTGGACAAATGATCAATGGATATGATGTGTTAGATAAGATTTCAGGATGCAAGACACAAGATAATGGAAGTGGAGAAGTAAGCCAGCCAGTGAAGAAAGTTGTAATAGAGAAAATGACTGTTTCAAATGCAGAATAAATTAGAGGAAAACAGGTGGTTATATGCTGATCGTTGCACTTGATATTTCAAAAAAAGAGCCGTTATATGAGCAGATTTATAATTCTATCAAAGAAGAAATTATAACAGGAGTTTTGCCCTTTGGGGCCAGACTCCCTTCTGCAAGGAGACTTTCCAAACATTTAGATGTCAGCAGGAATACTGTGGACACTGCATATGCACAGCTTTGTGCAGAAGGATATATTGAATCAAAACCAAAACGTGGTTTCTTTGTCTGTCAGGTAGAAGAACTGGCAGAGCTTCACATTCCAGTTAAGATCGAAGAAGAGGAAGAAGAAATACGACCAGAGAAGATACCATACGACTTTTCATCAGCAGGAGTTGATATGGAACAGTTTCCTTATCATATCTGGAGAAAACTGCTAAAAGAGATCATGATCAATGATAACAGTGAGTTATTTCAAAAGGGGAATTTTCAAGGAGATTTGGAATTGCGCAAAGCGATCATGTATTATCTGAGACAATCCAGAGGTGTTCATGTTCATGCCAGCCAGATCGTAGTGGCAGCAGGAATGGAGAATCTGCTATTTTTACTACGTCAGATTTTAGGAGAAAAAGTTTCCATTGGAATTGAAAATCCAGTTTACAAAAATGCGTATGAAATCTTAAAGGAATTGGATTTTAAGATTCATCCGATCTCCATGGACGAAAGTGGAATGTGTGTAGAACAATTGCAGAAAACAGATGCGAACTTAGCATATGTAACACCGGCACACCAATATCCCACAGGCGTGATCATGCCAATAGGGCGAAGAAGTCAATTATTAGGATGGGCTAAAAAAGATCCAGATCATTATATTATCGAAGATGATTATGACAGCGAGTTCAGATATCATGGAAAACCAATTCCAGCGATGCAGGGATTAGATGATGGAGAAAATGTGATCTACATGGGAACATTTTCAAAAGCGATCGCACCAGCGATCCGAGCAAGTTATATGGTGCTCCCAAAGAAACTTGCAAAGAGATATCAGCAGATTGGCCAGACATTTTCCTGTGCAGTATCAAGGATTGATCAGAAAGTTTTGACGCTGTTTCTGACAGAAGGGCATTTTGAACGACATTTAAACCGTATGAGGAATATTTATAAAGAGAAACATGATCTATTGATCAAAGAAATTAAGAAGTTAAACTCCGATATTCAAATATATGGTCATGGAGCAGGAGCACATATCATCGTAAGATTCCCTGTCAGTGATCAAAAAGAGTTTCAAAAAAAATTAAAGACAAAAAGGTGTGATGATCTATCCGCTCTCATGGTATTATATAGAAGGAAAACCATTGAAAGAAGAATATATTTTGGGGTTTACGAGAATGAAAAAAGAAGATATGATAAAAGGGATTGAAATTATAGGAGAAGTACTCTATTCAAAATAAAAAGTGGAGGACAATCATATGTCAGAAGAGAAAAATCAAAATGAGATTGAGGAAGTAACAAATGAGGATGAACACAAAGATGTGGAACATTACTGCTATCTTTGCAGACGTCCGGAATCTGTAGCCGGTAAGATGTTAGAACTTCCGAATAATATTTTTATATGTACAGATTGTATGCAGAGGACATTAAATTCTATGGGCAATGGTCAGTTTGGATTTATTGACGCAAGAAATATGGATCTTGACAGCATGGATATCACAAAGATGATGAACGATATGCAGAGCATGCAGCCAAAAGCGGAAGTAAAGAAGAAAAAGAAAGACAAAAAAGAAAGAGCCAGAGTTTACATTAAAAGATATTCCAGCACCACATCAGATCAAGGCGATGCTGGATGAATATGTTATTGGACAGGATTATGCGAAGAAAGTCATGTCTGTTGCTGTATACAATCATTATAAACGAGTGGTTACAAACACAATGGATGAGATCGAAATCGATAAATCGAATATGCTGATGATCGGACCAACAGGAAGTGGTAAAACATATCTGGTCAAGACACTTGCAAGACTGTTAAAAGTACCACTAGCGATCACAGATGCTACATCCTTAACAGAAGCAGGATATATTGGTGATGACGTAGAAAGTGTTTTATCAAAGCTCTTACAGGCGGCAGATAACGATGTAGACCGTGCAGAACATGGAATCGTATTCATTGACGAGATTGATAAGATTGCCAAGAAACAAAATACAAATAGCAGAGATGTCAGTGGAGAATCCGTTCAGCAAGGATTGCTAAAACTCTTAGAAGGAGCAGAAGTCGAAGTGCCAGTCGGAGCTACAAGCAAGAATGCAATGGTACCACTCACAACGATCAATACAAGGAATATTCTTTTTATCTGTGGTGGAGCCTTCCCGAACTTAGAAGGAATCATCAAAAAACGTCTGATGAAGAAAACATCGATCGGATTTGGAGCAGATTTAAAAGACTGTTTTGATGAGGAAGAAAACATCATTGCACAGGTTACGAATGAAGATTTGAGAGAATATGGATTCATACCGGAATTCATCGGAAGACTTCCAATGATATTTACATTAGAAGGACTGACAAAAGAGATGTTAGTCAAGATTCTAAAAGAACCAAAGAATGCGATCTTAAAACAGTATCAGAAGTTATTAGAATTAGATGAAGTAAAATTAGAATTCGATGAAGGGGCTCTGGAGGCTATCGCAGAACAAGCTCTGAAAAAGAAAACAGGAGCCAGAGCATTACGTGCGATCATCGAGAAATTCATGCTCGACATTATGTACGAGATACCAAAAGACGACACAATCGGAAGCGTAACGATCACAAGAGATTATATTGAGAATCATGGAAATCCAGAGATTCATCTAAGAGATCAGTAAATAAGAATGATACGCCAATATGTATAAATGAAATGCAGCCAGAAAGTTAAATCAATAACTGTCTGGCTGCATTTTATGTTATTTAATATTCTATTAACGAAAGTCTTATTTAATAACCTTGATCCATCCTTCAGGGGCTTCAATATGACCCATCTGGATTCCTGTTAAAGTATCGTATAATTTCTGGATGACAGGTCCCATCTTTTCCATTCCGCTTGGGAAGCAGATTTCATTACCGTGATCATAAATCTTTCCTACTGGAGAGATAACTGCGGCTGTTCCACATAATCCACATTCAGCGAAATCTTTGACTTCATCAAATAATACTTCACGTTCTTCGACTTCAAGTCCAAGGTATTCTTTGGCTACATAAACTAAAGAACGACGAGTGATAGATGGAAGGATACTGTCAGATTTAGGTGTTACAACTTTACCATTCTTTTGTAATAAAGATGAAGTTAGCTCCACCTGTTTCTTCTACTTTTGTTCTTGTTGCTGGGTCAAGATACATATTCTCATCAAATCCCTGACGATGAGCTTCCATGATTGGGTAAAGGCTCATAGCATAGTTTAATCCGGCTTTGATATTACCTGTTCCACGAGGAGCAGCACGATCATAATCACTGACACGGATAGTAATAGGTTTAGCGCCTTCTTTGAAGTATGGTCCTACTGGTGTAGTAAAGATACGGAACTGATATTCATTTGCTGGTTTTACACCGATCACAGGATCACTTCCGAACATATAAGGACGGATATATAATGTAGCACCAGAACCGAAAGGTGGTACGAATGCTTCATTCGCTGCAACGACTTTCTCGATCGCTTCTACAAATTTATCTTCAGGGAATACAGGCATCTCAAGTCTTCTGCATGAATCTGCCATACGGCTTGCATTTAAGTCAGGACGGAATACAACGATATGTCCATCTTCTGTTGTGTAAGCTTTCATTCCTTCAAAACATGTCTGAGCGTACTGTAATACACCGGCACATTCAGAGATTGTGATGTTGGCATCTGTTGTTAATTCACCTTCATCCCATGCTCCATCTTTGTAATTAGCTACAAAACGGTAATCTGTTGGCATATAACCGAAACCGATGTTAGCCCAGTCGATATTTTTCTTTTCCATAATATTAATGCACTTCCTTTTATTCGTATTGTAGAGTCGTTAGCCAGTCTTTGGATGGTCGACTAAAAATTCTTATTGCTAACAGTTTACACCTGAATATTTATAACGTCAAGAGATTTTATGCATCGTAACCATGAATGTTTTTCACCGATGGACCATATGTGAGTCCAACACCCTGAGAGCTGTTTGGTCCTTTTGGATATCCAATACCACTGTAATAAATATAATAAATTCCATTTTCCACAAAAAAGCTGCTACGGTAAATACCACGGTTGTCCCATGCTTTTTCCTTTTCAGATGGTTTTAAAATCGTAATACATTTCTTAAAATCATGCTCATTTTTGGATGAAGTATAATAAAGATTCATTTCCCGATGCCTATGCCCTTTGTAGAAGGCAACGACGAGCATTTCATAGCCTTTCTCTGTATGAATGACATCCAGATGCCAGCTTCGAAGTCTGTCAGATGGATATTTTAACTGAATCGTGCTTGGAGTTGTCCAATGAAAACCATCTTTACTTTCACGGTATAAAACAGGGAATTTTCTTTTACAGTTGACAGTCCACATCTTATATCGTCCGTTTTCATAAATGATCGCCGGACTTAGAATACGATCAGTGCGTGCATCGGAAACCAATACATTCTGAGCTTTACTCCAGTGGATACCATCGGTTGTTGTACGTTTCATGATCTTATCGATCTTGGTACGATTATCGACTTGGCGCCAGTAACATTCTAAGGTATCGATATCTTTTCTATATACAAGATGGGTATCTGAATTATACTGTTTGTCAGGGTCTTCAAATGGGGTCAATGGATCAAGTGAAACAGCTTTTCCCTCTCCTTCAAATGGCTTCCAATGAATCCTGTCATTGGAGACACAGACGTGTGGATTTTCTTTTCGCTGATCTGCACCTGGATATGGAGTGTATGCCATCCAATAGCGATAGCCGTTCCATGGTTTTTCAAAGTTTAAGACTTTTGGGTGAAATGCCTGATCATCACCGTAAGAACTGATGATATCAAGTTTTGATCTGCAAAGTTTCCTCTCCCAATAGGCACTTGTTTTGGCAGGTTTATCAATTTCTGCCTGTGTGTTTTTTGGTGCACAAGAAGATGTGATGATCAATAAAGCTAAGATCATCACCAGTGCAATGCTTTTGTTCTTTTTTAACATAATCTCCTCCTTATTGTAAGTAGCCTGTGAAGATCAAGGACAGTAAATATGGAAATTTACATAGATTTTACCTAGGCTGTTTACAGTATAACATAAAGAACAGCCTTGTTTTCATAAAAGTATAATAATTAAGGAAAATGAAAGAAAGTTATTGGGAAAGTATGAAAAATAATGCTATAATATTACAGAACAATCAAAAAAGCGTAAACGAAAGGGGAGCCTTCTCATGGACCAGATGAAGTATCTAAAGGAACTGGCAGTGCGTTATCCAAATGTCGCAGCTGCTTCAACAGAGATCATCAATCTTCAGGCAATCTTGCATCTTCCCAAAGGAACAGAGCATTATGTTTCTGATGTTCACGGCGAATATGAGAAATTCAGCCATATCATAAGGAATGGATCAGGAGCGATCCGAAGCAGGATTGAAGATGAATTTGGGAATACACTGACAACAAAGCAAAAGAAAAATCTGGCATCAGTTATTTATTATCCGGAGCAGAAGATGGATTTAATGGAGGAAGAATTACCAAAGAATTTCCTTCTTGAATGGCAGCATGATACGATGGTACGTCTGGTTCATGTTGCAAGATCAGTCGGGAATAAATATACAAGATCAAAAGTAAGGAAAGCAATGTCACCAGAATTTGCCTATGTGATGGAAGAATTGATGGTAGAACACCGGAGAGCTGATAAGAAACGCTATGTAGAGCAGATTCTTGAGACGATCATCATGACAGGAAGGGTCAGACAGTTTATTGCAGCGATGGCCCATCTGATCCAGGATCTGACGATCGATCATCTGCATGTGATCGGAGATATTTACGATAGAGGATCTGGTCCACACAGGATCATGGACTGCATCATGAAGACAGCGAATGTTGATATTCAGTGGGGAAATCACGATATTTTATGGATGGGAGCTGCATCTGGGCACCGCGCATGTATTTGTAATGTTGTAAGAATCTGTGCAAGATACAATAATCTGGATGTTTTGGAAAATGGTTATGGCATCAATCTGATCCCGCTGGCAAGATTTGCATTGGAGTGTTACAAAGATGATGAATGTGAATTATTCCATGCATCTGGAGAAGTGGATGAGAGTAATATCCGAGAAGAAGAATTGAATAAGAAGATGCACAAAGCCATTGCGATCATGCAGTTTAAAGTAGAAGGTCAATTGATCAAACGCCGTCCAGACTTTTTGATGGATCAAAGATTACTATTAGACAAGATCGACTATGAAAAAGGAACGATCACATTAGATGGAAAAGAATATGAATTAAAAGATAAGAATTTTCCAACGATCGATCCAAATGATCCATATAAATTGACCAAAGAAGAAGAATATGTGATGGAACATCTGGTAACTGTATTTAAATACTGTGCTTATCTTCAGGAACATATAAGATTCTTATTTGCAAAAGGACACTTATACAAGGTGTTCAATGGAATGCTTCTATATCATGGCTGTGTACCGCTAAACGAAGATGGAACATTTCGTGAAGTAGAGATTGAAGGAAGAAGTACGCAGGGAAAGAACTTTATGATGTTTTAGAACATCTGGCAAGACAGGGTTATTATGAAGAAAAAGATATGAAATCCAGAAAATATGGACAAGACATCATGTGGTTCATCTGGTCAAATGAAAACTCACCAGTCTACGGAAAAGCAAAGATGGCAACGTTTGAGCGCTATTTCTTGGACGATGCAGATCTTAAGAAAGAAA